>Ga0157370_10002136_pt1 | contig 24141 bp, 23 predicted proteins | sample C35metaG_FD_113463 | JGI IMG/M metagenome (GOLD analysis project Ga0157370, IMG submission 113463) | Corn rhizosphere microbial communities from Kellogg Biological Station, Michigan, USA - C3-5 metaG | ecosystem: Host-associated > Plants > Roots > Rhizosphere > Soil | place: USA: Michigan...
AAAAACCGCCAACCGCACCGAGGAAAACACCCCCTTCAGTACCGCCCGTCTTGCGTTGCTGCGTCTGCAGCAGAGAAACGAGATTATGCAGAGCCTTTCACATCGCGTCAACTGTTTTTTAGCTCTTCACTTAAAACTGGTTGCCGCCGGCACCGCCTCGTCGCCCCCTCTCAAAGGAGGAAGCGAATAGTAGGTCAAACCACCCGCTTATGACAAGGGTACGACGCATCTTTTTTCTTTAGCGACGAAGCGCCGCCATAATTGCCTCGAGCGGTACCGCTGCGGCCATGGCCGTATAGCCGTCGTCGTTCGGGTGAATATGGTCGCCGCTGTCCCAACGCGGTTGTAGTCGATCCGGATGTCCCGGGTCGCGCAAGGCGGCATCGAAATCCACCACCCCGTCGAACGCGTGGCTGGTCCGAATCCAATCGTTCACCGCTGTGCGCACGGCCTCGCGCACCGGCGGCAGCGATGCAGGCGTCAGCGTCGCACCGAAAATGCGCGCCCCGCTGCGATGCGCGCGATCGATCAAGCGCAGGTATCCCGTCGTCAAGTCGTGCGCGGTCACGGCGGTATGCGGAAAATCGCAGTCGAGGCCCGCGCGCAGCGGCATCGACGCAAAATTGATGTCGTTGATACCGATGAGGACAATCACCACCCGCACCCCGGCATGGCTCAGCGCATCGCGCGCGAAACGCCGTTCCAGCGCCTCGCCATAACACGGCGAATCGCTGAGCAGGCGGTTGCCGCTGATCCCCAAATTGAGGACCGCTGCCGGTGCGTGGCCGGCTTGCGCTAGCCTACCCGCGAACGCGTCGGGCCAGCGGCGATTCCGGTTCAAGCTCGAACGCAGGCCGTCTGTGATCGAATCGCCAATCGCCGCCACGGCGACCGCATCGGGCGCACGCACATCGAGCCCGCTCACCCATACGGACTCGGTGAATTTGCGGGGGTACGCGTGCGGCGCCGTGTCAGCGGAGTGGTCGCCCTCGGTCGAGACATAGTTCACTTGATTGGCCACCCGATGCCAAGCCGTCACCGTTTGCCGCGGCCCCGCGGTGAGGCTGATTGCGTAGGGCTCACCCGCCGTCACTGTCGTCTCAATGGGATCGCTGTCGATTTCGGCGCCCGGCTGCAGCGTGACGGCCGGCCGCCCACCGAATGTCGCGCGCACGGCGGTGCCGGCCCGCGTCGCCGCGCCGCCCGCCGATTGCGCGAGGGAGACGTCGGTAAGCGTCACGGGTGTGCGCCCAGCGCTATTACTCAGGCGAATGCGCGCAGCGCGCCCGGAGAGGGTCGGATAGACGATCTGTCTCACTGTGCGGTCCGCCACATCGGGTGTGCGGTACAACGGAGGCGGACTGGCCACCTCGGGAATCGACTGCATTGCGCTCGCCCATGCAGTCACCCAACCGTTAGAAACCGACGCGGGAGCAGCCGCATAGGCAGGCACGGCAGAGCATGCCGTGGCGAGCAGTATCGATATCCACGCGCGTAAGAGACGGCGCGCGGTCCGAAAGGGGGCAGTAAGCATCGGCACGCAAATCGCAATGAGAACACGAGATTGTGCCTCACGATGCGGCACCGCATGAACGCATTCGTCGCGAGCTTGATTCGGATGCCCATAACCGGACACCCCGCGGGTCGCCGTCCTCGCGCCACGCTCGCCAATCCCCGCTAGGGCGGGCCACACTGAACGGAATGCCTACTGAATTATCCGCCCGAGAGGACTGCGCACTTGCGCCTTACAGCGTCGACGCGAGCGCCGCCTGACGGGGCTGTCCGCGTGCTGCCCGATGCGTTTTTCGTCAACCGCCTTTCCTCAGTCTTAATCATCGGGCCCGCATTGCCGATAACACAACTCTCAGTGTGGGAGATCAGTATGAAAGCGCTCATCGGCCTTCTTGTCGTCGCAGTCTTCTCCGGTTGCGCGCAGTTGCAGGGCATGCGCTCGGGCGAGCCCTCGCAATCGGCCGCGACAGTTCAAGCACCAGCCAAGATCGTCGATATCGCGATTCCAGCCGACGCATTGGGCGCGCACGATCCGCATTTGACAGCAGTACTTGCGAAAGTGGGGGCGGTCGCGTCGAAACAGCCGCAGCCGACGACGATCGTCATCGCCGCCCTGGCACAGGACTTTCCGTACCTGAACCAGTCGGTCAAGCGCGGCATCGCGCCTTCCCGCGCCGCTTCGGTTCGACTCGAGAACATCACGACCGGCAGTTGCCAACCTTATAGCGTGCAAGTCAAGCCAACGGAATAAGCCGGAGCCGACCATGATTTCCCGTTTCGCTCTCACGATCGCCGGCTCGCTGGCTTGTGTCGCCGCGCTGCCGGCTTACGCCCAGACCGGTGCGCCCGGCAGCGCCGCCTCGCTGTCGGTGAAGCCATCCGCCGAAGCAGCCGGCCCGAACGAGCTGTTTCCTCCCCTACCGTCGCTTGCTTCGCTGCCGCCGTCTTCCGCCGAGCAATTGGACGAGGCCGCGCCGATACCGGGTGGCCGTCGCGGTGGCAAGAAGGCGCGCCGAGGTGGCCCGCGCAAGGGGGTCGAAACGAGCATGGTCCGGGTCGTGGTCAGCGAGGAATCGCAAGCTTATCTAGCGGACGTCGACCGTAAGCTCGACGACGCTCTGCGCAACGCGCCGCAGGACGCGCACGTGACAGCCGGTGCGGTGTCGGTCGCCCAAGCCCGATGAACCCGCGCTAGTCATCCATTCATCGATTCGTAGATCCGTAGGAGTCGCTTCCATGACGATCCCCTCTCGCTCCGGCTTTCGCCCGATCGGCTCCGGGCTCCACGCGCTGGCGTTCGTCGCAGCCTCATTGATGTTGGCGGCCGCCCCGGCCCATGCGGACGAGGATTGTTTCGCGCGCGCGGGCGCCTACCAAGGGGTCAACCCGCTTATCCTGCGCGCCATCGCTTGGTATGAATCGAAGGGCAATCCCGACGCCGTCCATCGCAACGCGGACGGCAGCATCGACGTCGGTCAGGCGCAGATCAATTCCGTCCACTTCGCGGAACTGCGCCGCTATGGCGTGCCACCCAGCGCGCTTAAAGACGCGTGCGTCAACACGTACGTCGCGGCGTGGATGCTCAAGCAGAAGATGATCCGCTACGGCAATACATGGCACGCGATCGGCGCATACCACTCGGAAACGCCCAGTCGGCGCGATCAGTACGCACGCGGTATCCACAGCGTGCTCGTGTCGTGGGGCATGACGCGCTAACGGCGGAGGCACGGTTGCGCCCCGCCTCCCGCCTCTCAGCTCATTGCCGATGCTGGGTGATGATCTGATAGCCGGGTTCGGCGTTCTCCTGCGCGGCGTGTTCGGCATCCTCATATGAAAGGAAGCGCTCGGCTTCCTCGAGCGACGGCGTCAAGCCCACGTCGCCGTCTTCCCCTGGGCAAAGGTACTGCTCGCCGGTCTTCACGAAGTAGATAGTGCTCATGATCGTACTCGGCATGTCGGACAAAAGACGATGTCTTCAGTCTAGCAGCCCGTGGGGAAGGCGCTAGCCGCCCCTTCCTCGTCCCGCCCCGCCCTTTTGTTCCGCGCATTGCTCCCCGAAAAAAATTTATTAACCGACCGGTCGGTTGATTTATACTCGCGGCAACGTACCCCTCTCGACGAGACCGTTCCTATGTACACGCAATCCCTCGATATTCCGGGCAACGTCGCGCCTGCCGACGCTGTCGACGCCGCAATGACGCCCGAGCAAGCCCGCTTCGAGGCGGTGCTCGCCGCCGACGGCAAGATCGAGCCCCAAGACTGGATGCCCGACGCCTATCGCAAGACCCTCGTGCGCCAGATTTCGCAGCACGCGCATTCCGAGATCGTCGGCATGTTGCCGGAGGGCAATTGGATTTCGCGCGCCCCCAGCCTCAAGCGCAAGGCGATCTTGCTCGCCAAGGTGCAAGACGAAGGCGGTCATGGGCTCTATCTCTACAGTGCCTGCGAAACGCTCGGCGTCTCGCGCGACGATCTCGTCGATGCACTGCACGCCGGCCGCGCCAAATACTCGAGCATCTTCAATTACCCGACACCGACTTGGGCGGACGTGGGCGTGATCGGCTGGCTCGTCGACGGTGCCGCGATCATGAATCAGATTCCCCTGTGTCGCTGCTCGTACGGCCCGTATGCGCGCGCAATGATCCGCGTGTGCAAGGAAGAGTCGTTCCATCAACGTCAAGGCTTCGATGCCCTGCTCTGGATGATGAAGGGCACGCCCGCGCAGCGCGAGCTCGTGCAGCAAGCGGTCGATCGCTGGTGGTGGCCGGTGCTGATGATGTTCGGTCCCAGCGACAAGGACTCCGTTCACAGCAGCCAATCGGCGCAGTGGGGTATCAAGCGGATTTCCAACGACGATCTGCGGCAAAAATTTGTCGACGCCACGGTCGAGCAAGCGAAAGTGCTCGGGGTCACGCTGCCCGATCCCGATTTGAAATGGAACGATGCGCGCGGTCATTACGACTACGGCGCAATCGACTGGGACGAATTCTGGCGCGTCGTGAACGGCGACGGCCCGTGCAACAAGGAGCGCCTCGCCACGCGTGTGAAGGCGCACGAGGAAGGCGCCTGGGTGCGGGATGCGGCGCTTGCCCATGCGGAGAAAGCGCGCCGCCGGGCGCAGCAGGAAGCCGCCTGACACCGGCTCGACGGAAGCATCCGCTCAACGCTATTCAGTTTTTGGAGACATTTGATGAATAAGGAATGGCCGATTTGGGAAGTGTTCGTGCGCAGTAAGCAGGGCCTCGACCACAAGCACTGCGGCAGCTTGCATGCCGCCGACGCGTCGATGGCGCTGCGCATGGCGCGCGACGTCTACACACGGCGCCAAGAAGGCGTGAGCATTTGGGTCGTGCCGGCAGCCGCCATCACGGCATCGGATCCGAGCGAGAAGGCCGATCTGTTCGAGCCGGCCGGCGACAAAATCTATCGCCATCCGACCTTCTATACGCTGCCCGACGCAGTCAACCACATGTAAGCAGGCGCCATGACGACTACGCCCGAACATCTTTCCTACGTGCTGCGGCTGGCGGACAACGCGCTGATCCTCGGCCAGCGCAACGCGCAGTGGTGCGGCCACGGGCCAGTGCTGGAAGAGGACATCGCGCTCGCCAATATGAGTCTTGACCTGATCGGTCAAGCCCGCATGCTGTACTCGCACGCGGCGGCGCTAGAACACGTGCTGACCGGCGCGAAGAAAACGGAAGACGATTACGCGTACGTGCGCAGCGAGCGCGAGTTCGCCAACTACACGCTGCTGGAGTTGCCGCATTACGGCCCGTTAAGCGGGACCTCGAGCAGTCATCGCGATTACGCCGTCACGACCGTGCGCAACTATCTCTACACGGCGTTGATGGCGTATGTCTGGACGGCGCTCGAAGGCTCGAAGGACGCGCAGCTCGCCGCGATCGCGTCGAAGGCGATCAAGGAAACGCGTTATCAGTTGCAGCACGCCCGCGAATGGCTTATCACGTTCGGCGACGGCACCGCCGAGTCGCACCGGCGTGCCCAGGCGGCGCTCGATTATCTGATGCCGTACACGCGCGAATGCTTCGTCGACGATTCGATCGACGACGCAGTCGCTGCCTCGGGCATCGGCGTACGCGCGGGCGATTTCGAATCGGCTTGGCAGCGTGACGTGCAAGCCACGCTGGAAGAGGCGACGCTCACCCTGCCGCCCCCCGTTCAGCACGTCACCACGGGCAAGCGCGGCGAGCATTCGGAGCATATGGGCTTCTTGCTCGGCGAAATGCAAAGCCTCGCGCGCCAGCACCCGGGTGCAACGTGGTGAGACACGGCAACCGAGCCCCCACGACGCCCCTAGCCCCAGGTCACACGATGTTATCGACTCCTGATTTTTCCCGACATGACGATGCTCGTGAACCTGCGGCATCAAATCGCGACGATGCGCTCGCACGCGCATGGGCGGTGCTCGAGTCGGTTCCCGATCCGGAAATTCCCGTCGTATCGATCAGGGAGCTCGGCATCTTGCGCGGCGTCGAGCGGGCCGAGGACGGCGCGCTGGAAATCGTGATCACCCCGACCTACTCGGGTTGCCCGGCGATGGCGCATATCGCCGAGGACATCGGGGTTGCACTCCAACAGGCAGGATTGACCCCGCACCGGATCAAGACAGTGTTGGCACCGGCGTGGACGACGGACTGGATCACCGATGCAGCACGCGAGAAATTGCGCGCTTATGGCATCGCACCGCCCGGCGGCCGATGCGCGAACCCGCAGCCTCAAGAACGGGTGGTCCGCTTTGCGCCGCGCCCCGCCGCGGCTCCGCGCTGCCCGCGCTGCGGCTCCGCGCACACCGAACGCTTGGCGCAGTTCGGCTCGACTTCGTGCAAGGCGCTCTATCGCTGCCTCGACTGCCGCGAACCCTTCGACTACTTCAAACCCTATTGAACACCATGGCGACCCCGCAATTTCATTCGCTGCGCATCCGCGAGGTGCGGCCCGAGACTGCCGATTCGGTTTCGGTCTCGTTCGACGTCCCCCCCGAGTTGCGCGAGCAATATCGCTTCACGCAGGGGCAGTTCGTGACGCTGAAGGCGCACTTCGGCGGCGAGGAAACACGGCGTTCTTATTCGATTTGCGTGGGCGTAACCGACTACGATCGCGATGGGCAATTGAGGATCGGTATCAAACGCGTACGCGGGGGGCGCTTCTCGAATTTCGCTTTCGATACGCTAGCGGCGGGCCATTCAATCGAGGTCATGACACCGGACGGTCGATTCTTCACCCACCTGAACGCACAGCAGGGCAAGCAATATGTCGCGTTCGCCGGTGGCTCGGGCATCACACCGGTTCTTGCCATCATCAAGACGACGCTCGATGTCGAGCCGCGCAGCAAGTTCACGCTGATCTACGGAAATCGCAGTGTCGACGCAATCATGTTTGCCGAAGAGCTCGAGGATTTGAAGAACCGCTATATGGACCGCTTCATCCTCTATCACGTGTTGTCCGACGACATGCAGGACGTCGCCTTATTCAACGGCGTGCTCGACGAGGCCAAGTGCGCCGCATTCCTCGACACGCTGATCCCGGCCGCGGCGATCGACGAGGCATTCATCTGCGGCCCGGGGCCGATGATGGATGCGGCCGAAGCGGCGCTGAAAGCCGCCGGCGTGCCCGATGCGAACGTGCACGTGGAGCGTTTCGGCACGCCGCTGCCCCAGGCAGGGGCGCCGGTCGTCGAGATCACCGAGGAGACGCCGGCCGCCGATCTCGAGATTCTCATCGACGGCAACCGGCGCAAATTGCGGCTGCCGTACGAAGGCGCGAGCCTGCTCGACGTGGGTTTGCATGCGGGCCTCGCGCTGCCATACGCCTGCAAGGGCGGCGTGTGCTGCACGTGCCGGGCGAAGGTGCTCGAAGGGCAGGTGAAAATGGACAAGAATTACACGCTCGAAGCGCAAGAAATTCGCGACGGCTTCGTGCTGACTTGCCAATGCCATCCGGTCAGCGAGCGCGTCGTCGTCAGCTACGACGAACGCTGAAATCGAAGGGTCGCCGCGTTTCGCTTAAACTAGCGCCGCAGCGGCCTCGAACGGCGTGCTCCGCGGCGGCCCGCCCGTCGCGCACGACACACGAAAGCGACGATCACGACGATTCCAACGTTCGCTTGCGCCTTGGCCGGCCGAAACGACGACAAGACCATGGCCCGTACCCGAGCACCCGATCACGATACCCAGCGCGAGCAAATCCTTGAGCTCGCCGCCGTTGCTTTCGCACAAACGAGCTATCCGAGCACGTCGATGGCTGAACTCGCCGCCGCGAGCGGTACGTCGAAAGCACGTCTCTATCATTACTACGAAAGCAAAGAAGCGATCCTCTTCGATCTGCTCGATCGCTACACGAAACGCCTGATGCTGATCATCGCCGAGGTCGAAGGCTCGAGCCAACGGCGCGGGCTGACCGAGCGCGAGACCTTCGCCGAACTCGTGCGCGCTTTTCTGACGGAATACGAGACATCGCATAGCCGGCACGTGGCGCTCCTCAACGACGTGAAATACCTGGTCGATACGCAGCGCGAAGCGATCCTCGACCGGCAGCGCGATATCGTCGCCGCATTCGCGCGGCAGCTCGCGCGCGCCTACCCGGATCGGGTGGCTAAAGACAGCCAGACCGCGCTCACGATGATGGTGTTCGGGATGATCAACTGGACGTTTACATGGCTCAAGCCGGGCGGCCGGATGGGCTACCGCGAGTTCGCCGATCAGGTCATCGATGTCCTCGAGCACGGACTGGCGACCCGCTCGTAGGTTTTTTTGCTGCTTCGCAGCATACGCACTTCGCGTGGCAATCGGTCAAAACGACTTGAGGTGGATGCGCAACAGTCCAGCTTTTAACTTTAAATCAAGCAGTTAGATCGTCATTTTGCGGTAATAGAAGCATTCCTCGGCGTCAAATTCGGGTTTTCCCTAGTTATGACTATGCGAGTCGGGTAAAATTCGCATTGCGTTGCAACACGACGCGCATGACGAAAAGGAGAACCACGATGAACCCGAGTCAAACCACTCGCGCCGGCGCTCCGGTCCCGCTGCAGGACCGCGCTTCGCAGGCGGCGCATCGTGAGCCTGTACTCGTGCGAGCGTTGACGGCTCGCGCCAGCGATCAGTTGCTCGCACACTTTCTCTCGCTCGGCCCTGACGACCGCCTGCTGCGCTTCGGCCAAGCTGCGCCCGATCACGTGATCGAGCACTATGTAGCGTCGATCGATTTTGCGCGCGACACGGTGTTCGGCGTCTACGACGAGCGGCTTGCACTCGTCGGCGTTGCCCATCTTGCCTATCTTCCGATCGAGAACGACCAGCGCACGGCGGAGTTCGGCGTATCGGTGCTGGAAAGCTCGCGCGGTAGGGGCATCGGCTCTAAGCTATTCGCGCGCGCCGCGATGCACAGCCGCAACACGCGCGTCACGACCCTTTATATGTACTGCCTCTCGCGCAACACGACGATGATGCACATCGCGAAGAAGGCCGGCATGAAGATCGAATACGCCTATGGCAGCGCCGACGCCTATTTGACGCTCCCGCCCGCCGATCAAACCAGCATCATCACCGAAATGCTGCAGGAGCAAGCCGCGGTGTTCGACTATGCGATCAAGCGCCAAGCGCGCGACACGGCTCGGATCATCGAAGCGATGATGCCGGCGGACGCGCTCGCGTAACCGCCCCTGTTCCCCTCGCGCACGGCGCTCCCCTGTACGGTGCGCGCAACGAGGCGACTTCGGTCGCCTCGTTGTCTTTGGTGGTGCGGCTTTAGATAAGCCGGCGCCCCCGCGGGTGGATGCTCGGAAGCCCACACGGGCGAGGGTCACAGAATCGGCAGGGCTGTCGTTTCCTTGAACGATTCGAGCGCGAAGCTCGTTTTGACATCGATGACCGACGGATGATGCAGCAACTGATCCTGCACGAAGCGCGAGAAGTGCACCATGTCCTTCACCTGAACGCGCAGCAGGTAATCCATCTCCCCCGTCATCGCGTGGCAAGCCACGACCTCCGGCCATGCCTGCACGGCCGCACGAAACAACTCGGCGTGCGTCGCGCCGGCATGGCCCGTCGCGCCGCTGCGCTTTTCAAGGCGCACATTGACGTAGGCAAGCAGGCCGAGGCCCAGCTTGTGTGGATCGAGTAATGCGACGTAGCCGCGGATGATGCCAGCCTCTTCGAGCCGCCGAATGCGCCGCAAGCAAGGACTCGGCGAGAGGTTCACGCGCTCGGCGATATCCTGATTCGAGGCGCGCCCGTTCTCCTGCAAGAAAGCCAGAATGCGCCGGTCCACAGCGTCGAGTTCGATGTCGGCCATTTTCCCGCTCCCTGGGTTTAACGTGAGCCATAAAATTGCGCAATCGTAGTGCCGATCGGCGAACATCGCAAACTCTCACCACCATGACCGCTATACACTTGCGTCCATAGGTGGCCCGCGACGCATCGCCGTGGCGACAGCCTCGCACCGAGAGACCGCCGAGACGCACGATCATCGTCGTTCGTCGCATCCGGAGACAAGCATGCAGGTTCAAACGTGGGACAACCCCGTCGGCACCGACGGCTTCGAATTCATCGAATACACCGCGCCCGATCCCAAAGCGCTGGGCAAATTATTCGAGCAGATGGGTTTCACCGCGATCGCGCGCCACCGGCATAAGCAGGTGACGCTCTACCGCCAAGGTGACATCAATTTCATCGTCAATGCCGAACCCGATTCGTTCGCGCAACGGTTTGCGCGCCTGCATGGGCCATCGATCTGCGCCATCGCATTACGCGTGCAAGACGCCGGCAAGGCCCACCGGCACGCGCTCGAACTCGGCGCGTGGGGGTTTGACAACAAGACGGGCCCGATGGAGTTGAATATCCCGGCGATCAAGGGGATCGGCGATTCGCTGATCTACTTCGTCGATCGGTGGCGCGGCAAGCAAGGCGCACGGCCGGGCAGTGTCGGCGACATCGACATCTACGACGTCGACTTCGAGCCGATCGCCGGCGCCGATCCGCGCCCCATCGGCCATGGTCTCACCTACATCGACCACCTGACGCACAACGTGCATCGCGGGCGCATGCAGGAATGGGCCGCCTTCTACGAGCGTCTGTTCAACTTCCGCGAAGTCCGCTATTTCGATATCGAAGGTAAGGTGACGGGCGTCAAATCGAAAGCGATGACCTCGCCCTGCGGCAAAATCCGCATTCCGATCAACGAAGAAGGCTCCGAGACGGCCGGCCAGATCCAGGAATACCTCGACGCATACCACGGCGAAGGCATTCAGCACATTGCGCTAGGCTCGTCGGACATCTACCGTACCGTGGACGGCTTGCGCGCGTCGGGCATCAAGCTGCTCGATACGATCGACACGTATTACGAACTCGTCGATCGCCGCATTCCGGGCCATACCGAGCCGCTCGACGAACTCAAGAAACGCAAGATTCTCATCGACGGCGCGAAGGACGATCTGCTGCTGCAAATCTTCACCGAGAATCAAATCGGGCCGATCTTCTTCGAGATCATCCAGCGCAAGGGCAACCAGGGATTTGGCGAAGGCAACTTCAAGGCGCTGTTCGAATCGATCGAACTCGATCAAATCCGACGCGGTGTCGTGCAGGACAAGGCCTGACCGGTGTGGTGCGCAGCTGCGCGAGCCGCCGTGGGAAGCAATGAACCGATAAGGATCGGGTGCCGGGATGCCCTGCGCCTGCCGGGCCGCGCATCCCGCGCGGCCGCGCACGGCCGCGATGCATCCGTCCTTTTACATCAGCGAGAGGGGCGCGACGCGAGCCTCTTCGTTCGTATCGTCGCGCTTGATCGAAGCCGTCTCGATCTTGGTCGCATGCGCGCGGCTAGCGCGCGCGATCGGCCGGGCCGCGAAAGGCGCGCGCGCAGCAGGCGCATCGCCCATCGAGAGCGCCCAGGCCTCGGCGGGGCTCGCTCCAAGGCCCGCGTGAGCGATCGTGCGGGAGACCGCCGCCGCCACCACGCCCGCCTGTGCCTGGCGCACCGGCAAGCTCATTGCGAAAAATGCGGCGGAAATGGTCAAGAAGGTCTGAATGTGTCGCTTTTCCATCTGTGCTCCTTTTATTCAGCGCGCCAACGACGCTTGATGCGACGCTGGCGCCTCACGCGCCCGAACGTGTCGGCATGACACCGGGCCGCGTGCTCGCCCTTTGCCGGCGAGTGGGGAATTAGACCAGGTCGAATAGGTGCGTTCCAGCCTTAAAACAACACGTTACGGTGGTTACAGACGGATACGACGGTCCGCTATCCCGTCCGGTCTGGCTTCGCGCGTTCCACGCGTCTTTCCGAGATAACGCGCCGCTGGGGGAGCCTTGCCAGGCAAGCCATGGCACTATTTTTGACTACTGCGGCGGGTTTCCACCAGTGCTACCATCGCGAGAAATCCGCCAATATGGCGGCCCCGGCCGAAACATCCAAAAGATGCGGACGCTGAGACGTTTTGGTGATCCCAAACAGGGTTGAGGAGTCAACATAATGAATGCCCCGCTGGACGCAGATCAGCGAGCCTCGCTCGAAGCTGCGTTATCTTCCGTCACGCTCGACGACAAATACACGCTTGAACGCGGCCGCGCTTATATGAGCGGCATCCAAGCGCTGGTACGCCTGCCCATGTTGCAACACGCGCGCGACCAGGCCGCCGGGCTCAATACGGCCGGCTTCATCTCGGGCTATCGCGGCTCCCCCCTCGGCGGGCTCGATCTCGCGCTCTGGAAGGCCAACAAGCATCTCGCCTCGAACCACGTCGTATTCCAACCCGGGATCAACGAAGATCTCGCCGCAACGGCCGTTTGGGGCACGCAGCAAGTCAATCTCTACCCCGGCGCGAAGTACGACGGGGTGTTCTCGATGTGGTACGGCAAAGGTCCCGGTGTAGACCGCTCGGGCGATGTGCTCAAGCACGGCAATTCGGCCGGCTCGTCGCAGCACGGCGGCGTGCTCGTGCTCGCCGGCGATGACCACGCCTGTAAATCCTCCACGCTCGCGCATCAATCGGAACACATCTTCAAGGCGTGCGGCCTGCCCGTGCTGTTTCCGTCGAACGTCCAGGAATACCTGGACTTCGGCCTGCACGGCTGGGCGATGAGCCGCTACTCCGGGCTCTGGGTTGCGATGAAGTGTGTGACCGACGTCGTCGAATCCTCGGCTTCGGTCGACATCGACCCGCATCGAATGCAGATCGTCCTACCGACCGATTTCGCGATGCCCGACGGCGGCTTGAACATTCGCTGGCCCGATCCGCCGCTCGTGCAGGAAGCGCGGCTGCTCGACTACAAGTGGTACGCCGCGCTCGCCTATGTCCGCGCGAACAAATTAGACCGCATCGAGATCGATTCGCCGCACGCACGCTTCGGCATCATCACGGGCGGCAAAGCGTATCTCGACGTGCGCCAGGCCCTGGTCGACCTGGGGCTCGACGATGAAACCTGCGCGCGCATCGGCATTCGGCTTTATAAGGTCGGCTGTGTCTGGCCGCTCGAAGCCCAAGGCGCGCAAGCATTCGCGCGCGGGCTCGACGAGGTTCTCGTGGTTGAGGAAAAGCGTCAGATTCTCGAATACGCCATCAAGGAAGAGTTGTACAACTGGCCCGACGGTCAACGCCCGCGCGTGTTCGGCAAGTTCGATGAAAAGGACGGCGCCGGCGGCGAATGGTCGGTGCCGATGGGCAACTGGCTGCTGCCCGCGCATTATGAGCTCTCGCCCGCCCTCATCGCCAAAGCGATCGCGACGCGACTCGATAAGTTCGAACTGCCCTCGGACGTGCGCGCGCGTATCGCCACTCGGATCGCCGCGATCGAAGCGAAGGAAAAGGCGCTCGCCATGCCGCGCGTGACGGCAGAGCGCCAGCCATGGTTCTGCTCGGGCTGCCCGCACAACACCTCCACGAACGTGCCCGACGGCTCGCGCGCGATGGCGGGGATCGGCTGCCACTACATGACCGTGTGGATGGACCGCAATACGAGCACGTTCAGCCAGATGGGCGGCGAAGGCGTGGCCTGGACCGGGCAAGCGCCGTTCACGAACGAGAAGCATGTATTTGCGAATCTCGGCGACGGCACCTACTTCCATTCGGGCCTGCTAGCCATTCGCGCGGCCATCGCGGCGAAAGCGAACATCACCTACAAGATTCTCTACAACGATGCGGTCGCCATGACGGGTGGCCAGCCCGTGGACGGTGTGTTGACCGTGCCGCAGATCACGCATCAACTCGCGGCGGAAGGCGCGAAACGGATCGTGATCGTCACCGACGAGCCGCATAAGTACCACGGCACGACGCTGTTGGCGCCCGGTGTGACGATCCATCATCGCGATGATCTCGACGCCGTTCAGCGTGAACTGCGCGAGATCGAAGGCACGACGATCCTGGTCTACGACCAGACGTGTGCCACTGAAAAACGCCGCCGCCGCAAGAAAGGCGAATTCCCCGACCCGGCGCGGCGCGTCGTCATCAACGAGGCTGTCTGCGAAGGCTGCGGCGACTGTTCGGTGCAGTCGAACTGCCTGTCGGTGGAACCGCTCGAGACCGAATTGGGCACGAAGCGCCAGATCAATCAATCGAGCTGCAACAAAGACTTCTCGTGCCTGAAGGGATTTTGCCCGAGCTTCGTGACGGTAGAAGGCGGTCAACTGCGCAAACCGAAGGGCGTGGGCGCCAAGACAAGCGACGATTTGCCTGCGATTGCGGAGCCGGCGCTGCCCGAGATCACGCGCCCGTACGGCGTGCTCGTCACGGGGGTGGGCGGCACAGGCGTCGTGACGATCGGGGCACTGCTCGGCATGGCGGCGCACCTGGAGCAGAAGGGGGTGACGGTTCTCGACGTAACCGGTCTCGCCCAAAAAGGCGGGGCCGTGATGAGCCACGTGCAGATCGCGAACGCGCCGACCGACATTCATGCGACGCGCATCGCGATGGGCGAAGCGGATCTCGTGATCGGCTGTGACGCGATCGTCACGGCCGGCGACGAATGTACCTCGCGGATGAAGTTCGGCGAGACGCGTGTCGTCGTCAACAGTTCGAAGACCCCTACGGCCGAGTTCATCAAGAATCCGAACTGGACGTTCCCGGGAACGAGCACGGAGCGGGACGTGCGCGCGGCAGCGGGCGAGCACGTGGATCTCGTCGACGCCAATCGCTTCGCGCTCGCATTGCTAGGCGATGCGATCTATACGAACCCGTTCGTGCTCGGCTACGCGTGGCAGCGCGGATGGCTCCCGCTCTCGCATCGCTCGCTCGTCCGCGCGATCGAGCTCAACGCCGTTCAGGTCGAGAAGAACCTCGCTGCGTTCGAATGGGGCCGGCGCGCGGCTTTCGACTTGGCTAGCGTCGAGCGTGCGGCCAAGCCCGCCGCCGGTACGCAAGGCGCCAGCGCGACGGTGATTTCGCTGCATACGAAGAAGTCGGTCGATGCGCTGATCGCCGGGCGAGCTCAATGGCTCACCGCATATCAGGATGCCGCCTATGCGAAGCGCTACGAAACGCTCGTCTCGCAAGTGCGGGCGGCCGAACAGGGGCTTGCCGAGGGCACCGCGGTGAGCGAACCGCTCACGGAAGCCGTCGCGCGCAACCTATACAAGCTGATGGCGTACAAGGACGAGTACGAAGTCGCGCGCCTGCAGACGGATCCGGCCTTCCTCGCGAAGCTGCGGGAGCAGTTCGAAGGCGACTGGAAGCTGAACTTCCATCTTGCGCCGCCGCTGCTCGCAAAGAAGGATGCGAAGGGCCATCTGGTGAAAAAGCAGTATGGTCCCTGGATGTTGTCGGCGTTCAAGCTGGTCGCGAAGCTGAAGTTCCTACGCGGTTCGGCCTTCGACGTTTTCGGGAAGACGCAGGAGCGTCGCACGGAGCGTGCATTGATCGGCGAGTATGAAGCACTCGTGCGCGAAGTGATCTCGGGATTGAAGGCCGAAAATCTGCCGCTCGCCATCGAACTCGCGAATCTGCCCGACGGGATTCGCGGCTACGGGCACGTGAAGGAAAACAACCTGAAGGCCGTGCGGGTGAAGTGGGACGATCTCATCGGTAAATGGCGCAAGCCGGGCGGCGATGCGACGCGGCACGCGGCGTAGACTTCGGCGATAAGGCTCGATCGGCGCGCTGGGCGGCGTCGACCGAGTCGATAAAAATGGCGGCTGTCCATCAGGACCGCCGCCATTTTTTTGGCATGGGCAGCCGGTAGGCGACGCGCTAAGTAATGGCGAAGCGCGTCGCCCGCCGGCTCAGCTAAAGAAACCCGCGCTACTCGGCCCGCACGTTCGCCGCCGCCACGGCCGTCATGTTGATGATGCGTCGCACCGTTGCCGCAGGCGTCAAGATGTGCACAGGCTTATCGGCTCCAAGCAAGAACGGTCCCACCGTCACGCCTTCGCCGCCGACCATCTTCAACAAGTTGTACGCGATGTTGGCAGCCTCGACGTTCGGCATCAGCAACAAGTTCGCCTCGCCGGTGAGCGTGGTACCCGGGAACGATTGCTTGCGCACGAGTTCGGACAGCGCCGCATCGCCGTGCATTTCACCGTCGACTTCGAGCTGGGGCGCGCGTTCCACGATTAGCTTGCGCGCAGCGGCCATTCGCTGCGACGACGCCGACGGCGCGCTGCCGAAGTTCGAGTTGGAGAGCAGCGCGATCTTCGGCACGATGCCGAAACGCTCGACCTCGCGCGCGGCGAGAATCGCCATATCGGCCAACTGTTCGGCGCTCGGCACCTCGTTGACGTAGGTGTCGCAGATAAACAAGTTGCGGCCCGGCAGCATCAAGAGGTTCATCGCCGCGTAATGCTCGGCTTGCGGCGTACGGCCGAGCACCTGCTCGACGTACTTCAAGTGGCTGTGATACGTATCGATCATGCCGCAGATCATGCCGTCGGCATGGCCAAGGCGAATCAGGATCGCGCCGATCAGCGTGTTGAACTTGCGCATCGCGGCCTTGGCGATCTCGGGTGTCACACCGTCGCGCGCGCCGATCTCGTGATAGAGCTGCCAGCTTTGCGTGAAGCGCGGATCGTCCTCGGGATCGACGATGTCGAAGTCAACACCGACCTTGAGCTTCGAGCCCATTTTCTGCAGACGCATCTCGACGACGGACGGACGCCCGACGATGATCGGCTTGGCGATTTTCTCCATCAGCACGAATTGCGCAGCGCGCAGCACGCGTTCGTCCTCGCCCTCGGCAAAGACGATGCGCGCAGTTCTTTGTTTTGCCGCCGCGAACACGGGCCGCATCACCATGCCCGTGTGATAGACGGTGGCGCCAAGCTGCTCGCGATAGGCGTCCATGTCCTGGATGGGGCGCGTCGCGACGCCCGAATCCATCGCCGCTTGGGCAACAGCCGGTGCGATCTTGATGATCAGGCGCGGATCGAACGGCTTCGGAATCAGGTACTCGGGGCCGAACTCGAGCGAATGGCCTTCGTAGGCCTTCGCGACTTCGTCGCCCTGGTCCGTCTCTTCCGCGAGTTCGGCGATCGCGCGCACGCACGCGAGCTTCATCTCTTCGGTGATCGTCGTCGCGCCGACGTCAAGCGCACCGCGGAAGATGAACGGAAAACACAGGACGTTATTGACCTGATTCGGATAGTCGGAGCGGCCGGTCGCGATGATGGCGTCGGGGCGTGCGGCCTTGGCGTCTTCAGGACGAATTTCGGGCTCGGGGTTCGCGAGCGCAAGGATGAGCGGCCGGTCGGCCATTTGCTTGACCATCTCGGGCTTGAGCACGCCCGCGCTCGAGCAGCCGAGGAAGACGTCCGCCGATTGGATTGCATCGGCGAGCGTGCGGGCGTCGGTCGCGGCCGCGTAGCGCGCCTTCGACGGATCGAGGTTGCCGCGACCCTCGTAAATGACACCCTTCGAATCGGCGACCAGTACGTTCTGCTTCGACAGCCCGAGCTTGACGAGCAAATCGAGGCACGCGATCGCCGCCGCGCCGGCGCCCGAACAGACCAGCTTGACCTTCGACAGCTCCTTTCCGACGACCTTCAGGCCGTTCAGAATGGCCGCCGACGCGATGATCGCGGTGCCGTGCTGGTCGTCGTGGAAGACGGGAATCTTCATACGCTCGCGCAGCTTCTGCTCGATGTAGAAACACTCCGGCGCCTTGATGTCCTCGAGGTTGATACCGCCCAGCGTGGGCTCGAGCATGGCGATGGCTTCGACGAGCTTGTCGGGATCCGATTCGGCCAATTCGATGTCGAAGACGTCGATCCCGGCGAACTTCTTGAAGAGACAGCCCTTGCCTTCCATTACGGGCTTGGCCGCGAGCGGACCGATGTTGCCGAGGCCGAGCACCGCGGTGCCGTTCGTTACGACGCCAACGAGATTGCCGCGCGACGTGTACTTTTGCGCGTCGAGCGGATCGGCATGGATGGCTTCGCACGCGGCCGCGACGCCAGGCGAGTAGGCAAGCGATAGGTCGAGCTGGTTCGACAGCGGCTTGGTGGGCGTGACCGAGATCTTGCCGGGCCTGGGATTCTGGTGGTACGCGAGGGCGCTTTGCTTCAGTTGTTCGTCCATGATTTTGCCTGCGAGGCGTAATTGAATTTGGGAATTCGGGCCGGCACGCTCCCGCCCCGGGGGGGCGGCGCCGGCAGGTCGACAAGGTAGCGACTGCGGCGGCCGCACCGAGCGCCGTCTGGGCGCGGCGCCGTGCCTGCGCGGGTAGCGCAGACCGCGCGTGGGCGTTTCGCGGGGCGCCTAGTGTACACCCCCTAATGCCGGCTTCCAGCGGGCCCGATCCGGAACTCGGGTAAAATGCCGGTCTACGCGCGCAGCAAACAGTCTGCGCCAACGGGCCTGCCGGCCCGCCTCACGCCCATGATCCAAGGATTTGCCCATGACAGGCTTCGATCGCCAAACGATCTCCGATACGACCGCCAAGATTCTGCTCGAGGTGCAGGCGGTGCACTTCAACGCCGAAAAGCCGTTCATCTTCACCTCCGGTTGGGCAAGCCCCGTCTATATCGACTGCCGTAAGCTGATCTCATACCCGCGCGTGCGCCGGGGCCTCATGGAGATGGCCGAGACGACGATCCTGCGCGACGTCGGCTACGAGCAGATCGACGCGGTGGCCGGCGGCGAAACGGCCGGCATTCCATTTGCAGCTTGGATCGCCGACCGCATGATGCTGCCGATGCAGTACGTGCGCAAAAAGCCGAAGGGTTTCGGCCGGAACGCGCAGATCGAAGGCCATCTCGAAGAGGGCTCGCGCGTGCTGCTCGTCGAGGATCTGACGACCGACAGCCGCAGCAAGATCAACTTCGTCAATGCCCTGCGAACCGCGGGCGCACAAGTGAACCACTGCTTCGTGCTGTTTCATTACAACATCTTCAAGGAAAGCGTTTCGGTGTTGAAGGACATCGACGTCGACTTGCATGCGCTCGCGACTTGGTGGGATGTGCTGCGCGTCGCAAAAACGTCGGGCTACTTCGAAACGAAAATGCTCGACGAAGTCGAGAAATTCCTGCACGCGCCGGCCGAATGGTCGGCTGCGCACGGCGGCGCCACGACGTCACCGCAGTAACGCTCGCACGCGGCATGCGCTGGGCTGCGAGCCGACGCACGCCGCCGATACAAGCCAAAGGCTCCGCGGCCACGAGCCACGGCGGCGATGTTAGACTGGCTACGGCGTTGCGGCGCGCTTTCGGCAGCTTTGTGCAAATAACCGGCCGCGACGAGGTCTCCCTCCCCTCGCCGTTGACCGGAGAATCGCCCCATGCGCATGTACCGCGAAGTCGCCGCATCGGTTTTCGCATGGCAATGGGTCAAGCGAACAGCTGCGGCCATCGTTTCGGTTTGCATCGCATGGCTTGCTTCGAGCGTCAATCCGGCTGCCGGGCAAGGCCATTTCACCGTCACGAGCAGCGACTTGCGGGACGGTCAAACCGTGCACCGCGCCCAGGTCTACAACGAAGACGGCTGCACCGGGCTAGGCGAGAATGCCTCGCCGCAATTGTCGTGGCATAACGCGCCCGCGGGCACAAAAAGCTTTGCCGTCACCCTATTGGATCTCGATGCACCCGGCCCCGGCTGGTGGCATTGGGCCGTCGCCGATATCCCATCCACCGTCGCTAGCTTGCCGTCGAACGCAAGCGCCTCGGGTTATTTGAAAAAGATCGGTGCAATCGAGGCGCGCAACGATTACGGCAACGTCGGCTACGGTGGCCCATGCCCGCCGCAGGGCAAGCCGCACCGCTACGTCCTGACTGTATTCGCCCTGAACACGTCGGACTTGCGGCTCGGCCCGGCGCGCCACGCGCTGATGTTCGATCACGAGATCAACACCTCCGTACTCGCGAAGGCACAACTGACGGTCACCTACGCGCGCTGAACCGCGTGAGCGGGCTCGCTGCGGTGTGCGCGGCAGGACTGTCCGTTCGGATGGCTTCTGACGGCAACGTGCAACGTCGCGCCGAAATTTCACCGCATCTGCCGTTAACCCTTAAAATCATGCTTTGCGCGCCCGGCGCCGGGCGCACTCACAACCGGCTACAGATAGCGAGATCGAAATGAGCACCAAAGTTTTCGTCGACGGACAGGAAGGCACGACGGGCCTGAAGATTTTTGAGTACCTGTCGCGCCGTACCGACGTCGAGGTGCTCCGCATCGAAGAATCGAAGCGTAAGGATCTCGACGAGCGGCGCAAGCTCATCAACGCGTCGGATGTCACGTTCCTGTGCCTACCCGATGCCGCCTCGCGCGAATCGGCCAGCCTCGTCGACAACGAGAAGACGGTCATCATCGATGCCAGTACAGCGTTCCGCACGCATGCCGATTGGGCCTACGGCCTGCCGGAGCTCACACGCGCGCAGCGCGACCGCCTGCGTACGGCCAAGCGCATTGCCGTGCCCGGCTGCCATGCGTCCGCGTTCGTATTGGCCATGCGCCCGCTCGTCGATGCGGGCATCGTCGCGCCCGATTTTGCGAGCCATAGCTACTCGATCACGGGCTACAGCGGCGGCGGCAAGAAGATGATCGCCGATTACGAAGGCGCGCCGAACCCGAAGCTGCAAAGCCCGCGTCCGTACGCGCTCGGGCTGGGCCACAAGCATCTGCCGGAAATGGCGTTCCACACGGGCCTGACGACGGCACCCAGCTTCACGCCCATGGTCGGCCCGTTCTACAAGGGCCTCGCAGCCACGACATACTTCTCGGCCAATCAACTGGCCAAGCGCGTAGGCCCGCGCGATGTCCAAGCGCTGCTCGCCGAATACTACGGCGGCGAAGCGTTCGTGCGCGTGGCTCCGTTCGATGCGGACGACAATCTCGATGCGGGCTTCTTCGACGTACAAGCGACCAACGACACGAATCGCGTCGATCTGTTCGTCTTCGGCAACGAGGAACGCTTCGTTACGATCGCGCGCCTGGACAACCTCGGCAAGGGCGCGTCGGGCGCGGCCATTCAATGCATGAACCTCAGCATCGGCGCAGACGAGCAAACCGGACTCCAGCGTTGATCGGCGCGCCTAACTGAGCGCGGCGCTGCTGCCGGGCAGCGCTTCTCAACGCGTAGCGCGCTTGTCGGCGGCCTAGCGAAAAAAAAAGCCCGCCTAAGAGGCGGGCTGAATCCATATCAGAGGAGACATGGAGGAGACAACTTCACTGTAGCAAACCGTTTGATGCGTTGCAACAAGTCTGAGGATCCGAAGGACGATCCGTTGCCCTTGCGCAACATTTCCCGATCCGGCGACAAACGTCGACAACGATTCACGCCAGCGTCATCGACAACAGAAAGCCCAATTGGTCGACCCCAACCGGCTTGACCCAATGTACGTCGTACCCGGCCGCAAGCGCCATCTCGCGATACTGCGGCTGGCCCCAACCCGTCAGCGCAATCAGCAGCAATCCCGATTGTCCCGCCAGCGCTCGCATTGTGCGTGCCACGCGCAAACCGTCGAGGAGCGGCGCGCCGATGTCAATCAGCGCGGCGTCCGGCGGCGCGCGGCGGGCAATGTCGAGCGCCTCTTCGGCCGACCGCGCTAGGAGCGCCTCGTAGCCAAGGCTTTCGACGACGTTGGCCAGCATGCGGCGCGCCGCGTCGTCGCTGTCGGCAATCAACACACGCTTTCGATGTGCTGCCCTATTTGTCTCGCCGGGCGGTTCCGTTCCCTTCGCGACCGTCCCTTGCGCGCCGTACCCATCGGATTTCATTGCTTCATCCTCGTTGCACAGTGCTCATTGCGGCCTGCCGGAAAAGAACCGGCGCAGCCTTCATATGATGTTTCGGGTCTCACGGGCGTCGTACCGCAGTCAAACGAGCGTTTGCGAAAAAAGTTCAGCGCTCGGTTAAAAATAAGGGTTTCTGCTCACATAGGCAAAAAATTTTTCAACTTTGGCGCCCGCGATCCCTCGCTCGGTCGATTTGAAGCCGCCGTGCCGCCGAACTCGCTCGCGACCCTTGCGCTGCAACGCGCCTTCGCGTCCCGTCAAGCGGCGCGGATTGCTTGCGACCTCGCCATCCTCCGTTTCCCGACCCGCGTCGCGCCCCATGAAACACGCGCCGCGCCCACCCAGACCTAAAGTTCGGCGCCGGACGTCCGTTGAACGCAGGAGCAACGACATCGAACGCGGTACCCGGGCGTCATGCGCTCGTCTTCGCAACGCACCGGCGTGGGTGCCCGGATGTCCGCGCTTTTGCCGGCTCGCCGGCGCACACGCAGGGTCAGCGAAGGAAACGCAGTGAAATCGCACGTTTATTCGGGCGCAATCGCCATCGCGCTCGCCGCGGCCGGTTCGATGGTCCCTATCGGCGCGGATGCCGCACTCGGCCAGCACGCCGAGCGCATCGCCGCCGACACGACCCACCTCGCCGCTATTGCACACGCAAGCTCCGTGCAAGCTGCCTACACACTCCATACGATCACCCTGCCTTCCAGCACCGTGGTGCGCGAATACGTCGGGGCCGACGGCATCGTGTTCGGCGTGGCCTGGGACGGTCCGACCCTGCCCGATTTGAAGACAGTGCTCGGTGGAGCGTTCGAGCGGTTCGCGAATGCCAGCCCGACGCGCGGCGCGGGGCCGCTTGCCGTTTCCGCAGCCGATCTCGTCGTGTACTCGAGCGGGCACTTGCGCGCGTTCGCGGGCCATGCGTACCTACCCCAAGCGTTGCCGGCCGGCGTCGATGCCGCCGTCGTTCGTTAGGGGACACGCGATGCATCGACTCTCGATTTCGAATGCCGTCGCCTGGACGGCCGCCGTGCTGATGTCCTGTTTGATCGCCGCGTGCGGCGGCGGTGGCGGCAGCTCGGGCGGCGCCTCGTCGGTCAGCAACACGTCGAACGCTGCGCCCGCTGCGGCGGCCGTAGCCAATGTTGCGACGATTACCGTCGACCAAGGCATATCCGGCGTGCCCAACATGCCGTTCGTGAGTGTCACGGTTTGCGCACCCGGCACCGGCCATTGTCAAACGATCGACCACGTGCTCGTCGATACCGGCTCGTGGGGCCTGCGCGTGTTCGCAGCGCAGTTGCCCGCATCGGTGGCGCTGCCGCAGCAGACGAACGGGAGCGGCGGCGCCCTCGCCGAATGCATGCAGTTCTTCGACGGTTATACGTGGGGCTCCGTGCGCATCGCCGACATTCAAATCGCCGGCGAACGGGCGGCTTCCCTGCCCATTCAAGTCATCGATCGCAACTATGCGGCCGTGCCGACGAGCTGTTCCAACACGGGCGCATCGCGCAATACACCGAGCGCGCTGGCCGCAAACGGTATTCTCGGCATCGGCGTGTTCAAGCACGATTGCGGCGCGGCGTGCGCGAACCAGGCGATCGCCGGAACCTATTACGCCTGCTCAGGGACGAGCTGTGTATCGGCGGCCGTAGACGAGACACGGCAGGTGGCCAATCCCGTGCCCTACTTCGGCGCGGACGGCAACGGCGTAATCGTGAGCTTGCCCGCCGTGCCTGGCGGCGGCGCAGCGAGCGTGGCAGGACAATTGATTTTCGGCATCGGCACCCAAAGCGACAACGGCCTCGGCAGCGCCTCCCAGGTGATCGGCGTCGACCCTTCGCGCGGCGTGTTCACAACCACGCAGAATGGAACGACCTACTCGGGAAGCATCATCGACAGCGGTTCGACCGGATTGTTTTTCGCGACAAATCAGCTGAGCGCCTGCGCGAGCCCCAATCAGAGCTACTACTGCCCGAACACGACCGTGCAGTTCAGCGCCACCAACGTCGGCACGAACGGTGTGACGAGCTCGGTCACGTTCAGCGTGGGCAACGCCGTCCAGATTTGGCAAGCATCGGGCGGTGCGGCGGCGATGCCGCTGTTCGCCGGGCCCGCTTTCGTCGGCTCACAGGTGTTCGACTGGGGGTTGCCGTTCTTCTACGGCCGCAACGTCTATGCGGCCATCGAGCAGCAGTCGACGCCGGCCGGAACCGGGCCGTACTTCGCCTACTGACGATCTCGCACGGCGATTTCCCCGAATCGAAAAGGGCGATGCGCCAACGCATCGCCCTTTTGCCTCGAGAGGCTAACGAATCAGTGCCGCACGAGTGCCATCATCGCCCCGAAACCGACGAACACACCGCCCGTCAGCCGATTGAACGCGCGGGCAACGCGCCCGCTCTTGAGCGTGGCGCCGATGCGCGCGCCGCACATCGCATAGACGAAGTACCAACTAACCTCGA
>Ga0157370_10002137_pt1 | contig 24141 bp, 21 predicted proteins | sample C35metaG_FD_113463 | JGI IMG/M metagenome (GOLD analysis project Ga0157370, IMG submission 113463) | Corn rhizosphere microbial communities from Kellogg Biological Station, Michigan, USA - C3-5 metaG | ecosystem: Host-associated > Plants > Roots > Rhizosphere > Soil | place: USA: Michigan...
ACCTCGATAGCGAAAATTCTCTTGCCCTGAGAAGGGGCGTCCTGCGCGCACTCCAGGGCGTATTGGCCAATGTGGGAGCCGATGTCAAAAATTACCGAAGAATTTTTAGCCAGCCTTTTGAATAATTGTACACTTTGTTTTTCATAGTTTCCATGTAAGTAGATCTGGTACTGAACCCAGTCGTTCACATCGAGTACAAGCTTGAGCCCGGAAGGAGTGGTATATTTTAAAAGATCCAGACCCCAAAATTTGCGGATAAGATTCTGTATCCTTAATCTTGAGGGGAATTCTTTGGAAATTGCCAACCTATACAAAAGATTATGTTTCCATTGTGCTCCCGGAACTTTTATGATACTTTCTTTTTCCATGAGTGTCTAAATCTAGAGGCCAACTTGGCTCCCTTCCAGCCAATGATATAACTGAGTTGTTTTAAAGGAAAGTTTTTATAGGGTGTTGGTTTTTGATTTGGGTCTAACATCTTGGCTAAACCTTCTGCTTCAAAAGTTAACAACGGGAATTCAGGGTAGAAAGAAACTGCAATCTCGAAAAATACCCTGCTCAATACCCCACGGGTCTGTTGATCATCCCTGCGAGATAACAGGTGCCGCATTTTTGACTTTACTGATTTTAGCAGGCTATTGTGGGCCGTTTCTGAGGTCAAACTACTGATGTTGTTATGGCTGATGTGTTTCCTATAGTATACTGCTGTGTTCTCTGCATATTTAATGCCTTGGGAACTTAATATTACCCGACACATGAATTCTCCATCATCATCCAAGGAAAGCGTTTCATCCCACAAACCTGCCAATTCAATAAGGTGTACCGGGATTAGCCAGGAATGGAGGGCGATAATACCTCCATACTCCGGCCCGATTAAACTTCCCCCATATAATTTGATAAGGAAGTCAACGGGGTTGTCCGATCCTGCTCTGGGCCATTCATGAACAATGGGTTGTTTAAAAGGATCGCCTTTATCTTGGAAATGGACACAGGCACATGTCGCTAAGTGGGAAGGATTGTTTAATAAAAGCTTAACCTGATCCTCTACCTTAACACTAGCTATCAGGTCATCAGCATCCAAAAATTGGATATAAGCACCCTTTGCCATACTGAGCCCCAGATTTCTGGCTGAACTGGCGCCTTTGTTTTGTTGGCTAACAACAGTGATATTCCGGCTTTTAAAAGTTTTTGCGATCTCCAGGGACCGGTCTGTTGAACCATCGTCGACGACAATGATTTCGATGTTTGCCCAGGTTTGATTTTTGGCAGAATTTATAGCATCTGAAATAAAACTTTCTGCGTTGTGCACAGGAATTATTATTGAAACTAAGGGCAGGTCCATTTGATCAGGTTCCAAAAATTTCTCTCCACCGATTGGCCGATGAAAGGTGCTCAGGTATGGTGTTGTCGTTAAACCAAGGCTCTTTAAGCATTTCCAGGTACCTTTGCGGACTTTTATCCAACTCAATAATCCGGTCTATAAGCGGCGAAAAGTCCAGGTTTTTAGTTTCTAAAAACATTTTTTTGGCTTTCCCGATGGTTTTAAGCTTGCGCCTGACTTTGTAATATATGCTTGTGTAAGTTGCAGGAAGGTAATCCTTAAAATTATACTGGCAGTTTTTTTCCAGAAAACCTTTAATCGGTTTATTCGTTGTAGACAGGTAGTCGCTGGCATTAATGAAACTCCTGCCATTAAAAACGTCGGTTATTTTCGGGTCTCCACAATAGATCGGGATGCTATTCATTTGCATCGCATCGTATAATTTTTCAGTTTGATAACCCGGATAAGTGTAGCTTTCGAAAGCTATTGTGAATTTATACGGGGTAAGAAACTGTCTTTTAATGTCCCATTTGCTACCTGTATACAGATTGTCGATAGCAGGCATGTTATTCATCGACCTGCCCGGTGCATCTATTTTCTTATATTTTGATAGTTGTTTGAAAAAGGCTTCCCTATGGGGTATAAGGTTAGAATATAGGAAATTGCAGAACTTGTTTTTTTTACTTAGGACTTCCTCGGCATCTATGTTTTTTATTAAAACTTCAGGACTTAAACCATGCCATTGAATTCTTTTATAGCGGTAATCATTAATTTCTTCTTCCCTGGGTACACCAAATGCCCATTCGCAGTTTGATAGATCAGGAGTTATGCATTCACAATAATAGCCAATGCGGGTATAGTTTCCAGGCAGCGGGACATCGTCCCCATATGGGCCAAATACAATAAAATCTGGATTTTCACTATCAATAAAGTCATATTCGTCAGTAAGATCACCCAATATTTCATTTTTGCCGCTCTCAAATCCAAACCCATTTTGGAATTTTATCTTAATTCTTTTCTTTTCCATTAACGTAATAACTTTCTGGCCAACTGGTAGGCAGGGATCACAATTGATTTAACAAGCCAATCACTTAAGGGTATTGGTAGCAGGTATTTTTGGCTGAGCTTTAGCCTTAGGCTATCGAATAACCAGGGTTTTTTATTGAAATTACCACTTCCAACATGCAAAATTAAAGGTTTGTATTTCCCATCCGGCAGCCAGAATTTATAAATTGACGAATTTGGTGTGTTGTATAAAATGGGTGGGCTTTTAAAAATATTCAGTTGATCTTCATAAACAAAATGTGTAAGATCTCCCCAGATCCAACCATTATCAACTACTGGTACAACTTTGTGTTTTGAAAGTGCAATGGATAATACGGGCTCCTCGTTCACCGTATTTCTAATTCTCTGAAATGGGCGCCCCGAGTGATATAGTGTCTTGGCATAACCAAATATTTCCTCACCCAACCGATTCTTAATCAGATAATAAAATGCTCCACAATAACGGATCATATAATCCAAATTAAATTCATTCATGGTAGAAGCAATATCTTCATCTACCCATACATCATTGGTTACTTTTGTGCCAATTACACTTGGAGTCTCACCAAACTCATCGAAAATGAAATTGATATTCGAGTAGATTAAGGAATCGGCGTCTATAAAAATAGATTTATAGGTAGGTGAGATTTCTAATAGATGTAATTTAAACTCCAACCCTTGACCTGCGAGAGATTCGGGAACTATTCTTTTTTTTACCCATTTTAGATCCCACGGCAGGCTAAAATCTTTATTGGAGACAATAAAAAATGGAATTTCTATGGGATTATGGTGTTTGTAAGACCTGGCCAGGGAAAATGCTAGCGATAAATATTTTTTTCCACTCGCATAGGTAAAATATGATTTGTCACTATTCAATGTCAATGCAGGCTTTAATTTTAATGATTATGTGTTTTTTCTTATCGGCAACAACCCAAAGCCAAACTTTAGTCTGAAGTAAATAGTTTTGAGTCTGTAGATGATATAACTGTCCCGCTTCCATTTGTAATTGAAATAAAGCTGAGGCAACATGGTCAGGTAAAAGTACTCTTTCCTGTTTAATGATTTTGAAGTGACCGCATTTAAATGTGTTACCACCGCCTTGGGTATTAAAAAATTCTTAATCTGAAATTTATTTAGGGTTCTCAGATAGTCGTTGTCCGCATACCAGAAGCTATATTTTTCATCAAAATATCCAATTTGGTCGATTAACTCTCGCCTGATTAAGAAACACCAGCCTGAAAAAAAACCTTCATAGCCCTCTATGGCTTCCAAATTGGCATTTATGTGGCTGTCTCTAGACATTAATGGACAGAAAGTGCTAGCGCTTAAAAGGGAATCATTTTTTTTTAACACGGATAATATCTCGGTAGCCCATTCTTTGTGAAAGATAAGATCATTATTGCAGAAACAGATTAGACTTCCGGATGTATACTTCAAGCCGATATTTAGGTATTTATTAAAGCCGAAACTTTCTTCAGGATATATTGTGGTTGTGTTTTCGAACTGAAAAGGGCTCAACTTTTTCTCAGACTCCAACACCAAAATGTTGAATTGGATTTTTTCAGGGTCCTCAGAACTCAGCAGTGTTTGGATCGTTTGTATTGTAAATTGTTTCAACTCCTCATTTTTTGCATAACTGAGGATGATAACATCGATTACGACCGGTGAAATTGCAATCATTTTTTTTTGGCAACTATAACATATTGAGGATACCTCATATCACTCAACCAATTAAAAGTCATTAAATTAAGTAGCTCAAAATATTTAAAATAATGTCGGTTTATCCCTTCAACCGTTTCTACAAAAAAACCATTTTCTTCAAAAAGCCTTATCATACTTTTTCTTGTAAAAAAACGTAGGTGCGTTTTATCCATAACACCCGCTTCTAGGTATTTAAAGTCTTTATATCTTATCAGTGAAAGCATTGCGGGATAAAACCTTATGTTTGGAATCGAAGCAACTACATGTCCCTCTTCTGCTAAAAGAGTCAGTGCCAAGTCTAAAGCGTTTTCAGGCTGAGCCAGATGTTCCAAAACATCATTAAAGAATATACAATCGAATTTTTGATTTGAAAGATCTAATGTGTTCTTATCAAAAACATCATTAATGACATGGTCCAGTTGATGTTGAGCTATTTCAGCAGAGTTTTTATGGGGTTCTATTCCCCATACCTCACAGCGAAATAAATCCTTTAGCATAGCTCCGAAGTTTCCACTCGCGCAGCCAACATCCAATACCTTCTTTATATTCTTGGGGATAAATTTTACCAGCTCATGCCTTGTATGGTTATAATAAAGGATGTCTTTTTTATTGTAGTCGTCTTCCATATCACTTTTTGAATTGAAAAGTCAGGTATCTAATTAATAGATAGGCAAGATTCCTTGGCGTTTTATAATAAAAGAAATTTTGTTTAAGACGGAAAAAAAAACTGAATACCAACCAATAAACTTGATTGGCTGGGTAGTGATTGAAAATCATTATTTGGGAGAATTCTTTTAGTGTGTTGAATTCTGCATTGCAAATCTGGCCTGTTGTCATTTTTGAGGCTGAAATAGGCAGTTTTTTTGACCAAATAGCGTTTATTGCCAGTGCATTTTTAATCCATTGGCGATTTAAATTTCCAATTGAAGGATGTTCAATCAATACATCAAATACTGTGAAAATTTTGTAACCCTGCTGAATAACCTGAAGGCAGATGTCTATATCATAAAAGTGAAAACCGTCCAGGTGTTCCTCGGTAAATTTTATGTTTTTAAATAAAGCTTTTGGTATGCATATCCATACCCCATCAAGGAGCACTGCTGGCGCCTTGGGGATTTCTCCATTTCCTAAAGATTTTCCGATTGTTTTTGAAATAACTTTATTTTCTGCAAATAACTGCTGATTAACCAGATCTCCTCCCCACCATGATCCCGGCATTTTCGTGGCGTACGGCGTCCCCGCGACCCCAATTGCCCCGGTTTCTTCATCTCTAAAGTGCGCAAGTACTTTTAGGCCCCAGTCGTCTGTATGAAAAAAAACATCATCATGCATAAAGCACAAAATTTTCCCCTGGCTTCTTTCAACTCCAATATTGTAAGCTTGAAAAATACTGTACTTGTTTTCAGAATTGTCGATAACGATAACTTCATACGGTACACCAATTGTCCGGCTGATATTGGTGGCAAGGAGCGCGTCAATTTTCTCCTTACGGGAGCAGATGATAATAGAAATCAAGAATATAGGGATTGGATTTTCAGCTTACTGTAGATAATCATTAGGTATAACCTGGTGAGGATATTTATGCCATGCACCTTTTTGAACGCAGCCTGCTGCACATATAACCTTAACGGGATAAATTCTTTGCGGTGTATTTTATTCAGGTAATACCCTATAAAATTTTTAATGTGGTCCTTTTCAAAAGCCTGGTCTTTTTGAAGTGAGCTTGCTCCCCCTAGCGTGAAATTGGCAATGATAAGGTCAACATATTTAAATTCAGCCTCCCCAAATGCCCTGAGGTTAAAATCGTGATCGGCCAACACTTTATATTCTAGCTTAAAATCCCCAATTTTTTCAAAGAGATTTTTGGGATAGAATATACCCTGATGGGGAATATTATGGCTCATTAGCCTTTTCAGATCAAATTCGCCACCATAAACTGTGTCCGCTTCAATAGCCTCATTTCTGCTCTTTATTTTAACGTTGCCATATATTACCATTCCATTCTCATGATTTATGATCCCGGAAATTTGCCGCATAACATTTCGATCGTAAAGCGTATCATCGCTTCCCAAAAAATAGAGATAAGCCCCATTGGCCTTGGCAATGCCTTTATTCATTGCATCGTATATGCCCTTGTCTTTTTCTATATAATATTTTACCTGCAGCTGTTTTTTTTCATATTGCCTGACAATATCGATTGTTTTATCGGTCGAGCATCCATCAATGATTAATACTTCAATGTCATTAACATCCTGACTAAGGACTGATGCTAAACAATCTGCAATCGTTTTTTCTGAATTGAAAGTAGGTATGATGATTGAAATCACGGAGTCTTATTAAGCAAGCGTCTGTAAACCTCAATGTGTTGATCAACGGATTTTTCCCAACTGAATTTTTTGAGCTGGTCTTTCCCTGCCGTCAACTTTCGATCCCTAATGTCTTTTTGCTGAATCTCATCAAGCCCCCTTAATATCGTATCTTGTTCTTTTGCATCAAAGTATATGGCAGCAGGACCGGCGATTTCAGGCAAACTACTTGATGCATTTGCCAATACCGGGCAATCACAGGAAAAGGCCTCAAGGATGGGCATTCCAAATCCTTCATACAGGGACGGAATTATCAAACATTTGGCATTTTTATATAAAGCGCAGAGATCACTATCACATTCAATACCTGCAAAGTGAATTTTGCCTTTCAATTTGAGCAGTTCAATCAATTTTAGCTCTTCGGCTGAAAAGGGGTACCCGCCTGCGCAAATTAGATGAAGCTCATTTTCTATAAGGTATCCCGAGATGGCTTTTATCAGCCAATTAAAATTTTTGTAGGAATTTCTCATTCCTACATATAGAAAATAGTCTGGATTAAAGGTATTAGTGGCCGCAGGTTGGATGTTTTCTAATGGGTTGCCATGGTGTATTACTGTTATTTTATCTTCCGGTACTGAAGGGAATAACGTCAGGATATCTTGTTTGGTGCTTTGGGAAACGGCTATGATATGGTCAGCTTCAGGAATGAGAATTTTCTTGCCAGTGGTTTCCTTGTGCTCGCATCCAAAAAGATTATCTAATTGTAATTCATGTATCATGTCATGGACAGTTAATACAAATGGCTTGTTCTTCGGTTTGTAATCCAGAAATCGGGGATCATAATAAGTAGGATGAAAAATATCATAATTTCCTCCTTTGACTTTGCTGGCAATATCATTTTCCTGATACTTTTCTATCAAATTATTTATCCTTGCCTTTCCTCTGAAATATCTGGTTTGCGTGAATAGATCCAACTTAGATAAAGCATTTTGCCTTAGCGGTAGATTATCGGCAAAGATTTTTTTGGGAATAGCCTGATGCCCTTTAAGCTTAATCCCCGTAATAATTTCAGTAAAATATCTAGAGATACCTCCAAACTTTTGATTGTTAAATATTTGGGTGTCGAAAAGTATTTTCAAACTTGATCCTTAATTTAAAACTTGAAAGGTAACGATCTTTGATCCGACCTCAGCTTTGGGGTAAACTGTCAGTAGATTTTTTATTTGTTTGTTAAATGGTGGTTTTTCCAGAAATACCCCCGAATTGGAATTCAGTCGGATATGTGCATCTGATTCTTTGTCAACATTTGGAATGATATCTTCATCCAAAGGCTGATGTTCGGATATAATTATATGTTGGAATTGACCACATTTTTTCAAAATTCGCTTAATATCACTATTTGACAAGTGTTGAAGTACTTGCCTTATAAGGCATAGTTGGCCAACCGGCAAATCTTCTTTAACAAGATTTGTCTTTTTAAAGTGAACTCTGTCATTTCCAAAATTCTTGGCATTACTTTCTATAAGTTCCTCAACAATGTCCACACCAGTATAAGTAATTTCGACATTCCTATCCACAATTTTTCTTCCAATACGGAAATCTCCACACCCCAGATCAACGACAGTGGAGATGTCGTGGTTTTTGATAAAGCTTGTGATTAAGTTGACATAAGGTTCTGAATTTTCATCGTCAGAACCTGTCCCGGAATAAAATTCGGATATATTATCGTCACCCCAAGTCTTGTTTTTATAAATTTCGGAGAATATTTTTTTGTGATCTGTACGTTTCTTAAAAAGGGAATTTTTAATAATTTTTAATACTCTTCTCATAAGTTTAAAGTTTTTGCCAGGCACAGTCCACGAACACACAACCAAGTTCTGAGCTTGCATATTGATATAACCTATTTTCGTTTGCCAAGATTTCAAGGGAAAGCAGATTAGGCTTATAATCAATCCAGTGTACATTGGGAATATGTATCCCAAATGATATATTATAAATACCTGGAACAAGGACGCCACCTGGAATAATGATTTTAATTGACCCTTCGCCGTTTTGATTTACAAAATCAGTAATTATTCTCTCAGTGGTGAATATGGTTCTATCAAGATTATCTGTGAATTTTATTCCTATTGTTGCATTCGAATAAGACTTGCTAACTTTAAATTTCAGGAAGAACGCTAGTCTATCGGTAATATTGAAATCGGTTTGTAATTCATAGTTTTCGTTGCATAGTTTTATTTCACTAAAGCCATTTTCCAATATAGAGTTGCAGTAGAAGCTTTTCTTATCTAAGGACTGTGAGTTCAGATAGGCTTGTAAACCAGCATCAACATCACCTTTAAAGCCTATCATGCCATTATTTAACACTATTGTCTCTCTACATAACTGTTTTACTGCCCCCATATTGTGGCTCACAAACAATACCGTTCTGCCTTCACCCTTACTCACTTCCCCCATCTTGCCTAGGCACTTCTTCTGAAATTCGGCGTCACCCACAGCCAATACTTCATCTACGATCAAAATCTCTGATTCGAGATGCGCAGCCACAGCAAAAGCAAGCCGGACATACATGCCTGAAGAATATCGTTTAACTGGTGTATCCAAATAACGTTCGATCCCCGCAAACTCAACTATTTCTTCTAATTTACGCTGAATTTCCTTTTTTCGCATACCTAAAATAGCGCCGTTCAAAAAGATGTTTTCACGCCCGGATAGTTCAGGGTGAAAGCCTGTACCAACCTCAAGCAAACTGGCGATCCTGCCTTTTCCCGAAATTTTGCCAATTGTTGGTGCGGTAACCTTGCTCAAAATTTTGAGTAAAGTACTTTTCCCTGCTCCATTGCGACCAATAATTCCAACTGCCTCGCCTTGCTCAATTTCAAAGTTGATATCTTTTAAACTCCAAACGACATCACTTTCACTTTTGGAATACTGATAATTGGTTTCACCTACCTGTAAAAACGGATCCTCTTTTCCGCGCATTCGGGCATACCACCGCTCTAAGTCACGGCTAATAGTACCTGTACCAATTTGTCCTAGCTGATAGGCCTTACTGAGGTTTTCTGCTTTTATAGCAATGTTATTCATTAATTGATTTTTTTCTTAAAACCTGGTTCAGTAAAGGTTTAAATTTCCATTCAATTGTTTTATGATAAAAGATGCTGATTAAACAAATTACGACAATAACAAAAATGGGTAATACAAATTCAATCGGGTAAAAGTATTTGCCAAATTTATTTATAAGTAAAACCCCAATAGGCTCATGAATCAGGTATAAAAAATACGAGGACACGCCTATATCTAAAATGTACCTGTTTTTCAGTGGACTCAGGTATTTTGGGAAATAACAAAACATTCCAAATAATCCGAAAAATATGATCAAAATAAGCCTGCCTAGATTTTGATCAAAAAGATATATTGTATTCGCTATAAATGCAATTAGTGCTAAGATTACAAATAAGGGAACCTTTTTCTGTGACCTGTTATTCTCATAAATAATAAAGAATAGTAATCCGATAATAAAATAGGGGTAAAATTTCAATAGATTGAAGACATGTATAAACGATTCTATATATTGATTTAGCTTTTCTGGAATAAAATAAACTGATATTATTTGGGTTGTGATTATTAATGCGAATGATATGATCAGAAAATTGGAAAGAAACCTGGTTTTGTTGATATAGAAAACTATACTTGCCAAGACGTAGAATTGTATTTCAGTCCATAAACTCCAATAAGATCCATTAAGGAAGTCAAAATTGTTTTGCCTAAAGAGGGCATTCAGTATGATAGGATTTATAAATGTTAAGCTGAATGCAAAATTTTTTGCATCATGTGCCGCAGGGAAAAGGTTATCACTGTCAAACAAATTAATAAAAAAATAAATGATCACAGCAGATACGATCATTGAAGGAAATAATCTTATTAACCTGTTTTTCCAGAATAAAAATATATTTTTTGTATGATTAAGGGTATAAAAAATGACAAATCCACTAATTATAAAAAAGAAATATACTCCCATATAGCCATAATGAAAGAAATCATATTGATTTTTATAAGGATAATATGTGGGCCATCTTGAGAAAAAATGGAATAGTAGCACTGGAATAATTGCAAGTGCTCTAAATGAATCCAATATAGAGATTCTGTTATTGAGAGTGGTCATTATTAAACAGTATCGACAAAATTCCTTTCTACTTTATTGAAAACTACAATTCCGAAAACAAGGAGGGCAAGTGTAACGAAAATGGAATAACCAAAGCTGTTCCAACTAAAGCTTCCCACTCCTAAAAAACCATACCTAAAAGTTTCAATAATAGGTGTCATGGGGTTGTATTCAATAATCCAGGCATAAGCAGGGTATTTCTCTAATGCTTCTGATAAAGGATAGATTACAGTGGTTGCGTACATTAATAACTGAACACCAAAACCAACCAGGAATATTAAATCCCGGTATTTGGTGGTCATTGCAGAAATAATCATCCCAGAGCCTAAACCCAATAAGGCCATTAATATTATCACAATAGGGAACAGGCAAATCGCCCAGCTGATATTAAAATTTGCCCCGGCAAAGTAATAATAGCCGATCATAACCAGAAATAAGATCAACTGTACGCCAAAACGGACTAGATTGCTGACAACGATACTTAAAGGCATAATTAACCGAGGGAAATAAACTTTGCCAAAAATCCCCGCATTGTCTCTAAAAACAGTGGAGGTCTTTGTAAGGCAATCGGCAAAATAATTCCAAGCAGTAATGCCGGCCATGTAGAAGAGGGGTTTTGGTAAGCCATCTGTAGGAATGCCAGCTAAATTTCCAAATACGAAGGTAAATATGATGGTGGTAAATAAGGGCTGTATGAAAAACCAAAGTGGTCCGAGTATGGTTTGCTTATAGAATGAGACAAAATCACGCCTGACCAGTAGCCACAATAAATCGCGATAGGCCCAGACTTCACTAAACTTCAAATCAAATAGCGAGCTCTTTGCTTCAATAGTCCAATTATATTCTTGTTGATGTTCCATGTTCCTTTTAATTTCTAAAATTCGAGCAACCTTGCCACCTTTGATGCATAAACATCAAAGCCAAAATGGGAATTGACTTTTTCTTGCTTTTCAGCTGTTTCGTTGGCCAAAACAGGCGCTAAAAGGAGCGCTTCAATGCCTTTGTAAATTGCATTGACATCTTCGGGGTTTACCAATAAACCCAATTCCCCATTTAAAAGCGCATCATTGCTGCCATCTGCGTTTCCTGCTAATACCCAGCAGCCATGGGCAAGGGCCTCAGTAAATACCAGGCCAAACCCTTCCCCTTTACTAGGCATGACAAAAACATCCGCTTGTTGGTATAAGCCTTCTATTTCCGCATCCGAAACATGACCGGTTAAAACAACGTTCTCTTGGAGGTGATAGGCTGCAATCAATTTTTCAATCCTGGTCCGCTCTGTTTTGTCTGCTTTCCCAACTATAAAGTAGCTTAGCTTGGGATAGGCTTTAACCAGGTCTCTGAGAGCCAATAAAACCAGGTCATAACCTTTATACTGCTCGGCTGAAGACAGGCGGCAAACGGTTAGAAGGATTTGATGGTCCGATGGGATAGGATATTTAAGGGCCAAACTCTGGCTTTTTTCTTTGTTAAAAGGATATCCCTTTGGTAAGCTATTGTTGAGGACATGGACATTTTGCTGTGGAATATCGTGCTGTTGATGCAGTTTTTTGGCAGTGTAGCTGCTTACAGCCCAGATATCGATTTCGCTTAATATTTTTTTTTTCCACAGGGAGAGTGGCTTCCATACCTCAATTCCATGGGCAAAGAGTATAATTTTTTTCTTTGGGCTGAAGAGCCTGACTAACTTGGCGATGGGCAGCAGATGGATATGACTTAAGATAACAACATCATAGGCAAAACTTTTTCTAAATGTATTGAGCAGGTATTTGATCTTATTTCCATTAAAGGAGCGGAAGTTGTGATGTTGCTGATTTTGGTCATAAAGCGAAAGTGCCAGACAGTCTTCAATTTGACCCTGTTGCCTCAGCATGTATAGAACCTGAATGAAATTTTTGCATACTTTTTCGATGCCCCCGGTCAAAGAGTAGGTGTACAACGATAAAAAAAGAATACGTTTAGGCATTAAATTTCCGCGTGGAGATTTGATAGAGTGCAAAAGCTTTAGACCAGTGCATTTTACCTGCTTTAAATTTTTGGATCAATTTTAACGTATATGGGTGATCGGTGTAATTTTTTTCATCGGTGAGTGCATCCCCAGCCAAAAACCATTGCTGCAGCGGGAAAGTAAAGCCCATTTTGGGCCTGTCCCAGATTATTCTGGGCAATATTGCCTTAAAGGCCTCGATCAATATTCCCTTTGGCCTTTCCTGGAATCTTTGTGCCAGAGGAATCTGATGGGCAGCACTAACAAAATCCTGATCCAAAAAAGGTACACGTACTTCAACGCCGTGGTACATACTCATAAAATCAGTATCTTTCAAAAGTTGGTTTCGCATGAAAATATGCGTTTCAAACCATGAAGCGCGTTCTTTGCCTTTTAATTTTTCTAAAGTTTTCGGCACGGGAAAGTTTTCAATTAAAGCGTTAATTTGACTTTTCTCAATTCCTAAAATCCTCCCAATTTCCTGTGGTATAAAAAAGCCCCTTAAAAAAAGGTATTCACCTATTGGATTTCGATACCCGAGATAACAAATACGCTTTATTTTTTCGTTGGGCAAGAAGGCACATAACTTTAATAAGAACCTGGGGAGCAGTTTAAGGTTATTGATAAGCCGCATTCTATGAAAAGAGGGGTAGCCACCTAAAAGCTCATCAGCGCCAATACCTGATAAAACAGCCTTCAAGCCTGATTCTTTTGCATATTTGTTGACAAACCAGCTGTTTATCCCGTCGTTGCTGGGTTGATCCATTGCCGCTAAGATTTCACCAAAGTGTCGGTTAAAATCTGCGTTGTTAACCAGGTACTCGCGGTGAGTCCCCCTTGTCCGCGCGGTTACTTCCTGTTGAAAACGCGCTTCCGAAAAAGCTATTTCACTAAAGTTTATAGATAGACTCTGGAGATTTTCTCCGATAGCCTGATCAGCCAGCAAAGTGATGATGCTGGAATCGATTCCACCACTGAGAAATACACCCACAGGCGCGTCAGCTAATAAATGACGCCCAACTGCTGAGCCAAGTTGTTCTGCAAGCACTAGTTTTGGCTCTGAGGTGATTTGTTTAAAGGAGGGTTTGGATGGAAACGCGAAGATCTCAGCACTTTGCCGACTGTGATCCCAGCTTAAAAAATGCCCGGCAGGCATAACATTAACCCCGCTGAGGGTTGTGTAGGGTTCAGGGATGTGGCCAAAGGCGAGAAAGTAAGTTTTCCAGTCTTTATTTTCCCGGAAATGGCCAGTAAGTTCAAACGCCTTAACTTCAGAAGCAAATACTAACCTGTTATTTTCTACAGAATAATAAAGCGGTTTGACGCCCATTTGATCACGCACCAGATGGGTAGTTTGTTGTTCAACGTCATAGATAGCAAATGCAAACATGCCAACCAGTTTGGTGAAAGCCTGGGTGCCCCATTTCTGGTAAGCGGCCAAAATTACCTCGGTATCACTTTGTGAAACAAATTGGAAGCCGTCTTGGGATAGTTCTTTCTTTAGATCTGGAAAGTTGTAGATTTCGCCATTGTAGGTGATCGTTAATTTATCCTTATGATAGGACATGGGCTGGTGGCCACCAGGGGAGAGGTCTATCAATGATAACCGGCGGTGGCCAAAAGCCAAACCAGTTTGTTTATCCTCAAAATAACCCTCATCATCAGGGCCACCATGGGCCATTACATTGCACATGGTCTTCACTTCCCTCCGAAGCTGCTCTATCAAGCCTTTGCTGTCAATTACCCCTGCGATCCTGCACATTTACGTTTTCCTTATTCCTTTTAGCCTGTCATTTTCTTTAGGCCCGGGCATGGCTTCGCCCCCTCAGTCACATTTGTTAAAAAAAAAGGACCGTTATTGTATTGAATAAAATCCATCCCCACTATACCACCACCGACCCCAAGTTCGGCTTATTTTTTATATTATGGTCATAAATCAAATTTATGACTTAAAATTTTACGCCCTCAAAATGGCTCAACAAAGGCAATCGAGGTATTGATATCGACAGAATATCCCATATTCTGCAATCGCAGAATTATGCGTTGTTTGCTATGTATGGATACCATCTCGGCCACCATCCCCTTAAAGGGACCCGCTTTGATGAGTACCTTTTCCCCAGGTTGAATATGGTAATCATAAAGTTCTAAATCGGCATCTGTGGCCAAAAGAAGTTTAAGATCGTTAATCTGTTGTTCGGGGATTGTGGCAATTCCACCGGCGAAATAGAGGAATCTTGCGATACCGTCAGTCATCAGGACCTCTGCATATTCTTTTACGGATATATACACAAAGAGATAGGACTTAATTAAAGCCTCTTCTACAATCTTTTTCCGATCGCTCCACTGTTTAATTGTTTTTTTTAATGGGAGATAGGCGGTAATACCTTTTCTGCAGAGTTCCTGGTAAGCTTTTTTCTCAGCTCTTGAACGTGTATAAACAGGATACCACATGTATGTATTGCCAATCATTATCTATATGTAATCTTTCTTTGATGCTAGGTTCGTAATCCGCCACTGAATATAAACTTTTATTATTATTATTTGTTGGCAACATCGCAGTTCATCGAGAACCAATCACCACTTTGCTATTTCTTTTTCCAGAACATCCACCATTTGCGGTTCTCATCTTCATAATAGCCTGAGCCAGAATATCCCGAGTAGTCAGAGTAATAGTAGGTACTGTTTCCACCACCACGGCTATAATCAGTTGTATAATAATTGGAGTAAAGGGCATCATCTCCAAAGGCGTTTAAAATAATGGCGAGGTTATTTAAGCCGTATTCCCTGGATAAGCGCTCTGGGATATTTGCTGCTTTTTGATGTGATACCCCTGAACGGATCACAAATAAATTTACATCTGATGAGCGGATTAATGGGATGGCATCTGAAACTAGGCCAACAGGAGCGGTATCCACCAAAACATAATCATAAAGACCTTCCAGTTTCTTTAAGAGCTTTTTCATCGACTCTGTATGCAGCAACTCGGATGGATTGGGTGGTACTGGACCTGAGGGGATAAAATCGATATGATGGATCTTATCATGGATCATCACCTCCTCAAAAGTTGCCTGACCGGATAATACAGAACTTAGGCCTTTTTTGTTGTCGCTTCCAAAAGCTTTGTGAAGTTTTGATTTCCGTAAATCTGCCGCAATTAAAATCACCCTTTTTTCGATCAACGCCAATGTACTGGCTAAATTAATGGTAACGAATGATTTTCCCTCCCCAGATATTTCAGAAGTAATACAAATTACCTTGCTCTCTTTATGGCTTGCCAAAAAACTTAAGTTGGTACGTACTGAACGGACAGATTCGGCAAATACAGATTTTGGTTTCAATAGTGATAAAGCCTGCCTGCTATCCTGATCAATATAATCAGGGAACTTACGGATGACGCCGATGATTGGCGTATGTGTAAGCCCTTCTACAGTTTCCTTGTCATAGATATAGGGGTTTAAAAATCTTACCAATAGGATAAGGCCGAAACCTGCTGCCAAACCGAACATAATGGCCATTGTATATGCCCTTTTGCTATCAGGTGAAACTGCATAATAGGATGGATATGCCGGGTTGACAATGGATGCCCCGGAAACTACGGCAGCGGCTGCCATTTCAGCTTCTAATTTTTTCTCTGATAAAAAAGAGCGAACTTTATTATTTACATCGAAATTCGTTTGAAACTTAATGTAATTCTGCTCTTTCGAGGGGATGCCCCCTAAGCTTTGGTTAACGCCGGCGATTTGTTTGTTAATAAAATCAATAGTTTGATTATTGCGTATACGCATGCTTTGGATATTATTCCTAATATTCAGCTTGACATTGGAAATTTGTTGCTCAACTTGTTTAATGGGCTGCGAATCGGCATTAAATTGATTAAGTTTTGCTTCTCTGGATGCCAGTAAGCCATTAAGTTGTCCCACTAATTGGCCAAGGCCATTTGAAAGGTCGCTCTCGAGATCTAAACCAATTTCAATCTTACTCTTATTGGCATTAACCTGATCCTCTAATAATTTAATGCCAACCTGTTTGAGGCCGAGTTCTACCTTTTGTTTTTCAAGGTCTGATAATTTGTCAATTGTTGATGATGCGGTCGAGGATAGATCGACCATTTTGTTCTGTGTTTTATAGTTTGCGAGGTTGTTTCCCGACTTGTTGGCCTCGGCATTGATAAAGCCTAGCTGCGTGTCAATGAAGCTGACGGTTTGTTTGGCGGACCGTTGTCTTTGGGCAACGTCATATTTGACGTATTCCTTCATTATCGCGTTTAAGATATCCGATCCAAATACTGGGTTCGCATCCGTTTGACTCAAACTCATTACATTGGTAAACCGGGCCGCCTCGCCAATATAGAGCCCATTCATCGCGCGGCCGATAAAGTCCTCCTTGCCGTTAAAACGGAACTGATAGGTGCCGCTTTCGGGGATTTTACTTTTTATCCGGAAGATCGTATTACCCAGGTTGATATCCTGCCCATAGCGGTAGGTCATGGCCTGGTTCTTCTGATCCGCTGGATAAATTTTGAACTCATTAGCATTGGTTCTGCTTATTTCGAAAAGAGCCCTGCTAAAATTTACGCTATCCTGCCTTATAATTTCAATATTGAAAGGGATTGTTGGGTAGAGTTCTGTTGTACGGAATCTCCCCTTGAGGTAATAGCTGATTTTATAGTCCAGATTTTTAATCGCATTTAATATTACCTCGTTGCTTTTTATCGTAAAGCTTTCGGATTGAATCTTATCGGTATAATTAAAATTAGATGAAACCATATCTTTGGGAGATCCGGGGCTATTCTCAGCCAGCTTAAGCGATGCGCCTGTTTGGTATATCGGGGGGGTATACCAAAGGTAAAGCCATGAAATGCAAAGCGAAATGAGAACAGTACCGGCAATCCAATACCATCGGCTAAGGAAGACCCTGAAGATTTTATAAAAATCGATAGTTTGGCTAACTGCCTTTCTAGTGTTAAAATGTTCTGTATTTTCCATCAACGGGAAACGGTAAAAATTAATAATGCAACATTTATTACTACCAATAAAGGCTGTACAATATTGTTATAGCTTTGCAGCCTTTCACTTAAGGCAGAATTTTTCGTTGGCTGCAGAACCAGGATATCGTTATTCTGCAGGATAAGCTTATTGCTTGCTAAGCTATTGATGTCTGTTAAATTAACGTATATGATCTCAGGAGATTTTCTATCCCCTCTGATAATTTTTAAGGTTTTTGGATCTGCCGTCTTAGTTATGCCCCCTGCTTCCCCAATAATATCCACTAAACTGGTGTGATCATTGGACAGTAGGAAATTACCCTGTTTATTAAATTCGCCAAGTAGGGTGACTTTTAAATTCACGACTGCCAGTTCAATTATAGGGTCTTTTAAAAGTTTTGCCTTGTATATCTCCTGAATTTTGTCCGCTGCTTCGCGCCTGGTTAGGCCCAACACTTCAACTTTACCAATAGCAGGTAAGTTTACCTTACCGTCAGCTTCCACCAGGTATACTATTCCGTTTGTGGCTTTGCCGTCGGTATTGTTATAGGTTAACGTTGAGGATGTCGAACCTGCCGTACCCACGGCTCCGAACTCTGGGTTTTGAAGGTTTCTGATGGTAAGTTGATCATTTACCCTAATCTTGTATATGTTGTCATTACCCGCCCGATCATTGACCACATAAACCTGTTTAATCGTATCTGCAACTTGATCATATGTTGTGTTGAATAAGGTATGCTGCCTTCTTACCGAGCAGGAATTATACAGCAAGACTATGATAAGCAATGACAGTATTGTTAGATGTTTCTTTTCAATCATGGAAATCTTTGTGGAGTTACAACGCTCAAAAGTAGCTGTTAAATTTTAAAAACTTGAATTTCATCTAAATGTTAAAAAATGCAAAAATGCTGGAAGAGTCGTATTTTTTGTGTTTTTTTGTTGATTGTGTAGTATTTGTATTACGTAATTACATGTGTTTTGGACCTGTTTTTTTTGGTTTTAAACACTTAACTATCAGTTATTCAGTCGTTTGTGTTGATTTTTTTATTGTTGATTTTTATCAACATGTTAATTGGTTTTATCGGCTAATAATTGGCAATTTAACTAATTTTGTAGTGTTGTTGTCCCTTATTAAAGTTTCTGTTTTTCTATAATGTGGTTTTGATGGTAAAGTATCTTAAAAGTCTATTAGTTTTTCCTTTTATATGTTGTTTTGCATCTAATGTTTTTGCTGACGGCTGCGCGCTAAACTATAACACGGCGAACGAAGTTATTTATTACGGTTTGATTAACGCAGCTACTAAAAACTTTGGCAGCCCAGTTGCCTACAACAATGCAAACCCGGCATATCAGACTGCCTGTCCAAAATATAATTTCAATACAGCTGTTACCGATGGTCAGTCCTGTAGGATAAATGGAGTGATAAATTCTGCATACAGGTACATACCCAGTTTTACTTTTATAGCTTGTCCAATTGATGACTACCTGCCTTTGCTCCTTTTGTCTGCAGGCTTTATGGGCTTTTTTGTGATTCGCTCAAAAGCAAATATAAATATCTTAAATTTTTAAGCATGGATATGGGGCAATGTCATAATCGTAAGGGCTTGACTTCATTTAAATATTAATACTTCTTAGTAACGATATTGGAAAGATTATTGGCCAAATTAAGATTCCTTTACGGATATTTGATGGCCGGTGTATACTACAAATTCTAATTATTGTCCTGTATTTTTTGATTTTCGGTATTTCATGTTGCCAGTATCATCACCAATCACCGCATTTTGGGGTAATACAATCGATTATTATTACAGGCCAAGAGGAATGTCTCCAATATTTATTATCCTGATTTAATTTCTTTAAGGGCAGCGGCGAGTATCTTGCTTGCCTGCAATTGCATCTGGCTAATGTCAAGTAGGCTTCTTTCAATCTTCACTCTATTTACTAAATAGATGAAATGCTACTCATTAATTAGTGCTGTATTGTGTTGTTTTGTATTATTATGTAGTGTTTTTAGGCTTTTTTGAATGTCTTTCTTTAGTTTTGCAAGAGAGATAATTCTATGTTCCTGCTGTATGAAATTAAGCGCGCTGTTGACCCTTTTTTTAATAATCGTTACTTATTTCCATAGTTTGGGGGCAAATGGGTGTCAGATCGGATCTGGGTCGGGTTCCAGGGTTTATATTAATACATCTACACAGTGTAGTTTATGTCCCAGCAATAGGGAGCCATGGAGCAACGGAAGCAATTATATTGTTTTTGGTAATGCTGCAACTGAATGCAATTCTTCTCCCTATAATAATGTTAATGTCAGGTATATTAAAACTGGGCAGATATCAACCAGAACTACTTCTTTTGGTAATACTTTATGTTACGTTACCGATGGGATTACTTACACCTCAGGCACTGCAGTGAGCTACCCGACCTATTACAATTGTCCGTTAGATTTAGGTGGCTATTTCTTCTTATTGGTTATCCCAATAGTCTTCATGACATTAAGATATATTACAAATGCAAATCGACAGCCAGTTTTTTAATCGATAGCCTTGCTGGCTTAGCATGTTTATTCAAAATTTCCGTATTCAGCTCGTTCCTATATGCTATAATATTCTCTTTCCCGTTCAAGTCAGAGCAAGTATTTGATCGTATTAAGATTTTCTTGCTATGGTCGTCTTTATGCGCTAGATGCCATCTGCCCATCTAATTTATTTTCTTTGAAGGAGCAATGAAGGAGTGTTATAGGTTGCCTATATTCATTTCATTCATTATGCACAAAATTCATTTTTGATTGGTTTGTTCCTAAATTGATGCCAGGTGTTTAGCTTGTCTACTATAAGCATATTTTTGTTGAGAAATCCAATCTATCGGGGTAGCTTATGGACTTCACTATTATTAAAGAACAATGTAGAAGAATCAAATTTCTAGGACCTTATCAATAGTTTTGCCTTTTTCTTGTATATCTCCTTCATTCAGTCAGGTATCTAGGCAGGGTTGTAATTTAGGGAGTGCTGTAGCTGCGCAATTTTAGGGATTTATAATTCCTGTTTGTAAGTGTTTATAGTTCCGGTTCCGCCATTATCATGTCAATAATTATCGGCCAAGGATATAGTTGTTAGCTATTGTGCGGTTATATCAATATATATCCCTGCCGGCGCAAGATATATCTTAACAAGTTCAAATGTGCCTGATAAAACCACCAATCAAATTACGTAAGCCATGACACTAGGTATGTGACTATTCTTATTCTTCCAATAATAATAGTGGAACAGATAATCAAGGAAGTGGAATGGATTTAGGTCTAATAATTCTGCTTATTCAAATTAAGAACCCAATTACCCATGTGTAAGCCAGCCAAATAATTTACTTATCGAAGATTATATGTTTCTGTATTAGCATCAATGGCTCTTTCAGGTTTTTGTTGGTACGTATGAAGGATTTTTTTTCATAAGCTAAACAGAATTACTATCCCCGTATCCGTTGAATTTTATCTATAGAGTTTTTGTGTGGGTGTAAATATCAATTGTATTGAATGAAACGAACGTAGCATGTAGTTTATAAAGGCACTAAATTAGTATATCATAATCATATGATGTATGAAGAATTTTTTCATTTTAGCTTTAATATTTTTAACTCCTTTTTTCTCCCGTGCTCAGGGGAGTGCTAATGGTTGTTTAATAACATCAACTCAAATTGTATACACCACTAAGGAAAATGCTTTGATTAATAATGTCCTAAAGCTTCTATTAGGAGGTAACGACTCTTATATTTCTACCTCAGGAGTACCACTAAGTAATAACTACTGTTTTTGGACGCCAACGCCAACGGGATCTTTTGACTGTGGCGTTTGTACAAATTATACCATTAATCTGGGGCTTGTTACCGGATGCCAAGCCGGGGCTATGCTACAGGGGTACGTCGGTTCATATACTATGGTTCAATGCAACCTTGATGATTATTCTTGGGCTTTCGGCGCAGCAGCAGGGCTTTTAGGGGTATTTGTAATCCGAAAGAGAAACAAGGAGTAAGTTCTGATATTGTATTTAATTTTGACGAACGCGTAATTGCATTTGTAAAGGTTCTATTCTTATCCATTATATTTACGGCAAGTTTCCTATATCTCACAAATTGAAATGGCTAGTTGCTGATTAAATGAAAATATCCCTCATTACTGTGGTTTACAATGGTGAAACATTTTTACAGGAATGTTTTAACTCCATTCGCGCTCAAACTTACCCGGATGTACAGTATTTGGTAATTGATGGCGGATCGAAAGATAAAACGCTAGGCATCATAGCCAAAAACCAGGCGCATATCAATTATTTCACTTCAGAAAATGATAATGGACTATATGATGCCATTAACAAAGGAATAGAAAAATCTACCGGTGATATCATTGGCATTCTAAACGCTGATGATATGTTTTCTGGTCCTGATGTTCTAGCTGCAGTAGCTGAAACTTTTAAAGATCAGCCTGAAATAGATGGTTTATACGGCGATTTAAACTATGTGCACCCAGTTACAGGCAAAATTATACGGAAGTGGAGATCCAGGGATGCAACTTTTAGGGACTTGGTACAAGGATGGATGCCTGCCCACCCGACTCTTTACTTAAAGAAAGCGTTATTCGAAAAACATGGAGGCTATGCTTTAGATTTGGGCACAACCGCAGATTACGATTTGATGCTGAGGTTTTTTTATACCCATCGAATTAAGGTGGCGTATTTGCCCATGTTAATGGTTAATATGCGTATGGGGGGAATAAGCAACAAGTCGATTTATAGCCGTTGGTTAGCTTTGGTAAATGATTATAAATCAATAAGAAGAAATAAATTGCCCAATCCATTTTGGGTATTGTTAAAGAAAAAGTTAAGCAAACTAAAGCAGTTTTAAAACTCAGACGCTGTTTTAGCCGATTAAATTCGGCCGAGGTCTACTGCAATTGGGCATTTTAACCTAAAGCATTGATTTATGTCATGTTAATATTATGTGATTTGGTGTGATTAATCATACAATTTTTATATATTTGGTGATAAATCAGCCCGCTTTGTTTAACGATATACTACATTCGAACCCAGCTTATTTTTACAGCGCCATATTTATTCTGGCCTTTTCTGCTGTGATTCTAAGTGTACCTAGCGTAATTTATACCTCCTTAAAATATGGGCTTTTTGATAAGAATGATCTATATCGGAAAACTCATAAACATGACATTTCTCGCTTAGGGGGGCTGGCCATTGTAGGTAGCTTCACCGTTAGCATTTTGCTTTTTTCGTCTATTATTAATTTTAAAGAAGCCAATTTTGTCATCGCTTCCTGTATTATTCTTGCGGCTCTGGGTTTAAAGGACGACGTATATGGCACAAATACGAGTACCAAGTTTATATTGCAAATAGTGGTGGCTTTTATTCTGGTGTTTTTCGGAGCCTTTAGGTTAACAAGTTTGTACGGTGTGCTAAACATTGGTGATATGCCTCCTTTGTGGGGAAGCCTGTTTTCCATTGCCCTGATCATTTTTTTAAATAATGCCTTCAACCTGATAGATGGTATTGATGGTTTGGCAGGTGGCATTGGAATACTAACCAGTTCGATATTTGGTGTACTGTTTGCCTTTATGGGGCAGATCCCTTACGCCTTTATTGCTTTTGCACTGGCAGGCGCTATTGCAGGTTTTCTAAAATACAATTGGTTTCCGGCCAAAATTTTTATGGGCGATACCGGTGCACTGATTATCGGACTGATTTCTGCCGCGCTGGCAATCAAGTTCATAGAGCTCAATAAGTTTACCGGTAAAAATCACCCCGCCTTTTATTCGGCGCCAGCTATTGCGGTAGCGATATTAATTGTGCCTATATTCGATTCGCTAAGGGTGTTTTGCATCCGCATTTTAAAAGGGACTTCGCCATTTAAAGGAGACCGCAACCACATTCATCACCGATTAGAAAGACTTGGCTTAAAACCAAACCAGATTGTGCTTGCTTCATTGGCACTTAATGTGGTTATTGTGGTGGCCACCATCTCGCTGCAGCGGCTCGGTAATTTTGTATTGATATTCCTCATTATAGGCATTTGTGCTGTCTTTAACGGAGTGCTTACGCTAAGGCTTTATAAAAAGAAATCGAGAGCGTAAATGCTGTGTTTTGATAGCCAAACTATCCTTTCATCATCCCATTTCCATCTTATTATATCATCGCTTCCAATTCATAAATTAATACTAATTTTGCGCTCTAATTTTTTAATAACATGAGGCTAGCAATAAACGGTTTTGGTAGAATAGGGAGAACATTTTTACGCCTGGCATTGGCTGAAGGGTTTGAGGTAGTCGCGATTAATGATCTGGCAGATGCTAAAACAATGGCGCATCTATTCAAGTACGATACCGTTCATGGGGTTTTTGCCGGAAATGTTTCAGCTAAACCCGATGCTCTGGTAATCGATGCCCTGTCTATTCCGGTTTTTGCAATAAAGGAAGCCGATGAGTTGCCCTGGTCGGCATTAAGAGTTGATCTGGTTGTCGATTGTACCGGTAGGAACTTAACCCGTCCTTCGGCCGAAAAACACATTTCCTCGGGCGCGAAGCAAGTATTGATCTCTGCCCCTGCGGCTGAAGATATTCCCATGGTAGTATTGGGCGTTAAC
>Ga0157370_10002139_pt1 | contig 24135 bp, 19 predicted proteins | sample C35metaG_FD_113463 | JGI IMG/M metagenome (GOLD analysis project Ga0157370, IMG submission 113463) | Corn rhizosphere microbial communities from Kellogg Biological Station, Michigan, USA - C3-5 metaG | ecosystem: Host-associated > Plants > Roots > Rhizosphere > Soil | place: USA: Michigan...
ATCAATAGCAGGCTTAATGCTATAATCGCTCAGGTTTACCTCATACCACTTATTCTGCGATTTCAGTTTTAAAGTATTCTGATCAGTGAAGTAAAGTTCTGAAAATTGCAGGCGCAGGGGTTGTTGCTTTTGACCGCTTATGGCCGCAAGTTCCTGCGCGAGCTTTTCTGCATCAAAAGCTGGTTTTCTACTGCCACTCGCCACGTCAACATAAATGTATTCCCAGTTTTTATCCGGCAGGTTCTTTTTATACCAGAAGGCAGAACCATCCTTTTTCCAGAATGGAACAATGTCGTTATTGATTGGGAGGTTACGCAAAGCCGTGTCCAGTTTACTTGCACGTTGGTACGCCTGAACAATATCGGCAGCGGTTGGTGCATAAGGCGTTTGTTGTGCCATTGCTGCAACAATACTCGTGGTAAAAAAAGTGGTAACGGCTAATTTTTGGATCAGGGAATTCATTTTCATCTTGCCATGTTAAGCTGTAAATATAATTTAACAAGGCCTTAAATTCCCGTTATATTTTAATGCATAACAGGATTATTTTAACCTGCTTATCGGTTATTTATCAGTATTAAAACGCTTGATTAGATAATAAACAGGAATCCCGATCAGGGTAATGATTAACCCGGGCCAGGTAAATTTAGGTTTAAAGATGATGAGGAGAATGCAAAAGGCCAGCCCCATTAAAATGTAAATAACAGGCAAAACAGGATAACCAAAAGCTTTGTATGGTCTTGCTGCATCAGGTCGTTTTTTCCGAAGGATGAAAATACCGAAGATGGTGAGCATATAAAAACCCACTACTACGAAAGAAATCATATCCAGCAAATCACCATATCTCCCGCTGAGGCACCATAGGCAGGCAAACACACACTGAATCCATAAACCGAAACCTGGAACGGCATTTTTATTCAGTTGAGCCACTCTTTTAAAGAACAGGCCATCTTTCCCCATCGAATAATAAACCCTTGCACCCGCCATGATCAATCCATTGTTACAACCAAAAGTAGAAACCATAATCATTATAGCGATGATCATGGTGCCTGCGGTACCGAAAATGTGTCCAGCTGCAGAGACTGCCACCCGGTCTTTATCGGCATAAGCAATATCATGCAAACTCAAAACGCCCGTATACATTACATTGGTGAGCAAATAAAGAATGGTCACCATGATGGTGCCCAGTGCCAGGCTAAGCCCGATATTTCGTGCCGGATTTTTAATTTCGCCGGCAATAAAAGTTACATTATGCCAGGAATCGCTGCTGAAGATGGAGCCTACCATTGCTGCAGCAATTGCACCAAAGGCCGCTAAGGTGGTATACGGAGAGATGATTCCATCCGTATTGAGCGATCCCAGATCCCACATATTTTCCCAATTGGCTTTCCAAATGCCTTTATCCAGAAAAAACAAACCAAACACAATTAAGCCAAAAAGGCTGAGTAATTTGGCCACTGTAAAAGTAGTTTGAATGGCTTTGCCGGCATTTACGCCACGACTATTTACATAGGTGAGTAAGATTATAACCCCGATGGCCAGCAGCTGTGCAGCTGAAATGGTAAAAAAGCCCAAATCGATCGCGACAAGATCCTCGCTGAAGGAGGGCAATAAATAGGCGGTGAATTTCGCGAATGCCACGCCAACCGCAGCGATGGTTGCAGTTTGGATTACGGTAAAGAAACTCCAGCCATATAAAAAGCTCACTAATGGATTGTAGGCTTCTTTTAAGTAAATGTATTGTCCGCCAGCTTTCGGAAACATGGCACTCAGTTCACCATAACTTAAAGCCGCGGTAAGGGTCATGAAACCCGTTATTATCCAAACAACCAATAACCAACCTGCACTGCCTACATTTCTGGTGATATCTGCACTGACGATAAAAATTCCAGAGCCGATCATACTTCCGGCAACCAGCATCGTTGCATCTAATAATTTAAGTGAGGGTTTAAAGTGTTTGGTTTCTTCTTTCATAAATTTAGTATCTTGATTTTGTGGTTCAGAATTGATTAAGGTTTAGACATTTTGTCGTAGAACTTCCACGTAGTGGTAAAATCTCTTGTAAGTGGCTGATTGATTAAAGTTGCCCTGATCATTTCAACAGGAATTAGATTTTCTTTAATTACAGCATCATGAAATTGTTTAAAACTCATTTTGCCGCCATCAACAAGTTCATTCTTTAAAGCCAAAAGTTGCAGGCCTCCCGTAAGGTAAGCCACCTGGTATAGCGGACTATAATTGCCTTGAAACGAACGACGAACTTCACCTTCTGCATTTGCACGTTCGTGCCCAACACGATCAACCAGAAAATCGATACTTTGCTGTGGTGTCCATTTACCCAAATGATAGTTTAGCGAAAACAAGATTCTTGCGCATCGGTGCATGCGCCAAAACAACATTCCCATTTTTTCTTCTGGTGTTTTGGCAAAACCTTTATCGTAAAGCAAAAGCTCCCAATATAAAGACCAACCTTCGATACTAAAAGGTGTTTTAAAGGGATCACGGTAGCTCTTATATCGGTTGTTGATATAATATTCATAATGATGGCCAGGTAAAAGCTCATGCTGAACGGTACCTCTTGAAAAATATGGATTATTCCCCCTCATGCTCATCAGCTTATCCTCTTCTTCCATGGTATTAGTAGGGTACGAAATACTAATTTCTCTTCCTCCGGTAAAAAAAGGATTTACCAATTGTCGTTCTGCAGACATCATAACCATACCCCAGGTCTCTTCCGCCAATGCCGGAATATCAATTAGATCGTTAGCCCTAATAAACTTAAGTGCATCATCCTGTAATTTCACAATTAATTCAGGTTGTTTACCTAGTGGCACATAGCTATTTTTTATTTTTTCCTGTGCTTTTTTCCAATCTTTCCCAAAGCCCATTTCAACTGAAGCTTTTAACAGTTCAGCATCACAAAATTTAAATTCTTTTTCAGCAAGCTCGATGAGTTCCTTTGGGGTATAAGGAATCAGCTCTGCATTTAACTGTCTGATCAATTCATCACGCCCAATTGGCAAGCCTTTTATACCCAGCTTATCATGATTGGCAGCCATCAAACTATCTTGTTTAGCTGAAAATTGTTTAGCATAATTATCTAAAGCAAGATCAACTTTTTCATAAGGTTTAGGTACCCACCAGGTAAAAGTAGGTTCGTAATTCATGTAAAACTGATAAAATCCTTTTAAACGATGTTTTAAACTAATGGCAATATTAGATGCGGTTTTTAGCTGATCTAAACTAAGTTTGGTTGTTTTATTTAAATCTGAAGATGCCGAATCAATCATCTTTACTGTAGCGTTCAGTTCGGCAGCTATAAGAATTCCATCCTTGTAAGTACCCCTTCTTCTAAGATTTTCCAGGCTATAAATGTTATCTGCAAAAGGAAAGTACTTTACCAGCGACTTATAACTTTTTTCTTCCTGATCAAGCAGAAAAACAGAAGCTTCAATTTGTTTCTTTAAAAGTATATAATCTACTTTTCCGTATATACTAAAGGTATTAAAACCTGCAGATTTTAGTTTTAGCAAATAGTCGTTATTAATTTCTTGCAAACGCTTACGCTGAACAGGACATTTAACAGTTGTGAGCGGCGCAGCATAGTAGCCGCCTGCCGAATAAGGATAATAAAAATCGTTAATGGCATCCACATCTCTTTGGTAACCTACAATTAGTGTCCCCATTTCGCTGGTTTGTTCGTAAAGGACAGCATTGGGGCTTTGAGCACTCAGCCGGGAGGATAGAAATGTGCTAAAAAATATAAAAAAAAGAATGCCGAAAAGTAGGCTATTACGCATGGTGAATTGTTTAAACTGGAACAATAGCAATTATCTCCGATTAAAAAAATCAGATCATTTTATAAGAAAAAAAATGACTTTTGAACCTTATGCCCCCATGTAACTTACCCGGCTTACAGTATTATAGGTATCTACATAAGCCCTTGGCGATTGGCCAATAATGCTTTTGAAAACCCTGTTGAAATTGGTGATGCTATTGAAACCGGCTTTATAGGCTACGCCTGATATACAGTCTGTTTTTTCGCCAGAGATTAAGCTTTTACAGGCATCATTTATCCTCACCTCGTTTAGAAAGGATACAAAAGTATGGCCGGTGTGTTTCTTAAAATACCTGCAAAATGCCTGTGGTGTCATAAAAGCAACATTTGCTACATCTTCCAAAGTAATCTGACTATTGTAATTTTCAGTAATATAACCGATGATTTTACTTAAGCGCATGCCTTCATTTTCACTTACATTTGAAGAATACAAATCAGAACACAGTGGAATGGTATCCTCACCAATAGATTGTAGGGCCACCATTAACTTAACAAATGCGAACAACAAGTCTGTACCGGATGCTTCATGAACCGCCACCATCTTATCCAGAATTTCAGGCGTATGCGTAAATGGCACCTTGAAACCATGTTTATTCTTCGCTAAAAAAGAGGTGGCCATCTTCATTTCCGGAAGAGAAAATAATGGTCCTAATGTTCCGTTGGAGTTAAAATAAACAGAGTATGCTGCAACAGATCGTTCGCTTTTGGTCTCAAAATATTCAGGATTGCTTTTAAACAAATGCGGAAGTTTTGCGCCGATTACAAATATATCTCCTGGCCGAAAAGCATGCATATCACTCCCGGCAATCAGTGTTCCCTCGCCCCGTTCAATGTAAGTGATCTGCCATTCATCGTGTCGGTGCAGATATTGATAAAAATAAGGCAATTCTACGTGCTCAGAAATGACACTCTTGTCATCAGGCACAAGCATGGTAAATGGCAATACTTTCATGTGGTTAGTTTGGTTGGTTGATTGTTTGTTGATTATGATTCAATATAAGGATATTAACTTTAAAAATTCAAAAAAACCTTTATTAGGTTAAAATCCTGCTACAATGCGATAATATTCAACAAAAACATGCTCAGAATTTTTATCTTTTGGTGATTAAAAAGTAGACGGACTGGGCAAATTCAAATCAGTTTTGAACTTTATTTAGTGAAATTTGGAGTCATAATTTATCATGCTAAGCTAGCGGCAGCATTAAGGAAAGCTAAAGACAAACCTCGCTATTGTAGCCCTGCTCACCTTCAGCGTTTGACAGCTATTTCGCTTAAAAATTTATCTAAATAAATCCTAAATCAGTTTAGAGGACGATCCCCTTAACCCACCGTTTATGGAATGATGTAGAAAAAAGATTCGGTGTTGAATGAAGGTAGTATACAACAACACAGGGATCCTTCGTGCCTCAGGATGACAATTCGCTATGGCCACCCCGCTATCCGGCATGGAAAATGATGGAAGGAGAAAACGTTAAACTTTGATTACAATCTTTCAAACTACCACTACCCAAGGCAGCGCGTTCTCTTCCGATTCTTCATCGGGTGCTTGTGCTGCCGAAATTAAGCTTTAACGAGTTTATCCGACATCGGTTCCAAGCCTTGATTGTTTGCTTCTTTATTATCAAGAATAAAGGAGATAGCCCTTTGGCGGCCAGCCGAGGCAAGCCAAAGTGTTAGCTAAAGGTTGTAGAGAGACGTTACTATCAGTACTTGAGTAATTTGCAATACTAAAAAAACACTACAATAACATTTGCCTAACCAGAAAGAAAAGAAAATTGTGTAGTTTTAAATAAAATAATTAAAATCAATCGACAACTAATGATGTTATCATAGTCATAAATTAGTATTAGTAAAAGGCACTGTATTTCGATTGCAAAGTATCTTTACTGGATCAATTGACAAATAATATAAAACAAGAACATTATCCAAGAATCTTCTTAAAGATTATAGAATAACATTTAGACGATTTAAATACCATAACATGTGTATACGACATATCATTTATCATCAGCACAGGAAGTTAGCACAGATATTTTAGATGCAATAAAAGCTACTTTCAAATCTAGACCGATTACAATTATTGTGGAAGAAGAGGATAATAATGATCAAGAACTTACTGATGATATGAAAATGGTGTTGGACGAACGTTTGCAGGAAGATGAGAATTCCTATCTCACTGCTGAAGAGTCTATCGTTCAACTGAACAAAAAATATGGTTTATAAAATCATTATTTCATTAAGAGCACAAAAGGAAATTGAAAATGCAATTGATTATTATGCCTTATACAGTGTCAACGCTCCGGCTCACTTTATTTCCGCACTTAAAGAAGCGTATACTTCATTATTGACAAATCCAATTTTACGATTGCATTACAAAAATATCCGGGCTATAGAGATTAAAAAATTCCCTTATTCACCCTATTTTATACTAAACGAAGACAATGGCACTATTCGAATACTATCTTGTTTTCATAGCAAAAGAGACCCGAATAACAGACCGAAATACTAATCATCACACCTAACTTTTTTCAGTTCAGATGTGATGATTCTACCGATTCGCCGCGAAAGACTCCACTGCCATTTCGAGCTTTTCTTCTGCGATAATCTGACTCACCAATAAACCTGTTGCCGGTCCAAGGCTTAAGCCCATCATACCATGACCTGTAGCAATGATCAAATTTTTTCTATGCGTACTGCGCCCAATGTAAGGTAATCCATCAGGTGATGATGGCCTGAAGCCATACCAGATCTTCTTTTCATCCGGAAGCGCCGGATGTAGATCCGGAAAATATTTAGGAACAGATTCTGCAATCCCCTTTACCCTTTGCATGTTTACTTTGGTGTTAATCCGATCAAGTTCCATTGTACCGCCATAGCGAATGCTACCATTCATAGGAGTAATGGCCACCCTGGCTTCGCAAAGTAAAGCGGGAATAGTTAAACGCTGTTGCGGCTCCGGTTCCATAAAAGAATAACCTTTACCTGGCATCAAAGAAATATTTAAATCGGCCATCTTCGCTACCGCTGGCGACCATGACCCTGTGGCAATCACATATTGATCTGCTTCCCAGGCAGTGGTACCAGTAAATACTTTCGTAATTTTATCTCCTGTTGACTCAATCTTGTCTACTTCTTTTCCGCTGATTAATGAAACGCCATTCGCTCTTAAATAACTAAGTAAGGCATTCATCAATTTACCCGGATAAAGGTGCGCATCACAACGGTAATGAACCGCACCCAGAACATCAAGGTTTAGGTTTGGCTGTAGTGCTTTACACTCTGCAACACTTAAAACAGCCATATCCAATCCAAGTGCTTTGGCTTTATCGGCAAGGTGTGCTTCTTCTTCAGCAGCCTGCTCAGTTTTGTAAAAAGCTAAAATTCCGTTATTGGTGAGTTCAAAATTGAAGTTTGGTTCTTTTGATAAATCTTCGTAAAGCTTTTTGCTGAGTAAAGATAAATCGCGAAGTGGTTCTGCAGATTGCGTGACATGCTTTTCTGTAGCATGCTTCATAAATTTCAGTCCCCAGCCAATAAGGCTTGGATTTAAAGACGGGCGAACGTAGAAAGGACTTTTACTATTGAACATCCAGCGGATGCCTTTGCTGAGCATTCCCGGAGCAGCCAATGGGATAAAGTGACTCGGCACAATCATGCCTGCGTTGCCAAAGGAACAATTATCACTTAAATCGCCCTTATCCAGAACCGTTACTTCAAATCCTTTTTTTTGAAGATAATATGCCGACGTAAGTCCAACAATTCCTCCACCTATAACTAATACTTTCGACATTATATTTTCCTTCTTCTATAAAACCAGCTACTAAATCACCTGAAATCCATAGGCATACGGATCATCTTCGGCATCTATTTTAATGGTATTGTAACCGAAAACCTTTGCCCATCCTTCCACACTTGGAATAATGGCTTTAAAACCACCCATTTCAATTTCTTCTTCTACCCTTCCGGTAAACTTGCTCCCGATAAAACTTTCATGGATAAAATCCTCTCCTTTTTTGAGCTTTCCTTTTGCATGCCATTGTGCCATCCGGGCAGAGGTACCTGTACCGCATGGAGAACGGTCGATGGCCTTATCGCCATAAAAAACAGCATTTCTTGCGGTAGAGCTCGGGTCTAAAGTTGTCCCTGTCCACAACACATGACTGCAACCATTAATTGTTGCATCCTGCGGATGAACAAAAGTATATTTTTCATTAATTCGCTTCCTGATGGTTTGACTCCAGGTAATCAATTGCGAAGCGGTATAATTCTCCAGACCCGGAAAGTTGGTTTGCGGATCTACGATGGCATAAAAGTTTCCACCATAAGCAACATCGAAAGTAAGCGTTCCCAAATCCGGACATTCTACTTCCAGATTTTCTGCAGCAAGATATGAAGCGACATTTTTTAACTTCACAGATTTAACCTTTTTACCCTCCTGCTTATACTCAATCTGAACCAGGCCGGCTGGTGCTTCCATTCTGATAATTCCAGGGATTTTCGGCTGGATCAAACCTTCTTCTATCGCAATGGTAATGGTGCCAATTGTTCCATGACCACACATGGGTAAACAGCCACTGGTTTCGATAAAAAGTACAGCCACGTCATTTTGAGGGTCGTGAGGCGGATAAAGTATGCTGCCCGACATCATATCATGACCTCTTGGTTCGAACATTAATCCTGTTCTGATCCAATCATATTCCCTTAAAAAGTGTTGCCGTTTTTCGCTCATATTGGCGCCCACCAGTTGTGGTCCACCCCCGGCTACCAACCTCACCGGGTTTCCGCAAGTATGTGCATCTACACAAAAAAAGGTTTTACTCATATGTCTTTTGTAAATTGCTGATTAACCATTCTAAAAATACCCGCTGGGTTGCCATCTTTCAACTCATCTGGCAAAAGTTCCTGTTCCCAATCCTGGTAAGCAAGCGGACGAACAAAACGATAAATCGCCGTAGACCCTACAGATGTAAATCTGCTGTCGTTTGTTGCCGGAAACGGTCCGCCGTGCTGCATTGCCGCACAAACTTCAACACCCGTTGGCACGCCATTCAGGATAATTCTTCCTGTTTTATCAGTTAGTTTATGAATCAGTGATTGATATTTACTTAGTTCGTTTTTTTCAGCCATTACAGTAACTGTTAATTGTCCTTGTAATACTGAAATTACTTCTTCTAATTCTTTCTGATCTTTCGCCACGACTAAAAGTGAATACGGACCGAAAATTTCTTCATGAAGTGTTGGATTTTTAATAAAGCCAGCAGCGTCTACCTGTGCTACTTTTGCTTCAGACTGATTTTGCAATGCTGCATTTTTCACTTCAGACACTGCAAGTAGTTCAACTCCCGCCTCTTCGGCGATACTTCCAGAAAGCTTTGCATAATTTTTAGCGATCCCTGGTGTAAGCATGGTTGCAGATGGAACTACAGCGATGGCCGCAGACAATGTTTCCTTAAACTTTTCCAGTCCCGACGAAGCAATCGCGAGCATCAAACCTGGGTTGGTACAAAACTGACCAGCTCCTAAAGTAATGGAAGCTGCATATTTTTTCGCTAATTCTTCCGATTGATTTTCGATTGCTTCAGGGAGAAATATGATCGGATTAATGCTTCCCATTTCGGCGAAAACCGGAATAGGTTGTTTACGTTCCTGACCTAGTTTTACCAGTGCCATTCCGCCCTGATAAGAACCAGTAAAAGTTACGGCTTTCGTTAGTGGATGCAAAACTAAATCTGTACCCACCTGGTAAGCATCATCATAAAGCATTGAAAATACACCCTTTGGCATACCGGTTTTTTCAACCGCTTTAATAATTGCACCACCTACCAAAGCACTTGTTCCGTAATGTGCGGGGTGTGCTTTAACCACTACCGGGCAGCCGGAAGCTAACGCAGAAGCAGTATCACCACCGGCTACAGAAAAAGCCAGGGGAAAATTACTGGCACCAAAAACAACCACCGGTCCGATTGGAATCAGCATCCTGCGGATGTCTGATCGCGGTAAAGGTTGTCTTTCAGGTAAAGCGGTATCAATAATGGCATCTACCCAAGATCCTTCAGCAACAAGATTGGCAAAAAGCCTTAACTGACCTGTCGTTCTTCCCAATTCACCTTGCAATCTTGGTAATGGCAAACCACTTTCTGCAGCTGCACGTGCCACTAACTCATCGCCGAGGGCAGCAATTTCATCTGCAATGGCATTTAAAAATAAAGCCTTTTTATCTTTGTTGATATTTCTATAAACTTCAAATGCTTCGGTCGCCAAAACCAAAGCCTCATTAATCTCTTTTTCGCTGGCCTTACTAAAATCACCGTCCAGCAATAAACCCGTTGCCGGGTTTATTGCATTTAGGTTAATTTCATTACCATCTACATATTCACTGGCAACAATATTTTTTCCGTTCATATTTGGTTTTTATTATTTACCCCAGCTTCCTGCAGGTAATTCCGGACGAACCGCTAATGCGTCGTTAATAATTTTTAAAACTCTTTCTCTTTCTGCACCTTCGATTGGTAAACGCGGTGCCCTAACAGCTTCTGTTCCTAAACCTGTGGCTACTTCAGCAAGTTTAATGTACTGAACCAGTTTTGGGTGGATATCCAATTCCAATACCGGCAAAAACCAACGATAAATGGTTAATGCTTCTGCAATCCGGTTTTCTTTAATCAGGTTGAAAATAGCAACCGTTTCCCTTGGGAAGGCATCTACCAAACCGGCTACCCATCCATCAGCACCCATTACAATACTTTCCATTGCCAATGGATCTACACCAGTAAAGATTTTAAAACGATCGCCGAAACGGTTAATTAACCTGGTAACGTTAGAAACATCTCTGGTAGATTCTTTAATGGCCTGCACATTCGGGTATTTTGTAAGTGCCTCGAACATATCCAGCGTTACTTCAATCTTATAGTCAACCGGATTGTTATAAATCATAATTGGTAATTCAGTAGCTTCTGCAATGGCACCAAAAAAGGCCAAAGTTTCGTCTGGCGAAGCATAATAGCGCATCGGCGGCAATAACATTAATCCCTGCGCACCTAAAGATTCTGCTTTTTCGGCAACCTCAATTCCTTTTTTAGTAGTTGATTCTGAGATATTTAACAAAACCGGCACACGACCGTTTACCACTTCTAACGTGTGAGACAACAATCCGAATTTTTCATCATCCGTAAGTACACTTGCCTCCCCTAAAGATCCACCTAGAATGATCCCATTTGCTCCGGCCTCTAATTGTGCTTCAATGTTTAAATCAAAAGCTGCAAAATCTAATTCATCATTTGCTGTAAATTTTGTGGTTACAGCCGGGAAAACCCCTGTCCATTTTATTGCCATTTTATGTATAATTTTATATATGTTATTTCTATTGTCTAGTAAAAAAAATTCTTGGCATCAAAACCACAAGATTCGTCTTTTTACTTAGATGTTTACTATTACTTTCAAAGTTACGGCATAGCTTCAGCGTGCAATTATTGGATTTTAACCGATACCAACTATAAATACACCACTTGAGTTGGAATCTAAACTTTGTTTTTTACGTTCAGATAATACATCGATTCGATTGCTGATTTCTCTACTAAAGATTCTTGTCCGGTTGATAATTTTAAATGATTCCATTTTTCTGACGGAATGATTTTTAATACTTTAACACCCTCTTTTCTAAGCACTAAAGGCAAATTAAATCCGGATACGCAATTCGTGTAGCGATAAAATACTTCACCATTTTTGATGTAATATTCAAATACAGGAATCTGCGTGGTTCTTAAATATTGATCGAACACTTTAGCATAAGGGTAACCAGCCTGTTTTGAAAAGTAATTTTCTATTTGTGCTGTGGTTACGGTTTGGTGATAAAAAGTTTTATTCAAATCCCTCAAAATGGATCTAAAAAGTTCATCGTTATCCATGCTGTGCCTGATGGCATGAAGCATATTTCCACCTTTTGGATACATATCTCCGCTACCCTGCGCATTTACACCGTATGCCGGGATAATCGGACTATCATTCCGGATACCTTTTCTGATACCATAATTGTATTCGTTCCCGGCTTGCTTACCAAAAATATAATCCACAAAAAGGGTTTCGCTATAATTGGTAAAGCCTTCGTGTACCCACATATCTGCCAGGTCTTTGGTGGTAATGTTATTGCCAAACCATTCATGTCCACTTTCGTGAATGATGATGAAATCCCATTTGATTCCCCAGCCGTTACCAGACATATCTCTTCCTAAATAGCCGAATTTATATTTGTTGCCGTAGGAAACTGCCGACTGATGTTCCATGCCAGTATGCGAAGCGTCGATTAACTGGTAACCATCTTCATAAAATGGATAGGGGCCAAACCAATGCTCAAAACTTTTCAGCATTTTATGCACCTGATCCGGCATATAGGTTTTAGCCTTATTATAATTATAATCCAATACCCAATAATTAACATCAAGCTTCCCTTTTTCGCCGGGATACTCTTCCTTAAAATTAACGTATTTGCCAATGTAGGGAATAATGCAATAGTTGCTGATGGCGCTTTGTACATTGTATTTATAGGTTACAGTGCCATCATTGTTATTCTTTTTGAAAACAAGCCTTCCATTTCCAATGCCAACAAGGGTATCGGGAATAGTCATGGTTAAAGAAGCACCTAAATCTGGTTCATCACTTTGATGATCTTTATTTGGATACCAAACCGAAGCACCTAAACCCTGGCAGGCAACCGTCATCCATGGCCTCGATAAAGAATCTGTAGTGAAGATGAAACCACCATCCCAGGGTGCGCGTTTTGCCTGGTGAACAGCCCCATGGTAGAATATTTTCACCCGGTTAACTTCTGTATTCTTTTGGGCAGGAACATGCGCATACCATACACTTCCAACATGTTCAAATGTTAATTTCAACTTTTCATTGTACCAAATGCTATCGATAACGAGTGGTTCCTGAAGATCGATCTGCATCTTCGTTTTTCCATCATTAGTTTTCACCACCTTATATAAAATTTCATTTGAACCGGATATGGTTTTATTAGTATAATCTGGTTTAAAGGCGAGTTCGTACCGCTGAACATCCCACCATATACGTTCTGCATTCAGGCTTCCCCTAAGCGTATCTGCCAGCGTATAAGTTGGCGATTTAACCTGAGCAAAAGCAGCAAGGTTACCGAAAAGTATAATTAGGGTTAGGATGCTACGTATTGAATTTTTCATCATGGTAGAATTAAACAATTTTGGTGATGGGGTTTTGAAATACGAAGATGACCAAAGCAGTGTTTAATAAATAATTTTTAGATCAATCGGATAAAATACGAGCTGAATCAGCCAATTATTGGCAATATTATGGTACTAAAATCACTTCAATTTAGCCAATACTCGAAATTTAAGGTTAAAATATGCACAACAATTGCAAATTATAGTCATTTCTAACGCGTTCCTTTTCTGTAATTTAGGAATAATAAATTTAACGAGATACCAACTCATACACATAAATTAATCTTTCCCAACATCTATTAGAAATCTACATTATGAACAAAAAACTCATTGCCTTTCTGTTTGGTATCTTCATGATTGGAGCTGCTTTTGGAAAAGACCTCCAGCTCAGTTCGCCCAATAAAAAAATAAAAATCGATATCACTTTAGGGCAGAAAATTACCTGGAGCATTAAGTACGGCTCAGAAATAATTCTGCAACCCAGTCAGTTGGCCATGTTGCTTAAAAACAACCTTCAACTGGGTGTAAATCCGGTTTTGATCAATCAAAAACAATATCCGCACCAGGAAGAGTTAACTGCTGTAGTTCCGGTAAAAAGTAAAAAGATCACCAACAATTACAATGAGTTAAAGCTGGATTTTAAAGGAAACTATAGTATTTATTTCAGGGCATACGATGATGGTGTTGCTTATCGCTTTGAAACAACACTTAGCAAGCAAACTATTGAAGTTGAAAGTGAAATTGCAGATTTTAATTTTGGATCGAACAACCGGGTATTCTGGCCTTTGGAAAGTGATCCCAACTATTTATCGCATTTCGAAAGTTTGTATAAAGATTCTACCTTAAATGCTTTCAGTAATCAGCAGCATGCTGCATTACCGATGTTGGTTTATGCAAAATCCGGCGTTAAAATGCTGGTAAGCGAAGCAGATCTTTACGACTATCCAAATATGTTTTTATTTGGTACCGGAACCGGAAAACTTACCGCTGCACATCCAAAAAATATCGCGGCAAGCACCCCCGTTAGAGATCGGGATATCAAAATCACTAAACTGGAAAGTCATATTGCAAAAACCACTGGTCAGCGGAAATTCCCTTGGAGAAGTATAGCCATTTGTACGGAGGATAAGGATTTACTCGCCACCAACCTCACCTATAAGTTATCAAGTCCTTCGGTAATCAGTGATTCAAAATGGATCAAACCTGGCAAAGTAGCCTGGGATTGGTGGAATGATAACAACATTTATGGTGTCGATTTTAAATCCGGCATTAATACCAAAACCTATAAATACTACATTGATTTCGCTGCTAAATTCGGACTGGAATACATTATGCTGGATGAAGGCTGGACGAAAACTACTACTGATTTAACACATACCGCACCAGATATTGACCTGCAGGAAATTATTGATTATGGTAAATCAAAGAATGTAGGCGTATGGCTTTGGACCTTATGGGGACCGCTGGATAAGGATATGGATGATATCTTATCAAAATATAAAAAGTGGGGAGCTGTGGGAATCAAGGTAGATTTTATGGCAAGAGCAGACCAATATATGGTGAACTTTTATGAACGGGTGGCTGCAACTGCTGCAAAATATCAATTAATGGTTGATTTGCATGGGGCTTACAAACCAGTGGGATTGAATCATAAATATCCTAACGTTTTAAGTTATGAAGGTGTACGTGGAGCAGAAAATAACAAGTGGAGTGCAGAGATTACTCCAACCCATAATGTAACGTTGCCGTTTATCAGAATGGCGGCCGGCCCGATGGATTATACGCCGGGAGCGATGATTAATGCCACTAAAAAGAACTTCAATATTGTTTTTAGCGAGCCAATGAGTATGGGAACACGGGCACACCAGGCGGCAATGTATGTGATGTATGAAAGTCCTTTACAGATGCTGGCCGATAATCCATCTAATTATTTAAGAGATACGTTATTCACAGCCTTTATTTCCAAAATTCCAACCGTATGGGATGAGACTGTCGCTCTTGATGGTAAAGTTGGCGAATATGCTTTGATTGCCAGAAAGAAAGGCAATAAATGGTACATCTCAGGAATGACCGACTGGAACGCCAGAACATTAACACAAAAATTATCTTTTCTTGATGGCAAGTCTTATCAGATGGAGATTTTAAGTGATGGTATTAATGCCGATAAACGTGCGGCTGATTATCAAATCAAGACGTCGAAAGTGAGCAAAGCAGATCATATAGCCATCAAAATGGAAAAAGGTGGTGGTTGGTGCGCCATCTTAACGCCAGTAAATTAATTGAATTAAGAGCTACAGTTTGACCATAAAACAAAAGGCAATTTTCAGATTGAAAATTGCCTTTTGTTTTAGATAATATTCCCATTTATGCAAGCATACGCGAATGCTTACGCTATTAAAAGTAATTCTTTATGCGCATAAATGATGATCAACTTGCGAAGTTTGGTCGCCTTATTGCGGCAAATACATCGAAAATTTATGTTACTGCCATCAAAAACCCGAGAAATTATTCAGTGCGCAGGCTTTTGAAATTTCTTAAGTTGATTAATTATCGTTTTTATAAAGCTTCTGAGCTTACGTTTTTAATTCTATTTCTGAATCACCACTTCAGTAGTTCCGGTTGTAGAAAGATTAATCAGCGTAGCGCCTCTTTCTTTTGTACCTATCGTTTTGATGGTGTACGTACTAACGTGAGCTAGTTTTGCAGGCTGTGCAACTCTAATCACTGCAGCTGGCGTATACTGATCTGTCTTTTCCAGTTTCAAATGTACATTACCTGTTGAAATATCATAACTTACTGATTCTATTTTACCAGCATCTAATGAAATCCAAAGTCCGATTGGCGCAAGGTAAACTGATGATTTAGCCGCTGTAGTGAGTGCCACAGTAACCGTGTTTTTTTCTTTCTTCAGGTTTCCACCGAAGGCCAGCCAGCCGAAATTGGGATGATCAAGAATATAAGAAGAAGTGTTTACTGCATAGCCAAAAAATCCGGAACCATAATCACCTGTAATGCCATCATTCTTCAGTGTTGAAGGATAAGCATGAAAAGCAGCTGGTGCAAATCCATCCTGGGTAATATTGGAAATGGAACCTAACAAGCCGCCATAACCTGCACGAAGCAAATAGAAATCGTTAGGATTTTTACGATAATCCATCAACACAGGGATAGAATTTAAGGCAGAACCATAATGATGGATCATTCTTTCAATCCGCTGAAGCTTACCTCCATAAAGGAAATCCCAATAACGGCGGGCATTGCCATTATAGGCCCAATGCGGTATTACCGGCATATAAGCTAAAATTGCATCAAGCGTTACCTTGGCTTTATCATCGTAACCAAAATAGTTCGACCATACATAAACTTCCTCCTGTCCGGTAGAATCCCATGGCATCTCGCTTCCAAACGGATATTCCAGCGATCGCCAATGATCAGCACGTTTTTTCATGGCATCAGAAAGTTTATTGGCTTCATCGGTTAAACCTTCATTCTTAAGATCGGTTAAAATCTGGTAAAAAATCGTCCCTTCCATCTGACCAAACTGTGCATAATAAGGCGCAATATTTACCATTGCCATTCCGGTTTCAGCAGCGTTTACCAGATGTTGTTTCCAGGTATTTTGTGCAACCAAGCCACTGTAATTTCTGGCCAGGCGATACATCATCCAATGCGCAGCTGCCACGTGAGGATAGTTATAAGATCTGCCTAGATTATTGGCTTCCTTGCTGGGCCAGGCCGACCAGGTTTTGAAATTGATGTCTTTAGCGTAAGTATTTTTGGGCATCGAATCTGGCTCGTAAAAGAATAAACTTTTCTTTACCCCATATTTCTGCGGACCTTCTTTCAATTGGATATTTCCAAACATTACTGTGTCTACGAATTTTTGCAGCTTATCTATTTCTGCCTTTTCGGGATTTACCAGTTGTTTCATAATGGCGCCCAGCCACGATCCGGCGCCCCCCTCATCGCTTAATCCGGCAATCCACGCACGGTTATCCTGTACCATTTGTTGCTGTTTTTCATTATCATAAGTAATTACGGATGGCGAACGTTTGAACACATCATTAGGCTGATCAAACCATTGTTTAGTGGTTAAAAAGTGACCATAGCTTGCAATAACTTTGCTTTCTGATTCTATTATTTTATAATTTATGGTTTGTTCCAGGCCATCTTCATAAACGATTGTTAGCCTTGCTCTGCCCCAGCTGTTGCCTTTAACAGAATAACTTTTCCATCCTTTTTTGGTAGTTCCTAAAGCGCTTATCGCTAATGCCTGATCAGGGAATGAAGTAATGGACTTAACTTTTTTCGGATAGTTAATGTATAACTTCGCATCTACATCTTTAGGCAATACATAGCCCGGAACCGACACTGCAACCGGCCGTTTACTCTCTGTTAACTTACTTTCGATGTCTTTTGGACTACCTGAGAGGATAAATTGAAGCGCATAAGTTTTGGTCTCATTTGGTTTTAAAGTAACGGAGGTTGGGACATTCCACTGATCTGCAGTTTTCCATTCGTTTTCTGCATAAGCTTTACTATAAACCATCCACTCATAAAAACCTTCAAAGGCAATGCCACGTGGCGTGCGATCATCATTTAAAGGATTGTAGGCTTCAAATGGTGTTTTGCCAACAGGCGCAACAATTAACGATGGCGCTTGTCCGCTTAATCTCGTTACCTGAAGATAACCAGCATCTCTTCCAATATAAGGATCATAAAAAACATTTTTAGCATGGGCTTGCTCCAGTGTTCTTCCTTCCAGAATATTATCAAAAATCATCGGGATTCCCAATGCGCCGATTTCTACATCGCCAGCTGTTTTATTTTTGATGTCAAATTGCAAAGTCAATTTACCATCATTCATTTCCCAGCTGCGGATAATTTTTAACGGTATATCAGCAGGTAAGGTGGTGGCCAGGTCTGCCGATGCAAATACTTTACCTTTTACAGCAATGGCTTTTACAGGCATTCGTTTGGCTGCCGTACTAAAACTTTTCCAGGCTTGGTCATTACCTGTTCTGATTTTCAGATTGATATCACCCAAATGGTATAAACCATCCGAACTCCTTACTTTCAAACTATCACCCGGCGTAAAATCGAAATCTTTCACGTTCTTAGGTTGAAGCCCGGCTACTGTTTGCGACGATTTTACCAGTTTTAAATTAAAGGCGCCTGCATCGTAAGCAGTAAAGCCATTTTCTAAACCTAATGTAGATGGCTTTTTTGCTAAATTGATCCAGGGCGATTGTGCTGCTGCAATTGCTGAAAGGAGTGAAAATAGAACTGTAAGAAATAATAAGGATAGTTTGCTATTGCTAAATAGAAATTTAGGCGTGCTGTACATGGCTATTAATTTAAAAAACTATAATGATTGGTGTAAATCAAAAATAGTCTTTAAAAATCAAGGGTTAACCTTCCCCTCCAATTTAGATAAAATTGGTAAAGAATCAGCTTAATTATGGTAAACAGTAAAATAGAGACGATAACATAAAACTAAACCGATATCTATGTCGCTATAGAATTAAACTGGATTTAAAATTTGCTAAAAAAGTTTTCGAAACAGCAGGTTTAGTAATAACCGATATGATTTTTTATGCTTTGTACTATCTTCAGTTTTACTATCATTACCGCCATAATTTTCTTTGAAATAAACAGCAATTGGCCTTTTCCCTGTAGAATCAGCATAATCACCACCTTCCAACAGGCCGAAATGTGATATTAAATAATTTTCCATAGCTTTTAAATTGAAAAAACCCTTTATTCTTCGTTTGACGAAAAAGCAAGGCCGAAATACACTATCTATAACAGTAAAGCCCTAAAAACACTCCAAATAACAATATTTAAATGAATATAGTAACTAAAAGATAAAAAATAAATACGTATCACATATATTACCCAACTATCTTCAGTTTTTATCGAATTCCTTCCGCTTATTTAAAAAACCCTTATCAAAAACAAACGAATGAACCTTTTAAAGCGCATATCTAAATCGCATTAAACGGACCATTAATTTAATTATATTTGCGGAACTGATTATATGAGCCTAGCAAATCATTCCATCTTTCCGAAGATTCTTACGATTTTGAGAAAGAAACAGGTCGTTTTCGCTATATATGTCCTTCTGGCTATTATTGCGAGCACCAAGCAGTATTTACATCATTCCTATAATAATTACCTGATTTTCAAATACGTTTATTGGCATACCGTCGATCTACAAAATTTGTACAGTAATTATGCGGAGTATGGCGATAGTAATCATTATGGAATAGTTTTTTCTTTACTCATTGCACCTTTTGCATTATTACCAGATGGCCTGGCGATGTTTTTGTGGAATATAGCCAACGTGTTGGTGTTACTTTGGGGAATTTACAGCTTACCAATCTCCCTGAACAAACGAACTATTGTTGCCTGGATATGTGCCCACGAAACCCTCACGGCCCTGTTTAGCTTTCAATTCAATATTGCGTTAACCGGCTTAATGCTCCTAAGTTTTTCTTATCTGATTAAGAGGGAAGAAGTAAAATCAGCATTTTTTATTGCCCTTGGTACCATGATTAAATTATATGGAATTGTAGGTTTGGCATTTTTCTTCTTTACAAACCATAAACTTAAGTTCATCTTTGCAGGGATTATAGCATTGGTATTGCTTTTTTTAATGCCAATGGCCATTTCATCCCCGTCTTTTGTAATCCAATCTTATGCAGACTGGTACCATTCGCTGGTGCATAAAAATGCTTCAAACGCCTCGCTCACTTCATTTCAGGATATTTCCATTATGGGTATGTGCAGAAGAATCAGCGGCAATGTGAATATCCCGAATGGCCCGTTTCTCCTGTCTGGCTTAGTGTTATTTGCACTCCCTTATTTACGAATTAAACAATATAAACATTTGGCTTTCAGACTGATGTTATTGGCCTCTACCTTAATTTTTACCGTTATTTTTAGCAGTGGCTCAGAATCTCCAACGTACATCATTGCCTTTGCTGGTGTTGCCGTTTGGTTTATTGTGCAGCAGGATCCTAAAAAAACCTGGATAATTGCGTTGTTTATATTTGCTTTTGTGCTAACCAGCCTATCACCAACCGATATTTTACCCAAGGCGGTAAAAGAATTTATTCGTCTATATTCACTCAAAGCGCTACCTTGTGTCATCATTTGGCTTACCCTGGTTTACCAGATGTTAAAGGAGGATTTTGAGTCTTATTCGATGACCGAAAAATGAAAAAATTAGTTTCAATCGTAATACCAGCATACAACGAGGCTGATAATATTTTCATGATCTGTGAAAGCCTTAAAAAGGTTTTCGCTAGAATTCATTTTAATTATGAGGTGATCCTTGTTGATGATGGCAGCTCAGACCATACCTTAAATAAGATTCAGGATTATGTAGCAACGGCTGATAATATTTTTTTCCTGGAATTTTCCAGAAACTTCGGCCATCAACTGGCTGTAAAAGCTGGTATGGACCATGCTTTTGGCGATTGCGTAATTTCAATGGATTGCGACATGCAACATCCGCCAACGCTGATTCCTGAAATGTTAAAAAAATGGGAAGAGGGTTTTGAAGTAGTATATACCATTCGAGAAGATGATAAAAGTCTTTCAAAAGGCAAACGCGGATCTTCTAATCTTTTTTATAAAACGCTAAATTTATTATCTGATATAGAACTCGAGCCAGGTGCTGCTGATTTCCGCTTGTTAGATCAAAAGGTTGTCAATGTATTCAGAAACTTTCATGAAAATGAACCCTTTCTTCGTGGTTTGGTTAAATGGCTTGGATTTAAGCAACATGCAATAAAATATAATCCAGCCGCCCGTTTTTCGGGACAAAGTAAGTACACAATAAAAAAAATGTTTCGCCTGGCGTTACATGGCGTAACCTCATTCAGTATAAAACCACTTTATTCAGCGGTATATCTTGGTTTCATATTTTCATTTGCATCAGTGCTATACATTCCATATGTTATATATGCATTTGTAAATAATGTAGAGGTTTCTGGCTGGGCATCCATGCTGATGACAATTGTCTTCTTTGGAGGTCTTCAATTAATTATCTTAGGCATCATTGGAATCTACGTAGGTAAAATGTTCATGCAGACTAAAAACCGCCCCAATTATATTATTCGTTCAACCAATATTCAGCATCGTTAATGGTTCTTTTAAGTTTTGATATTGAAGAGTTCGATATGCCTTTTGAGTACGGGAAAGAAATTTCTTTTACTGATCAGATTTCAATTTCCAGAGCAGGAACAATTGCTATTTTAGATCTCCTGGATAAGCACCAGGTTAAAGCAACCTTTTTCTGTACGGTTACTTTCGCTGAAAATGTACCAGATCTAATTGAACGCATTACGACTACAGGGCATGAATTAGCTTCGCACGGCTATTACCATTCCGATTTCAAACCGGAACACCTTCTGCAGTCTAAGCTGAAATTACAGGCACTATCCGGGCAGGAAATAACTGGTTATCGAATGGCGCGAATGATGCCCGTTGATGAAAAGGAGATAGAAAAAGCCGGCTATGTGTACAACACATCCATTAACCCGACATACTTACCCGGACGATATAACAACTTTAACATTTCCCGGACGCATTTCAGCAAACAAAATGTGCTGCAAATTCCGGCTTCTGTAAGTCCGATAATTAGGTTTCCTTTATTCTGGCTTTCTTTCCATAATCTTCCTCTCAACATATATAAATTCCTTGCCAACTGGACTTATAAAAAAGATCAATATTTGAATATTTATTTTCATCCATGGGAATTTACAGATCTAAACGATGTGGATAGATTTGGCTTTCCCGGATATGTAAGGAAAAATACAGGGACAAAAATGATCAGCAGAATGGATAGCCTGATCCATTGGATGAAGTCAAAAAATTATCCATTTGGAACATTTCAAGATTTCATTCGCACGTTGCAAACTCCTGGTATCTAATAGGTATCTGCAAGCTTTAAGGCGTTATACGCATTCACAATACCACCACTTACACAAATTTCACTGAACAAAGCCCTGGTATTCTCACCCTTCTCATTTTTGTATTTCACTTTGTGATTTACCTTAGTTACTGATTTCATGATAATTTCACGCACCTGGGCTGGTGTAAGCTTAGGATAGTAACTAAGAATTAGCGCAGCTAAACCAGAAACTACGGGCGAGGCCATACTCGTTCCATCCAGGTCTTCATACTTACCATCTGGAACTGTTGAATTAATTAAAAAACCAGGAGCAAAAACATCAACATTATATTTCCCATAATTAGAGAAATCTGCTTTTAAAGTTTCGTCATCTTTATAAGCACTTGCACCAACTTCTATCCAGTTACTTGCATTTGGAAGCTTAAACTTTGCTGAGTCTACTGGAACAGCTTTAACAATAGCGCTATTCATTGGAGGCCTCATCCCCATGCTATTTTGTCCCATTAGTTTTGGCGGAGTGAAGTCGGGTTTAGCGGGGTTACGATGTGCTGCTTTATAAGCCTCGGCCTCTGCACTTTCAAAGTATTTATTTGGGAAGTTTTCTTCTACATCATTATTTTGGTTGTCATTACCAGCAGCATGAACCAATAAAACTCCCTTCAATTCAGCATATTTCACAGCTTCATCAACTACCTTTTTATCCCATTTATAAGCTTTCCCAAAACTCATATTGATTACTCGTGCACCATTATCTACAGCATATCTGATTCCATTTGCTACATCTTTATCACGTTCATCGCCAGTTGGTACAACCCTGATCGCCATAATACGCACATAATTGGCTACGCCCAGTATCCCTAGATTATTGGTTCTATCTGCTCCGATGATCCCGGCGACATGAGTTCCATGCATCGCATCCGGTCCTTTAACATCAGCGTTCCCATATCGACGTTCATTACTATTACCATAATCATCACCAACTAATTCAGCCCTTTGATCATATTTAGGGTTAAGGTTATATTTAAGCATGGCATCATACTGTTTATATCCATCTTTGATACTTTTATAGAACTTTTCAAAACTTCCGTCTTCCTTTGAGCCTTTTTTGATAATGTTTTTTACTTGCTCTTCAACCTCGTCATCAGCTTTATACCTTTCAATATCCTCATATGCAGGAACCTTTTTATTACTTCCTTTAGCTACAGAATCAAGGACTTTGTTGATGGCTACCAAAACGGAGAAAGTATTACTGGCATCTTCATACTTTTTGCCATAGTCGCCAACCATTTTTTTATATAGCCTAAACTCTTCCTTTTGATTACTATCGAGTGGGGTTAAGTTTGTTGTGGATTGATATTTAGGCGTATAAATTCTGAGAAGTCTGATCAGTTCCAGATTGTCGAACTCCAGATTGCCTTTTTTAGAACCTATAAAATTCCAACCGTGAATATCATCGATATAACCGTTACCATCATCGTCTATACCATTGCCTGGAATTTCCTTTTTGTTTGTCCATAGCACAGATTTTAAATCAGGATGAGCAATATCTATTCCTCCATCAATCACGGCAACGATAATCTGTTCTTTTGGCTGTTTATCTTTCAGGATTTCCCGATAAGCTTTCTCGGTGCTGATACCATAGTATCCACTTTCTGCTAAATCAAGGTTAAACCAATTGGCAGGAAGCTTTACATTCTTATTCTGTGCGAAAACAGTGATGTGTAGGAAGAATAGAAAAGCAGCGAAAAATATTTTGGTATGGTTGAAGTTGATCATGTCAAGATGTACGTAATACTACAATAATACGGTTTTATTACCTTGACACTTGAATAATTTACATTTTTTAACATAGGAAAAAATGGGAGATAATAATGAGGTTCGTTCTGGTATTGTTAGTCGTTTTTCGTTTGCCGTCATTCGATTTTCGTTTTTAACACCAAATCATTACCCTGAATTTAGTTAGCACCTTTTACCAATCCATTCATTGCAGTCCTGCTTTAAACGACTGCTATTTAAAAGATACCCTTTTTGTGTGATATATATTATGAATCAAATTCAGGAGAACGAGCGAGGGAGCATGGAAGGGAATATTTGGGTAACCTGCTTTAGCCTTTAAGCTTTATTCCTTGCCCGTTTATCGTTAATCGTTGTTCGTTGCCAGCCGTCTCCCTTTAGACTTATAA
>Ga0157370_10002140_pt1 | contig 24131 bp, 23 predicted proteins | sample C35metaG_FD_113463 | JGI IMG/M metagenome (GOLD analysis project Ga0157370, IMG submission 113463) | Corn rhizosphere microbial communities from Kellogg Biological Station, Michigan, USA - C3-5 metaG | ecosystem: Host-associated > Plants > Roots > Rhizosphere > Soil | place: USA: Michigan...
GATTTACGATTTACGATTCTACCATTTAACTATTCAACCATTGAGGATTGGCGTTTCACGATTTCGTATATCCGTCCCCGTTAGTTAATAGAAACCAGTTCAATATCAAATATCAATTCTTTCCCTGCCAGTTCATGATTGGCATCGAGAATTATTACATCATCTTTTACTTCCACAACGGTTACCGGCACCGGATGACCTGACTGGTCGCGTAGTTGCAACTTCATGCCTGATTCCAGTTTCATATCAGCGGGAATATTTGATGTGGGGAATTCAATTATTGCATCTTTGCTTCTTTCGCCGTAAGCATCTTTTGCAGGAATATTAATTGTTTTCTTTTCGCCAACTTCCATTCCGGGTATTGCCGCATCAAAGCCTGCAATCATTTGCCCGGCACCAACCGTAAACTCCAATGGCTGCCTTCCGTGGCTGCTGTCGAATTGTTCACCGGATGCAAGGGTTCCTTTATAATGCACTTTTACTTTATCGCCTTTTTTTGCTTTTGACATAATAGGATTTTTATAATTTGAAAATGAATTCGTAACAAACGGCAAATAAACTGATAAATCTTTTAAGAAAAAAATTAGCAGTATTCCAATTCATTATATGCAAAATCTATTCCTGTTTAATTATCTTTAGAATTCTTAAATATCTAATAAAAAATCTATGAAGGGAAGAATCTTTTTTTTCATTTTAATTCTTACAGCTTTTGAAGTTCATGCACAGAAACGAATCATCCCGGGTGCAGAACGGATGAATGTGTATCTCCCTTTGCTGAAAGGCAAGTCCGTAGCAGTTTTAGCTAATCAAACATCGCTGGTAAAACATACCAACCTAATAGATACTTTGATAAAACGCGGAATAAAAGTGGTAAAAATTTTCAGCCCGGAACATGGTTTCCGTGGCAATGCTGATGCCGGTGAAAAAGTTGGTAATTCAACAGACAGCAAAACAGGAGTGGAAATTGTAAGCTTGTATGGCAGCCATAATAAACCTACTGCAGAAGATCTGAAAGGGGTGGATGTAATGATGTTTGACATACAGGATGTGGGGGTGAGATATTATACTTACATCTCCACGCTGCAGGAGTATATTGAAGCAGCATTGGAAAATTCAATACCGCTGATAATACTTGACCGGCCAAATCCAAACGGGTTTTATGTAGATGGCCCGGTGCTGGATCCCAAGTATAAAAGTTTTGTTGGCATGAACCCCGTGCCTACGGTGTATGGCATGACGATTGGTGAATATGCATTTATGATTTGCGGAGAAAAATGGTTGTCGGAAGAAGCCAATAAAAAGTATGATTATTACCTCACGGCAAAAAATTCTGTGGATACACCTTTTCATTTTTTAGTAATCAAATGCCTGAATTATGATCACAACAGTAAATACATGTTACCCGTGAAGCCCTCTCCCAACCTACCTTCCATGCAATCCATCTATTGCTACCCCACCACCTGTTTGTTTGAAGGCACTACATTGAGCGAAGGCAGGGGAACGAAAGAACCATTCCGTGTTTTTGGCGATCCATCCTTACCAAAAAAATTATATTCATTTACGCCGCATCCAACGGAAGGAGCAAAAAAAAGTAAACATTATGGCGAAGTATGCCACGGCTGGTATATATCCGGTACTCCATCGGAAGTTTTAAAAAAATTAAACAAACAAATACAATTGAAATGGATACTGGATGCCTATAAATTATTTCCTGATAAAGAAAAATTTTTCATCTCCGATCGTGCATTTAACCGCCTTGCCGGCAATGACGAACTGATGCAACAAATAAAAGACGGCGTTTCTGAAAGCGAGATAAGAAAAAGCTGGGAACCTGCTTTGAGCAACTTTAAAAATATAAGAAAGAAGTATTTACTTTACAAAGATTTTTATTGATGAATCCGCTACGCATCATTTTTATGGGAACTCCGGAATTTGCTGTTCCTTCTTTGCAAAAACTTTTTGATGCACATTATTCCATCGTTGCTGTAGTTACAGCGCCGGATAAGCCCGCCGGGCGAGGATTGCAGATGACAGAAAGCGCGGTGAAAAAATTTGCGTTATTAAAAGGATTAAAAATTTTACAACCGGAAAAATTAAAGAATCCTGATTTCATCCATGCATTAAAAGAATTAAAAGCAGATGTGCAGGTGGTAGTGGCATTCCGTATGTTGCCCGAAATAGTGTGGAACATGCCGCCGCTGGGAACCATCAATCTTCATGCATCTTTATTGCCACAATACCGCGGTGCAGCGCCTATCAACTGGGCCATCATCAATGGCGAAAAAGAAACTGGCGTTACCACGTTTAAACTGCAACATGAAATAGACACCGGGAATATTTTATTACAAAAGAAAATTATTATTCGTGATGATGAAACGGCGGGAGCATTGCATGATGAAATGATGGAAACCGGAGCTGAACTGCTTTTGGAGACCATTCATCAACTTGCACAAGGGAATCTTAAAGAAATCAGCCAAACAGAAATGCAAAATGAAAAATGTAAAATTCAAAATTTAGAACATGCACCGAAAATTTTTACAGAGACCCGCCAGGTAAACTGGAATGAAACTGCAGATAAAATTTATAACCTGATTCGCGGCCTTTCGCCTTATCCGGCTGCGTTTACATTTTTGAAAGAAAAAAAAATAAAAATATTTTCTTCAGAAAAAGAAATTATTCAAACAAAAGATGCTGCCGGTTCATTCATCACCGACCATAGAACTTATTTAAAATTTGCATGCAGTAACGGATACATTTCTATAAAAGAATTACAACCCGAAGGAAAGAAAAAAATGAAAATAGAAGATTTTTTACGCGGATGGAGAGAGTGATTTGCTAATGTAAAATGCAAAAAGTAAAAAATTGCTAATCAATAACAATTAATCATTTAACCATGTAACCACTAATCAATAACCAGTAACCTCCAACCAGCAACTACTTCACAAAACTTAATGCGCAAACAAATTTTTCACCAGCACCTAACTCTTCTGCAGCAGCATTGCTGACAACAATATTAAGTCCTGAATTTTGTTTAATGTCCGGAATTGCATCTAACACCTTCGCATAAACGCTTTTCCCGGTTGTGTTATAAGTTATTTTGATTATTGTGCCGGAAGGCGCATCATTGCTGAAGCAGTAGTAACGCCCATCCTGCCAACCACTGGTAGATTTAAACACACCGGCACTTCCATCTTCATTTATCAATGTCTTCTGACTAACCTGGTCATTGAACAGTTTTTTAAAATAACCTCCGCTAAAATCAACACTGCTGACAGTATTAATATGTGTGTTTGCTTTTGATTGTTCAGTTTGTTGTGTTGTAACATCATTATTCGGCAATGGCTGGGCATCATGATTTATCACAGTAGTGTTTACCGGTTCTGTATTCTTTGGATCAGTTTTTTTTTCCGTTTTATTAATTTCCCCGCTGCCCTGCGAGCTTGCTATATCTGCATCGGTCTCCGTTCTTCCCAATGTAGATTCAGCAGGATTCACTTTTAAATAGCCAATAATCAAATGTGTGCCTACCGATACATTATCTGATGACAAGTGATTCCATTTTTTTATAGTGGTCATCGGCACCTTATTGTATTTAATGCTCACGCGGTATAATCCTTCCCTCGGCTGTACGAAATGATAAACCGGGATCAACGACTCGGAACTTTCAGCATTTTCATCCTGCGAAAAATTTGTTGAGCTTAATGGTATTTTTATAGCCTGTCCTATCGCCAACCCATTTTCAAACTGCAGATGATTGTATGCGGAAATTTCTTTTGGAGAAATATTGTATTGCCGCCCGATACTGTAAAAGTTTTCTTTCGGCTTCACATGATGAATGAGATATAAATCAGGAGTAGTCCCCTCTGCAATTAATGTGGCTTTCTGGCCAAAGGAACCATTAATAAAGAGGAAGCAATTAAACAAAATTATCAAGCGTTTAACCATAATTCAGTTTTTACTGATATTAGAATAAAGCATTTCTACAAAGATGGGGTAAAATTTAATTAAAGATGCGTGATTGAAGATGTTTTCTATAAAAAATTTTATAAACATTTTTAATGATAATCACTTATAACCGTTGCTGCCATTTAATATTCATTTCATTTTTCCACGATTCAAAGTCGCCGGCAATGATATGCAATCGTGCTTTTGCAACAATATCAAGATAAAAAGCAAGGTTGTGAATACTGGCAATCTGCAATCCTAAAATTTCTTTCGATTTAATCAAATGACGCAGGTATGCCTTGTTGTAATAGTTGCTCACTTCGCAATTGATACCCTCATCAATCGGCGTAAAATCCTTTTCCCATTTTTTATTATCAATATTAATGACACCGTTGCTGGTAAACAGCATTGCATTTCTTCCATTGCGTGTAGGCATCACACAATCGAACATATCTATGCCGAGTGCAATACATTCCAAAATATTCCAGGGTGTGCCAACACCCATCAAATATCTTGGTTTATTTACCGGAAGATGATCGCAGCAGAGTTCGCAAATCTCATACATTTTTTCTCTTGGCTCGCCCACGCTCAGTCCGCCAATTGCATTACCCGGCGCTTCTTTAGCAGAAACATAGTCGCAGGAAATTTTTCTCAGATCATGATAAACACCCCCCTGAACAATCGGGAATAAATTCTGCGTATATCCGTAACCGTTAGTTGTGCTGCTGAAACGGGCAAAACATCTGTCGAGCCACCGGTGCGTAAGTTGCATAGAAGTTTTTGCATAATTATATTCGCTGCCGCCCGGCGGACATTCATCAAATGCCATAATGATGTCGCCGCCAATGCTTCGTTGAATGTCCGTTACAATTTCCGGCGAAAATAAATGAGTGCTTCCATCAATGTGGCTTTGAAAAACTGCTCCTTCTTCCGTAAGCTTTCGCGTGCCACTCAACGAAAAAACCTGGAAGCCTCCACTGTCTGTGAGTATTGGTTTTGGCCAGTTCATCAATTTATGCAAGCCGCCTGCTGCTTCCAGCACTTCCAACCCCGGCCTAAGATAAAGATGATAGGCATTTCCCAAAATAATTTGCGCATGCACATCATGGGCGAGTTGTTGCTGCGTTACCGCCTTCACACTGCCGACAGTGCCAACAGGCATAAATATGGGAGTTTCAATTTCACCATGATCCGTTGTAATAAGCCCTGCTCTTGCTTTTGAGCGAGTGGGAGTATGTTGCAGGTTAAATTGCAGCACAGGCATATTTATTTTTTTGGCAATGTTTAAATGGCAAATATAGTTTTCAAAAAAATAAATAATTGCCTGCAACATTAAATGACGCAAGATAATTATGTTTGCATACCATGAAACTGACTGAGTATTTGGACCATTGGCAAAATATTGTATTCCTGTGTTTTTGCCTCGTTACTTTTATCCAGCTTTTTTATTATTTGTTTTTCTTTTCGCGTCTTGCTTTTTATAAATCAGCAACCAAAAATATTTCTCAAAGCCATCCGGTATCAGTAATTATGTGCGCAAGAGATGAAGCAGCAAATCTTGCAAAAAACCTCCCGGGTTTATTGGTGCAGCAATATGCCACCACGCACGAAGTGATTGTAATAAATGATAATTCTTATGATGAAAGCAAATACATTTTGGAAGCATATCAAAAAACATACAGGCAATTGCACATTGTGGAACTCATCCAGGAAGCAAAATTTATTCCCGGTAAAAAATTTCCGCTAAGTGTCGGCATCAAAAGCGCCAAATATGAAATTGTGCTCCTCACCGATGCAGACTGCGTTCCCGCTACGGAATTGTGGATTGACAAAATGCAACAACAGTATCGTGAGGGAATTGAAATAGTGCTTGGTTACGGAGCGTTTCACAAAAAAAAAGGATTGCTGAATAAATTGGTTCGTTGGGAAACGATGCATACGGCCATGCAATACCTTTCGTACGCACGTGCAGGGCTTGCATACATGGGTGTGGGAAGAAATTTAAGTTATAAAAAAAGTGTGTTCTTTCGTCATAAAGGATTTTCAGCGCATAATCATGTGCCTGGTGGCGATGATGATTTATTTATCAATAGTGCAGCCACTAAAAAAAATACAACCATTGCAATAGATAAGGAAACCTTTACCTTGTCGGAACCACCAATAACTTGGAAAAAATGGATGCGGCAGAAAAGGCGGCATTATACTACCAGCAAGTATTATAAACCTGTGCATAAATTTTTTCTCGGGCTGTATTCCTTCACACATTTTCTTTTTTATCCATTATTCATTATTACATTATTATTTTATCATTGGCAGTTTGTGCTGATGGTCTTTGGTGCGAGATTGCTGATACAGGCTTTCATTCTTTTTAAAGTATCCAGAAAGTTGGATGAAAAAGATTTGTTCCCGTTGTTCCTGTTTTTTGATGTATGGATGTTTTTTTATTATTTCATCTTTTCAATATCCCTTTTTAAAAAGCCTGCTGCTACGTGGAAGTAATGAGAGTATGCCGCTCTACCTGTTTAACTTTACCCAATGGAAGTCATTCAAAAATATTTTTCAGAGTTTAGCAATAAACAACTGTCGCAGTTTGCTGCATTAAAAAATTTGTACCTGGAATGGAATCAAAAAATAAATGTGATTTCCAGAAAAGATGTTGATAATTTTTACCTGCACCATGTGCTCCACTCATTGTCCATAGCTGCGGTATTCAATTTCGAAGCAGGCATGAAAGTAATGGATCTTGGCACTGGCGGCGGTTTTCCAGGTATTCCCCTCGCCATTTTTTTTCCGGATGTACAATTTTTACTGGTTGACAGTATTGCAAAAAAACTAAAAGTGGTGGAAGCCGTGAGCCGTTTCATTGAACTTAAAAACCTAACGGTAATGCATACACGAGCAGAAGATATTAAAAACAAAAAGTTTGATGTTATTACCTCCCGCGCTGTTGCACCGTTAAAAGATCTTTGGCGATGGAGCAAACCGTTATTAATTAAAAAGGAAAAAGTAAAAAGTAAAAATTCCGCAACTGGCTTAATTTGTCTGAAGGGCGGCGACCTGAACCAGGAGATTGCTGAAAGCGGCTGCCGGCCTCATATTTATGAAATTGAAAAAATTTTCCCCGAAGATTATTTCAAAGAAAAATATATTCTGCAGGTTATATAGTCAGCATTTTATACAACCAAATATCTGTTTGCGGGGTATTGCCAATCGGAAAGGGATGAGAAAAACCTGTTTCAACAAATTCATATTTCTTATAAAAATTTTTTGCACGTTCATTATGTTCCCACACACCGAGCCACATCAGTTCATAATTTTTTTCTTTTGCAAATTGCAACACAAAATTCATTAGCGCAGCACCGATCCTTTTTGAATAATATTCTTTCAATACATAAATTCTTTTAAGTTCAACAGAACGATGTTCCTGTATAATTGGAATAACACTTTCATCTTCCTTTATGCGCAAATATCCAACGGGTTTATCATCGGAATACGCAATAAAATAAAAATCATCCGGATCCTGTAATTCTTTGCTGATAAGTGTTTGGTCATAATTTTCTGCAATATAATTTTCCATATCTTCTGCCCTGCACGTATGGCTGAACGTTTCTGCAAAAGTAACCGCGCTGAGCCGGCTTAATAGTGCAGCATCATTTTCACCGGCCCTCCTGATTGAAATATTATTCATTGTAAAATAACTATAACAAACTTTATTTGTTTTTAAATATTGAAAAGTAAGATTATTATTGTATCCTTATTGATAAATTTTATGAAGAGATTTTTTATTGCAATACTTTTTTTTCCGCTACTGGCGCAAGCTCAGGATGATACTGTATTTAACCGGGAAATGGTTGACACACTCGCATCACGTTATTTCTGGGGAAGAGGTTATACCAATGACGGAATGTATAAAGCAGCTATGTTTCTTGCAGGCGAATTCAAATCATTTGGTGTATCACCGCTTGACGGAAAAGATTTTTTTCAGCATTTTAGTTATTCCGTAAATACATTTCCCGGTAAAATGGAAGTTGCCATCAATGGCAAAGAATTGGTTCCCGGTGTTGATTTTATTGTAAGCCCCGAAAGCCGCGGCGGCGATAAAACGGGAACGCTGGTTCAAAAGGACAGTGCTACTTTTCTCGATATTAATAATCGCGTGCTGGTTTCATTAAAAGATAAACTTACCTGGTCGGTAGATCAGCAAGTGGCAGATTATACCGCCATCGAAATTGATAAAAACCGGTTTACCGAATTACCGGTATCGTACCGGATGAACATCGAAAATAAGTTTATTAAAAATTTTAAAACAGCCAATGTATGTGGAATGGTGAAAGGAACAGATAAGCCCGACTCTTTTATTTTTATTTCGGCGCATTATGATCATCTCGGCGGAATGGGCGCTGACACTTATTTTCCCGGTGCCAATGATAATGCAAGCGGTGTAACATTATTACTCAGTCTTGCAAAATATTATGCTACACATCCTGCAAAATATTCAATGGGATTTATTTTGTTTGCGGGCGAAGAAGCAGGCCTGGTGGGTTCAAAATATTATACCGAGCATCCGATAGTCCCATTAAAAAATATTCGTTTCCTCATCAATACAGATTTGGCCGGCACCGGCAATGAAGGAATAACAGTGGTGAATGCAACAGAATATCCTGATGAGTTTGCATTAATGAATACAATCAATGATGAATATAAATATCTCGTAAAAATAAATCCGCGAGGTAAAGCCGCTATCAGTGATCATTATTTTTTTACCGAAAAAGGAGTGCCTTCATTTTTCTTTTACACCCTCGGCGGCATCAAAGCCTACCACGATGTGTTTGACCGTGCAGCCACTTTACCCATGAATGAACAACCGGAATTGTTTGATCTGTTGGTAAAATTTGATGCAGCATTGATGAACTAAATGATGAGTGCGCTCACCATTTTAATTCCAGTACATTATTTTTTTCATTCACATCTGCCATACGTTTCGTTGGATCTATTTCCACTTTTATAATATCATTAAGCGGATGTTTTATTTCAACCACATAAGTGGGATTTGTCCAGGGCCATGCATGGTGCACTACTCTTGGCTCATCGTTTTCTGCTGGTTTATCGCCAAACATCAAATCGAGCGGAACATAATGCAATTCTTTGCTGCTGTCTCTAAAAGTAATCTCCAAATCAATGGGCATGGGCATTTGGCCAATTCTTCTCAAACGAATTTTTGTAACGCCATCTTCGTACCAAAGACTGTCAATGCCATAATCAATCGTTTTGGTGGTATAGATCCAATATTCTTTATACCAGTCCAGTTGAATGTTGCTTACATCCTGCGCCACTTTTACAAAATCGGTTGCATTGGGATGTTTGAACCGCCATAGCTTATAATATTCCAATAAAATTTTATCCCGAACGGAATCACTTACGATATAACCCAACTGTTCCAAAAAAATATCGCCTCTTGAATAGGCATTTATTTCATACGCAAGATTGGTGTTGTAATGATCGGAATGTGTGCTCATGGGTTCTTCCAGATGTTGCCTCAGCAAAAAATAATAACCCAGATAACTATTTGCATGATGTAAAGGCAACTTATCGCTTTGCGGAATATTTTTTACACTATCATAATATGCGGATACTTCTCCTTCTGCCCATGTTGTGAAACCCTCGTCCATCCAGGGATAGAGGCTTTCATTGGTTCCTAACATCATCTGATACCAGCTATGCATCCATTCGTGAAAAACGGTGCCGAGGCTTGGCCCTTTAATCAGCGTAGCCATGGGGTATTCCATTCCTCCATCGCCACCTTGTATAAATGAATATTGAGGAAAGGCATATTTTCCAAAACGTTTTTCCATATACGGCAAAACAATCACCGCTGCGTCTGCAACGGTTTGCCATTTACTTTCGAGTGAATCTACTTTTTTATAAATAACATTCAATGTAACACCATCCTGTTTGCGTACAAGGTGTTCATAGTTTGGATCTGCTGCCCATACAAAATCATGAACATTGTTTGCAATAAAATGCCAGGTTCGTTTTTCTGTAGAAATATCTTTTAATGGGGTGCCCGGTTTATCATAACCCCAACCGATAGCTGAAGCATTTTGCAATACACCGGATGCGCCGATTTTATAACTCTTATCAATTTTTATGGTTACATCATAATCGCCCCAAACACCATAAAATTCACGCGCGATATAAGGCGTAGGATGCCATCCTTCATAATCATATTCACACATCTTGGGATACCACTGGCTCATGCTGTACCTGATTCCTTCTACATTATCGCGGCCGCTTCTTCGTATTTGCACAGGCACCTGTGCTTTGAATGTTATGTCGAATGTAACTGAACTTTTAGGCAAAATGGGTTTTGCAAGATCCACTTCCAAAATAGTTTCGTGATATTTTACTTTCTGTTCTACGCCATTTATCTTTATGGATAGTACGCTATCATACCCGATTTCTGTAGGAGTTAGTTTTGATATGCGATCGCGTACACGCCCGTCCCAGTCAGGTCTTCCGTTTATTAATATCTTTCCTAATTCCTGGCTGCATACATCCATTTCGCTGCCCGGCTGAAATGCATTCCAGTATAAATGAAAGAACACCCGCGGTAATTTATCCGGTGAGTTGTTGGTATAAATTAATTTTTCAGTGCCGGTAAATTGATTGGTGTTTACATTCACGTCCACATTCATTGCATATTTTACATGTTGCTGCCAACGGTTGGGTTGTGCGAAAACATAAGTAAAAAGTAAAAAGCAGAAAGTAAAAATTGTAAGAAATTTTTTAATCATAGTATTATCTTAAATGACTGCAAAAGTCGTAAAAGAGGAGTTATTAAAAAATGAAAATTGTTGTCGGTTATTATTAATTTTTCCCTTCCACTATTATTACAATCTCTCCCTTCACATTTTTTGAATTAAAATAATCATACACCTGTTGCAAAGTGCCGCGTTTGTTTTCTTCGAAAACCTTTGTCAGCTCACGGCTTACGCTGCATTTTCTCTCAGCGCCAAAGTATTCTATAAAATCTTTCAGCGTCTTTACCAAACGCATCGGGCTTTCATAAAAAACTATGGTTCGTTCCTCGCCGCTTAATTTTTTTAACAAGGTTTGTCTCCCTTTTTTTAAGGGCAAAAAACCTTCAAAACAAAAATGATGTATAGGCAGGCCGCTGTTTATTAAAGCCGGAACAAACGCCGTAGCACCGGGCAAACATTCTACTTTAATATCCCTGGCAATACATTCACGCACTAATAAAAATGCAGGATCACTAATGCCCGGCGTACCCGCATCCGTTATTAAGGCCATTACTGTGCCCGATTGCAATTGCTCAACAAGATGATGATAAATTTTATGTTCATTGTGCTGGTGATAAGGTGTAACAGGTTTTTTAATATGATAATAACCGAGAAGCGTAGACGAAGTTCGGGTGTCTTCTGCAAGAATCAAATCAACAGATTTTAATACTTCAATTGCCCGGTAAGTAATATCTGCAAGATTGCCTATGGGAGAAGGAACGATGTAAAGCATTGACACTAATTTTGATCACGGATTATACGGATTTATTGATTTCACGGCTGGGGTTATGAATAAATTCCAAATAATAAATCGCAAACAACAAATAATAATTAAGTAAAAAGTAAAAAATCACAGATCATAGATCATAAATCACCATTCAACCATTTGATCATTTAACTATTTAACCATTGCATAAAATTATTACCAGGCAACCAATCAACTAACTACCACACTAAACTCTTCCATCACCGGGTTGGCCAGTAGTTTTTGCGAAGCTTCTTCTGCAATTTTTTTTGCCGCTTCTATGTTGTCTGCGTCAATATTCAGTCGGATATGCTTGCCGATCCTGACATCTTCAACATTTTTTATCCCAAGATTGGAAAGACCGCCCAGCACAGCTTTCCCCTGTGGATCGAGCAATTCTTTTAATGGCATTATTTTAATTTCTGCAACAAAATTCATTTGTATTTTATTTTAAAGTAAAAAAAGAAATAATTACATACACAATAAAAATCACCGGCACCGCAGCCCATTGAAGAAATATGGCAGCAATAATACCAATTATCAGCAATAGTATTTGTGGCTTGTTTTTTTTAATGGCAGCATCTGCAAACTTCAACGACATCATTTTAAAATTTGAAATCATCAAATAACCACAAACTACCGCTACTGCGTATAAAAACCATTTGCTGATGATGAGATCATTAACGCCGCTGATGATATTAAAATGTAAGATTAAAGGAAAAGACGCAATTAGCAAACCGACCGCGGGAACGGGAACACCTTTGAAAATTACCGTTTGCGATTCATCCAAATTAAATTTTGCAAGACGATACGCTGCGGCGCAGGCAATAATGAATGCAGGAAGCAACCAACCGATAGATATACTTAAGCCATCTGCTTCTCTTGCATAACTAAAACGCAGTAATTGGTAAATAATCATTGCGGGAGCAACGCCAAAACTTACTACATCACTCAGCGAATCTAACTGTTTACCCATAGACGAAGTTGCTCTCAGTAAACGTGCAACAAAGCCATCCAAAAAATCTATAACTGCCGCCGCTATAATGCAAAATGCGGCCCAGGTAAGCTTTTCGGGAATATTGAAACTGCTGCTGAATCCATCATTCACATAAATGATCACCGCATTAGTTTGTAATGCAAATACAATAGCCAGGCAGCCGGCAAATAAATTAAGCAGCGTAAAAATGTTTGGTAAACCCCCTAACCCCCTGATGGGGGAATTATTATTAGTCATTAATAAATATATTTTTTAAAAAAATACAAATACATAGTTTATAAAATTAATTCAAAGTCCTCCCTTCGGGAGGATTTAGGAGGGCCTCATCAACGCTTCTATTTCTTCCACAGTAATCGGAATATTTTTCATCAAATCTTTATTGCCATTTTTTGTAATCCAAAAATTATTTTCGATACGCACCCCCATTTTTTCCTGTTCAATATAAATACCCGGCTCAATAGTAAACACCATCCCGGGTTTTATGGGTTCATTCCTTGTTCCCAAATCGTGAACATCAATACCCAAATGATGCGAAATGCCATGATACAAATATTTGCGGTATGCCCTGTTATTCGGATCTTCATTTTTAATATCAGACTTTTTCAGCAATCCTATCTTCTGGAAAACAATCGTTGCTTCATCGCCAATTTTCTCAGTATAATCATTTATAGTAATTCCCGGTTTCAAAATAGACGCAGCATACTGATGCAGGTGAAGGCATACATTATACACGGTTTTCTGTCTTCTGCCAAACTTTCCATTTACCGGGATGGTGCGCGTGAGGTCAGCATTGTAATTTCCATAGCTCGCACCGAAATCCATTAATATCAAATCGCCCTCTTTACACTGCTGGTTGTTATCAATATAATGCAATATACGTGCATTGTCGCCGCTGGCAATGATGCTGCTGTAAGCCGGTCCTGTGGCCCGTTGTGACAAAAATGAATGATAAATTTCTGCTTCAATCTCATATTCCATCACACCGGGTTTTATGAACTTCAACAATCTGCGGAAAGAGTTTTCAGTAATATCTATCGCTTTTTGAATCACTTCTATTTCGAGTGATGTTTTTATGGCGCGCAAATCTTTCATAATTTTTGCAGCGCGTTTGTAATGATGCAAAGGATAACGGGCACGCATATCCGAAGCAAAGCGATAATCGCGTACCGGAACAAGGTTTGCCTTGCGATCATTTTCATTGGTGTTTAAATAAATGGTATCGGCGTGGTGTATCCATTGTTGCAACAACGCATCGAGCGCATCCAGCCACACTATACTTTGTATGCCCGAAATGGTTTTGCCTTCATTCATGCGCAGTTGATGGCCATTCCATTTTTCTTTTAATTCATCGGGCCTTATCAACACCAATACCTCGCGGTATTTGGGATCGGGGTTATCAGGAAATAAGATCACCATTGTTTCCTGCTGCTGAATGCCCGAAAGCCAGAACAAGTCAGCATTTTGAACGAAAGGATACAAGCCGTCGCCATTGGTGGGCAGTTCATCATTACTGTTGAAAATGGCAATCGAATTTTTCTCCATCCTGCCAGCAAAACGTTTCCTGTTTTGAATAAAAATTTCAGGATTGAGCGGGAGATATTTCATGAAATAAAAATTTAATTGATGCAATATACACGATAAAAATTTTTTGCATAATACACAATGCTCACGTTCAAAATTCTTTGTTTAGTTTATATAAAAATGCAGCACCCAAAGCAGGATGCTGCATAATAAAATTATTTTACATTACATGGCGCCCAACTGGTGCATAAATTTTTCTGAATTGGCTCTTACATTAGCTGGGGGGTTCATGCTGAGTGATTTTTTGAAACATGCAATCGCATTCTTTTTATCGCCTTTGGTTGTATATGCTTCGCCAAGGCTATCCCATGTATTGGCACTTTTAGGAAAACGCTTTGTATTCAGCGTTAATACTTCAATAGCTTTATCCGTTTGTCCCGCATTTAATAACTGGTAGCCGTATTGATTTATCTCCACTTCTGTTGCAGTGTTCAGCGCGCTATCCATCATGCTGGTTGCTTCGTTGCCTTTGCCCATTTGTTGCATAATGTTCGATTTGATATTTATATAGGCAAATTTTTTATCCATAACAATTGCCTGGTTTATCCATTTTAATCCCTTGTCAAGATCTACATTATTTTGTTGTGCATACATGGCTGCGCTTGCAAACCCTACCGCATTAAAACCAGTAGCACCTTTTAATTGTGCGCTGGCATTATCAATAACAATTTTGTCAACATCAAATTCAATCTTTACAGGAAATTGTTTTTTTTCCCAATTCAATACCAGCTCAGCAGAATTTTTTGTATCGTTGATAAAATTATAAGTGAGCATTTCCGTTTGGGGTATATCGCGAAGATTAATTTTTGCGCGCATTACATCATTTGTTGAATCATAAAAGAAACTTCCCCACGATTTATAATCTTTAGACAAAATAACCTCACCGGTATTATCAGGATTAATGGTAAAAAACAATCCGTAATCTCCCGCAGGCACTTTATGGCCTTCTATCATTGCATCATCCGAAAATGAAATCACCGTGTTTTCATTGGCGCCGGCACGCCATGGTGCTGAATTTCCTGCCCCAAATGCCTGAACATTCCAGCCATAAGGAACCAGTTTTCCCCAGACTTCCCGGCCTCTTACAGATGGGCGGGAATATTTTATTGTTACGGTAGAAATGCCAATTGTCTGTTGTACCATTCCTGCAGGACTTGGCACCCGCGGAGTGGTAACCTGTGCAAAACCTGTAATGAAGGCAAATACACTAAATACAAGCAATACCGGTTTAATGATGAAAAAAATCTTTCTCATAATTTTTGATTTTAGTGAAGATTAAAGAATAGTAAAATAGATACCTTCCTTGAATTTGGCCACGCTTTATATGCAAGCGGTCATAAACATTGCCGAAAGGCGAAGCCTCACCCCAACCCCTCTCCAAAGGAGTGCGTCTTGAACTCTTTATTTGATAAAGGTTCTAAAAGATTTATTAACTTTTATCCGAACAATAATTGAAATAAAATTGTGCAAATGAGTTTATGCTTATAATTTTAAATCATTAACAAAATTGTTTTCCAAAAAAATTATGTCAGAAAAAATTTTTTTTAATAACGGCTATTCCATGGTAAATGGTTTACGGATGTATTATGAAATTTATGGTGAAGGGAAACCGCTTGTTTTAATTCACGGCGGCGGCTCCACCATTCAAACTTCTTTTGCCAAAATAATTCCACTGCTTTCACAAAAACGTAAAATCATTGCTATGGACTTGCAGGCGCATGGCCGCACTGATGACAGAAACACTCCGCTTTCTTTTCAGCAAGACGCCGATGATGTAGCGATGCTTTTAGAAAATCTGCAAATTGCAAAGGCAGATATTTTAGGCTTTAGCAATGGCGGACAAACATTGATTGAAATTGCATTGCGGCACCCGGATAAAATAAACAAGCTGGTGATATGTTCTTCTTTTTACAATAGAAGTGCCGCTGCGCCGCAGTTCTGGGAAGGCTTTGAAGGAAGAGTACAATTCAGTAACATGCCGCAGGTATATAAAGATGCTTTTTTGAAAGTAAATAATAACCAGGAAGCATTGTTGAATATGTTCAATAAAGATGTATGGCGAATGAGGATGTTCCGGGGTTGGAGTGATGAACAGATACAATCAATAAAAGCCCCGACGATGATAATAAATGGCAATAAAGATGTTGGCAGCACAGAGCATACTGTTCAATTGTATCATTTAATACCCGATTCGCAATTGGTAATTTTACCCGGAGGTCATGGAACTTATATGGATGAAATCTCTGTTTATGACCCAAAAAGCAGGTCGGTTGAATATTTTATTCCTATACTGGAAGAATTTCTTGATTATAAATAATTATACACTTCGGATTTTCTTTTTATAAAAAAGTCTTTATAAAGGTAAAGCCAATTTTCGTATATTCATCACCGTTAGTACTATTACAATTTTGGAAATTTTTCAGTATGTTCCTGGCTGGCATATTCTTCTTCGGGCAGTGGCAGGGGTTTCAGAACGAATTCTTTCAAAGAAATAATTGAAGAAGATGAGTACAAGCCAATGTTTTTACCGGAATAGGTATAATCCATCAGTGTAAGTTGCACTACACCGTCAATGGACAACTCAATATACCGCCCATAGCGGATAAGACGGAAATGAAATGATCTTTTAGGAGCAAAGAAGCCGGATTGCAAATCATGAAAAATAAAATTATGCCTGTTATTATCTGCATTGAAACCCCAGGCACGCATTTGCAACAAACCATTGGATACATCAATAGAAATAAAATACCCGTTAGCATCATCATCCATGTCGGATACTAATCCAAATTTTCCCATACCTTCTACGGTTAGTAATCCTTCCCATATAAATCCTGCAAAGGTTGTTTCAAAACAAAATATTTCATAGCCGCTTTTCGAACCGCAGGTCCATTTTCCATCTTCAATGTTTAGGAAAGCAGTTTTATTTTTCAGCAATCGCTTTATGGCAGCTACTTCTGGCTGAGGAATAGTTTCGCCAGCCATCTTATCCCATCTATAATAACTTTTCAACAATAATCTTCCCTTATCATCCGTGTCCAGTTCTTTCGGCGGCGGCAATACTCTCAGCGAATCTATTTTGCCTGCATAAAAAAAGTTATACACGAGCAGGTGCTCACCATCCTGAAGAACTCTTGCTGCATAATTTCCCTGAGGCAATAGTACGTTTGCATGGAATGAATGATATTCTTCAAAAAAATCAGGAGCAAACCAATAACGAACTTTTATATCCTCACGAATAGATCCCAACAAATAATATTTTCCATGCAATTGAAATACGCATGGACATTCAATATCATCATATACCATCGGGTGAAGCAATGGCGGCATCAGCTCTGCCACATCATTGGTAATCTTTACAACGCCCGCACAGCCCCGCCGGGATACAGGACCTGTAATAATACGTGCGCATATTATCAGGTAGGCGTTACCGTTATATTCATAATAAAAAGGATCGCGAAAGCTTAGCCACTTGCGGGGGTTATCATGTTGGGTTTCGTAATAAATTCCTTTAGGTTCAATGGGGAATAAATCTTTCTGAATTTTTTTCCAATCAATCAGATCATCGGATTCGGCAAGCCCGATCCTTGAAATCACGCCCCTGTCGCGGCGTTGCAGGCCTGTATAATACATCCGGAAAGTATTATTCGCATGCACCACATGCATGGTCCAAAGCATATCATCATCCCATGCGCCGGGATCGCCAACAAACAAAGCATTCTTTACCCGCTTCCACGAAATACCATCCGATGAAACTGCATGAGCGATATAATCATGATTGGGAATAATAAGATGAAACAAATGATAAATCCCATCATGAACGATAACTGTTATATCTCCTATTTCCCATTCATTAAAGCCTGATCCGGAATACATTTTTTTTAAAAACGTTTCATCAAAATTACAAATACAATAAGTAATGATTTGCTAAATCTGTTGTGCTATTAAAAATGAAAGATTTATAAAACCGCCTTCTGCAGGCTGTTCTGTCGAAGGCTGGCTCAGTATTTGGTTTCATAAAACAATCGCACAATGGACTAACTAATAATGATTAGGTACATTTGCAATGATGGCTAACGTGAAGTAACTATGAATAAAACGTACTACATACAATTATTTAGCCCACATGGCCTCATTCGATTCAATGATCCAGAAATAGGCAGAGATAAAGACACAGGCGGACAAGTAAAATATGTTCTTGAATTGTTGCAACATCTTTCCGAACATCCGCGCGTGCGCAAAGTGGATTTATTTACACGCAGAATTATTGATAAACGCGTTTCTGTTTCTTACGAGAAAGAAATGGTGGTGGTAAATGATAAGGCACGCATCGTGCGCATTACTTGTGGGGGCAATGCATACCGCCCGAAAGAAACATTATGGGATCATCTTGACGAATTTGTAGATAAAACCATTCGTTTTATTGAAAAGGAAGATGACCTGCCCGATATAGTGCATGGTCATTATGCAGACGGGAATTACATTGCAGGGCAAATCAGCGAAGTATTCGGCATTCCTTTTATTGCAACAGGTCATTCATTGGGCCGTAATAAAAAAAATATTTTATTGCAAAGTGGATTGACCGAAGATATCATCAATGAAAAATTCAATATGCCCACGCGCATTGAAGCAGAAGAAGCAACGTTGCAACATGCGAATACCATTATTGCAAGCACGCAACACGAAATAGACAGCCAGTATGGTTTTTATAAGAATAAATCTGCTGCAAAATTTGTTATCATTCCCCCGGGCGTAAACACCGAACTTTTCTATCCATTTTACCGGTTCGATATGCCCTCCTTTAAAATGAGCATAGAACAGGAACAGGCATTGTACCGAATTAATTCCGATATAGAACGTTTTTTATTTTCACCATCCAAGCCATTAATACTTTCTATTGGCCGTGCAGACAAGAGAAAAAATTTTGAAACAATCATACAATCGTACGGGCAGGATAAAGAATTACAGGCGATGGCTAACCTGGCCATTTTTGCCGGTGTAAGAAAAGATATCAGCCAAATGCCCGAAGATGAAAAAGATACTCTTACTAATCTTTTATTGCTGCTTGATAAATATGATTTGTATGGAAAAATGGCCATCCCAAAAAAGAATGACCCCAAACGGGAAGTGCCGGAAATATATCGCGTAGCCGCAAGAAAAAAAGGGGTTTTTGTAAATGCAACACCCGGCGAAAATTTTGGATTAACGATTGTAGAAGCTGCTGCCTGCGGGCTTCCCGTTATTGCATCGCCCACAGGCGGGCCGAAAGAAATTCTGGAACATTGCGAAAATGGTTTGCTGGTAAATGTGGAAAACCCTGCTGAAATTGCCAATGCATTGAAAAAAATAATAGCCGATCAAACATTATGGGAAAAATTTTCTGCAAATGGTATCAGGGCTATAGACCAGTTGTATTCATGGACAGCCCATGCTAATAAATATATAGAAACACTGGATACTCTTTCCGAACAAAAAAATATTACGGACGGTCCTGCTTTCAGTAAAACAGCTTATGGGAAAAAAATGTATAAAGCAGAATTGTTTATCATTTCCGACCTTGATGGAACATTAGTAGAAGAAGATGATATAACCGGGCTTGATGAATTTAATAACTGGATCACAGAAAACAAGCCACGAATTGTATTTGGTATAGCAAGTGGAAGAAATAAAGAAATAACAAAAGCTGCATTTGAACGCTATCATTTACCAGCGCCCGATGCACTGATTTGCTCTGCAGGCACTGAAATATATTATACCGATAAATACATTCCGGATAAAGGATGGGACAGCCACATAGATTACCTGTGGAAAAGAAATGAATTACAAACTGCATTGACAAAATTTCCCGGAATACGATTGCAGGAACGCGCGGCGCAATGGCCGTTTAAACTTAGCTATTATGTGCAGGATAATTTTGATGAAGATGATATTGCAGACCTTCATAAATTTCTTGACGATCGTAAACTAAGAGCAAAAGTATTACTTACACACAATCATTTTTTAGACATTCTCCCCTTCCGCGCCAGCAAAGGATCTGCGGTGAGATACCTGAGTTATAAATGGAAAGTTCCCCTGGATCGCTTTATCACCGCCGGAAACAGCGGTAATGATATTGATATGCTGAAAGGAAAAACAAAAGGCATTGTGGTGGCCAACTACAGCGCCGAACTGGAAGATCTTAAAAAAAACAGACGAATTTATTTTGCAAAAAATATATTGGCAAAAGGCGTGCTTGAAGGAATCAACTATCACCTTTCATTTATGCCACTCATCGGTATAGCACCATTGAAACGGGATAATTCATCCGTGTCAAAATCGAGTATGCTTTACCGTTAGTAACAGATTTTTTCTAAAACAATCCAAACAGCATTGAATCAATTTTATTTATGATGATACCAAGGTCTTCTTCTTTTTCAGCAAACTTATTGGTATCGGCATCTATAATTAACAGCGGTCCTTCTGCATAAGTGCTGATCCATTTATTGTAGAAGTCATTCAGCTTTTTTAAATAATCGAGGCGAATGTTTTCTTCATATTCGCGGCCACGCTTTTGTATTTGAGCCACCAGCGTGGGTACCGATGCATTCAGATAAATCAACAGGTCTGGCGGCTGTACCATGGTTTTAAGCGTTTCAAAAAAAGTGTAATAATTATTAAAATCTCTTTTCGTCATCAACCCCATGTCGTGAAGATTGGGCGCAAAAATGTTGGCATCTTCATAAATGGTTCTGTCCTGAATTACTGTTTCCGTTCCGCGTTGTATTTCGAGAATTTGATTCAGCCGGTTGTTTAGAAAATACACTTGCAGGTTGAAACTCCATCGTGGCATATCTTCATAAAAATCGTTGAGATAAGGATTATGATCCACATCTTCAAACTGGGGAATCCACTTATAATGTTTGCTGAGTAATTCAGTAAGGGTAGTTTTTCCTGCACCGATATTACCGGCCACAGCAATGTGCTTTGGTTTTTTCAATTTAGCCATTCTTCAAATGTAAAATGTAAAATGCAATATATAAAATGTAAAATGGATCTGGGTTTCATTAAAAATAATTAAAACCCATTGCTTGCCTGGTAAGTTGCATTGTTTTTTCTGCATGTACGATGGCTTTTTCAGCACCTTGTTTCATCACTTTGCGAAGGTATTCTTCATCCACAAGTATAGCATTGGCGCGTGTTCTCACCGGAGAGATAAATCGTATCATATTCTCGGCTAGTTGTTTTTTCATATCGCCATAGCGGATGGTGCATTCGTTAAATGCATCTTCATATTTTTTTACCACATCAGTTGCACTTACCAGTTTCATCAGGGTAAACAAGTTTTCAATGTATGCCGGCTTCTCCGAATTTTTTTCAACAGGGCCATTGTCGGTTTTTGCTTTCATTACTTTTTTGCGAATGGTTTCATCATCATCTGCCAGATACAAAGTAGCCATCTGATTTTCGCTCTTGCTCATTTTTCCGGCTCCATCCAATGAAGGAATTTTTACCAGTTCATTGCTAAAATTAAAAGCAACCGGTTCAGGAAAAACTTCACCGTAACGATGATTGAATCGCTTCGCAAAATTTCTTGCCATTTCAAGATGCTGTTCCTGGTCTTTGCCAACGGGCACGTACAATGCACGATGCAATAAAATATCCGCAGCCTGCAATACAGGATAGGTAAGCAATCCGGCGTTTGCATTATCCGGTTGCAAGCGCACTTTCTCTTTGAATGTTGCTGTTTTTTCCAGTTCGCCTTTGTAAGCAAGCATGTTTAAATAAAGATATAATTCACTCGTTTGCGGTACATGGCTCTGGCAATATAAGGTTACTTTATCCGGGTCAAGGCCACAGGCAATATTCTCCGCCAAAACCCGATGCACATTTTTCTTTAGCTCACTCGTATCGGGATGCGTGGTTAGTGAATGCCAATCAGCTACCATAAAATAACATTCATACTCTTCCTGCATCTTCACGTAATTGCGAATGGCGCCAAAATAACTGCCCAAATGCAAAAAGCCCGTAGGCCTTATTCCGCTCATTACTATTTCTCTTTTCATAATCGGCGAAGATAAGAAACAGTCATTAGTCATAAGTCATTAGTCATTGGACATTGAGTTATAATTTACTGATGACTATTGACCATTGACTATTGACTTACCGTCCATTGACTTATTGATTATTCAACACTGTCATTGCTTATATTTGCCTGATGGAAGTGAACGATGAATTGATAGATAAACTTGCCAACCTGGCCCGGCTTGAGTTTAATGCTGAGGAGAAAGAAGAAATAAAAAAAGACCTCCGGAAGATGATTGGCTTTATTGATAAGTTGAATGAACTGGATACAACCGGGGTGGAACCATTGTTGCACATGAGCAGTAATGTAAATATTTTGAGGGATGATGATAACAGTGTAAACCGCGAGATGGCAATAAACCGCAGCGATGCATTAAAAAATGCACCTTTGCACGATGAACAATTTTTTAAAGTACCAAAAGTGATAAAAAAATAGTTATCAGTTACTGGTTGCCAGTATTAAAAAGCAGCCTCAGAAAACCGGTAACTGATAACTTGAAACTTGAAACAATGAATTCAATCATTCACCTGGAAAATATTCAGAAGAGTTATTTCATGGGAAAAATGGAATTGAAAGTACTCAAAGGAATTACTCTTGAAATTTTCAAAAAAGAATATGTGGCACTGATGGGCCCCAGCGGGAGCGGGAAATCTACTTTAATGAATTTATTGGGTTGTCTCGATTCTCCAACTAATGGCAAGTATATATTAAATGGAAAAGATGTAAGCCAGATGCCGGACGATGAACTGGCCGAAGTAAGAAATAAAGAAATTGGTTTTGTATTTCAGCAATTCAATTTGCTGCCACGACTTACCGCTGCCGAAAATGTTGCGTTGCCGTTAATTTATAATGGCACTTCCAAAAAACAAAGAACAGAGCTGGCTATGGCAATGCTGGATAAAGTAGGCCTGACAGACCGAAGTCATCATAAACCGAATGAATTATCCGGCGGACAAAACCAGCGGGTAGCTATTGCACGTGCACTGGTAAATAATCCTTCCATAATTCTTGCCGATGAGCCAACCGGTAATCTCGATTCAAAAACTTCTATCGAAATCATGAATATCTTCAGCAAGATACAGTCCGATGGAAATACCGTGATATTGGTAACGCATGAAGAAGACATCGCCCACTATGCACATCGCATCATCAGGTTGAAAGATGGAATGATAGAAAGTGATCATTTGCGTGAAACAGCGATTGTGAATCGTGAAGCATGAATCGTCAATGGTGAATGATCAATCGTGAATTTTTACTTTTTAATTTTTAATTTTTTTTGATTCTTGAGATTTGATTTTTGGTTCTTTTTTGGATCTTGGATTTTGAGATTTGATTTTTGATGTACTAATAACTTTTTAATTTTTACTTTTTACTTTTCACCATGTCTCAAAAGATTTATACAAAAATCGGCGACAAAGGAAAGACGAGCCTGATCGGGGGAACTAAAGTTCTCAAGAGCGATTTGCGCATTGAAGCTTATGGCACCATTGATGAATTGAATTCGTGGGTGGGCCACATCATGGATTTCATCAATGACTTTAGTGCAAACAATATGTTGAGCCAAATACAAGACCGGCTTTTTACCATAGGTTCTTCGCTTGCATGCGATCCAAAAAAAGAAACGAAACTTTCCATACCCGACCTGCATGAAGAAGATGTAAAAAGGCTGGAAGAAGGAATAGATACAATGAATGAAACACTTCCCGAAATGAAACATTTTATCTTACCCGGCGGTCATTCTTCTGTTTCTGTCACACACATTGCGCGGTGCGTTTGCCGGCGTGCAGAAAGATGTTGTGTAAACCTTAACGCGCATGACGGAGATGTAAACCCGCTTATCATTAAATATCTCAACAGGCTCAGCGATTATCTTTTTGTATTGGCCCGGTATACAGGCAAGCTGCACAATGCCACCGAAGTAGTGTGGAAGCCGCGATTATAAACTAACACACCATCCAATCATTTTCTGTTGTACATTCAATCATTAAGTTTACTGCTTGAAAA
>Ga0157370_10002146_pt1 | contig 24107 bp, 24 predicted proteins | sample C35metaG_FD_113463 | JGI IMG/M metagenome (GOLD analysis project Ga0157370, IMG submission 113463) | Corn rhizosphere microbial communities from Kellogg Biological Station, Michigan, USA - C3-5 metaG | ecosystem: Host-associated > Plants > Roots > Rhizosphere > Soil | place: USA: Michigan...
TCCAAAAAAATGGGTAAGCAATTGTAAAATATACCAGGGCATTACTTATAAAAATGTTTACCCGGGTATTGATGTACGATATTATTCAGACGGAGGAGAAAACCTGAAGTATGATTTCATTGTGTACCCCGGTGCTGATGTGAATAAGATTGCCATGAAGTATACGGGTGCAGAAAAAATTGCTATAAAAAATAAAGAGCTGAATATTTCCACATCTCTTGGCGATAACAGGGAATTATTGCCCTATACTTATCAAATTGATAATGGCCAGCGGCAGGAACTTAAATGCGGTTATGATGTAAAAGGAGATGTGGTAAAATTTAAAGTAAAAAATTATGACCCTTCCAAAGTTTTAATTATTGACCCCACAGAAATATTTTTTAGTTATTCAGGAAGCACTGCCGATAATTGGGGCTTTACAGCTACCTACGGTCCTGATGGATCTTTTTATGGCGGTGGTATTGTATTTAATGATGGATTTCCAAAATACACCGGAGGTTATGATGAAACATTCAATGGAAATTTTGATATTGGCATCATCAAACTCAGCCCCGATGGGAAAAATATGATCTATGCAACTTACATTGGCGGTGGAGATGCAGATCAGCCTCACAGTCTTATTGTAGACCCACAAGGTAATCTTGTAATTGCAGGAAGATCGAGTTCCGGCGATTATCCTACCTGGCCTGCATCGGTACCAGCAGTGATAGGGCCTGGCGGAGGTTGGGATATAATTGTTACAAAATTAAATGCAACAGGTACGGCGCTTATCGGTTCTATGCGTATTGGTGGCAGCCAGAATGATGGGGTGAATATTCAGGATGAAAGAGTAGCAGGGGCCAATTCATTAAAACGAAATTATGGAGATGATGCAAGGAGCGAGGTTTTGCTGGATGGCGCCAATAACATATACCTGGCTTCATGTACGCAATCTCCCGATTATGATAAAACTATCACTCCCGGTGCATTCCAAACAAAGATTGGAGGAATGCAGGATGGAGTGGTGCTTAAAATAGATCCGAATTGCGATAAAATATTATTCAACACATTTCTTGGAGGCAGCGGAGATGATGCAGCGTATGTGTTGGTACTTGACCCGAGCAATAATATATATGTTGCAGGCGGAACGGGAAGTCCCAATTTTCCGGGCATATCACCATCAGGTGTGGTAAGTTCTAATAACTCAGGCGGGCCTTGCGATGGATTTATTGTTGAACTGAATAATGCAGGTACAGCAGCTATCAGGGGAACCTATTTAGGTACACCTGCAGCAGATCAGATTTATGGAATTGATGATGATAAAGCAGGTAATATTTATGTAATGGGCACCACAGAAGGATCGTGGCCCGTAATGAATGCAGCATATTCTGATGCCGGGGCAAAACAATTTATATCCAAGTTGAAACCTGATTTAAGCGCTTATATTTATTCCACAGTGTTTGGCTCTGCCAATTCTCCATTACCAAATATTTCTCCAACAGCTTTTTTGGTTGACCGTTGCGAAAATGTCTATGTATCAGGATGGGGTGGTAAATCAAATACAGGTTTTAATGAAGGAAATACTATCGGCATGCCCACTACTCCCGATGCTATTAAACCAAGAACAGATGTTTCCGGAAGCGACTTTTATTTTTTTGTATTGCAAAAAGATGCAGCTTCTCAATTGTACGGAACTTTCTTTGGGCAGTCTGACCCGCCCGAAGGTGTATCAAACCCGCTTACATTTGGTGATCATGTGGATGGCGGTACAAGTCGCTTCGATAGAAATGGAATAATTTATGAAGCAATGTGTGCTAACTGTTTTCGAACAGTACAATTTTCGGGTACTGCCGGAGCATGGTCAACAAGAGATCAGGCTACAGCCGGTGGTAAATGCAACCTTGGAATGCTGAAAATTGAAATGGATTTTTCTGGTGTGCGTGCTGGTGTCAGGGCAGCAATAAACGGAGTTGCTTACGATACTACCGGTTGTGCACCGGTTACTGTAAATTTTTCTGATACATTAAAAAAAGGAAAATTATATTACTGGAGTTTCGGCGATGGTACTGGTGATACCACTGTTGCACCAAATGATACACACATTTATAATAATATAGGAACGTATTTAGTAAGGTTGATTGCAGTAGATAGTACAACGTGTAATATTTTTGATACTTCTTATACTCATATAAAAGTAGGAGATAATAAAGTGCTGTTGGATTTTATTCCAAGTAAAGTGCCGCCCTGCACCAACCTTACTTATAGTTTTACAAATACATCTGTACCTACCAGCGGTACATTCAATCCAAATATATTCACCTGGGATTTTGGCGATAACAGTCCATTGCTTACTGCAAGCCAGTCCCCACCGGTTACACATACGTATGCCAGCCCGGGAACTTACCTGGTAAAGCTTTCGATAAATGATACTACTTATTGCAATTCGCCTGCAGATACTGTAAAAACAATCAGGCTCTCACCACAGGTGAAAGCACAATTTGAAACACCTCCGAGCGGATGTGTACCTTATAATGCTGTATTTAATAATACATCTCTCGGTGGCACCAGCTTTGTATGGGACTTTGGAGATGGAAGCACTTCTACCGATGTTAGCCCAACACATTTGTATGCAAACGCAGGTACCTATAACATAAAGCTCGTTGCATTTGATACTTCATCGTGCAACAAAGTTGATTCTACTACATTCACAGTAACAGTAAGTCCAAACCCAATTGCGGCATTTAGCTTTGCACCAATTCCGCCGCAGGAAAATACACCCACCAATTTTACCAATCAATCTATTGGAGCCACCCATTATCTCTGGCGCTTTGGTGATGGAGACACTTCTACAGAAGTGAATCCTACTCATATTTTCCTTGCAACAGCCACCTATAATGTTTGCCTTTCTGCCATCAATGATTATGGATGTATTGCAGATACGTGCATGAATGTTCAATCATTAATAAGACCATTAGTTGATCTTCCCAATGCATTTACGCCTGGTAAGTTCGGAGTAAACGGCAGGATAAGAGTTGTTGGTTTTGGAATAGTTGGTATGCGTTGGACAATTTATAATCGCTGGGGACAAAAAGTTTTTGAGGCAGATAATATAAAGAGTTCATGGGATGGAACATTTAATGGCAAACCACAACCTATGGATGTATATGCTTATACACTCGAGGTGAGTTTCTCTGATGGAACTAAATACCGGAAAACAGGCGACATAACATTATTGCGATAGTAGCATGAATACGCACTTTAAAATATTAATCAGCACACTTAGTTTGTGCACACTATTGCAAGCAGCATCATCGCAGGATTTGCATTTCTCACAGTATTTCAATAATCCGCTTGTTACAAATCCTGCCAATACAGGTTTTATTCCCGATGCAGATTACAGGCTTGGAGCATCTTACCGCAATCAGTATTCTAACATCATGGCACAGCCTTATAAAACCTTCAGCATATTTGGCGATGCACAGGTTTTCAGAAATAAATTAGAAACAGGCTGGATGGGTTTGGGAGGTGTTATTCTGCGCGATCAGGCTGGCTCGGGTAGTCTTACTTCTACCAAGGCCTATGCATCCATTGCGTATCACCAGGAACTTGGATACAGCAGCTTACTTACTGCCGGCTTTAATATTGGATGGGCCAATAAACGGATTGATCCAAGCAAGCTCACTTTCCCTGATCAGTTTGATGGAAAATTTTTTGACGGCAGCCTTCCTACTTCGGTGGTGCTTGCGCGAAATAATATCAACTATTTCGACATGCAGGTTGGTATAAATTACGCTTATTTTCCAACGCAGGATATATATATTAATGTCGGGTATTCTATTCAACATGTAAATACGCCCAAAGAATCTTTTTTTGAAGACCCTGTCGGTAATATTGTTCCCATGAGGCATATTGTATTCATGGATGGTTTGTTTCGTGCATCAGACAAGGTTATCGTTAATCCAAATATTTATTACACCAACCAGGCAGGCGCAAGCGAATTTGAGTTAGGGATGAATGCTGCGTACAACTTAACGGAACATGGAGAAAAACAAATTGTTGCTGGTTTATACTATCGTTATGCCGATGCAGTGATTCCTATGATTGGCATTGAAGTTAATAATGTGAGATTCACTTTTAGTTATGATGTTACCCTTTCATCATTAAGCAAATTCAACTATGGCATGGGCGCTAACGAATTTAATTTGCTTAAAAAAGGTTTTTATAATGAATACCAGGGCGACCGTCATCAATCACTTTGCCCTGTATTTTAAAATAAATTTTATTTCATCTTCTCTTTTTTCGTAAATAAATTTTCCTTTCTGAATTATGCTGTTATTTTGTAACAGTATAGCGGACGATCATTTCAAAACATAAACAGATGAGTAAAAAAATTGCCATTATTGGCGGAGGAAATTTGGGCACTGCTATTGCAGAAGGCTTATTGAAAAGTAAATTCAGTAAGGCAGCAGACATCACTATCACTAAAAGAAACATAGCCACCTTGCAGTCAATGAAAGAGGAAGGCATAAAAGTAACTGCAGATAATGCTGCTGCGGTAAAAAACAGCGACATTATTATCCTTGCGGTAAAACCCTACCAGGTGAGTGATGTATTAAAAAGCTTTAAAGCAAATTTATTGTCGAAACATATTCTTGTATCCGTTGTTACGGGAGTATTGATAAGTGATATAAGAGATACTATAAAAATTAATATTCCTGTATTTCGTGCTATGCCAAACACGGCTATTTCCATTCAGCAGAGTATTACGTGTATCAGCCATTTCAATGCAAATGCTTCACAGGTTGGTTATATAAAAGATTTGTTTTCCGCATTGGGCAAAGTAGCCATGATTGATGAAAAACTTATGGAAGCCGCTACGGTGCTGGGTGCTTGCGGCACTGCTTATGCCATGCGTTATATAAGGGCCAATATACAGGGAGGCATTGAAATTGGATTTGATGCTGCAACTGCAAGCCTTATTGCCGCACAAACAGTAAAAGGCGCTGCAGAATTATTATTGCAAAAAGGAACGCATCCTGAACAGGAAATTGATAAAGTAACCACTCCAAAAGGATGTACCATTGCGGGTTTAAACGAAATGGAACACCAGGGTTTCAGCTCCTCTCTTATTAAGGGAATAGCAGTGAGCTATCATAAAATTGCAAAAGAGTAAAAAATACCATGCAATTTTTTTTGAAGAGAGTGTAAAATGCAGAATGAAAAATTGAACCTCGTAACTTGAACCTTAAATTATATTTCCAAAAGATTTTGTTCATCCAGTGAAAGGTCTATTGAGTTGTGGCCGGCAATGCCTTCGATGGAACCCTTGATGTGTGCGGAGTTCAGCAATACTTTTTCTAATTGCTTTTCACGTGCCTTCCATAGTTTTTCCATCACGTCTCTTTCTTTTTGTATGGATTGTTTCATTGAAATAAAACCTTCGCGGATAGCTTTCCATTGCTCGCTGAATTCATTGCTCGTTAAGTAATCATACAGCAAGTGCATTTTATCACCTTTGTTTTGCTGATTCTTTGATGCATTGAAAACTTTGATGATGCCATCGCGAAGTGCATGAGTCAATGCTTTCACTTCGGTAAAAGAACAAATCCATACACCATTCTTTTCGCCAAACTGGCTCATGTCTTTTGGCATTGCCCTGGTTACGATCATCGCTATATCAGCGCCCTGGCTGCGCATATCGGTTTTTAATTTTTCTATCCAATCGTTGCTGAAATTTTCTGTGCGCTTGCTTTCATAAATAATTTTACCACATTCCTGCCCGAAATTATTGCGAACGGTTTGTATGCAATCAGCACCACGAACGCCTTTGCCTACTTCTTCAATGGTATCAAAAGGAAATGTATTGCGCAAAATTTCTTCAAGCAACAATTCCTGCGCTTCGCCCTGCAACTGCATGGACCCCTGTTCCTGCCTGCGTTTCATCTCTTCGGTAAGTTTCTTCTGGTCTTCTAATTGCATTTCCAGTTCTTTTACTTTTAACTGGTGTTCATGCTCCTTCAATTCCATCCTGGAAGATTCTTCTTTAAACAAATCCTGTTTCATCTTTTCTCTTTCTTCCAAAATTTTTCTTTGTACAGAAATTTCCAGTTCTTCTTCTTTTGTTTTCAGTTCTTTTTCTTTTTGTAAAAACTGAAGTTCTTTTTGCCGTGCCAGCTTTAGTTTTTCTTCATTGTCTTTATTGGATTGCTGTAAAAGTTTTAACTGATTTTCATAATCGGAGCCTATTGATTTTCTCAGGTTCTCTTCCAATGATTGTTGTAATAATTTTTTTTCTTCCTGCAAACGTTTCGCATATTCTGCATCTTTGTTTTGAATAGCCGTTTGAAATTCTTTTTCTTTTTTTAGATACTCTTCATCTTTTTGCTTTTTGTAAGCAAGCATCTGTTCGCGCAGTTCCTTTTTATATTCTTCCGAAACCGCTTCTTCCATGGGGAATTCAAAACTGCAGTTGGGGCATTTAATATTCGGCATAAATTTTTTCAGCAATTTAATAAATAAAAAAGCGAAGCATTAGCTTCGCTGTGTGCGGCAGAGGAGATTCGAACTCCCACACCCTTTCGGGCGCTACCACCTCAAAGTAGTGCGTCTACCAGTTTCGCCACCGCCGCAACTTGGACTGCAAATGTAGGCGAATGAAGTTAATTTGAAAATGAAGAGTTATCGGAAAAGTATTTCAAGCACTGTTGTTGGTTGTTATTTTCGGTATAAGAGTTTGTCAAAAGTCTGAACTATATTTAAGTAATCTTTTAATTCGGGTACATTATCATAAAACTTTGAATAACTTTCTGGATTGTCAAACTGATAAACCCTAAACTTGTCTCCGATTTTGATTTCTATCGTATAGCCTTCGCCGTCGGTGACATAAATCTTTTTCTCCGTTGTATATCCTTCTTCGTCCACCTGAACATCTTTGCGCATTTTATTCTTTAAGTCTGATTGGTTTGGAAGCGTCAAAATGTTATAAGATAGAAGTCGAAAAAATAAACTGTCAAAACTTGGCTTAGCTCTCAGTTTATATTTTTTAATTTTTTTAGGGTTGTTCCATTCGTCATATTCAAACGCCTTCCAAGTTGTGTCAATCATAAAAAGTCTGCGTAGTGTTTTTGTATTGCTCAAAGAGTGATGACTATATAGTCTGATGTCAACATTTGCAGATGATTTGTCAATTTGAACGAGTTTTATTCTGTCGTTAAAAATAAGGTTTGGAGAATTATTTAAACTGTCACCATTGATGTTGTCTGTTCCGATTGTAGTAAGACTACTTATTGTTGCCTGTCCAAAAGAAATGTGCCCGAATAAAAGCAATAAGAATAATAATCTTGTCATGTCTAAATGATGCTAATTACAGAGAGTTTATATAATAGCCGCTAACTTTTACCTTTCTTATGTATTTAATACAATCCTGAAAGTAGTTCCTTTATTTATTTCGGACGATTTTACATACAACTGCCCTTTGTGATATTGTTCAATAATTCTTTTTGATAATGAAAGTCCTAATCCCCATCCGCGTTTTTTGGTGGTAAATCCCGGCTTAAAAACCCTGGAGATGTTTTGCTTGCTGATGCCCCTTCCATTATCCGTTACATCAATAATTATATGCCCTGTTTGTTCTTTAATTTTTACATTAATCACGCCTTTTGCATCCATTGCGTCCAGTGCATTTTTTAAAAGATTTTCAATTACCCAATCAAATAATGGCGGCGATATTTTTGTAATCACCGGTTGCGATGGTGCTTCCACATTAAAAGTTACTTTATCGGTAGCCCGCCGTTTTATATAGGCAACCATCTTTTGCACCTGTTCGGTAATGTCATTATCTTCTAATTTCGGAGCGCTGCCTATTTTACCAAAACGATCGCTAACTAATTTCAATCGCTTCACATCTTTTTCCATTTCGAGCGAAATGGGCGATTGGCTTTGTTGTTCTTTCAGCATCTCTACCCACCCTTCGAGCGATGAGATAGGCGTACCTAACTGGTGAGCCGTTTCCTTTGCCATGCCCGCCCACACCTGGTTTTGCGTAGAGCGATTGCGAACTGAAATAGTATATAAGGTAAGAAGAATAAACAAGGCTACTATTATTAGCTGCACAATGGGATAGTAACGTACTTCTCTCAAAAGAACGGAATCGCCATAATAATATTTGTTGTAAAGAAGAGGGTCTTTGCTTACCTGCACTATAATTGGTTCGTGTTGTTTTTTAAACTCACGCACTTTTTCTTTTAAATAATTTGTATCAGATTTTGCTTTGGTTGAATCAACATTTTTACATTCATCAATGCCCAGCGGACTGTCATGCTCATCCGTACCAATAATCGGAATGTCTTTGTTTTGCAGCACAATGATGTTGGTCAGATCGAGTGAAGGCCTTTCAGATGTTTCTGCCCGCGTTTTCAAAGCCTGCACCCACACGTTTACTTTTTCTCTTTCGTCTAATGCAATTTTTTTTGCCAGGTAGTTTGAATAAAAAATTGTTCCGGTAACAATTGCTACCGCAATAACGGAAAGCCATACACGAAAATTGAACAACTGGCCGAACATCTGGATGATAATTATCAAATCTAAAATCTATTTCTCATATAAGAAGAAACTAAAAACTAAAATTTTTATGTTTGTATTATTTTAATGCCGCATCAGTGCCAGATATACCATCAGTAGCTATTGTAATACTTAACTGGAATGGAAGATTATTTCTTGAAAAATTTCTTCCGTCGGTGAAAGCATCGCTGTATGCTAATCTGAAGATTATTGTTGCAGATAATGCTTCTGAAGATGATTCGGTATCATTTATACAAGCCAATTATCCGGAGATAGAATTGATATTAAATGACAAAAATGAAGGCTTTGCCAAGGGCTATAATGTAGCATTGGCAAAAGTTTCGGCAGATTACTATATTTTACTGAACAACGATGTGGAAGTAACAAAGGGATGGATAGAACCCGTTATCGCCCTAATGGAATCGGATAAAAAAATTGTTGCCTGCCAGCCGAAAATTTTGTCGTACGAACAAAGAAATCAATTTGAGTATGCCGGCGCTTGCGGAGGATTTATTGATAAGTTGGGATACCCGTTTACCCGCGGCCGTATTTTTGATACCTGTGAAAATGATCATGGGCAATATGAAGATTGCATTCAAATATTTTGGGCTACCGGCGCCGCATTGTTTGTAAGGGCAAGTGTGTTTCACGAACTGAATGGTTTTGATGAAACATTTTTTGCACACCAGGAAGAAATTGATTTGTGCTGGCGCATGCAACGTAAAGGGTATTCAGTTTACGTAGTACCATCATCGGTAGTGTACCATGTTGGTGGCGGAACATTACCTATGGACAGCCGGAAAAAAGTTTTTCTAAACTTCCGGAACAATCTTATCATGATGACGAAGAATCTTTCTTTTGCTGAAATGGTTTGGAAAATTCCGGTCAGGATATTACTGGATATTATTGCTGCTTATAAATATCTCATAGATGGTAACTTCAGTATATTTATTTCAGTAGCATCGGCTCACATGCATTATGCAGAGTGGTTACTTATAGGTAAAAGAGGTAAAAAATTGCCTAACATCAAAATGAAAAAAATTCCATCGGTATATGAAGGAAGTATTGTGTGGCAATATTTCATGACACATAAAAAAACATTTTCGGAAATAAACCCATTCAAAAAATAATTTTTTACCTGCAAACGATTATTTTTGCCGTAAATAGAAAATATGGATCACGAAGAAATGACCGATAATTCCGAGAGAGACATCGCCCACAACTGGGTGTCCACTTCACGTTTTCTCTTTTATTGCCAGTTGATAATTTTCATTGCACTTGTATTAGGCGGGTGCTATACCATGTACAAGCACCGGTATAAAGGTAAACCAGACGTGGAAGTTCCCGGTAACACTTTATACAATCCACAATACAAATAAATTTTGCCTGGGGATTGGTAATTATTATTTTTGCAGCCCATTTTTAGTTCTTAATAAATATGCTGGTAAGGCATCCGGACTTGTCGGGACCAAGGTCGGGGTGGCCGGTTCAGCTTATAATAAAAAAGAGAAAATAAATTAGTTCTTAATAAATATGCGGAAATAGCTCATTTGGTAGAGCACGACCTTGCCAAGGTCGGGGTGGCCGGTTCGAGCCCGGTTTTCCGCTCTGGTATTCCCGACGTCGTCGGGATTTTTTTTGAATAATAAAATAAAGTTTTACCCGGGTGGTGGAACTGGTAGACACGCAGGACTTAAAATCCTGTGGCCAGCAATGGCCGTGTGGGTTCAACTCCCATCCTGGGTACATGCCTCAATAAATATGTTGGGGCTTTTTTATTGAAATGAGGTTGTCACAAATAATTTTTTTATAGTACGTAGTTCATACAAATTATTTATTCAGAAATGATGAATGAAGCCGGTAATTTTGTAATCAAATTTTTATCCTGATGTCAGATAGTTTTCTTGCATATATTCAGCGGGTAGAATTGTTAGCCTTCTTTTCGGGGTATCCTTTATTGTATGCTATTATTGTATTGTCATTCGGTAATAAGCCCAAAAATAAATTTTTCGATAAACTTCCTTCACTGTTGCCTTTTGCTTATGCTCTTGTAGGTACTTTATACCTCGGGCTGCAATTTAAAAATTTATCTATTCTTCATGCCACTGCTTATACAAAACAGTTGATGCTCCATCCCTACCTTGTAGCATGGGGGCTTTTATCATTATTGTTTTGGATTCCCGCTATTAGCAAGCATAAGCAATTAAGTTTGCTGCACAGCCTTGTTTTTTTCTTTTTTTTGGTGAAAGATATCATATCCCAGGTCGCAGGTTCAATCCCCGATATAGAAATGCTCAATAATGATATGCGGGTTTTCACCGTTAGCTTACTGATGAACACCGGTGCATTTATTATTATCGCCATGTTGTTTTTTATTTTTCCTTTTGCAAAAAAGAATCAGCAAAACAAATAATTCTTACCTACTCATTTTTTCTTTCAGATTTATTTCGGTCTTTACTTCTTCAAGGTTGAAATTTTTTTCAATGCTAACATGCTTGAATATTGTGTTTGATGAAACTCACTGTAATCATTGATGATGGTCATTAACGGCCTATATTACCATGTATAGTTTTGTTGTGAATTTTTTTTAACACAAATGATCTATAAAAATTTTAATCATGAAAAGTATTAGCAATAAACTGATTTTGGTGGCTATTATCCTTATCAGTGGATATGGCTACATAGCAAGTTGTACGCATAAAGATCTTTTATTACCTCCTCCTGCATCTACCACTCCAGTTATAGACAGAGGAAACAGTGTATTTCTTCCGGGAACATTGACGCCGGGCGATACCAGTCAATGGAAGTTTGACCAGGTGCATTCGAGTGTATTGTGGTCGGGTAACTATCTCGAGCAGGGAGCTTTGCTGACAGGCCGTTTTAATAGTTTTGGTATAAACAGTATTCCTGCTTCTGCAAAGGGACAATATGCGGTAAAAGGACAGCCATTGCCCGACACTTCATGGGCCTTTTATGAAGGAGATCCTTCTAAAACATATTTTAGTGGCTATGTTCAAATGAACACTTCAAATACGGGACAGCCTGGAAGAGATAATGGCTGCTACCTCGGTTATGTGTTTGCACCAAAATCAATCGCCGGAGTTCAAAATATTATTGACTCTAACCTTGCCCGTATCAAAACTAAGAAAGTAGAATTGGATCCTAATAGCCCTGGTTACATTGTTACTTTAGTGATGACATGGCAGGGTGGATTATCCGCTCCGCACGACACTACACTTAATGGAACTTTGTCTTATGTGAAAAGAGCAACCGTAGGCGCAGGAACGGCTTCAGCTTATGATGTATTTGGATTGCAACTGAACTTCAGTTTCAACTGCAGATCATTTGGTATTACCACCGAAGAAATTTCAGATGTAGTAGATGTTCAGTGCAACATGAATTTTAATAATAAATAATTCTAAAAATTAAAATCATGAAACGTGTATTAATATTTGGGGGTTTGGTGTTGATGTTGGGTACAGGAATGATCAGCTGTTATAAAGATGTCATTCTTCCTGCGATCGATACTACTCAACCACCGCAGTATGTAAGTTTCAGTAAAGATCTTCAACCAATATTTTCAACAAACTGTGCATTATCTGGTTGTCATGTTCCAGGATCGCAAACTCCTTATTTAACTAAAGATCTTTCTTACCAACAACTGTTAGGCGGATATGTAAATAAAACCATTCCCAATCAAAGCCAATTGTATGTAGAAATAAATGGAGAAATGCAAGTTCATATTCCTAATGCAACTGACCGGCAAAAGATATATGACTGGATCAGAAATGGCGCGCCCAATAATTAAAGAACTTGAAAATTTTTTACAATGAATACTAACATATATAAAACAAAACAGATACTACTATTCGGAGTTTTTTTAACAGGCCTGATTTTAACTAATAGCTTTTGTTTTGCGCAGGATAGTGCTTCTACAGAAAACACGGCTCCCAAAGTGAAACCAAGACCTGTTAAAAATACTTTTCAAAGTACCTGGTTAATAGATGACCAATCTGTTATGGTTCCCATCAAAGGAACATTTGAAGCAGATATTCAACATAGGTTTGGAACCGTTAAAAATGGGATAAAAGATTTATTCGGAATTTATGCTTCAGCAAATATGCGTATTGGTTTTAGCTATGTTCCCATTAACAATCTGCAATTGGGTTTTGGGCTGGCAAAAAATAATATGCTGCTGGATGGAAGCGCCAAGTATGCAATCATTAAACAAACAAAAGGAGTTTACCCGGTAAGTGTTACCTACTATGGGAACATCGGTTATAAAACTATCGACAATGCCGGTGGTGCTCTTTTTAAATATGGCACACAACGATTATCTTTTTTTAACCAATTAATAGTAGCAAGAAAGATCAATGATAAATTATCCGTGCAGGTAGCAGGCAGCATTGCTCACCAGAATTCGGTGCCGGGATATTATGCACAAAAAGACACAATCAGTTATGTGTATAAAGAACAAAAGTTTGACATGTTTGCTGCATCGGTATGTGCACGATACAAACTCACTGATGTTACATGCCTGCTGATAGAGTACGATCAGCCTTTAGTAAGGTTTGCAACTAATAACCCCAATCCTAACCTGGCATTTGGATTTGAGTTTAACACAAGTGGCCATACTTTCCAACTGTTTGCGGGCAACTATTCATTATTAAGCCCGCAGCAAAACAGTCTCTCTAATACCAATAATCCTTTTGGATTTACGCAGACCGGTGGAAGCAAGGTAAAAGGAGGTCAATTTTTAATTGGATTTAATATTACAAGATTGTGGAATTTCTAAAGCAGCAATAAAATATTTTCCATAATAAAACCATATCGGAAAACATAAGGGCCCTGATTCAATTACAATCAGGGCTCTTTATTTGTAATAATGATTGGTGAAATAAAGTTTAAATGAAACACCCGGCAAGAATAAAGCCAATTCCCGTAAATTTATTTGGCCATGACTTTGTAATTCTTCAATAAATAATGAAAGTGTATATTGCAAAAATTGTTTTTTATTTCATCGTATGCCCGATGGCCTGGTTTTATATTTCATCTTGTAACGAAAGCAATAGCAATCAAAACGAATCTGCAAAAAAAAATGCCCATTCCAAAAATTCAATCATCAAAAAACCCGGTTCAAGTTTTAATGATACAATTGTTATTCAAACAAAAGCAGCTGTATTCTATAGCCCCGATTCGCAGCAGATGCAAAAAATAAAAGCAGTGAATGAAAAAAATGTTTTTGATATGCTGGTTCATGATTGTCATTACCAAATGCAAAATGCCTTAAACTCGTTGAAGCAAGACTGGCCGAAAATAAAAATTATCAATGCATCAAAAGCGAGGTACTTATTATTTGTAAAAGAAAATAAAAGCACGGTCTGTATTGACCTTGACACAAAAAATGATATCTGCGGGCTGTTTCTGTTTGATACAAAAAAAGATCCTATACTCGCCGATATGCCCAATATTAATACGGTGCTGCAGTATTATTTCTCGCAATAGAATTACCCTTTTCGGTGATGTTCCAGCTATAATAGGTTTCCTAATCTTTTCCATAAAAACTGATGAATATCATATTCGCCGGCAATGAGCATCAATAGGCAGGGGTGCGTATTTTTCTACTTTTAATCTCGCAATTGTTTTTTAGAACAATAAAAAAAATTTAAAAAACCATAAAAGTATTATTAAAATGAAACAGATTTTTTTGACGCTTCTTATCACCGCCGGAATCGCGGGCATTAGTTTCAAAGGACAGGATTATCAACCCAAACCATGGAAAGTACCTGATAATTTTCTAAAGATGAAAAACCCTGTGGCTTCCAACAGCGAATCCATCTCAAATGGCAAGTCTTTATGGAATACGCATTGCAAATCGTGCCATGGCAATAAAGGCCTGGGCGATGGACCTAAAGCAGCTAACTTAAAAACTGATCCGGGAGATATGACAAAGGCAGAGGTACAAAGCCAGGCTGATGGTGCATTCTTTTATAAAATTTCTGAAGGAAGAGATGACATGCCCAGCTTCAAGAAGAAAGTTCCGGATGAAAATGACCGGTGGAGCATTGTTAATTATATCAGAACATTTAAGAAATAACAGTACCTGATCAATTTTTCATTTTTTAATTTTTTGGAAATGAGTGATGATGATAAAATAAAAAGTCGTAAACAATTTATTGGTCTTGGTATTTCTGCAGCCGCAGTTCTCGCTGCACTGAGGTTTTGGCCAGTATCAAAAAAGAAAAAAGAGAAAACCAAAACTGTTACCATGCTTATGCAGGATGGTAAACTGGTGCAGGTGGAGGTGGCAGCACTTCCGCAAAAGAAAAAGAAAATAACCAATAAAGAACTGCAACACTGGATAACAAAAAATATATCCAATAATTAAACCTGATTAAAATGGATAATGATACCTCCCGGCGTGAATTTATAGCAGCAGGTCTGCTAACCACATTAGCCGCGGCCTGCACTTCAAACAAATCACCATTCGACAGGGAAGAAGATGTTACACCATCCGGCGAAAAAGTAAAATTGCTTTCTGTAGATGGAGAAGTGGTAGAAGTGGATAAAGCATTTTTAAAGCCACTGCCTCACTTGCCTTCGGTAAGTAATGCAGAAGCAAGAAAAGGAATACCGGGCAAGAAGTTTGTAATGGTGATTGATTTGTCACGATGTAAAAATGTAAAGGCATGCCAGGCATCCTGCAATCATGCACATCATTTGCAGGAAGGACAAAACTGGATTAAAATTTATCCTATGAAAGATGCAGTGCATACTGCGCCTTATTGGGAACCCACTACCTGCATGCATTGTGATGAACCTCCTTGCGTAAAAGTTTGCCCGGTAGATGCAACTTTCAAAAGACAGGACGGAATTGTATTAATAGATAATGATCGTTGCATTGGTTGTCGCTTTTGCATGGCTGCCTGTCCTTATTCAACGCGTGTATTTAATTGGGGTGAACCGGATTTACCGGCAGCTATTGCTGATGAACCATACAATCCTGAAACAAGTGTGCCGCAAAAAAGAGGAACGGTGGGTAAATGTGATTTTTGTCCGGACATGACACGGATGGGAATGTTGCCGCACTGTGTTAGCGCATGTCCGAATGGCGTTTATTTCTTCGGAGATATGAATGAAGATTCTGTTACGAACGGATCCGAAACTTTTCGCTTTAGCGAGTTGATCAGGGATAAAGCAGGTTATCGTCTCATGGAAGATTTGGGTACAAAACCAAGTGTATATTATTTGCCTCCTGTAAACAGGCTCTTCAAATTTGAAGAGGGGATTGAAAAAGATTCAACCGATAATAAATCTTAAACTATTAACGTGGAAACTTTAATGAATTTATCTGATAAAAAAATTACCAGCGACCTGTTGCCGCAAAAGTTTGGGACCAGGGGAAAATTGTGGGTTGGAATTTTATTGGTGGTATGCGCAGTGGGTGCTTTTGCTTACATCAGGCAGTTAAGAGAAGGATTGATCGTAACTAATATGGGCGATTATGTTTCCTGGGGAATTTATATTTCCAACTTTGTTTTCTTTGTTGCCGTCAGCCTTGTAGGATCGTTGATTACGGCTATATTCAGGCTAACAAATATTTCATGGCGTACACCGCTGACGCGTATTGCCGAAATCATTGCTGTGTCTAACATCACCTTTGCAGCATTGATCATTATTGTGGATATGGGACGTCCTGAAAGATTGTATTTTCTTTTTACACATGGTCGTATTCAATCACCCATATTATGGGACGTTATTGTAATCACTACTTATTTCTGCATGAGCCTCCTGTTACTTTACATCACGCTGCTGCCCGATCTTAAAATAATGATTGATGCAAGAGAAAAGTTAGGCAAGCGCTTTTCAAAGTTTTATCGCTGGCTCGGTGGCTATTGGAAGGGAACGCGTGAACAGGAAAAAATAAGAGACCGGTCTATTACGATACTTTGCATTCTCATCATACCTGTTGCATTTTGTATTCATACAGTAACGTCGTGGTTGTTTGCAACCACTTACCGGCCGGGATGGGACAGTACCAACTTCGGGGCTTATTTTGTTTCCGGTGCTTTTTTGGTGGGAACGGGTGCCGTTGCCGTGGCCATGTATGTATTCAGAAAAGAATATAAACTGGAAGCGTACATTACTGATGCACATTTTGACAAGGTGGGAAAATTGTTAGTGCTATTGGCCTTGCTTTATTTGTATTTTAATGTGAATGAATATCTCGTTCCGGCTTTTAAAATGAAAAAAGATGAACAGGCACATTTGTCGGGATTATTTACCGGCGACTTTGCCCCGATGTTTTGGTTTGCAATTTTAGTAGGGATGATTATTCCAATACTTGTTTTGGTATTTCGTAAAGGAAGAAAACCATTGCCCATGTTTATTGTAGGAATAATGGTAGTGGTTGGAGCATGGTTCAAAAGATATTTAATAGTAACGCCCACATTGTTGCATCCTTTTCTTCCCAAGTATGATGCGCCTGCAAGATTCAATCATTATTTTCCAAGTTGGGAAGAATGGGCTATTACTATGGGATCTATGGCCGGGGCATTACTCATCATTACATTGTTGGTAAGAATATTTCCAATAATATCCATTTATAAAACTTTAGAAGATAAAAATAAAATAACCAGAAGTCATGAAACAGCAGAACAATTCGGGGATGTACAGGTTTATTAAATCTATTATAGCGATAAACTTTTTGCTGGCAATTTTTTGTGTAAAGGCTTATGCGCAGGATTCTGCAAAAGCTCCAACAGTTTTAGGGATAAGTTATTTTCTTCCGGCCAACCATGTTCCATACATTGAAGTAACAACACGGAAAAAAATCGGCAGAAAGTTTGAACCCGTAAAAAATATTAAAGTAGATGTTTACTACACTGATGAAACTGCTGCAAATTTATTAGGCACCGTTACTACTGCAGAAAATGGAATTGCCAAACTTGGTTTTCCTCCTTCTTTTAAGAATGCATGGGATTCATTGAATGAATTTAAATTTATTGCAGCTACCGATTCTTCAGCAGGGCAGGAAGTTTTGAATACAGATATTACCATTAAAAAAGCAATACTTGTTGTTGACACCACTTCACAGGATGGTAAAGTGGTAACCGGTGAATTAAAAGAAAAGAATGGCAATGAATGGACGCCGGTAAAAGATATTGAGATGAAACTTTCGGTAAAAAGAATGGATGGAAATTTATCTGTTGGCGATAAGGCCACCTATACTTCTGATTCCACAGGAGTCTCCTCAGCAGAATTCAAAAGAGATTCTATTCCGGGAGATGCGAAAGGGTTTATTACACTGGTAGCTGAAGTGGATGACAACGATACTTACGGTAATCTTGTTACAGAAAAAAAAGTGGATTGGGGCCGTGCCTTCATTCCCTCGTCTAATTTTTTCGATCAACGAACATTGTGGAGTACAAGGCTCAGAACACCGGCTTGGTTACTTGCGATAGCATACTCCATTGTTATCGGTGTTTGGGGCACAATTATCTATCTTTTATACCAGTTGATAAAGATTAAAAAATTAGCTGTTGGAAGTAAAAAGTAAAAATGAAGAAGGTAAAATGTAAAATGAAAAATTGACCATTGATCATTGGCGTTTCACGATTAAAACTTATCATCGCATATTCAAAAAACATTGTTATTATTGCTTTGATAACTTTAATCATTTAATACAATTATGGATTCTAAAGATTTGGTTTTTGAAAAATCAGCAGTACTGCTGAAAAATTTTAATTTCGACATCATCAAAGAAGACCGCTCCCGCCCGTGGGGCGGCTTTTATGTAATAAATGAATCGCAGGCTCCGCAATTTGCAAAACAATTTTTCCCGGAAGAAGATTTTGAAAGTTTAAAAATTTCAGAAAAGCTAAGCCCTAAGTTGTTAATGGTGGCACCTGGAAAAAGACTAAGCTGGCAATATCATCATCGCAGGGCAGAAATATGGAGATGTATTGATGGTGAAGTGGCCGTGGCTACCAGTCATACAGATGAAGAAAAAGAAAAACATATATTAAAGCCAGGCGATAAAATAAAATTAAAGCAGGGCGAGCGCCATCGCCTGATTGGCCTTGCCGGATGGGGCGTTGTGGCAGAAATATGGCAGCATACCGACGCATCCAATCCTTCTGATGAAGATGATATTGTAAGACTTCAGGATGATTTCGGGAGATAATACCATTCTTCGTATAGCGCTGCCCGTTAGTTTTAATTTTTTGATGAAAAATTAATGGGATTATAATTTTTTCAGAATTTCTGTTGCCTCGGTATCTCCCTCCAGGTGCTGCTGCGCCACTTCATTTAATAATTTTTTCGCTTCGTCCAAATCACCTTTATTATTTCTTTTGAGCAAGGTGATTGCTTTTAAAAATTTACCGGGATTGCTGTATAAATTTTTACTTGCTTCAATTTCTGAAAAATAGTTTAATGCTTTATCGTAATCATTCAACCGGAGGCAAACAATTCCTGCAAATTTTTTTGCATCCGTATTTTCAGGATGTGCAAGGCTGAGTGTTTCAAACAGGAGAAGCGCTTCATTAAAATTTCCTGAGTTATATAATTTTATTCCCTGTTGCAGGCTATCCTGCATACCCATAGTTACCGGCAATGTTTGCCAGGTTTGTTGTATGTAATGATCCGCTATTTGCTGAGGAGAACTTTTATTATTGCGGATAAACCACGTTGTCAGCAACAGCACTATTATTGCACTGGCGGCGGCCACATATTTCCATATTTTTATTACCGGAGTTTTTACTGATGTTTTTTGGGCTTCATATAAATCGCGGAAGCGCTGTTTCTTTTCTTCATTTATGCTTTGCTGCAAAGTATTTTGGGAAGATATAAAAAAAGCTACTTCGCTGGCAAATGATGCATCATCCTGTATTCTTTGTTCAAAAACTTTTTTTTCCCCGCCATTGAGCAGGCCTTTAAAATACTTTTCTATCAGTTCCATGTTGTCCATAAGTCTAACTATTTATATATATAGTTGTCTCAGTTTGTCCAGGCAGCGCAGCCGGCTCGTTTTTACCACATCTGCAGATTTATATTGCATGGCCAATGCAATTTCTTTATCTGCATATCCTTCCGAAAACATAGTCAGTAGTTGTTTACAGGTTTCACCAATTTTAGTAAGACAGGTTTTCAGCTTTTCATAATCCGTTTTTTCAACCAGTTGCTGAATAATCGTTTTGGCGGGATCAGAAATCATTGCAAACATATCGGTAATGGGAGCGGTTTGATGCACGCTGTTCTTATTGGTCGTTTTTTTCCGGATAAGGTCAACACATTTATTGCTAAAGATTTTATACAGATAGGTTTTTACGGATGAACGGTGTTCAAAAGAACCATTGATAATATTAGTAATGATTTGCAGTACCGAATCGGAGTAAGCATTAAAAGATACTTCTTCATCCAGGGAATACTTATGAATGCCTTCTTTAATAAAATACATATACCTGCTGAATAATGTTTCTTCGGCTTTTCTCTTTTCTATTGTACTTTCTTTAAGATGATATACAATGAGGTCGTCAGTCATTACTTCTAAAGCAGGCATAAGTTTTAGCAGTGTATAAGAAAGGTAGCGAAATTCCTGAATACCCAAAAAGGGTTTTTCTTTTGCGGGATTATAAATTATGGTTCCGTTTAATCAATGGTATGAACCGCCTGTTGTTTCGGCTTGCCTTCCACTCAATTTTCTTGCAATAAGAAATTTTTTTGTTTGCCCCGATTATGTATTTGCGACAAATACTGTAAACAATCAACAATTAAAAACATTTAAATTTTAAAAAAAATGAAAACATTTCTTTTAAGCTCTGTTGCAGCTTTAATGCTGGCCGGAGCAGCTAATGCAACTTTGGCTCAAAGCCCAAGAAACGTATTCGATGGAAAGGGGGATTACATTTCCATTAATGAATCTGTATTACCTCATGGCAAAGCCATTAACACAGATTTTGTTAGTAAAAAAGCCATGAAGGATTTGAGCAAATCTTTCAAAAATTCTGCCGGTGCAAGTTGGGAACAATCTACTGATGGCGTGGTAGCTACCTTTAACGATGGCGACATCAAAGATGCTATCTATTACGACAAAAAAGGAAACTGGCAGGCTACCATGAAGAGTTATTTCGAAAGCTCGCTCAACAAAAATGTAAGGGCTATTGTTAAACAAAAATATTTTGATGACAAGATTACTTACATCCAGGAAATTGTAACCGTTAATTCGCAGGACACACCAACTTATATTGTGCACCTCGAAGGAGCTACAGATTTCAAACTCGTAAGAGTACAGGATGGTGCAATGGATGTATTAGAACAATATAATAAAAACTGACAACCCAAGCACTACCGATGATCTCCCAATAAAACAAAGCTATCAGCAATGATGGCTTTGTTGTTTGGGATCCGGTTTGATTTTTTTTGTTTTAATGTTTAAGCCTAAAAGTTTTACTGCTTATTATATTCATCATCTGTGGAAACCAATGCCCATGCTAATTTGAGAGGTTGTATTTAAAAATTTATAACCTTTCGAAATTTTTTATTTGTAGCTATTTGAGTGTTGTTTAGTAATACCGACATCACACATATTCCAATAAGCGAACCGGAAATCATCGTTACAATAATATCTTCGTGCCGTTGATGATGCAGGATGGAATCAAGGTATAACCTCGCGTTTAATACCATTATCATGATGAGCATAACCATTAACCAAAAGTTTAAAATATTCGGTTTACCGGTAAACCTGCCTTCGGGGAAGTGAAGAACATACAGGATCATAATAATGCCGCCAACAACAGAGCAGGCGTATTGAAGAATATTTGTATTGGTTACGGCCCGGTCCATTAACCACGTTTTTTGTTCCAAAACGGGGATGACCTCTGCAAAATAATCGCCCGAGTGTGTAAAGCTATCCCAAAGCAAATGAGTGGCGATGCCCACCAGGAGCGAGATGAGCACTACAAGGATATTTTTAAAAAAATATCTATTCCAATTAAAATTTTGAAATGGCGAAAGGCGCACGTTTAACACAAATGGCAAATAGCTGATCAACGTATCGCGTACCACATTGTGATATATAAAAAGCAGTATCAGTCCCAATGGCAAATCGAACCAAAACACTCCTGTAACGGTATGACTGTACTTGCTATAATCTTTCATCCTGATGAAATATTCAAAATCGGGAGTCATGCTTCCCACAATCAACGCGCTCAATGAATAATATTTTTTGGGCAAATAGGTGGCGGGCAAAACAACGGCCGGATGTGAAAAGGTAAACGGCATTAAAAAATTATTAGACGATAAAGATATTAACCTGTGATTTTTGTGTATAATTATTTATGTAAACCTATTGCTAAATTAAATATCCAAAAAAACTTGCTGGAATCATTCCTACTAACGATAACGGATATACGAAAATTATTTTCCAAATAAATTGCTGCTTAAATACCGGTCGCCGCGATCGCAAGCAATAAATACAATCACTCCTTCATCAAGTTCCGATGCAAGTTTGGTGGCAGCATAAGCTGCACCTCCGCTGCTCATTCCGGCAAATATACCTTCTTCCCGTGCAAGCCTTCGTGCCATCAGTGTTGCATCCTGCTGCGATATATCAATAGTTCTGTCCACCCTTGAAGGATCAAATATTTTTGGTAAATATTCTTTCGGCCACCGGCGAATGCCGGGTATAGACGATTCTTCTGTGGGCTGACAACCTATAATCTGTATGTTTCGGTTTTGCTCTTTCAAAAACATACTGCAACCCATAATGGTGCCGGTAGTGCCCATAGCACTTACAAAATGGGTAATGCTTTGATGAGTGCCATTCCATATTTCGGGGCCGGTTGTTTTATAATGCGCATTGTAATTGTCCGGGTTGGTAAATTGATTTAGTAAAAAAAAATTTCCTGATGCTGCTTTTCCCTCTGCATAGTCGCGGCATGCTTCTATCGAATCGAGCAAGGTTACTTTGGCGCCGTACGCTTCCATGGTCAGTACGCGCTCGCGTGTGGATGAAGAAGGCATTACCAATTCAATGTCTATTCCATATAACCCCGCAACCATTGCCAATGCAATACCCGTATTGCCGCTGGTGGCTTCTACCAGTTTCGATTTTTTGTTTATTACTCCACGTTCCAATGCGCTTCTGATCATATTTAGTGCAGGTCTGTCTTTTACGCTGCCACCAGGATTGTTGCCTTCTAACTTTGCAAAAATTTTTATTTTTTTATTTGGATGTATTTTTTGCAATTGAACCAATGGCGTATTGCCGATTGTATCTAAAATTGTCATCATAATCAGTCGTTAGGGATATTACCTTCCACCACGGTGATTTCAGGATTGTGAAAAACCAATGAACCGGGCGGAATACTTTTTGTTAGCCACACATTGCCGCCTATTACGCTGTGGTGGCCTATTACCGTATCGCCACCCAATATGGTTGCATTGGAATAAATAATTACATGATCCTGCACCGTAGGATGTCTTTTTTTAAAAGCCATTCCTTTATCAACGCTTAGTGCCCCGAGTGTGACACCCTGGTAAAGTTTTACATGATTACCAATCTCTGCAGTTTCTCCAATCACAATACCTGTGCCATGATCAATAAAAAAATGATCACCAATCAATGCGCCGGGATGAATGTCAATACCGGTTTTTGAATGTGCATGCTCAGTAAGTATTCTTGGAATTAATGGAATGCCAAGACGCAGCAATTCGTGAGCAAACCGGTAAAAGCATAATGCAAAAAAACCAGGATAGGCGCGTATTACTTCAAACTCTACACGGGCTGCAGGGTCGCCGGTATGCAATGAATTTACATCAGTGTTTAGCACCCGGTATATTTCAGGAATATTTTTAAAAAAAATTTTTGCTGTTTCCCGGTTATCGCAATTATCGCATGCTCTTGTTGCATTCAAAATTTTTACCAGTTCATTTTCCAGTTCATTGAATTCATTTTCAATTTCAGTAGTAGATGAATACGACGAAGCAGAATGTTCCGGGTAAAGCAGGCACATTAGTTCGTAAGCCCATGAAGCAATAGCCTCATTACTCGGAACTATTTCTCTTTGCTGTTGTTTGCTTAGGAGTTGGTTAAAAAAATTTTGCATCCATGGGGGTGTTTCAATGATTTACTTTTTTGTATCTACTACTTTTACGGTCCAGGTCATTTTTGTACCACCGCGCCTCAGCGTTTCAGCCACTGAACAATACTTACGCATTGCAAGTGCTGTGGCTTTAATAGCTTTGTCGGGGTCTATGGGGCCATGCAGTTCAAACGCAATATGCGCTGTTTGCCATAGAGACGGAGTTACGTTTGGCTCTCTTTCACCTTCAATTCTTATTTTGAAATTTTCAATTACCTGTTTTTGTTTTTTTAAAATGGCAATAATATCTATGGCGCTGCAACTTCCAAGGCCGGCAAGCAGCAACTGTGTTGGACGGAAACCATAGTTTACTCCGCCACTTTCAGCACTGCTGTCAGTATGCAGTATATGTCCTTTTTCATCTTTAATATCAAAGCCAAAATCTCCTTTGGTTCTCTCCATTTCTATAACATTCATAAAAAA
>Ga0157370_10002147_pt1 | contig 24104 bp, 23 predicted proteins | sample C35metaG_FD_113463 | JGI IMG/M metagenome (GOLD analysis project Ga0157370, IMG submission 113463) | Corn rhizosphere microbial communities from Kellogg Biological Station, Michigan, USA - C3-5 metaG | ecosystem: Host-associated > Plants > Roots > Rhizosphere > Soil | place: USA: Michigan...
AGCCGAGAGCAATCAGCAGATCGGTCTCCGTCATGCCCATGTTGGCCGCGTAGCTGCCGTGCATGCCGGGCATGCTGACGAAGTTCGGATGGTCGGCGGCGAGACCGCCCAGGCCCATCAAAGTAGTGACGGCCGGAGCATCAATCATTTCCACTAATTGGCGCAACTCATCGTGCGCTCCGGCGTGGATAATGCCGCCGCCCGCGTACACAAACGGGCGCTTGGCTTCCCACATGGCCTGCGCGGCGCGCCGGATCTGGCCGGAGTGGCCTTCGGTGTAAACGCGATAGCCCGGCAGGTGAATGGAACTCACCGGCGTATAGTGGCCATTGGCCTGGAAGGCGTCCTTGGTGATATCGACCAGCACGGGGCCGGGGCGACCGGTGGAGGCGATATGAAACGCCTCGTGGATCGCGCGCGGCAATTCCGCCAAAGTCTTGACCAAAAAGTTGTGCTTGGTGCCGGAGCGGGTGATGCCGAAGGTATCCGCCTCCTGAAACGCGTCGCTGCCGATTAGTTTGCTGGTGACTTGGCCGGTGATGGCGACGATCGGAATCGAGTCCATCATGGCGTCGACCAGGCCCGTCACCAAGTTGGTGGCGCCAGGGCCTGAAGTGGCGCAGCATACGCCTACTTTGCCAGTCGCCCGGGAGTAGCCTTGGGCCGCAAAGGCCGCGTTCTGCTCGTGGCGTACCAGCACATGCTTGATGGGCGAGTCATAGATGGCATCGTAGAACGGCAGTGTCACGCCGCCCGGATAACCGAAGATAACTTCTACCTTTTCACGAGCCAAGCACTCCAGAACCACCTGCGCGCCGTTCATAAGGTTTGTCGACATTTCACTATTGCATCCCTTAATCGAAGATCCTGTACTACCAAACGAACCCAAGGGCATTTTAGAAAGGCCCCTTAAAACACAAAAGCCACTGTCCGAGGGTTTCTTCCCTCGCCCAGTGGCCAAGATCCTTTAAGAATCGGGCCGTTCAGGCGAGGCCGGTTACACCGACCCCAATAATAAGTACTACCACCTGAACAACCAAAATGAGAACCGAAGAGAGCGCGACGCGCTGGCGGAGAGCCTGATTGGGATCCGTGAGTATCATCTCGTCTCTTGAATACGAGCATACAGGGAAAAGGATGCAAATGCAATGACGATTTTGTATAAAAAATAGTTATCAAGCTATTGTGGCGCTCCGTATATCTGCTTGGAGACGTGTTATTATCGCCTAACATCTTGAATACGATGAACTTGGACATAAGTGTCTGGGTCGCACTAGCGCTCGCCCTGCTGCTTGCCATGTTGGTATGGCGCTCCCGCCGGCACTATCGCGACTTGCCTGAGTTACTGCCGAGCATTGACCATAAAAGCGCTTCCCAGCCTCCGGATTGCATGGTGGTCATCCCGGCGCGCAACGAAGAGGGAAACATCGGCGCGGCGGTTCGCAGTTTGCCCCCGGATTCGGTCATCGTGGTGGACGATTTTTCGAGCGATAAAACGGCGGAGGAAGCGCGCGCGGCCGGCGCCGGCGTTTTATCCGCTCCGCTACCGCTCGAGGGCGCTGTCGGCAAATCGAACGCCTGCATGGAAGGCGCGCGGGTACTAACCTCGCGCTGGATCTTATTCACCGATGCTGACACTCGCTTCGAGCCGGAGTTCCTCGAAACGGCAGTGGCTGCGGCCGAGGCCGGCCAGATCGATTTTCTGTCGATCTATCTCAAAGCGGAATTTCACACGCTTCGGGAATCCACTGTCTCGCCTTATGGCGTGGCATTATACTTTTGCGGAATCGACTCGCGCGCGGACCCAACCTCCGCCTTCAACGGTCAATGCGTGCTAGTGAAGCGGAGTCCCTATGAATTCATCGGCGGGCACCGGGCGTTGCTGGGGTATGTATGCGAAGACGTAAAGATGGCGGCGCTGGCTGAACGGCATCGCATGAAGTTGGCGGTGGTGCGGGCGCCGCGGCTGGGCCGGGTCCACATTCGTCCCCAGGATTTCGAGCGCAATGCGGGGCGCTTCGCGCTGGTGAGCTTGTGGATGGGCATGCGTATAGCCTTCACTGCGGCTGCCTGGGCTCTATGGCTGCCAGTGCTGGTATTCCTCGCGGTGCGCCAGCAATTCGTAGCCGCAGTCATGTGGGCGTTTGTGCCCAGCGTGCTGCTGAGCCCATGGTATGGATGGAAGCGCGCGCTTCTCGCTCCCGCCGGCATCTATGCGATACTGCCCCGACTACTTCGTGGCGCCGTGGCCGCCACCGGGAGCCGCGAGTTAGAGTGGAAGGGTCGTGTAATCTAGGCTAAACACCATTTCATGCCGGAAACCATTCAGGGAACCAAAGCTTCCATCGCCATTCTCGACGACGACGCCGATTTCCGCACGTACCTCGAAGACTTTCTCGCTGACGAAAGCAGTTATTCGGTGCGCGCCTTCGGCAACGCGCGCGATCTTTACGAAAGCTGCGAAGAAAGCCTCCCCGATATTGTTCTGCTGGATATGAAGATGGGCGACGCGAGCGGCGATAAAGTGCTGGAGCAGTTAATCTCGCGCTGGCCCGGATTATGCGTGATCATCATTACCGGCTACCCGTCGCTTGAAGACATGCGGACGACTTTCAAGTTGAAAGTCTTCGACTATCTGGCCAAGCCTTTTTCGCTGACGCAGCTCCGGCAGGTGTTGAAGAACGCGGTGGAGGCATTCGGACTGGGTAAATCTCCGCAGGACCGGCTGCGCGAGCGTCTGGGGCATTCCATCAAGATGCTGCGCGTGGAGCGGGACTGGTCTCTGAAGGACCTGGCTACGCAGACCAAGCTAAGCGTTTCGCAGATCAGCGCGATTGAGCGGGGGACCAACTTGCCTAGCATCGAAAGTTTGCTCGCGATTTCGAAGGCGTTCGATAAGAGGCCGAGCGAGATCTTGCAGGGGATTGATTTTTGAGCCAACGGAAAAGAATCCTTTTTGGCGCTGGAGCGATCTAAAGTACTATGCAGCAAGACGAGAACTTCCGGCGTGTGAAATCGGACTATCAGGCGGCGTTCGGGGCGTGGGTGGCGCAGGTGGGGATTTTGCAGACCATGAGCGATTCCGAGGCGGACGCTCTCGGCAACGTTCGCGCCAAAGCGAGAGCCGCGGAAGCAGTTTACCGCGAAACGCGGGATGAGCTGGCGGGAATGATTTGCGCGAGTGGGAAGCGGAAGCGGCGGGAGAGCTGCTAACGAGCTCCGTGGGCGGTTAGCTCGATGAAAACGGTGCGGCCGGGTTGGGGTAAAGCGTCCACCAGCGGTGTGAGTGCAACGGGATCAAAGTAGCTGCGATTAAACGCGTTGCGGATTCCAAACTGAATGTCGAAATTGGCGAGCAGGCGCTTCGAAGTCATGGTGAAGTCGGCCAAATAAACCGGAGACTCGGAGTTGCCGGCCAAGGACCGGCGAGCGCTGTAATATTGCATACTGCTGCTGGCGTCGAAGTTTCGACCCAGGGGCACTGCGAAGCGCAGTTTAGCCAAGTGATCCGGGGAATTTTCCAAGACACCGTCCGCGTCATAGTCCCGCGACTTCTGGAACGCATAGCTGGCGGTGGCTTCGAGCCAAGGGAAGGGACGGCCGTTGATTTCGAGCTCCACACCACTGGCGTGAACCTTGCCTAGGTTTTGGTATTGAATTAATCCCGCATTAGTGTAGGCGCCTTCCAGGAATTCGCTCAGCCAGTAGCTGTAGACGGCTGCGACCAGGTTCACGTGCCGTCCCAATTTTCGTTCCACATCGATTTCAGCGGTATTCGCGCTTTCAGGGCGCAAAGCAGGATTTGCGACCGCTAGCAATCCATCACCATAGAACAACTGGAAGCTACTGGGGTTGCGAAAGCTGCGGCCGAATAGGAATTTGTAGGACCAGTCTTCGGAGGGCTGGTAAATCAAGGCGGCACGCGGGGAAACGAAGTTCTCGCGATAGATTGAGAGGTCATATCGGGCGCCCAGATTCAGGCTCCAGTGCCGGGATAGCTGCTTTTCGTCTTGAACGAAAAACGCGAGAGTCTTATCGCGTTTATCGATATTCACCAACACCCTGGGCACCGGCTCGACATCCTGTGAGCCTTGATAGGCGCGCAGATCGACGGTACCCTCCGCGCCAACAGTAAGCGTACCGATGTGCGACACATCGAAGCGGTAGCTGAGCCGCGTCCCGATCCAATCGGATTCGGAAAACGTGCGGTTATCCTCGACCACGGAGCCGGAGGGCGTGTCGAGCGGATAATCAAAGCGCCCGCGAAGATGATCGGCGTTGAAGTAGGTTTTCCACGCGAGAGTGCCGCCACGGAGGTCGCGCGCGTAGGCAGCTTCGACGTAGCCGGCGCTTTCCATCAACTGCGTTCCGCGGTCATTAAAAATCGTGGGGCCCCAGGAGATGGGCTGGATCTTATTACGGTCTGAATATACGGCGGTGAGGGTCCAATTGCGCCAAACCAAAGTGGAAAAGAAATGGTAGCCTTTTTCGGAATCCATGTGGATGGCCTGGCCGCTTTTGGTCGCGGGCGTGTTGAACTCCGGGAAAGACAAGGGGCTCTCGCCGGCGTTATTGAAGACGGAAGCGGAAAACAGGAAGCTGGAATGCTGGCCGATGGGTTGGGCAACCATGAGCTGCGCCTTCTTTTCGCCGAAGCTGCCGATGTCGGTAGTGAGTGCGGGCGGCCCAGCCTGATCCGGCAATTTGGTGATTATATTGATAGTGGCGAAGATTCCGTTGCTGCCATAGAGCGCCGAGGACGGGCCGCGGACGATTTCGATCTGCTTGATCAAGCTCATTTCGATGGGAAAGTCCACGCCCAGCCACAGCATGGAGTCGAAGATATGGTCCGCCATATTATGGCCGCTGACCATGATCAGAAAGCGGCTGGCGTAGTCTCCGGGGGAATTAAAGCCGCGCACGCCGACGCTATGGTAGGAGCGGTCATAACTGCCGTAAAAGCCGCGGACGGAGGCGAGCGCTTCAGCCAGAGTGCGATACCCATACTTGCGGATATCCTCGGCGGTGAGGACGGTTACGCTGGCGGGGGCGTCCTCGAGGATCTGAGGGTGAAGGGCGGCGGCTTCGACGCGGACGTTGAGTAACTCTTCGAGGCTTAGTGCGGTAAGGTCCTGCGAGGAGGGAGACGGGGACCTGGTATCATCTGCCTGCGCTGGAACGATAAGAAGCAAGGTGAGCCCGCAGACTCCGATTAAAGCAGCAACGAGATGGCGGGGATTCCTCGGTTGCGTGTTCGCGCTCATCTTCGTTGAGGGCTTATCGGCGGGGCGATCTGGAATTTGAGGATGCGGAAGGGGGAGGTTCGTCGTCAGGCGAGCGTTAGATGGTTCCGCAAGCCCGAAATTTGATATAGTAGACCCCCATGAACCGGAAAATTATTGCGCGCGTTTCGGCCGGGGTGCTATTCCTTTTGCTGGGGTTCGTAGCCTACACGCAGAATCAGAACCAGCCTCCGAAGCTGACTCTCAACAAAGTCAAAGACGATCTGTTTGAAATCGAAGGCGACGGGGGCAATGTCGGCGTATATGTGACGTCGGAGGGCGTGATCCTGATCGACGACAAGTTCGACCAAGACCACGACGCGATTATGGCGGCGGTAAAGCAGGCGACTCCCCAGCCGGTCAAATACGTGATCAGCACGCATTATCATGCGGATCATAGCGGCGGGAATGCCAAGATGTTCGGCGCTGGAGTGGAGATCATTTCGACGGCGAACTCACGCAAGAACATCGTGGAGAAAAAGCAGGCGAATGCGCCCCCGGGCGTGATGCCGGCGCGCATTGTGTTCACCGATGAGACCTCGATATTCCTGGGCGGCAAGGAAGTGCGGGCGCATTACTACGGCCGAGGCCACACCAACGGCGATGCGGTAATTTACTTCCCGGCGCTGCGGACCATCCACACCGGGGATTTGATGGCCGGCACCACTCCGCTGGTGGATTATAGCGGCGGCGGCAGCTTGGTTGAATGGACCAAGACGCTTGACGGGGTCATGAAACTGGATTTTGACACGGTGATTCCGGGGCACGGGCCGGTCACCAACAAGGCTGGACTAAAAACCTACCGCGACAACATCGTGAAGATGCGCGACCGCGTGACCAAGGAGATTCGCAGCGGCAAGAACCAGGCCCAGATCGCCAAGTTCATGGAGACCGAGTACCAGTGGGCTCCTAACAGCCTGCAGCAGCAGTGGAGCGTGCCGGGCTTCATGACGGAACTGAAGTAAGCGTTTTTGAGTTAGAGAATACCGGCCGGTGTTTTCGCGGAAGGTGACGCGAGACGCCGGCCTTTTCTTTTGGACTATTGAGCCGACGGTACTGCCTTCGGCATCTGCTGCATGACCTGCACGTAAAGGTTATCGGGAACACTGGTGTTGGCGACGCGCAGGGTTCCGTTCGGATTGACCAGCGTAACCGGCTTCCCATCATGCGAGACCACGGCTACGCCGGCGGCGGCGAGAGCCTGGACGGTGGAATCGAGATCGCGGACCAGCAGGCGGAGGATCGCAGAACCCGGATCGCGCAGGCGGCTATGCACCGGCTTGCGGTCGATGCCGGCAAATTCGAGGAACTGGACTTGGAAGGTGGTGCCGGGGACCTGGGCGGTGGTGCGGCGAACCTCGGCGCGCGGCAGACCCATAAGAGTCAGGCTGGCCTTGTCGGATTGGAACGCGCCGGTTTGGGGCTGGAAGCCGAGGGCATCGCGGAACACACGCATCATTTTTTCGGTATCGTTGACGGTGAACGCAAAGCTTACGCCCAACATGTTGCCGGCCGGGGATGCGGGTGGCGAGGCCGGCTGAATGAGCTCGACATAAAACCCGTCGGGGTCGCGAAGCAGAATAGCGCGGGTGTCATCGAGCGTGACGGGCTCGCCACCGGTGGTGACGATGGACCCGCCGGATTTCCTGACGCGAGCGACGATCGAATCAAGATTGCGAACGGTGAGGATGAGTGTGGCGGCGCCGGGATCCTGATAACGGGGATGGACGGGAGAACGGTCGAGGCCCTTCCATTCCTCCAGTTCGGCGCGCATGGGCGACCCGGGAACCAGGGTAACCCCGACGCTGTATCGCGCGCCGAGGTTGTCGTACAGATTGACGATGGCGGGCGTATCGAGGAAGGGGCGGGGAGCGGTGGGCGGAGTCCCCTGCAGGTCCATCCCGAGTACGTTTTGATAGAAGTCGACGGATTTTTCGACATCGGCAACGATGTGCAGGAAATTGCCAACACCGACGACTTCGCCGGTGGGGGCGGGCGTGGGCAGGGCCGGCTGGGCGAGCGCGGCGAGAGAGGCCGCGATGAATACAGGGAAAAGTTTGCGCATGTTTATCCGGTGGTTTTAACCTGCAATAGATTTCCAATTCTTGACGAGGTGTTCGGCGGTGCGCCAGGACAGCGCCTGGATGGTTAACGTGGGATTGCGGGCGCCATGAGTCACCAGGGTGGACCCGCCCAGGATGCCGAGGTTCGGGGATTCGTGGGCGAAACCCCAGGGATCGACCACGCTCGACTCGGGCTTCAAGCCCATGCGGGTCCCGCCCACGGCGTGGGTCGACAGGTTAGGGCCGACGGTGTTCGGAACCGTGACGACATCGATGGCTCCGGCGGCACGGAACCATTCTTCGGCTTTCCTGGCGGCGTGGGCGCTGGCTCGCGGCTCGTTCTCTTTGGGGCCGCTGGTGATGCGGCAGACCGGGTCACCGAGAGGGTCCTTCACTTCGGGGTCGAGATCCAGCCAGGTGTTTTCGTAAGGCAGCGAGTTGCACTGCGCGTAGGCTCCAGCCCAGCGGCCGGCGTTTTCGGCAACGAACTTTTTCCATTTGTCGCCCCATTGCGGCGCGCGCCCGAAAGTAGGCATTGACGAAGCCGCGATGGGGTGCAACTCGTGATTTATCGTGAGGCTGGCGCCGCCGATGAAGCCGAGGCCGGCGTGATCGAAATTGTCTTCGGCCCAATTGTTGACGACTACGCCTTGGGCGTTAGCGCCGTACCAGAGGTTCAGGTCAAAGGGAAAGAGCGCGGAAACTTCACGATTGGCCCAGTGACCGATGTAATGCTTGCCCACTTGCCCGTGATTGTTGGCCAGGCCGTTGGGGAAAGCTTTGGATTTCGAGAGCAACATCATCCGCACGTTTTCGTAAGTGTAGGACGCGAGCAATACGACTTTGGCCGGCTGGAAGAACTCCTGGCCATCTTTGATATAGAGCGCGCCGGTAGTCTTGCCGTTGTCGTCGGTAAGAATGCGAGTGACGTGGGCGCGTTCGACGATGGTTAGATTTTTCGTCTTTTGGGCGGCGGGGATGGTGGTAACGGCGGTCGAGTTCTTGGCTTTGACGTGGCAGCCTCCGGTATCGCAATAGCCGTGATAAGCACAGGGCGGACGGCCGTCGCGGGGCTGCGAGTTGATAGCGGCCGGCGAACGATGCGGGTTGAAGCCGGCCTTGCGCGCCGCGGCCTGCAGCATGTCGGTGAATTCGGTGTCGCGCAGAGGAGGCATGGGGTACTCGCGGCGGCGGGAGCCTTCAAAGACATTGCCCCGGCGATCGATCTTGCCTTGCAGGTTGCCGGCTTTGCCGGAGACTCCGATTTCATACTCGATGGTGTCGTAGAAGGGTTCGAGATCGTCGTAGGCGAGGGGCCAGTCTTCAACCGTAGAACCTTTGGGGATCGCGCTCGCGCCGTAGCGGCGGAGGGTTTCCGAGCGCACCTTGAAATCCCAGGGATGGAAGCGCCAACTGTTGGCGTAGTAGTGAATGGACGTGCCGCCGACGGCGTTCATCATGGTGGGCGCGGCTCCCTGGCGGGCCCGCTGATCCGGGGAGGTGCGGAAGGTGGGGATTTCGTCCCACACCTTGGTGCCCGTGGTGACGCGGCGGCGCACGTTGTTATGAATCTCGTCGGCCTTAAAGTCGCTGGGCTGCATCCAACTGCCGGCTTCGAGGGCCGTGACTTTCATGCCGGCACGCGTGAGAGGGAGTACCGCTACGCCGCCGGCCGCCCCTAATCCGATCACTACGACATCGACAGGCTTGAGATTAGTGGCCATGACTTTCTCCTGCACCAAAGAGTTCCTTGCGGTAGGGTTTGGGGGGAGTCTTCATGCTCTGGTCTTCGGGACCGGCGGCCAGTTTGGCGCCGGGATAGCGGATGAGATCCCAGCCGGCGAAGTTTTTGTTGCCGCCGTAGACCGGATCGCCGAACATTCCCTCGAGGGTGAGTCGGCGGACGCGGTTAAAGAAGCCGCGGAGGTTGGGGGCCTGGTTGTTGTCGATGGCGGTGAGGACGGCATCACGTTTGTCGGCGGGCAACGCTGCGAAAGCGGTGCCTTGGGTGCGGAGGGAAAAGACGTCGAGATTGGCGAGTCCTTCAAGGAATAGAGGCTTTTCGGCAGCATTGTAATCGGCCAGGCAACGGTCAATGTAGTCGCCGGCTCCGCATTCGACGGCGCCGGGGCCGAGTTCGTCTTTGGGGACCAGGCGGTCTATGAAAGCGTCCAGCGTTTGACGCTGATCGGACGTCAGTGCGGTGGCCGCGGGGGATTGCGCTTTGGTAATGGCGGCTAGGGGGATCAACGTGGCGGTAGCTAGAACAGTGCGGCGGGTTACGGACATGCGTGCCTCCAGATATGGAAGTATACAACGGGCGGGGCGAGGAAATTTGCCCGCTGATGAACGCGGATAAGCGCAGATTTGAATTTAGCTATTTCCGCGGCGTGATTTTGTAAATGGAGTTTTCGATGTCGGAGTTAATGTAGATTGCCGTGGGGCTCACGGCGATGCCGCGATAAAGACTGGGGCCATTGCCGAGCCCTATGGGGAGATTCGCGGCGATGATGGAGCGCATGGCTTTCTTGAGATCCAGACGGGTGACACGTTTGGCGCCGGCTTCCACCACCAGAATTGCGCCGTCGGGCGCGACAGCCAAACCTTCCGGCGATTCGAGCCGCGGGGCTACCAGGTTTTTTTCACCGGACTTCAGATCGATTCTGGAGACTTGGCCGGCGCGGGTTTCACTTACGTAGACGGCATCGTTGCCGGCCCAGGCAAGCCCGACCGGTCCTGCTAATCCGCTGGCGATGATCTTTCGGTCAGTGGGTCTAGGGCCGGTGATTCGGACTAAATTTCCGGAGCCGGTTTCGGCAACCAGGATGTCGCCATTAGGGGCTTCGATAGCATCGCCGGGGGATTTGAATCCGTTCCACTCGCCTAGCTTTTTGAAGGTGGCGCGATCGAACCTTTGCACGAAGCCGTTGACTTGACCCACTACCGTGACGTGTTTCGCGGATAGCGAGATGTGCGAGGGCTGGAACATGTCGACGGGCGTATCGGTGACAGCGCCGGTGTCGCCGTTCACTTTACGCACACCTCCGAAGACATCGCCTACGTAGAGGGTGTCGTGGCCGGCGGCGGTCGCCACGGCCAATCCTGCGGTGGAGGTGAGCTTGCCCGCGGGGATGAACGGCTTCACTTGACCGGTTGTGACGTCGACTTCATCGATGGCGTTGAGGTGGGAAAGCGATACGAACAGCTTCCCTTTGGAATTGAATGCGAGGTTGTCGAGATCCGAGCGCAGCTTGGCGATCACCTTCTTCTGACCGGTTTTGAGATTGACGCGGATGAGCTCGCGCGTGCCGGTGTCGGGAGTGTAAGCGAAGCCTTTGAAATCGAGCTTAACGGCGGCGGGGGTTTTGAAGCCTTCTGCAATAACATCCATCTTGGCGGTGTCGGGATTGATACGGACGATTTTCCCTTTGAACCACAGCGGACCATAGATCATCCCGTCGGCGCCGACTTCAAAGCCATTGAGACCGCCCATATCCTTGAGGATCAGGCGAGGGGGCTTGACGCCGTTCCGGTCGACTTCATAGAGGGCATCGCCATAGAAGACCAGGCTGACAAACAAGCGTTTGCCATCGCGCGAAAAAGAGACGCCGTTGACGCCGCGCTGATGCTCCATCAGCATGCGGATGGGGCCGTGGGGACTCTTGATGTGCAAGATACCGTCTTCGATGGAGGTCCAGGCTAAGGTGCCGTCAGGCGCAAAGGCCAGGTCGTCGGCCATACCTTGTGGCGGGGCAATGAAGGTGATGACTTTTTTGGTGGCCGGATCGATTTTGTAGATGGACTCGCCGATTACGCTGGCGGCGTAAAGGTTGTCATCTTTGTCGAAGCGCAAGCCGTGAACACCGTGGAACGGGGAGCCGGGGAGGAGACGTTTCACATCGTAGTCGGCGGCAGCGGCGGAACCGGCCGCGGAGAGGGCGGCAATGAGAGCCGCGGCAAAGGCCAGACGGTTTTTATGCATGACCCTAAAACTATATCGGATCGGCCCAGGGCAAACGGATACCTATACTGTTTTGGAATGCAGGTGGGGTTGACGTGTCAGGACAGAGTTTCCGAATGACACGTGAGCAAAGAGCCAGGAAGCGCTTCGGGACGGCTGCCGCCTAAAGAATATGCACACAAGAGGGGCACCGAATGGAGCTTGATGACCTCATTCCAGAGCTCCTCAACGTGTTGGGTGGCCGGGAGATCTGAAAGCCAGAGGGCATTCACTATTTCTCCGAATACCCGAACATCGCCGTTGGTTGCGGCGGCCTTGGCGGTCTCAATCAGCCGACCGGCTGTGGCCTTAAAAAGCTCGTCGTCGACGACTCCATCAAACATGAAACTACCCAGAAGGCTCTCGACGGTCCGGAAGATCAGCCGTCCGCTGGCTTCCAGGGAAGCGACGTCGAGCCGGTCTTCTCGCAACTGCCTACGGATTGCGGCGGCGTGAAGCTCAGTCGCGAGCAGCAGGGCCGAGCCACCTTTTCGCAGTCCGCTACCTATAAAAAGACAAACTGCCTCGCAAAAATGCGATTCATCTGTGTAGGGATATACAAAATGGCCGCATGGGGCTGGATGAGTTAAGATTGCCTCGCCGGTAGCGTTCATCAGATAGTTCCTTTTCTTAGAGGGCGGCCTCGGGCAACATGTTTCAGTGCGATAACAGCAGCGTGGTATTCTCAAGTGGGGTCCCGGGAACCCTAATCGAGTTCTAAGGAGCCTCCATGTCAGAATCTTACGGCCACAGAATCACGGCCATACACGCGAATCCGCTGAACAAGTGCGACCACTGCAAGCAGCCGGCCTTGTGGGAAACGGACTACAAGTTTTTCGGCGAGAACGAGCCGCGCGGGTCGAACCCCGAACAGGTCTGCGATGCGCACGCCAAGCAGTTCGCCGCCAAGTGGCCGGATGCGAAGTTCCCGGTGCAGGCTCCCAACTAAGCCGAAGCTGCAGCGGTTACCGCTGTGTTATGATCGAAAAGGTCGTCCCTAAAAGTGGCGGGCGTCCGACACACCCAGGAAATTTTATATGCCAAAGTTGAAGACCCATAAGGGTGCGGCCAAACGATTCAAGAAGACAGGTACCGGCAAGATCAAGCGCCGGCATGCATTTGCCCGTCATATTTTGACGTCGAAATCGCGCACACGGAAGCGCCGGTTGGGACAGTCGTCGATAGCCGATCCGGCTAACTCGCCTGAAATCCACCGGATGATTCCGTACTAGCCCACAGGGCTGCTCCGCCGTTTAGTGGGCTGGGGCGAAATGATTTGGTGGACAGCGCGCCGCACGTGCCTGTTCTGCCTGTAATAATTCAAGGAGATGAAACGTGCCCAGAGTCAAACGCGGTACCAAGCGGCGTAATAGCCGCAAGAAGACACTCACCCTCGCCAAGGGATTTTTCCTCACCAAGAGCAAACTGTACCGGTCGGCGCAAGAGGCGGTGGAGAAATCCCTGCGCTACGGCTATAAGGGGCGGCGCCTGAAGAAGCGCGATTTCCGCTCGCTGTGGATCGTGCGCATCGGGGCATCCTGCCGGGCAGCCGAGATTTCCTACAGTAAGTTCATGGACGGCCTGAAGAAAGCCGGCGTGGAGCTGAATCGCAAAGTGCTGGCGGATATGGCGCTGACGGATCCGGCCGCGTTCGGAGCGCTGGTGAACCAGGCCAAGGCGGCGCTCGAGAAGGTGGCGGCTTAAAGGAAGTACCGATGTCAATGCCACAAACCGCGTCCGAATTGGATTCACTCGCAAGTCTTGAAGAACGGATTCGCCGGGCCGTGGAGTTGGTGTCGGCCTTGCGAGCCGAACGCGACGCGGCGTTGAGCGAACTCGACGAGGCACGGGGAGCGCTTGCAGAACTGGCTGCGGCCAAGAAAGCGGCGTCCGAGGCAGAGAGACTGCGCGAGGAAATCGACGAACTGCGCGCCGAGCGGAAGCAAGTCCGCGTGCGCATCGAAAAATTACTGGGGCAGATGGATCAACTGAGCGGCCAGTAAAATTGGAGGCGCCGGAATGGACTCGGGAGCGGAACGCAAGACGGTGCGCGTCACCATCTTCAACCAAACCTATACTCTGGCCGCCACCGACGAAGCCGGCGAAGTCGAGACGCTAGGCCACACGGTAGACGAGTTAATGACTTCAATCGCCCAGCGGGCCGGGAATATGGATTCGCAGCGCATTGCGGTACTGGCTTGTCTGCATATGGCCGACCGGTTGCGGACCATCGAGCGCGAATTAGCCTCACTCAAGGGGCGGGTGGATGAAAAGACGCGCCACCTTTCCCTGCTGCTCGACGAAGTGATCGAAACCCAGGTATAAACCAGATTCAAAAACCAGTGCTGCATTCTACCCTGCTCTCGGAACTGAAGTGGGTCGACCACGGATTCGGCACGCGGGTGGACGCGGAGTCGCAGGAAGACATGGCGAGCCTGAAACAAATCCATTCGGCGTTGGTTTTGCCGGCCGATCAAGCGGGAATGGCCGGGGAAGGCGATGCGTTGATCACCGAAAGCGCCGGCGTGCTGGTGTCGGTACGGACGGCGGATTGTTACCCGATTCTACTCGCGGATCAGCGCCATAGTGCGGTGGCGGCGGTGCATGCCGGGTGGCGCGGAACCGCGGCGCAAATTGTAATTCGGACGATCGAGCAAATGCGCGCGCGATTTGGCACAGATGCAGCGGACTTGCGCGTGGCAATCGGTCCGGGCATTGGGGTTTGTTGCTACGAAGTGGGAGCGGAGGTCGCGCGGCAATTTGGATTCGAAGCTGCAGGGCGGATCGATCTGGCTCAAATCAACCACCAGCAATTGGTCGAAACCGGCGTCGCGAAAGACCACATCGAGGTGCTGGGCGGCTGTACTCAATGCGACGGCCATTTGTTCCATTCATTCCGGCGGGATCGGGAACGCGCGGGACGGATGGTTTCCTGGATTGGCCGGTTTCCCCGGATTCCGTAAAAATACTACAGGCGCGGCAGCCAACCACGACCCCGCGCCAGTAAAGAGGAACAAGAGATGATCAGGAATTAAGCGGCGTGCATCAGTTCGTCGAAGCTCTCGGTTCCTTCGGCCTGATTGCGGTCGGCGATTTCCTGGCACTGGATGCAGAAGGGAGTCCACGGCACGGCGGCCAGACGCTTGGGGCTGATATCTTCTTCGCAGTGCAGACACACCCCGAAGGTCCCTTCATCCAAGCGGCGTAATGCGCCTCTCACGTTACGCAGCAGCTGCGATTCGCGATCCAGATTACGGATCGCCAATTCGCGTTCGGCCGCGTGTTGCACTTCGTCGAGAGCGTCCGGGCTCTTTTCGATGGCGATGCCTTCACGGTTGCGCACGAACAGCTCTAACTCCGCTTGCCTCGCCTCCAGTATTTCTCTAAATTTTTTTAATTCGTTTTTTGTCATTTCGTCACTCCTGTCTCTTGTCTCTCTTTTTTGTCCTTACGTCCGTTGCGTCTCAAATTTTCTCGGCGTCCGTCTTATCGGATTAGACGCAGAGATTACCAAAAAGGTTCACTGAACTCAATCCACTTCTAGGGGATTGCCTGACATGAATGTGCAGGCGGGAAGTGCCCTGGGCGTCTCGGCCCAGGTACCTCGTTTGGATCTTTGAAGTAGAGTAGCACATGACTGATTCACCTTGCAAGCAATTACAATACCATTCGAAGTCGCGGTTCGCTTAGCCTGGTCCCCCGGCGTCATACTTCTGTGCACCGCCACTAACGCATGCGATCCTAAGACATCGGCCCCGCACCTATAAAGCATTACGTTTGTGTTTTCTTCCGCGGATTTGGAAGAAGACACGGTGCAAAAACTGCCTTTCCCTGCTCTGTGATCCGCAAAACATTTAAGAAACAATATGTTACAAGTAGATTTTCGGCGCTACCGCCAAATGGGTTGGGCCAGGCGGTAAAAATTCTCGTATCGATCTGCATATATTTACGCCGAGATGCTACCACAGCCCTCCCACGAAGGCCAACCGCAGCCGCGAGAAATTGCATTTTGGCCCGGCGGCGGCTTTTCGGCTGAGAGATCAGCACAGTTTTCTTTTGTTTCAATATGTTATGGATCTAGATCCATCTCACCAGATGACGCGATTTGGGGGCGGCTTCCGGTATCGAACCGGTTGTGACTGGCTGGATCCGTGTGGGCGGCGGCCTGTTTCGTTGTGTCCCAAGTGCGTGTCGAAGCTCCACAGGCCGGAGATACCTTAAGGATCTAAACCTTTATTTATCAATCGAATAAATTGGGTATTGCCGTGCTCTCTTGGACGTTGGCCAAACAAGCTTTATGCGTGCACTTGCCATCTTTGTGTGCTTTGCCGGTGCGTGGGTACCGGTGAAAGCCGCTACGCTCCAGCAGTTAAGTCTGGGGGAGATGGCGCAGAAAGCGACGGTGATTGTGCGCGCCAAGGTCACGGGCTCGATCGAGGTTCTCCGAGGCACGGACGTGTACACGGTGTATCAAGTTGAAAACCTGGAGACCGTGAAGGCGCCGAATGGCATAAGGCCGGCGGACGTTGCCGTGCCGGGCGGCATCGCCGGGGGACTGCGGCAGGTAGTGGCGGGTGCACCGGTATTGCACGCCGGGCACGAATACATTTTATTCCTGTGGACCAGCCGGTCCGGACTCACGCAATTGATCGGGATGTCGCAGGGCTTGTTCGCTGTCGAACGGACGTCGGCGGGCGATCAAATTGCGACACGCGCGGCGGCGGGCGAACAGATGCTTGATGGCGCGGGGCGCGCGGTGCACGACGAAACATTGTCGATGCCGTGGGCGGAATTGAAGTCCAAGGTGATGAAGTCTCTGGCGGGGCAGCCGGCGGCGGCAACCTTGGCGGCGGGGAGAAATAAGTGACGCGAGCCGCGGCGAGAACACGACGCGCGCTGGTGTTGCTGGCGGCCCTGGTCGTGATCTCTCCGATGGCTTCCGCCTATTACTATTACGTGTTTTTCGCGAGCGGCTCGGGTCCATATACGCCGCTCGCGGCGCGTTACGACCTGCATGCGGTCAAAGACAACACGGTTCAGTATTTCATTTCCGATCTGCCGCCGGGGCCATTCATGCCGGGCGACAACCTGACGAATATTTACAGCGAGATCCGGCAGGCGGCGGCGGTGTGGAATGGCGTGGGAAGTTCGGCGTTGCGCCTGCATTTTGGCGGCGCACGGAACCTGGCGATTCCCCAAACGGTGCCCGGCATCGATGTGGTGTTTGACGACGACATGCCGCCAGGGATCATCGCGCAGACCAAGCTCACCTTCCCGGCGGATCTGAAGTTCCTGGGCGCGACCGGAACCACCTTCGTGCCGATCCTGCGTGCGAAGCTGCAACTGCGCCAGGATTTAACGGCCGCGGGCTATCAGCAAGCCAGCTACACGGACGCGTTCTTCACCACTCTGGTGCATGAGTTCGGGCATTCGCTGGGATTGCAGCACACGCTGACTTCGGCAGTCATGTCGACGGCGATTACGCGGGCGACCACGCGAGGCGCGCCACTCGCTGCAGACGATGTAAGCGCTATTTCGCTGCTGTATCCGGCCAGTGGGCTCACGGGTGGATACGCGTCCTCTACCGGGAGCATTACGGGTCAGGTAACCCAGGGTACGGGGACGAAGGCGACAGGCGTCAACCTGGCGAGCGTGGTGGCGCTGTCGACTGCCGGCGTAGCCGTTAGCGGCATGTCGAATCCCGACGGGACTTACCGGATCGACGGCGTTCCGCCGGGGCAATACTACGTCTACGCACATCCGCTTCCGCCGGCCGCGAACGGCGAAGGGACTGCGGCGAATATTCTGCCTCCGGTTGATGCCGGCAACGATACCTTCGCAGCCAATACTCAATTCAGCACTCAGTTCTTCCCGAGCACGCAGGATTGGACCCAGGCGACGGTGATCGGCGTGGCGGCCGGCACAACTGTTCCCGGCATCAATTTCGCGGTGACGGCGAGAGGGGGACCGGCGGTTTACGGGATGCAGACCTACGGTTATCCCAACGGCGTGGCAATACCGGCTCCGCCACTGCTCGGCGAAACGCGCGATGCGCTGGTGTTTTACGCTAACGGAGCGACGGTCGACAACCAGTCAGCCATGGCGCCGGGACTGAGCGTGAGCGTGATCGGCAACGCGGCCAGCATCGAGGCGGGAAGTCTGAGCTATTACCAACAGGGCTTCCTCGAAGCGGTAGTGGATGCGGCCAAGGTGTCCGCCAATACGCCAGTGGCGCTGGCGGTGAGGTTGAACGGCGATTTGTATGTGTTGCCGGCGGCGCTCACCGTGGTGGCGGGCCCGGCGCCTACGGTCTCCTCGGTGACTTCGCAAGTGATCTCCGCGCTGCAAGTGGTGACGACGGTTGCCGGCACCAATTTGACGACGGCCACGCGGGTTCTATTCGAGGGGGCCCCGGCTCAGGTGCTCTACGCCAATACCGACGGCTCGCTCGCGGTCACGGAGCCGCCCGGATTGAGCGGCAGCCAGGCCACGGTCGAAGCCATCAATCCGGACGGACAGAGCTCGCTGCAAAGTTTGGGAACCACGCCGCGGCCGCAGTTTACGTATCCGCAGTTGAATGACGTGCGGATCGTTCCGACACCCTACATCGTTACGGCGGGCACGGATACGCTGATGGTAATCAGTGGCGTGAACACGCATTTCGCCGAAGGGGAAACTGTGATCGGGTTCGGATCGAGCGACATCTCAGTGCGCGGATCCTGGGTGGTGAGCCCGAACATGGTGATCCTGAACATTAGCGTGGATCCAGCGGCGCAGCCGGGCACCACCTACGTCACGGCGGCCACCGGCCTGGAGATTATAACGCTGCCGGATGTGTTCACGATTCTCGCGGCCACGCCGAATCAGATCAGCATGCGGGTGCCGATCTTAAATGCCGTGACGGGCCTGGCAGGGGTTCCCGCCGGGGGCACCGCGCTGATTGCCACCACGGGTCTGCCCGCGGATCTGACGGGCTGGACGCTCTCGGTCGGTCCTTTGAATGTGCCCTTTACCGCGGATCAGAACGGCGTGTTGACGGTGAACCTTCCGCTGGATCTCGCGGTGGGGGCGCAGCCGGTGTTGTTGTCGGCTCCCGGAAATCCGCCGACAGGGATTGTCCCCCGCGTGATCCTGCAACTGGACCCGCCCCCTCCGGTAATTCTGTGGGCTGTAGATTACCCGACGCCGGCGGATCCAACAGCGCCAGTCGTGCCGGTTCTGGTGAGCACGTCGACGCCAGCGCAGTTGGGCGGGATGGTGACCGTGATGGTGTATGGCCTGTCGGGTCCGGGCGGCGTCCTGCCGGGAGCGGAATCTGTATATGTCAATATCGCCGGCAACGTTTACCCTGTGACCGCGGTCATCAAGGTGCCGAGCGATCCTAAGGCCACGGCGCCGCCGCCGGACTGGGCCTATGTCAATTTTGTGGTTCCCACAACGTTGGCAATAGGCCCCACGGTTAGCGAACCGACCGTGCCGGTGATGGTGGGAACAGGCACACGGCTGACGCCGGCTTTATCGCTGAACGTTGTGGCGCCTCCGCCGCCGCCTCCCATTGCTGCTTCCGTCGGGAAGTAGGAGCAGAGCGATCAGTCCTTCATTGAGTGGCTCGGATCAGCCGATGGCGGAGGGACGGGTTTCGGCGTGGTGGCGGACGTCGATGCCTTTCACCAGGAACAGCACGTCTTCGGCGATGTTGGTGGAGTGATCGGCGATGCGCTCCAGGTTGCGGATCACTACCATCAGATTAAGAGCCTGCTGAATGTTGCTGGGGTCCTTCTCCATGAAACTAGTGAGCTCGTGGTAGCAGGCGGTGCGCAGGCTATCGACGGCGTCATCGGAAGCGAGCACGCTGCGGGCGAGATCGGCATCGCGGTGGACAAAAGCATCGAGCGCCTTGCGCACCATGGACTGCACCAGACCCGAAATGTGGGGAATGTCGATCATGGGCGTGATAATGGGACCTTCCATCAGCGAGAGCGCTCGCTCACCTATGCTCACGGCGAGGTCTCCCATACGCTCCAGGTCGGTGTTGATCTTGAGCGCCGCCACGATTAGCCGCAGGTCGGCGGCCATGGGCTGGTGCAAGGCCAGCAGGTTGATGGCGAACTCGTCGATCTCGATTTCGATCGAGTTGATACGCACTTCGGTGCGGAAAACTTCTTCGGCGGCGTTGCGGTCCTTTTGAGTGACGGCGCTAATGCTGCGCTGAATGGAGGACTCGACGATCGCGCTCATTTCGAGCAGCTTGGTCTTCAGTTGTTCTAACTCTTCAATGAAGTGCCGCACGGCAGTAGGCTCCCGAATCTCACCCGAAACGTCCGGTCACGTAATCTTCGGTTTCTTGTTTCGCCGGATTCTTGAATATAACCGTAGTGCTGTCGAATTCGATCAACCGGCCCAGCAGAAAGAAGCCGGTATAATCGGCGACGCGCGCCGCCTGCTGCATGTTATGCGTAACGATCACGATAGTGCAACTGCTTTTGAGTTGGAAGATGAGGTCCTCGATTTTGGCGGTGGCGATGGGATCGAGCGCCGAGCAGGGCTCGTCGAGCAACAGGACTTCGGGATCGACGGCCAGGGCGCGAGCAATGCACAAGCGCTGCTGCTGGCCTCCGGAAAGCCCGTAAGCGGATTGATTCAGTTTGTCCTTGACCTCGTCCCAGAGCGCCGCCCGGCGCAGGCTCTGTTCGACTTTTTCGCGCAGCCCGGAGCGGTTGGAGACGGTGCCGTTGATACGCGGACCGTAGGCGACGTTGTCGAAGATGGATTTCGGGAACGGATTGGAGCGTTGGAACACCATGCCCACGCGGCGGCGCACGTAAGCTACTTCCTGCTCGAGGATGTTGACGTCATCGAGCAGAATCTGGCCTTCCACGCGGCTGTTGCGGACGGTCTCATTCATGCGGTTCAAGGTGCGCAAAAAGGTGGACTTTCCGCAGCCGGAAGGCCCGATGCAGGCAGTGACCTGATTCTCGAAGATGCCCATCGAAATGTGGCTCAATGCCTGAAAAGTGCCGTAATAGAAATTCAGATCGGCGACGCTGAGCTTGCAGGCCTTGTTGGACAGCGGCTTGGCAGCATTCATAGATGGCGCGTCAACCCCGGCCGCAGGAATATTGAGTTCGGGATAAGGTTGTTGAGTGGAAGCGTGCATGCATCACCTGGCGACGTGCTTGGTCCTGGCGAGAACGGCACGAGCGATTATGTTCACGGTCAAAACTAAAGTCAGCAGGACAAAACCTGCCGACCATGCCTGTTTGTGCCAGTCTTCGTAGGGGGAGATGGCATAAGTAAAGATCATCACCGGCAAGGCCGATGTAGGTTGTTCCCATCCGGGGCTCCAGTAGCGGTTGCCGAAGCTGGTAAACAGCAGGGGAGCGGTTTCTCCCGCCACCCGCGCCAGGTTCAGCATCACCCCTGTCATGATCCCATTTTTCGCGGCGGGAATCACCACGGAAAGAACCGCGCGGGACTTAGAAGCACCCAAGGCCATGGCTCCCTCGCGCAGGGAATTGGGAACCGCACGCAAGAATTCCTCGGTGCTGCGCACGGCAATGGGGATCATCATTACTCCCAATCCCAGGCCCCCGGCCAAGGTCGAAAAATGTTTCTGCGAGAGCACAATGATGGTATAGGCGAAAATCCCGATGACGATGGAAGGAACGCCATTCAGCAGGTCGGTGACGTAACGGACCACGAAGGAGAAGGTGGTTCCACCATACTCCGCCAGATACACGCCGCCCAGAAATCCAATGGGCACGCCCACTAGCGAAGCCAGCAACAGAAGCTTGGCGCTGCCCACGATGGCATTGGCCATACCTCCTCCGGCTTCACCTACCGGCGTGGGGAGTTTCGTGAAAAAGTCCCAGGTGAGACTGCTGGCGCCGTGCACGAACAAATAGCTCAGAATAAAAACCAGGGTTCCGGCCGCAAAAAGTGTGCAGAAGCCAGTGATGGTGAGCATCACAAGGTTAACGGTTTTACGGCGGAGTGTGTGAAGGTCAGCCATATTATGCCTTGTACTTATCCGCTCCCATAACCAGAAGCCGCGCCACTCCGTTGATTACGATGGTGAGCGCGAACAGAACCAGACCCAATTCGATGAGCGCGCTGGTGTACAACTGGCCGGTGGCTTCGGTAAATTCATTTGCGATCACGGCGGCGATGGAGTATCCCGGCGCGAAAAGCGAAGCTTTGATTTTAGGATCGTTGCCGATCACCATGGTCACCGCCATGGTCTCACCGAGCGAGCGCGCCAAGGCCAGAAAAATCGAGCCCATGATGCCTTTTTTGGCATACGGCACAACCACATCCCAGGTAGTCTCCCAGCGGGTGGCGCCCAAGGCCAACGCGGCTTCGCGCTGGTCTCCCGGGACCGCCAGAATCACTTCCCGCGAAATAGAAATGATGAAGGGGATAATCATCACGGCCAGGACCACGCCCGCCGAAAACAAGCTGACGCCGTAGAAGGGCCCGCTGAAAAAAGGGGTCCAGCCAAGGACGCTGCGCAGCGCCGGTTCAACTTGGCGCAAGATCGGAATCAACACGAAAATTCCCAGCAGGCCGTAGATCACGCTGGGAACGGCGGCCAGCAATTCGATCAGAAATGTGAGCGCGTCGGAAACCCTGGGCGGCGCTAGTTCGGCCAAAAAGATGGCCGCGCCGACACCAAGCGGGATGCCGATAAGCAGCGCCAAAGCTGAACTAACCAGCGTTCCGTAAATAAACGGCAGGGCTCCAAATTGGTCGTTAACGGGGTCCCAGGTGGAAGTAACCAGGAAATCCCAGCCGAACTTCGAGCGAGCCACACTCGAATTGATATACAACTCGTACACCAGCAGGGCGGTAATCAGAAGGATGGCAGCCGCCGCGATAAAGGTGATCAGGTAAGCAATCTCGTCGCCGCCACGCAGGCGCTCCCAATAACTACGCGCCGGTCTAACCGGACCGGCGCTAGTTACGGTGGTGGAAGATGCGGCCATGCAGAGAGGCGGCTACTGGACCTTCGCGATCGCTTTCATTTCCTTCGCCACCACCGTCATGGGGAGGCGGGCATAGGCGAGGGCTTCAGTCATGTTCTGGCCGTCGGCGAGCATCCAGGTTAGGAAGTCCCTAATGGCCTTTTTCTTGGTGGGATCGGCGATCTTTTCGGGAATCAGCAGCCAAGTGAAGCTCGAAATCGGATAGGCATCCTTGCCGGGAGCATTGGTGATGGAGACCCGGAAATCTTCCGGCATCTCTTTGGAACTCGCGGCTGCCGCAGTGACGCCGGCTAAGCTGGCTGCGAGGTAGACTCCGGCCATATTTCTGACCTTACCGGTCTTCATCTTGTTCTGCACGGCGTAGATCAGTTCCACGTAGCCGATAGAGTTCGGAGTCTGCTGAACCTGACCCGCCACTCCCTCATTGCCCTTTCCGCCGAGACCGACCGGCCAGTTAACCGAGGTTCCTCGACCGACCTTGGACTCCCATTCCTTGTTGACCTTCGAGAGATAGTCGGTCCAGATATAGGTGGTGCCGCTGCCGTCGGAACGATGCACCACAATAATGTCGGCGGCCGGGAGCTTGGCCCCAGGATTGGCTTTCGTCAGCTCCGGGTCATTCCATTTGGTGATCTTGCCGAGAAAAATTCCCGCCAAGGCATCGGCTGTAAAGTTGAGATCCGTGTTCACGCCGGCCACGTTATAAACTGGAACATCCGCGCCCATCACGGTAGGAAAGTGCAGGATTCCATAACCGTGTTTGGCCCGAAAATCCTTGATCTGGATGTCGTTCATGGGGCCGTCGCTGGCTCCGAAATCAACGGTGCCCTCGGTCACCTGTTTGATGCCGCCGCCGGAGCCGATCGACTGGTAGTTGAATTGGAGGTTAGGGAACTTCTTGTGGTATTGGTCAAACCACTTGGAGTACATGGGATACGGAAACGTGGCGCCTGCCGCGTTAATCAGAATTTGCTGCGCCGAAGCCACCCCGGTTGCCAGGGCGGCAATCAAGGCCGCCTGAGTCATCATTTGCTTCGTCATGTGGTCCTGCTCCTATTTAATCAAGTGTTTATTACAGAACGATTACACGACTCGGGCGATCACCGGATCACCCGAGTCTTCATAGAGTTAGAAGTTGGGCATGGCTCCCGGCAAAGTGTACCGGATATTGAAGTAGATCGTGTTATCGTGGGTCGCTTTCGGATTGCCTGCGGCCACGAACCAGGGATTGCGCGATAGATACTCATACTGACCCATCACATTGATGGCACCGTAGCGCGAATTCTTCCATATGGTCTGGTTGAACCCGAAGGTAAATTCGTTGATGGCGCGATTCTGGCTGTTGGGCGATCCCGCGTAGCCGTAGCCGATTTTGGTGGTCCCGTTAGCGTCGAGCGCAGTGTTGCGGCCGATGTAGATTCCACCGTAGTAGGCGTAAAGCAAGGTATTCTTAACCGTCGCTTCAAAACCGTCGATGGTGCCATCGGCCCGGACGGCGCTGAGGGAACCATCGGCTCGAACAACAATGTCTGGCGCTTGCCCAAACAGATACCGGCCATCGCCATCGCTAAAGAAGTTGGTCGATATGAGGCGGAAGTTCTTGAGGACCGCGACATTGAGGCCGACCAGAAGTCCGGCGCCCTGGGTGGTGTGATGCGTCGTGAACGGCGTGGCAACGCTGGTGGTCCTGAAGTTGCTTTCGATGCCGCCTACTTCAAAATGGAAGCGGGATGTCGGGTCGAAGGCAATCTTCGCGATGAAGTCCGGCGTCACG
>Ga0157370_10002149_pt1 | contig 24098 bp, 19 predicted proteins | sample C35metaG_FD_113463 | JGI IMG/M metagenome (GOLD analysis project Ga0157370, IMG submission 113463) | Corn rhizosphere microbial communities from Kellogg Biological Station, Michigan, USA - C3-5 metaG | ecosystem: Host-associated > Plants > Roots > Rhizosphere > Soil | place: USA: Michigan...
AACTAAAAGTTTGTTAAGATGTTTCATACTTAATTTTTTTAATTACAATTTAGTTAATTACAAGCAAAAGTAACACCAAATTTTTTAAATACAAAATCAAATGTTAAAAAAAACCTACAAAAATTCACCAAATGTGGTAATTATATAACTTTTAACATTTTACCTGTTAATATAAAAGCACTGATAGCCTTGTCTAAGTGCTCTTTTGTATGTGCGGCAGAAAGCTGAACTCTTATTCTTGCTTTATCTTTTGGAACTACAGGAAAGAAGAATCCAATTACATAAATACCTTCTTTTAAAAGCTCATTTGCCATTGTCTGTGATAATTTTGCATCATAAAGCATTACCGGAACGATTGCAGAATCACCATCAATAATATCAAAGCCGGCTTTCTTCATACCTTCTTTAAAGTAATTCGTATTCCACTCTAACTTATCTCTAAGCGTAGTATCTTTTTCTAATAATTCAAAAACCTTTATTGAAGCCCCTACGATAGACGGCGCAAGTGAATTAGAAAACAAATAAGGTCTTGAACGCTGACGTAAAATTTCGATAATTTCTTTTTTAGCCGTTGTATATCCTCCCATTGCCCCGCCTAAAGCTTTTCCAAGAGTACCTGTAATGATATCAACTCGCCCCATTACTCCTTTTGCTTCCAGTGTACCTTTTCCTGTTGCACCAATAAATCCAGCAGCATGACATTCATCAACCATAACCATTGCATCATACTTATCTGCAAGATCACAAATCTTATCTAAAGGCGCCACCAAACCGTCCATAGAGAAAACACCATCGGTAACAATTAATTTAAAGCGAGATCCTGCCTCATTAGCTTTAATTAATTGCTGCTCCAAGTCTTCCATATTATTATTCTCATAACGGTAACGTGCCGCTTTACACAAACGAACTCCATCAATAATAGAAGCGTGATTTAGACTATCTGAAATAATAGCATCGTTTTCTCCAAGCAAAGGCTCAAAAACCCCACCGTTTGCATCAAAAGCAGCAGCATACAATATAGTATCTTCTGTACCGTAGAAATCAGCGATTTTTTTCTCTAATGTTTTATGAATATCCTGAGTACCGCATATAAAACGAACCGATGACATTCCGAAACCATGCGTATCCATTGCATCTTTTGCCGCCTGAACAACTTCAGGATGCGAGGAAAGCCCTAAATAATTATTTGCACAAAAGTTTAAAACTTTTTCTCCTGTAGATATGGTAATTTCAGCACCTTGAGCAGATGTTATAATACGCTCTTTTTTAAAAATTCCATTTTCTTCAATTGTCTGCAGCTCACTTTGCAGATGTTCTTTAATTTTACCGTACATTTTTTATATTTATTTAAAACGTTAAAAATTAACAACTTAGACCTAAAAAAGCCACATTATTTCTTTAACATCTGATTAATTTTTTCACAAATTTACTACTTCAATTTCCGACCCTATATATATCAAAGCCTTTTTTAACACTTTGTATCCTAAATCTTCAATAGCATCTTGATATTCTTGAATTTGATGTTGATATTTTGAATTAATTGCTCCAGTTTTATAATCTAAAAGATAGGCTTCCTGATTATTTTTCAATACCACTCTATCCGGCTTTAGAATTTTTCCTTCTTTCTGAACGATTGTCTGTTCATTTAAAACCTTATAATCCCCATCAAAACAAATACTTAATTCGGGATGATTCACAATTTCACGAAGTGTATTCAAAACCATTTCAGACTGATCAATTGTTATTAGGCCATTTTCAAGCGCTTTTGTAACCGCAAGATCAATATCTGATTTGTCTTTTACGAAAGCTAGAATTTCATGCACAATATTCCCATAAGAAATTGCTTCTTGCTGATGCGTTCCCCACATCAACGCTTCTCGCTGTGCAATTTTAATATTTTTAGGATTCAAAACCTCTTTTACTATTGGAATTGTTTTTACTAAATCGACTGATTTTGCAGATGCGGAAAGCTTCGTTTTATTTCCGAATTCATATTCTAAAATTTCAGAATCATAAACTCCTTTATGCATCAAATATTTAATAAAATAAGAAGCCATATTATTAGGGAATTCTCCATCTTTTCTTTCTTTTAAAGATTGAGAAATAATATACAATTGCTCTTCCGCACGCGTTAATGCCACATACAAAACATTAATATTATCCAATAATTCTTCTTGCTTTTTTAAATTAAAAACCACCGAAGCACTTTCACCAAAACCTTCAACTGCACTGCTGTTATCAATTAAGGCTTTTGGAACTCCCAAATCAGACTCTTCGGTATCGAGCCATAATTTATCTTTTGGTTTTCTATTATAATCTTCTTCGGCAAAAGGCATAATTACAACCGGAAACTCCAATCCTTTAGATTTATGAATCGTCATAATTCGAACTGCATTATTTCCTTCTGGGGAAGGAATGCTGAATTTAGCCGAATTTTTATCCCAAAAACCTAAAAAATCAGCTACGCCGGCTTGATTTCGAATGTCTCTTTCTAAAACAATATCAAGAAAAAACTGCACATAAGCATTTCCTTCTGATGGAAGAATAAATTTCGAAATGATGATTTCAACTGCTTCGTAAAGCGATTTTTTTCGGACATTTTCAAAAGAAAGCGAAACATCAAAATTCAAAAGCCATTTTTCAAAATCTTCTTCAAGTTTCTGCGCCATCCCCTGAGCAATAAAATCATGAATCGGCATTTCAATTTCTTTATTCTCAGCCAAGAAATGAAGAAAATATGCTTTCGATTCTAAATCAGCACTATTATTCAAATACTTTAGGAGATCAACAATTAATCGAACTTCTGTCGCATTTTGAATCATTAATGTTTCTGATGACAAAAGCGGAATACTTTGCTCTGTAAGATAATTTGCAATTGCAATTCCCTGATCTCTTTTTCGAGTTAAAATCACAATATCTTTATACTCAAAACCTTCACGAATTACTTTCTGAATTGTATTTAAGGTTGCTAAAACATATAAATCTGATTTTTCCACCACTTCTTCTTCATCTGCAAAATCATTTTTTTCAATTACAGGAAGAAAAGAAATATTGACATACCCGCCTTTTTTTGAATTTGTATTTTGAAAACTATGATTTTCATACAAATCTTTATAATCTTCATTTGTAAATTCAGTCGAAATCAATTTAAAAAAAGCATTATTAAACTCAATTACCTCACTATAACTTCGATAATTTGTATTTAAGTGCTTAATCGCTTTATCCGGATTATTAAACGGATTTACATCTTTACTTAATTCAATAAACTGCTCTGCTTTTCCGCCTCTCCAGCGGTAAATAGATTGTTTAGGATCACCCACAATCATCAAGGTTCCTTTATTACCTAAATCATCTAATCCGGAAAGTGAATTATCAATAAGCGGAATCAAATTCTGCCATTGCATTTCTGAAGTATCCTGAAATTCATCAATAAAAAAATGTCTATACCGTTCTCCTAAACGCTCATAAATAAATGGCGCCGGCTGATTCTGAATTTCACGATGAATGATTGCATTGAATTCTGAAATTGATAAGATATTTTGCTCTGATTGAATTTTAGCCAATTCGTTACTTACCGTATTCAACAATGAAAGTGGCGTTATATTTTTCAAGAAGGCTTTATAAAAATCTCTTTTTTCAAAGTTTTTATAAATCTTATCTAATATTTGAAGTAGTTCCGGAATTATATTTTCAATTAACGCTCTGTCTTTTGCTGTTTTATTTATCGCAATATCATCGAACTCGTGAAAGGTTTTATTTCGCGGATTAAATTTTCCGTCACGAATGCTTTCAAGATGATTTGGAAATGTTCCTCTTGAAAAAGATTTTAAATCGATTCCGTTTTTATCAATTAAAGCAAGTGCACCAATGGCATATTGTTCATTTTCCGATTCTAATTCTTTACACAAGGCAAGCATCTTCTTTTTAATTTCAACAAACTCTTCGATTGTTTTATCATTAAAATGCAGAATTTCATTTCGATTGTTTTCATTCAAAACCAAACGGCCCGTTTCGAGAATCTCACGCGAAATATCCCAGCTTTTATCGTCATCGGTTTTTTCCATCGTAAAATCAATCAGCAATTTAGTCAGTGTTTCGTCCTGACCTGCCTGCGCAATAATTGCATCAACAGCTTCAACCAATAAATTTTCAGTATCCAAAGTAACTTCAAAAGTCATAGGAAGATTTAAATCATGCGCAAAAGCCCGAATTACTTTATGGGTAAATTTATCAATTGTAGAAATATCAAAAGCCGCATAATTATGAATTAAGTGCTTGATGATACTTTGAGATTTCACTTTTATTTTAATAACAGAAAGTCCGGTTTCCCGAGACAAATCTTCCATTAAATCGACTGCTTTTGCAGAAGGTTCTTCTTTGGCAAATTCAGATAAGCTCCCAACAATACGGCTTTTCATTTCATGAACCGCTTTGTTGGTAAACGTTATAGCCAAAATATTACGATAAGCATCGTTTTTTGGAGACGAAAGAATAATTTTTAAATATTCTTTAACCAGAGTATAGGTCTTTCCTGATCCTGCAGAAGCATCATAAATGGAGAAAGACGGACTTTGCATAATTCTGATTTTTTGTACTGTAAAAATAGCATATTAATATTAAACCCCAATAATGAAAAATTCCAAATTCCAATATTTGCAAGCAATTAACACTTCAAATATTGGAATTTGGAATTATGTTTTGGAATTTCTAAAAATAATTATGCGTGTTTTGGAAATGCTCTTTTATTAAAAACCAACAATACTCCAACTCCTGTTGAAATCGCCATATCGGCAACATTAAAAATAGCATTGAAAAACATAAAATGCTTTCCTCCAAAAATTGGCAGCCAAGAAGGAAGATTACCTTCCCAGATTGGGAAATAAAACATATCTACCACTAGACCATGAAACCATGTTCCGTATGGATGCGACGAAAAAAGTGTTGCTAAGTTATGCGTGCTGTCGTCAAAAATTACTCAGTAAAAAACAGAATCGATAATATTTCCGGCAGCTCCGGCAAAAATTAAAGCGATTGAAACGATCAAATAAGTAGAATGACGTTTCTTTACTGAATCTGCTAACCAATATCCGATTCCGAATACTGCAAAAATTCTAAAAACCGTTAAAATTAGTTTTCCGTATTCCCCTGGTATTTTTGTTCCCCATGCCATTCCTTCATTTTCTATAAAATGAATTCTAAACCAATCAAAAAGAACAACTTCCTCGCCTAATACGAAGTTTGTTTTTACATAGATTTTAGAAAGCTGGTCGACAATTAAAACTAGAAATATAAGGAAATACGCTTTTCTTAATGACATTTTATTATTTTTTGATGCGCAAAAATAGCAATTAAATCAAAAAAAACGCTCCATTAGGAACGTTAATTGTTTTGTAATAAAACTAAAACGGAGCTATCTACTCCAAATCCTGAATTAAATCTATTTTTTTGCAGGTGCTTTTGCGGGGCTGTCTGTAAAGAAATCCGATATAGATTTAAAAATACCTTTACTAGGTTTTCCGGCTGCAGCCCTCTTTGCTTCTGCCTTCTTAACATCTGCTTTGAATTTGATACGGAACTTCTCAAATTCCTTCATTCTGTGTTCAACATCAGAATTCACATCTTTGAATTTCAATACTTTAGCCATTGTGTAAGTTTTTTAAGTAAAAAAATAAAATATTTAACGATTTGGTTCTACAATAATACATAATTTAATTTATATTTGTTAATAAAAATTAACACTTGTTTAGGACAAAACACAACTACAACCCGAAATACATACCAAAACGAACTAATTTTAACATTTCTCCCAAACCTTACAAAATATGAATGAAATAACTACTATTCTAAACAAATTTTTGGTCGATACTAAAGCAAGCGCCGCTTTAATTCTAAACGGAAAAGGAAAACTAATCACTTCCCTAAATCTGGACTATGGCGACAGCATTGCCGCAATGAGCGCAGCAATCTTATCAATGAGCGAGAAATTTTTACTTGATCTGGAAAAAGGCTCTTTAAAACAACTTTACTTAAAAAGTTCCGATGGGGTTGTCGTCGGAAATAAAATAAGCGGTTCAAACTTCGTTATTGCTTTTTCAAAAGAAGGAAGTAACCTTGGCTTATTAATGCATTCTACAGACGAATTATCTGTAGAACTAAGCAAAAATTCCCTATTAAAATAACATAGATCTATTAACCACAAACCCCAAAAACTATGAGTAACGACTTTTTAAACGTGTTTTTGAATGAAATGAAAACTAACGTAAACGGCTTTATAGCAGTAGCTGTAACAGAAATTGAGACAGGATTAAGTTTTGGAAATTTAACGGTAGACACCGCTTTCGACCCTGAACTTGCTGCCGCCTATAACCTGGAAGTTGTAAAAGCAAGATTAAATGCTGTAAAAGCTTTGAATTTAAATCAGGATATCGAGGATATTTTGATCACACTTTCAAATCAAATTCACATTATTGACATTTCGCCAAACAAAAAATTCATGATCTATCTTGCTGCCGACGCAACCAAAGCAAATCTTGGAATGACAAGAGCAGTTTTAAGAAAACACAAAGCAGATTTAGAAAAAAATCTTGCCTAACTTTTCATTTTAATTAGAACTGTCTTTAAACAGATAGTTCTAATTAAAATATTTTTTCAATCTATTTCGACGTTTTTCTCTTTCTTACAAAAGCATCCCGGCTTCTTGTACTTGGTTTTTATTGTTTGCAATTAATTTCTTCCCAAATAACAAAATCCCTTCTTATCCTCAAATACAAAAAACATTAAACAAAAAAAAACGCCCCTTAAAGGAGCGCTTCTTAATAGATATTTTTTTATTATCTCTGCAAGTTTTTGGCTTCGATACTCATTGTTGCATGATGAACGATTTTAAGCCTTTCTTTGCCAATTAATTTACCTGTTACTTTGCAAATACCGTAAGTTTTATTTTCTACACGGAAAAGCGCGTTTTTTAAATCACGAATGAATTTTTCTTGTCTGATAGCCAACTGAGAGTTTGCTTCTTTAGACATGGTCTCACTTCCTTCTTCAAAAGCTTTAAAAGTTGGAGAAGTATCATCAGTTCCATTATTTAAATCATTCATATAAGCACTCTTAATCAAATCAAGATCTTCTTGTGCTTTTTTTATTTTTGCCTGGATTATTTCTTTGAACTCTGCTAAATCAGCATCAGAGTATCTTGTAATTTCATCTATCATGGTATTATTCTTTATTTTGAAATTAATATCAATGTTTTAATATCATCAAACTCAATTTCTGTGCCGTTTTCTAAAGCGTCAACAAAAACCAAGTCGTCTGTTAGTGTCTCAGACTTAATATAGTCTTCATTTTTTGAAACTGCTTCTTCTAAAAGACCGTTTCTTTTTATTTGTATCTTAATCTTATCAGTAACTTCAAATCCTGAATCTTTACGGATATTCTGAATTCTATTTACCAATTCTCTCGCGATACCTTCATTTTTCAATTCTTCAGATATTGTAATGTCAAGTGCAACTGTAATTCCGTTTGAATTTGCAACCAGCCATCCTTCAATATCCTGAGATGTTATTTCGACGTCTTCTAATGATAAAGTTACATTATTTCCAGCAATAACAATATCTAACGTTCCCTGCTTGTCTAACTGATTGATCTGATCAGCAGAAAAACCTTGTATCTCCTTAGAAATCAATCCCATATCTTTTCCAAAACGTGGTCCAAGAGCTTTAAAATTAGGCTTTATCTGCTTCACTAAAATACCTGATGCATCGTCTAAAAGTTCAATTTCTTTCACGTTTACCTCTGCTTTTACCAAGTCAGAAATCGCTTCAATTTCAGCTCTCTGATTCTCGTCAAGTACCGGAATCATTACCTTCTGCAAAGGCTGACGCACTTTAATCATCTCTTTTTTACGCAATGATAAAACCAAAGATGAGATAGTCTGCGCCTTCTGCATTTTGCTTTCCAACGTTTTATTAACAAAGTTTTCGACAAATTTTGGAAACTCAGCCAAGTGAACACTGGCAAAATTCTCAGTTCCTGTAGAAGCTGTCAAATCTCTGTACAATTTATCCATGAAAAAAGGAGCGACCGGAGCACTTAATTTACTGATCGTTAATAGACAAGTATAAAGTGTTTGGTAAGCTGCAATTTTATCATGAGCATATTCGCCTTTCCAGAAACGACGACGGCATAAACGAACGTACCAGTTACTTAAGTTTTCCTGAACGAAATCAGAAATTGCTCTTGTAGCTTTCGTTGGTTCATAATCTTCGTAACACTCGTCAACAAATTTTATTAATGAATGTAATTCAGATATAATCCATTGATCGATTTCCGGTCTTTCGTTTAACGGAATTTCTGCTTCAGCATATTTAAACCCATCGATATTTGCATATAACGAGAAGAATGAATAGGTGTTGTATAATGTTCCGAAGAATTTACGACGAACCTCAGCAATTCCTTCAAGATCAAACTTTAAGTTATCCCAAGGATTTGCGTTCATAATCATATACCAGCGTGTGGCATCCGGACCATATTCTTCAATAGTTTTAAACGGGTCTATAGTATTTCCTTTACTCTTAGACATTTTAATTCCATTTTTATCCAAAACCAAACCGTTTGAAACTACGTTTTTATACGCTACTTTATCAAAAACCAATGTTCCGATAGCGTGCAGGGTATAAAACCATCCACGAGTTTGATCGACCCCTTCTGCAATAAAATTCGCAGGAAAATCTTTATTTTGGTCGATTTTATCTTGATTTTCAAAAGGATAATGCCATTGTGCATACGGCATTGCTCCAGAATCAAACCAAACGTCAATTAAATCACTTTCACGTTTCATTGGCTGGCCTGAAGCCGAAACTAAAGTAATTTGATCAACAACATTTTTGTGCAAATCAATTAAATCATAATTTGATTCAGACATGTTTCCGATTTCGAAACCTTTAAATGGGTTTTCTTTTTGAAAACCAGCTTCGATCGATTTTTCGATCGCATTGTATAACTCTTCAATAGAACCAATAAGAACTTCTTCTTTTTTGTCTTCAGTTCTCCAAATTGGCAACGGAATTCCCCAATATCTAGAACGAGATAAGTTCCAGTCGTTGGCATTTTTAAGCCAGTTTCCAAAACGTCCTTCACCAGTAGATTTAGGTTTCCAATTGATAGTTTCGTTCAGGTCGAACATTCTATCTTTTACATCGGTTACTTTTATGAACCAAGAATCTAGTGGATAATATAACAGCGGTTCATCAGTTCTCCAGCTGTGTGGATAACTATGTACGTATTTTTCAACCTTAAAGGCTTTATTTTCTTCTTTTAATCGAATTGCAATTTCAACATCTACAGATTTCTCTGGAGCTTCGTCTGCATTGTAATATTCATTTTTAACATATTTACCAGCCAAATCACCTACATGCGAAGTGAATTTTCCTTGTAAATCTACTAATGGTACTGCTGTACCGTTTTCGTCTAAAACCAACATTGGCGGCACTTCCGGTTTTGCTTCTTTTGCTACCTTAGCATCATCTGCACCAAAAGTAGGCGCGGTATGCACCACTCCTGTTCCGTCTTCGGTAGTAACAAAATCACCGGCAATTACTCTAAATGCGTTCTCAGCATTTTGATAAGGTAATACATACGGCAATAATTGCTCGTAACGGATTTCTACTAAATCTGCTCCTTTTGCTTCGGCTAAAATTTTATACGGAAGTTTTTTATCGCCGTTTTTAACATTATCAAAATCAGCATCGTCTTCGCTTAAGAAATACCCTTTTGCAAATTGTTTTCCAACTAGGTTTTTAGCTAAAACAACATTGATTGGCTCGAAAGTATATTGATTAAATGTTTTTACTAAAACATAAGCGATTTTTGGCCCAACTGTTAAAGCGGTATTCGATGGCAATGTCCAAGGCGTTGTCGTCCATGCTAAAATGTGAATATCTCCAAATCCTTGTAAAAAGCTTGGTAATGTTTCCGGCAACGTTTTAAACTGCGCCACGATTGTAGTATCAGTAACATCACGGTAAGCTCCAGGCTGATTTACTTCGTGAGAAGACAATCCAGTTCCTGCTTTTGGAGAATACGGTTGAATTGTATACCCTTTGTACAACAAACCTTTATCGTAGATTTGTTTTAAAAGCCACCAAACCGACTCCATATATTTTGGTTTATAAGTCACATACGGATCTTCCATATCTACCCAATATCCCATTTTTTCGGTCAAATCATTCCATACGTCTGTATAACGCATTACGGTTTTTTTACACGCTTCGTTATATTCTTCGATAGAAATGGTTTTGCCAATATCTTCTTTTGTAATTCCAAGTTCTTTTTCGGTTCCTAATTCTACAGGTAAACCGTGAGTATCCCAACCGGCTTTTCTTTTAACCTGAAAACCTTTTTGAGTTTTATATCTGCAAAAAATATCCTTAATCGCACGTGCCATCACGTGGTGAATTCCTGGTAATCCGTTTGCTGAAGGCGGACCTTCAAAAAATACGAAAGGTTCAGCACCTTCGCGAGTTGTTACACTCTTTTCAAATATATTTTCTTTCTTCCAAAAATCAAGAACTTCTGACGCTGCAGCTGGCAAGTCAAGTCCTTTGTATTCAGTAAATTTTGTACTCATTTTATCCTTTTCTTAAACGAGGTGCGAAAGTAAGGAATTTTGAGTAAAATAGATAAAAGATGAAGGAAAAAAGACCATTTTGAACCAATTTATAACATAATTTTTAACAAATGCTAACGTTTTAAATGGTTTCAAAAGGAAACCGGACGAAAATGGTTAAGATTTGAGCCAAAAAAACTACAGCTGCAAACTGTAGTTCTTTTTTTTTTATTTTAAATTAAATTTTATTTGCAAGCATCTAATGCTTCTACAAATTTTCTAAGCGAATTAAGATCGTTTTGAAATTCTGTTCCATTTGCCCTTGCAACTAATTTAGGACATGGCCGCGCTAATTCTACAAACTTAGATTTTGTATTCATCTGCCAGCCAACAGAACTTGTAGAAGAACCTGTGGCTTCACCTTGTTTTTTGATGATTATCTCGCTATTTGCATATCCGTACAACGAAATTGTTTTTCCGTTTAAAATTTCACGGACAAATCTAAAAACTGGTTTTGATCCCGCTCTTAATGCTTCTTTAAAAGATACGGTTGAATAAAAATCATTTTCCTGAAGGACTAATTTTGTAACCTGATCTGCAAAATAAGTTTTGAAAATATGATTGTGATTTCCGTTTTCATCCGGAATACTTACTGAAATTTTTCGGTCTAAATTTTCTAATGCTCTTATTTTTGCATACCCTGAAACAGTATCATTTGTTGTTAAAATAAGAGAAACCAATTGGTATTTTGGATCATTTTTCAAGAAATAATTCGGGTCAAAATTAAGAGCATCAACTTCCTCATGCTTATCTCCGTTCGATCGAAGCTCAACATCCATATGTCGGCTTTTAGTCTGATTCACAGCAAACATCTCTCTTAAATTTTCATTTTTAAGTTTTATGCTTTCTGCGTCTGAGGCATCATATTTATTTTCAATTAACTTGGCACACCAAACATCAGATTCATCCGGCATGTCTAACCAATGATAGATAACAGCCAAATTAAAATAGGCTTAATATCGAAGTTTTCTATGTTTTCTTTCATCTTCAGCATAAGTTTTATCGATTCCTTTAAAGTACTCAATTAAGGGCTCTAATTCTGTTTTTAAAACCGCAACATCTTCATTATACTCCATTTTATTAAAAATCGCTTTAATGCTTGTAAGCGCTTTAACACTGTTGTCATATTCCGGATGTTTTTTAGAATCTAAAATCCATACATAATCTGTTGTTTGCTCTACTATATAACCATAATCACGATTTAATCTGTATTCTATATTAGAAACAATATTCGACCAATAATTACTTTTTAATGCTACCGGTGATAAAAAACTGCTTGCATTTGATTCTCCCTGATTTCTATATGACCTTAGTGCTGTGTAACTATTTTCTAAACTATATTTTTTATTTAAAGATGGGTCTGCAGCACAAACCACATTGTAACTTCCATAATCCTTGCATTTAAAAACATTCGTATATATAGTTACGGGAACTTCTACTCCATTTGCATTTCTTTCAAAAATCACTTGCTGTGTTACTTGTTCTAAAATCGAAACCGAATTCTCTAAATTGAAGACAATTTCAAGATAACCATTTGAAGCCACTCTCGAAAACCCATCTATACCTGAATTTTCTTCTAAATATTCTTTTGCCCCCTTTGGATCAGCTGCATTAAGAGAATTAATCGTGATACTAAAAGTTCTGTTTTTTCGGTCTAAAACAGGTTTTGGAGGAAGATTTACATAAGACACATTAAAATTGTGCGGATCTAAATCGACAGATTGCGAAAAGGCGGGGTTTATTAAAATAAGAAGTAAAAAAGTAATTATTCTTTTCATATAAATTGGTTTTTGGTGTGCCAAATATATGAAATTAGGCTACAGTTCTTAAGAAAAGATTTCTTTCAAAATATCCAGCGATTTTGGTCTTTTAAAACCCTCTAAATGGGAGCTGTAAAAATCAATTAAAATTTTAAGAAGCAATTGCCTCTCTATGACATGAAAGACTTTCTGGCTGTTATCAAATTTTAGTTCAATAAGTTTTTTAAGCAAATTAGTTTCATGCTCAGAAAGAGCCGTTGAAGTCTGAAAATGTGTAAAAATCCCTTCGTTCATTTCGAAATAAGGCAAGTCAATTTCAGAAACATCAGGATAAAAACCCAGATACTTTGTAATTTCCAAAAGTAAAATTAAATGGAAATTTGAAATTTCGTCGTGATGATCGAGCCAGGTTAAGGCAGTTTCTAAAAACACAAAAAGCGGTTCGTTTTTTTCTTCTTCCTGAATCGAATAATGAAGCATTTCAGACAGAAACATCACGATTGTACTTTTAAAAATATCAGTATGAATGGTCTGAAACGGAACTGCGGTTTTTATTTCTTTGAAGTTTTCTAAAGTTCCTTTGTTTTTATGGACAGCTTCGATTTCTAAAATGGACAATGGTTGAAAATAAGCAATTTTCTGACTCGCTTTTCGGCTGGAAAAAGCATCGCGCACAAAATAAGATTTCAGTCCGTTTGAAAGTGTAAAACATTTTACAATCAAACTTTTTTCCTGAAATTTTAAAGATGAAATTACTATTGCTTTTGTTTTGACTTGCACAATTTTAGATTGTAGATTTTAGATTGTAGATTTTAGATTGTAGATTTTAGACTTTAGACTTTAGATTATGAAACTGTCACTGAATACTGAGACTGAATACTGAGACTGAATACTGAGAACTATCGAATAATCATCACTTTCTTGACTTTAGTTTCACCTCCGTCTTGTGCCGAAATAAAAATCATATAAACACCTGATGCCACTTTATATCTTCCAAAAGCAGTGGTGTCCCATTCTATAGTTCCTCCTTCTGAAGTCGTTTCATAAACTAAGTTTCCTTCGATATCCGTAATTTTTACATTGGCTTTATCTAGTAAACCGGCAACTTTTACAGTTCCTGAATAATTAGGTCTAACCGGATTTGGATATACAAATACATTATTCAAATCTTCATTTGCTCCGGTTGCAATTCCTTTAAACGAAATCATTCCCTTATTGGTTACAATAAACACCTCGCCCGTTGTGCTGTTAATTTTAATATCGTTTATGGTATTACTTGGCAGGGGCGAATTGTTGATTGTAAAATGATATTTAGTTTCCTGACCGTTTTGAGAAACCATGAATATTCCCGAATCTGCGGTACCAATCCATTTATTATTTGCTCCATCTACTACAATCGAAGTAATAAATTGTTCGTACATTAATTCCTGCGCCAGATTATCGTCCAATATAATAATTGGATTTGCTTTTAACTGGCTGTCTGTTTGAAAATTTCCAATATTCGACAAAACCCTTAATCCTTTTGTAGTTCCTATCCACAATTGGTTTTTATTATCGATTGCTACAGATCTCACATCAGCCGTTGGCAGATTTCCGGTATCAGAGCCTGTTGTTATTTTTTTAAAAACATTACCGTTTTCATTAAAAGCAACAACTCCGTCATTATAAGTCGATATCCATTTTGTGTTGTTTTTATCAATCACGATGTTGGCATAACTTGTACTTTCGGCATTATTTAAAATCGTACTTGTAGTATAACTCTGCCAGCTTCCGTTTGGTTTTAAAACTTTCAATCCGTTTTTAATTCGGCTGTTTGTTACCCAGAGATTTCCTGATTTATCAAATGCAGTTCCGTTTATACGAACATCAATATAATTTGGTCCTTCAAAAGTTAAGGTTTCTAAACCGCTGTTTTTTTCATTAAACAAATAATTCGGAATATCATTTTCTATTCGCAGTAATCCTGAGAAAAAAGAACTCGCGTAAACTTGTTTTTCATTATTAGGATTAACAATAATACGCGTAATTGATTTCGCATCATAAACTTCTGAATATGGGATATTTAACCATCTCGAGTTATTAAGTTTACTTATACCATAACTATCTAATCCATAAGGATTATAATAAATATCATAATCTCCATAGACTGCCCAAAGCGAATTTGACGCAACATCTATAGAGAAAATATCATTACGAAGCGGCCCATCTGGAGTAGTGTTTTCAAAAGTTCCTGCTCCGGAAAGTGATGAAGAAAACAAACCTTTTTCTTTTGTTCCGATGTAAATTAAGTCGCCTGCTGCCGATGCGCATGAAAAAGTTAAATTGGCTTCGGGAAGCTGCGTATTCACAATCTGACGATTTAAAACCATTTGATTGTTATAAACATAAACCGTGTTTGAAGTCGTAACAAACAAATTATGATTAACCGCACGCATGTCCTGCGCAGATTGCGGTAATTGCGAAAACCCAACAAAAGTATTCGAACTATAACGATGAATATTACCACTTGCGTTGATTGCAATTAATTGTGTATCCAGAGTACTTATATTTGACCAATCGCCTGAATTAACGACCGCCCATTGGCTAAAATCAATTAAATTAGGATTGGTGCTGTCTGCTCTTCTAACTCCTGTAGAAGTTGCTGCAAAAATAAACCCGTTAAAAAAGGCCGTTTGTCTTACGCTGATTTCGGCTCCATTATCACCTATAAAATAAGTATCTCCAAATTGTGATGTTGACAAATTAAACTGCACAATTCCAAAATCACAGGACACATAAAGCACTCCATTGTTTTCTAATAGATGATTGATTTTTTTAAGGCTTGCCGGTAATTGTTTATTAATGATGTCGACTTTCTTTATCATGCTGTTGTCGGTTTCATTAATAACAATCATCAAACCATTTTCATAACCCACAATTGTTTTTTTGAATGCCTCGCTATGATAAACCGCAGAAATGGTCTGTCCTGAAAGTCCATCAACTGTTGTGGTTGTTTTTAGAATATTAGCCGCAGAATTTTTAGAGAATAATGCATTTTCTGAAGCTGCAAAAACTGTCGTTGGAGATTCTGATATATCTTTTATTTCATTAAATGAAAAATATCCCTGCCATGACAATTGTCCTTGAGCAAAGCCAAATTGAAACAAAAAGAAAAATAAAACACAACAATATCTTCTCACCATTTTTAATTTATTCGGATAAACAAATATAGTACAAACGAAAGTATTTGTTTTTTGTTCTGGCATAAATAAAAAAAAGCCCTCGATTTATCTTTTGATAAATGAGAGCATTTTTTAATTGTAATTAATTTTATACTACACCTTGCGCAAGCATAGCATCGGCAACTTTAACAAATCCTGCAATGTTAGCTCCTTTTACATAGTTAACATATCCGTCTTCTTCTGCACCGTATTTTTTACATTGGTTATGAATTCCAACCATAATATCTTTTAATCTTAAATCTACTTCTTCACTTGTCCAGTTAAGACGAATAGAGTTTTGTGTCATCTCTAATCCAGATGCAGCAACTCCGCCGGCATTTGCCGCTTTACCAGGAGCAAAAAGTACTTTATTATCTAAGAATAATTTAATAGCATCTAAAGTAGAAGGCATATTTGCAGCCTCAGTTACACACAGAACACCATTATCTATTAATTTTTTAGCATCATCTCCGTTTAACTCGTTTTGAGTAGCACATGGAATTGCGATATCTACTTTTACTTCCCAAGGGCTTTTCCCTTTATGGAATACAGCATTAGGATATTTTTCTAAATATCTTTCTGCTCTATTATCTCCAGTAGCTCTCATTTCAACCATGTGTTCAATTTTTTCTCCAGAGATCCCTTCTTCATCATAGATGTATCCGTCAGGACCAGAAATTGTAACTACTTTACCTCCTAGTTCATTTACTTTTAAAGCAACACCCCAAGCTACATTTCCGAATCCAGAAATAGCAACTCTTTTACCTTTAATCTCATGCCCTATAGTACGAAGCATTTGGTCTGTAAAATAAACAACACCGTAACCTGTAGCTTCTGGTCTGATTAATGAACCACCGTAAGCCAGACCTTTTCCAGTTAAAACTCCTGTAAATTCATTTCTAATTCTTTTATATTGACCAAACAAGTAACCAATTTCTCTTGCTCCAACTCCAATATCTCCGGCAGGAACGTCAAGATCAGGACCAATATGACGGCATAATTCTGTCATAAATGATTGACAGAAACGCATGATTTCTCCATCAGATTTTCCTTCCGGATCAAAATCAGATCCTCCTTTTCCTCCACCCATTGGAAGAGTAGTCAAACTATTTTTAAATACTTGTTCGAAAGCAAGGAATTTTAAAACAGATAAGTTTACGGTATGGTGAAATCTAATTCCTCCTTTATATGGCCCAATTGCAGAATTCATTTGAATTCTAAAACCTCTGTTTACGATAATCTCTCCTTTATCATCAACCCATGGAACTCTAAAAATTATAGATCTCTCCGGCTCAGCTATTCTAAGAAGTAAATTTTTACCATCATATTTTTTTCTTTCCGCGATAAATGGAATTACCGTTTCTGCAAATTCTCTAACGGCTTGAAGAAATTCCGGCTCGTTTGGATTTTTTGACTCAACAAGAGCCATAAATTCATTTATTTTTTGTTCCATCTTTAAATAAATTATTCAAATAATAGTTTTAAACTTAATCAATTAAATAAGAAAATACGTTTTAAGAAAACGTTTTCGTTACAACATGCAAAGATAAATGAAATTGATCATGGTTTGTTATTTTTTTTCGTTTTTAAAGGAGAATTGTGTAATTTCTAAACAAAAATTAAAATACAATTTTTCCCTTCCGAAATTACTTCAAATTACCCTACTTAAAGTCAGAAAATTAAGTGTTTTGTTACTAATTTTTTAATAGAAGTATTTAATATTTTGATTAGACTATGTTTTTTATATATTTGCCCAAGATTTGAAAGCCCCAACCATGTTTAAATACCTATATACCACGATTTTCGCCTTATTTGGATTTTCTACAATAGCAACAGCGCAAGGCATTGCACAAGAAGTAGGAGTTATTTTCGGACCTGTATCTTTTCGATCGGATTATGGCGAGAGAAACAATTTTGACACCACCATTGGAAACACCGGATTTGGGGTTGGAATTGTACACTTCATTAACTTTTCTGCTAATAATAACAGAGAAAGCTTCTTTACAGAACATTTTAAAGTTAGATCTGAATTATCTTTCAACACAACCAAATTAGAACATTTTGGCCACTGGGTAGAAAGAGAGAAAGAGAAAGGTCTTGTAAAACACCTGCAGGCTATGCACGGAAGTTCTACTTTAGTAAACCTTGGAGCTCAATTAGAATTTTCTCCTTTCATGAAAATTCATGATTTCGAAAACACAATTGGCAGTTTTAGCCCGTACATCAGTTTAGGTTTTCAGGTTAGTTACTATTCTACCAAAGTCGATTCAAGATTAGGCCAATTGGGTCTTCCTGCAACTACTTTTCCAAAATACTTAACTCCTTCTGATGGTCGCCAGCATGGTTTCTCAAGTGAAAACGGAGTAGTTTTATCAGGAACGCTTGGTGTTGGAGGCCACCTTAAAATTGCCCCAATGAGCGATTTAATGGTTGAAGTACGTTATCAGGGGTATACTTCTGACTGGGTAGACGGACTTAACCCAAACAAAGACCTTTACAAAGAAAATAAAAGCAACGATTCGCAAGTATGGCTTAATGTTGGATACATTTACTACTTAGAATTCTAAGATATATCAAAATAAAAAATCCCAAATTCCATAAGTAAAATTGGAATTTGGGATTTTTTTTATTTGAAATTTTCTCTTTATGCTAACGCTTGTTCTAAATCTGCGATTAAATCTTCTGCATCTTCAATACCAACGCTTAATCTAACTAAATCGTCAGTAATCCCAACCTCTGCTCTTTTATCAGCAGGAATCGATGCATGTGTCATTAAAGCAGGATGATTTGCCAATGATTCAACTCCGCCTAAAGATTCAGCCAGAGTAAATACTTTTAGTTTCTCTAAAAATGCAATAGAATCTTCTTTTTTACCTGATTTAAAAGTAAAAGAAACCATTCCTCCAAAAGCTTTCATTTGCTTTTTTGCAATTTCATGAAATGGATGGCTCTCTAATCCAGGATAATAAACTGTATTTATTTTTGGGTGTTTACTCAAGTACTCTACTACTTTTTCTCCATTTTCGCAATGCCTCTGAACTCTTAGCGCCAGTGTTTTGATTCCTCTTAAAACCAAAAAACTGTCCATTGGTCCTAAAGTTGCTCCGGTTGCAAATTGCTGAAAATGCAATTGCTCTCCTAAAGCTTCGTCTTTTACGATTAAAGCTCCTGCGATAACATCAGAATGCCCGCCTAAATATTTCGTAGCCGAGTGCATTACAATATCAGCACCTAAATCAAGAGGTTTTTGTAAATATGGCGTAGCAAAAGTATTATCTACAGCAAACCATATTTTATGTTCTTTCGTGATTTTTGCTACTTCGGCAATATCAGCCAATTTCATTAACGGATTAGTTGGCGTCTCCACCCAAACCAATTTTGTATTTTCATTGATTAATGATTTCAGTTTTGCGATATCAGTCATATCAACAAAATGAAATTTAATTCCTGAATCTTTATAAATTCTAGAAAACATACGGTACGTTCCGCCATATAAATCATCCATTGCGATAACTTCGTCACCCGCTTTAAACGATCTTAAAATACAATCTGTAGCCGCTAAACCAGACGAAAAAGCCAATCCGCGAGTACCATTTTCAATACTTGCTAAAGCTTCTTCAAGAGCCGTACGAGTTGGGTTCGACGCTCTGCTGTATTCATAATCTGCCAAAGGTTTACCCGGACTTGTCTGAATAAAAGTTGAAGTTTGATATACCGGAGGCATAACAGCTCCTGTACTTGGATCATGATGCTGACCACCATGTATTACTTTTGTATTGAATTTCATATAGTTATAAATTTTGAATCCATAATTGTAGTACAAATTTACCGCTTAATTTATTTTATCCTGACACAACTTCTTACCTTTGTATATAATTAACACTTTTTGATATGAAACAGTATTCATTTTTAGTCTTTCTGTGTTTGATTTTTACGAGTTGCAACAAAGAGCTTTCATTTGAAAATGAAACGTTTGAAGAAAAATCAACGATTCCGTGCGAAACTGACTGCCCAAAAATTACCATAGATATTCCTATTGCAAAAAAATTCCCTGTCGTTGCAGACAGCATCAATAAAAAAGTATTCGCAGTTGTAAAAGAAATTATTTATTTCGGCGAAGACTCAACAAAAGTCAATGATTACAAATCTTTGTCGAAATCTTTTATTGCTTCTTATGAAGAAATGCACCAAAAATTTCCAAATGATACCTTTGGCTGGGAAGGAAAAATAACCGGAAATGTCGAATTCGAATCAGATCAGATTATAAATATTAAAATAGATCATTACACCTTTACTGGCGGTGCTCATGGTTATCAGGGTTTTCGATCCTTACTATTTAATCGAAAAACAGGAAAAGTCATCTTTAACGATCAAATTTTTAAAAACGAAAAAGATTTTAAGGCTTTCGCCGAAAAGGAATTCAGAGCCAAATATCACATTCCCGAAAATGCAAACATAAATGCAACCGGATTAATGTTTGAAAATGATAAGTTCCAATTACCACAAAACATTTTTTATACCTCAGAAGGTTTACTTTTATATTACAACTCTTATGAAGCCGCTTCTTATGCCGATGGTCCAAAAGAGATTTTATTTCCGTATGAAAAAGTGAGTAAATATTTGAAATTTCAGTAATTCAAAACAACTAAATACAAAAGGCTTCTTAGAAATAAAATATTAATCTGCAATAAAATGAAGGACAATAAATTATATCATATTCTAGATCTTATAGAAGAAATAGATAAGGTCGACAAAATGCTCATTTTACATAAAGATTCAGATTCTGCTTTGATGTCAGACCAATATAAAAATCAAAAGCTAAAACTAAGTAATTGTTTGGTTAAAGAACTTTTAACCAATAGTGATAACAGAACTGAAGTTATGTACATTATCAAGCTTTTTATAGAGAAATTTTACAATAATGAAATAAGTCATTTGCATTTTGAAGAAAATGATAGTTTAAAAAAAATTGAAAACGTATTTATTGAAAATTACGCTTAAAAAACTTCATCAAAATACAATTCAAAAGTATCTTTGTGTTAGACGCACTGCAGTTCGTCTCTACAGAAAAAACCTCAGAACCTTAGCTTCTCAGCAACTTAGAACCTTTATTGAACATCATACTTCATCTTCCTCAAAACCCTCAAAGCTTCTTTAAAAGATAAATATGCCTGTCCGTAAGGCTTTAAAAGTAATTTAGCATCGATTAGTTTTTGCTTAGCATCATCAAAACCATTCAAATAACAAATCATGAAAGTCGAAGGCAGATTTTCAAGATCTTTCATTTCACGTTCCGATAAAGAAATACCCCTCTGTAATTTTTGAAGCAGTGCCATATTTGAATTATAAATATGGAATAACATTTTCCGATTAAATTCAGGCGGTTGAAAAAGTATCTGACGATCAATTTTATAATAACCATTATCAAAAAAATGAATCGTTTGTTCTTCAAGCGGATAATAACTGGTTTTGTCGTTTAAGCCAAGAGGCACATATTCTGTAATAGTAAAACTATCATCGTCATAAAATATAGTAACCACATCCTGAGCGGAATAGAAAAGTTTAACTTGTTCATTAATCAATTCAATATCTACGCGGGACAAAAAAGTTTTATCTCTCGATTTTTTAGGAACTCCCGCCCAGCAAATCACAAACAATTCCTTAAAAACACGATACTTTGGCGACATATCTTTATGCCTGAAATTCATAAAATCGATAACCCCGTCCAACGTATATTGAATACTATTTCGGGAACTATTTTCAATCCCAATTACGGTTTCGGTATTCTGATTATTTTTTTCGACTTCTTCATGTTCTTCCACAGGAATGGAATTACTGCCTCGTCTTATAAAAACACTATTGGCAAGTATGGTATGAATTCCTTTTTTAAAATAGGAAATTTTGCTTTTAGGCTTTATCGTAACTAAACCAATAACTTTATCTTTTGGAAGATTGGGAAATGGGACGTTTTCGTATTGAATTTTTGCAGGATTTTCTAAAAAAGCATTAACGAGATTCTGAATTCGGCTGTCATCGAAGAAATCGTCGCCTACAATTTCATTATCCTGATCTTCTACTCCAACAACGATATAAGAATTATTAGCCGGATTTGAATTAGAAAGTGCACAAATATGTTTAAGAAACTTTGCTTTACCTTCCCGGGAATGAAGATTCAGCTGCCTTTTTTTATCATAAAAACTGCTCTCGTCATTGTGAGCAAGTAGATTTTTTATTAAAAGGCGCTTATTAATCATTTATTTTAGATTATTAGACTAGTTTAGATTTTTAGACTTCTTAGATTTATGATTTTCAGATTCCTAAGATAATCTAAAGATCTAACTTTCTAAGAAGTCTAACTATCTAATTTTAAATATTTTTCTTGACGATGGTCGAAGATGCCTGCGCGGTGCTCATCACAACTAGATCGGCTATGTTGACATGATACGGTCTTGAAACTACAAAATGAATAATATCAGCAATATCTTCGGCCTGAAGCGGATCAAAACCTTTGTAAACATTTGAAGCTTTCTCGACATCGCCTTTAAAACGTACTTCGCTAAATTCTGTTGCCACCATTCCGGGGTGAATTGCTCCAACTCTAATTCCAAAAGGATTTAAATCAATTCGCATTCCAGCCGTAATAGCATCTACGGCATGTTTGGTGCCGCAATATACATTTCCGTTTGGATATACTTCTTTAGCTGCTGTTGAACCAATATTGATAATATGTCCTGAATTTTTAGCCGTCATTTTCGGAATCACCGCTTTCGAAACATATAAAAGTCCTTTTACATTGATATCGATCATGGCATCCCAATCGTCTAAATCACCTGTTTGAATCGGGTCTAATCCGTGCGCATTTCCGGCATTATTAATTAAAACATCAATATCTGAAAATGCATCCGGAAGATTCTCAATTTTTTCCAAAACATCATTCTTATCTCGAACATCAAAAGAAAGCGAATGCACTTCTGTAAAAGCCGAAAGTTCTTTTTCCAATTCTTCTAAACGATCTTTGCGTCTTCCGCAAAGAATAACTTTAAAATTGTTTTTTGCTAAAATCTGTGCAGCTGCTTTTCCAATTCCGCTTGTAGCACCAGTAATTAAAACTGTTTTTTTCATTCTATATTTTTTATTTTTTGCCACAAATTAAAATGATTTCAATAATTTTTTATCTGTGTTAATACATCTAATCTGTGGCAAAATATTTTAGTTAACTGAATACTGTCACTGCGACTGAATACTAAAAATTAAGCAACATCATCGCCCATACTTTCTGTCCAGATCGCAAACCAGTCTTCTTTGTCCATTTCTAATTCGATCGCTTTCGCTAAAGACTGAATTCTGGCAATGTTAACTGTTCCTGCAATTGGAATAATTGAAGCTGGATGTTTTAGAACCCACGCAAGTAAAAGCGTATCTGCTCCTAAATGATATTTCTCCAATAAAGTCGAGAATAATTTTTTCAAACGACGCGTTTTCTTAGTATCCTCTCTAAAAACAGTTCCAAGCGGATTCCATGATAACGGACGAATTCCGTTTGTCTGCATATAGTCTAAACTTCCGTCAACCATTGCTTCATAGTGAGTTGCAGAAAATTGTACCTGATTATAGCTTACTTCTGTTTTCTGACGAATCAATTCTGTTTGAGAACTTGTAAAATTAGAAAGTCCAAAATCTAAAATTTTCCCTTCTGTTTTTAATTTTTCAACTGCTTCCGCAATTTCATCAGCCTGCATTAAGGGACTTGGTCTGTGCAGTAAAAAAACATCAACATAATCTGTTTTCAGCTTCTTTAAAGATTCTTCAACAGACCAAATAATGTACTCTTTAGAATAATCGTAATGTTTAATTTTGTTATTACGACTTTCAGTTACCAGCTGAATACCGCACTTGGTAATTAATTGTAGTTTTTCACGCGAAATCTTGCTGGCTTTGAATGCCTTACCAAAGTCGGCTTCGGTAGTATAGTCACCGTAAATATCGGCGTGGTCAAAAGTTGTAATTTTGTTTTCGATACAAACTTGTATCAGGTTTTCCATTTCTTTTGGCGTTAGGTTTTTATCCCAAACACCCCAATTCATAGTGCCCGAAATTATAGGCGATAATGTTGTTTTACTCATGGTTTCATTGCGTTATTTTTGGTAATAAATATGCTTTTTACAAACATATCCATCAAAGTTCTTAAAAATATAAAAATAGATTCACAATTCGTCCTTAAAATTAGCTGATTGGTCGAAGTTTTAACCATTCTTTAACATCTTACTTCTCAAAAAATAGTCAATTTGCACTCTCAAAAACAAGGCGTACAAATCAAGGTTATAAAAATATTTATATGGAAGAAAATACAACGACTTTAGACATTAGAGCGATAAATGAAAAAATTGAAAGAGAAAGTGCTTTTATAGACCTTCTTACAATGGAAATGAACAAAGTTATTGTGGGCCAGAAACATATGGTCGAGCGTTTATTAAT
>Ga0157370_10002151_pt1 | contig 24067 bp, 23 predicted proteins | sample C35metaG_FD_113463 | JGI IMG/M metagenome (GOLD analysis project Ga0157370, IMG submission 113463) | Corn rhizosphere microbial communities from Kellogg Biological Station, Michigan, USA - C3-5 metaG | ecosystem: Host-associated > Plants > Roots > Rhizosphere > Soil | place: USA: Michigan...
CATGTTGCGGCTCGTGCGGGTCCAAGCGATCGGGCCGGCCGGTCGCGACATTGCAGAAGGCGCAGGCGCGGGTGCAGACCGAGCCGAGGATCATCACCGTCGCGTGCTTTTCCTTCCAGCACTCGCCGATATTGGGGCAGGCCGCCTCTTCGCAGACGGTGTTGAGCTTTAGGGCCCGCATCAGGTCGCGCGTCTCGAAAAATTCACGGCTGTTGGGTGCCTTCACCCGAATCCAAGCGGGCTTTTTGAGCGCGGGATTATCGGGCTTATGGGCCTTTTCGGGATGGCGGAGGGGCGGGTTTTCCATCGCTTCAGATGTGGCGAGAGCGGGGCACAGCGTCAAGCACCGATGATCTGCGGCACGACGAGGAAGAGGTCCGTGTCCGCGGTGCGTTCGCCCAGCGCCGTGATGAGGGCATGGGCCTGGCCGCGGTGATGCGTCTGGTGATTGAAGAAATGCGCGACCAGCAGGCTGCGCGGCAGCGTAATCTCGCGCTGCGCCGCGCCGCTGAACCAGGACAGCGGCTCATCGAGCCAGGGCTGGGTGACGCCCTCGGCCCAGCGCTCGATTCTCTCATCCGCCGCGTAGCGAAGGCGCTTCAGCTCGGCGAAATCCTCGATCCACAGCGCGCTTTGCTTCAAGGCGCCTTCGGGCTTCTCCCAATCGGCAAGGCGCGACATCCATTGGCGGTCGCCCCAGAGGATGTGCGCTAAGGTCTTGTGCAGCGAGCCCCAGAAGGCGCCGCGCTCCTCCTTGCGCTGCGCGTCCGAGAGCCGCGCGGCGGGCTCGTAGAGCCGGCGGTTCATCTCGGTATTGTAGGCCGTCATGGTGCGCACATAGGCCGGCGTGATCATGGCCCTCGATCCTCGCGCGCGGCGCGCGCCTCAAATATGCAGCGCGCGGCCCCAGGCTTCGAGCACGGATTCGTGCATCATCTCGGAAAGCGTCGGATGCGGGAAGACGGTCCCCATCAGATCCTGCTCGGTGCCTTCCATGGTCTTGGCGATGGCATAGCCCTGGATCAGCTCGGTCACCTCGGCGCCGATCATATGCGCCCCCAAGAGCTCGCCGGTCTTGGCGTCGAACACGGTCTTGACCAGCCCTTCGGGCTCGCCCAGCGCAATCGCCTTGCCATTGCCGATATAGGGAAAGCGCCCGACCTTCACCGCGCGGCCGCCTTCCTTGGCCTTCTTCTCGGTAAGGCCGACGCTCGCCACTTGCGGCATGCAATAGGTGCAGCCGGGGATGTTGGTCACGTCCATCGGATGAACGGTGTTGAGGCCGGCGATGCGCTCGACGCACATCACGCCTTCATGCATCGCCTTATGCGCGAGCCAGGGGGGCCCAACCACGTCGCCGATCGCATAGATGCCGGGCTCGCCGGTGTTGCACCATTGATCGATCACGATATGGGTGCGGTCGACCTTCACCTTGGTCTTCTCGAGGCCGAGATTCTCGACATTGCCGACGATGCCGATGGCGAGGATGACGCGCTCGACCGTGATCTGCTGCGACTTGTCGCCGGTGACGAGCGTCGCCGTGACGCTGTCGGCGCTCTTCTTCAGATCCTTCACCTGCGTCGAGGTGAAGATCTTCATCCCTTGCTTCTCGAAGGCGCGCTTGGCAAAGGCCGAGATCTCCTCGTCTTCCACGGGCAGCACGCGGTCCAAGACCTCGACCACCGTCACCTCGCAACCGAGATTGCGATAAAAGCTCGCGAATTCGATGCCGATCGCGCCCGAGCCGATGACAAGGAGCGATTTCGGCAGTGCCGGCGGCACCATCGCCTCGCGATAGGTCCAGACGAGCTTGCCGTCGGGCTCCAGGCCCGGCATCGCGCGCGCGCGGGCGCCGGTCGCGAGGATGATGTGCTTGGCGCTGAGCGTGCCGAGGGATTTGCCGTCCTTGGCGACATCGAGCTTGCCGGCGCCGGCCAAGGTGGCGCTGCCGTCGAACACGGAGATCTTGTGCTTCTTCATCAGGAAGCCGACGCCGTTCGAGAGCTGCTTGGCGACCTTGCGCGAGCGCTCGACGATTTTCGTCGCATCGAAGGTGATGTCCTTGGCCGAGAAGCCGAACTCGCCCAGGCGATGAAGAAGATGATTGATCTCCGACGAGCGCAGGAGTGCCTTGGTCGGGATGCAGCCCCAATTGAGGCAGATGCCGCCCAGATTCTCGCGTTCCACCACCGCGGTCTTCATGCCGAGCTGCGCCGCGCGGATCGCCGCGACATAACCGCCCGGCCCGCCACCCACCACCACCATGTCGAAAGAAGATTCAGCCAATTATCCCCTCCTCAACAACTCCCGCTCGTCACCCCCGCGAAAGCGGGGGTCCAGGCATCGCTGGATTCCCGCTTTCGCGGGAATGACGCGCTGCAGCTTCGCTGTGGTCACGCGAAGCGAAATCACACGCGTAGCACAGGCGAAGGCCGAATCTAGGCCTTCGCCGTCGTGCGAAGCTAAATCAACAGCGCGCCCGGCGCCTCGATCAGCTTCTTGAACGCGGCCATGAACTGCGCGCCGACCGCGCCGTCGACGACGCGATGATCGAAAGTCGCGGTGCAGCTCATCACCGTCGCGATGGCGAGCGCGCCCTCCTTCACCACCGGCCGCTTTTCGCCCGCGCCCACCGCGATGATCGCGCTTTGCGGCGGGTTGATGACGGCGGTGAATTGTCGCGTGCCGAACATGCCGAGATTGGAGATCGAGATCGTCCCGCCCTGGAACTCCTCGAGCTTCAGCTTGCCGTCCTTGGCGCGCTCGGCAAGCTCGCGCATCTCGGAGGAGATCAGCGGGATCGCTTTCTTGTCGGCATGCTTGATGATCGGCGTGATGAGGCCTTCGGGCAAAGCCACTGCCACCGCGACATGCACATCCTGCCATTGGAGGATCGCATCCTCGCTCCAGGCGGCGTTGACCGCCGGCACTTTGCGCAAGGCCAAGGCCGCCGCCTTGATAACGAAGTCGTTGACCGAGGTCTTGACGCCCAGCGCGTCGTTGATGTCGGCGCGGATCTTGAGGAGCGCGTCGATCTCGCAATCGACCGTCAGGAAATAATGCGGCACCGCCTCCGATTCGCTGAGCCGCGTGGCGATGACGCGGCGCATGCCCGTGACCGGATGCTCGGTGTAAGGCGCGTTGCCGGCGAGCGCTGCGACCTGGTCCCTCGAATAGCGCGGCGCACCGCCGGCGCCGGGGCTCGGCATCGGCATCGGCATCGCAGGCGCACGTGCCTGGGGCGCGGGCGCTGCGGCCGTGCGCGGCGCGCCGCCTTTCAAAGCGGCCTCGACATCGTGCTTGACGATGCGGCCATGCGGGCCGGTCCCATTGACGCGCGACAGGTCGAGCTTGCCTTCGGCGGCGATCCGCCGCGCAAGGGGGCTGGCGAAGATTCGCGCACCGGAGGAATGACCATTCGTTGCAGCCGGCGCGGGCGCGGGCGAAGGCGGCGCCACTTGCGCGGGCGCGGCCGGCTTTGGCGCCGGTGCAGCAGGAGCGGGTTGAGACGCAGCCGCCGCCGGCTTCGGTGCGGCCGGCGCGGCAGGCGATGCTCCGGGAGCGGGCTTTGCTTGCGCCAAGGCGCTCGCATCCTCGCCCTCTTCGAGCAGCAGCGCGATCGGTTGATTGACCTTCACGCCTTGCGCGCCTTCGGGGACGAGAATGCGGCCGAGCGTTCCCTCATCGACCGCCTCGAACTCCATTGTCGCCTTGTCGGTCTCGATCTCGGCCAGCACCTCGCCGGCCTTCACCTCATCGCCTTCCTTCTTGTGCCATTTGGCGATGCTGCCCTCGGTCATGGTGGGCGACAGCGCGGGCATCAGCAATTGAATCGGCATGTCCCGCTCCCGCTCAGCGATAAAGAACCGCTTTCGCGGCGGCGACGATATCGGCAGCCTGCGGCAGGGCGAGCCGCTCGAGATTGGCTGCATAGGGCAGCGGCACGTCCTTGGCGGTGACGCGCTTCACCGGCGCATCGAGCCAGTCGAAGGCCTGCTCCATCATTTGCGCCGCGATCTCGCTGCCGATGCCGGCATAGGCCCAGCCTTCCTCGACGGAAACGATGCGGTTGGTCTTCTTGACCGAGCCGACGATGGTCTCGACATCCAAAGGCCGGAGCGTCCGCAGATCGATCACCTCCGCCGAGATCCCGTCCTGGGTCAAAGCCTCGGCGGCTTCCAAGGCCAGCTGCACCATGCGCGAATAGGCGGTGATGGTGACATGCTCGCCCGGCCGCATCATGCGCGCCTTGCCGATCGGCACGATGTAATCGGGCGCCTCGGGCACCGGGAAGCTCGCGCCATAGAGCAACTCGTTCTCGAGGAAGATCACCGGGTTCGGATCGCGGATCGCCGATTTGAGCAGGCCCTTGTGATCGGCCGCGTCATAGGGCGCGATCACGACGAGGCCCGGCACATGCGCGTACCAGCTGCCATATTCCTGGCTGTGCTGCGCGGCGACGCGCGCCGCCGCGCCATTGGGGCCGCGGAAGACGATCGGACAATGCATCTGCCCGCCCGACATGTAGCGCGTCTTCGCCGCGGAATTGATCAGCTGGTCCATCGCCTGCATGGCGAAGTTCCAGGTCATGAACTCGACGATCGGCCGGAGGCCCGCCATCGCCGCGCCGATCCCGAGCCCGGTAAAAGCGTGCTCCGAGATCGGCGTGTCGATGACGCGGCGGGCACCGAACTCCTGCAGCAAGCCTTGGCTCACCTTATAGGCACCCTGATACTCGGCGACCTCTTCGCCCATCAAAAAGACGGTGTCGTCGCGGCGCATCTCTTCGGCCATCGCATCGCGCAACGCCTCGCGCACGGTGAGCTTCACCGTGGCGCCGGTCCACTCCGTCTCGGCGGCGGAGGCGGCGCGCGGCGGCGGCGCGGGCGCGGCTTCGCGGGCGGGCGATGGCGCCTTGGTCTTCGCGACCTCCTCGACCGGCGCTTCCTGCGCCGACGTCGATTGCTTGGGCGCGGGCGCGGCGGGCGCGGCTTTCGCTACCTCCTCGACGCTCTCATCCTCGCCGGCGATCACCGCAATCGGCAGATTGACCGCGACATGCTCGGTGCCTTCAGGGACGATGATCTTGGCGAAGGTGCCTTCGTCCACCGCCTCCATCTCCATCGTCGCCTTATCGGTCTCGATTTCGGCAAGTATGTCGCCGGCTTTGACCGGGTCGCCTTCCTTCTTATGCCATTTCGCGATCTTGCCCTCGGTCATGGTCGGCGAGAGCGCGGGCATCAACACATCGATGGGCATCTGCGTCACGCCTCGGCGTAAACGTCGGTCCAAAGCTCCTGCGGATCGGGCTCGGGACTGTCTTGGGCGAACTCGGCCGCGGCGGTGACGATATCCTTGATCTGCTTGTCGAACTCTTTGAGCTTGGCCTCGTCGGCAAAGCCGCCCTCGATCATCCGCGTCTTCATCTGGTCGATCGGGTCGTGCTCCTGGCGCATGCGGCTGACTTCATCCTTGCTGCGGTATTTCGCCGGATCGGACATCGAATGGCCGCGATAGCGATAGGTCTGCATCTCGAGGATGTAGGGCCCCTTGCCCGAGCGGACATAATCGACCGCCTCCTCGGCCGCTTGCGTGACGGCGAGGACGTTCATGCCGTCGACCGAATGACCCTGAATGCCGAAAGGCGCGCCGCGGCCGAAGAGATCGTGGCTCGCCGAGGCGCGCATCACCGACGTTCCCATGCCGTATTTGTTGTTCTCGATGATGTAGAGCACCGGCAGCTTCCAGAGCGCCGCCATGTTGAAGCTCTCGCTCACCTGGCCCTGGTTCATCGCCCCGTCGCCGAGGAAGGTGATGCTGATCCGGCCATTGTCCCGATAGCGATGGGCAAAGCCCATGCCGGTGCCGATCGGCACCTGGGCGCCGACGATGCCGTGGCCGCCGAAGAAATTCTTCTCACGGCTGAACATATGCATCGAGCCGCCCTTGCCCTTGGAATAGCCGCCGCGCCGCCCGGTCAGCTCGGCCATCACGCCTTTGGGGTCCATGCCGCAGGCCAGCATATGGCCGTGATCGCGATAGGAGGTGACGATCGTGTCGCCCTCCTCGACCGCCGCCATGACCCCGACCACCACCGCCTCCTCGCCGATATAGAGATGGCAGAAGCCGCCGATGAGGCCCATGCCGTACATCTGCCCGGCCTTCTCCTCGAAGCGCCGGATCAGCAGCATGTCGCGGTAGAGCTTGAGCATTTCCGCCGGCTCCGGAAGCGGCGCCGCCTCCAGCTCGCTGCGGCCCGGTTTCGGCTTGCGTTTGACGACGGCCATCCTCGTTTTTCCTTATCGCCCGATCGAGACTGCCGCGCACGCATCGAACACGGCGCGGGACAGGCCCTAACATGGTCCCGATGCCCTAGCAAGGCAATAACCCTGTGGACAAAATACTGTTTTGCAACACAAAATGAAACTTAACTGAATTTCAGTTAAGCATGCTGGAATCGAAGTGGAGTGGGCACAACGCAGGTGCGAGATGAGCGATTTTTGATCGGCCGCGCCTGCCCGCTGGCCGGAAAAGCTCAGCGCCGCGGCGCCGCCTTGGTGAAGATCACGATCTCGTCGGCGCCGCCGAGATTGAGCGTCTCGCGCGCATTCTCGTCGAGCAGGTCGCGATCGATCTTCGCGCGCAGCAGCGCGGTATGGCGGGCAAGCGGCGCTTCCTCGGCCTTGATCGCAGCGAGCGTCGTTTCCGCCTTGTGGATTTCCTGCGACAGCCGCATCCAGGCCAAAAGGCCGCGATCGCCCTGCACCAGGTGATAGGCGAAATAGGCAACGAGGCTGATCCCGAGGATCGGGCCGATGATGATTCGCGAACGTTGCCGGATGGCGTCGAGGACGAGCATGAAGCCAGAGAATCACGCGCGACTCGGGCTGTCAATGCCGAGTCGCAGCCGACGGACGCCCTTGTGGTGACTTAACAGTCTCTCAATGCGCCAAGGCCACACTTCCGGTGCGCAAACCTAAAATCCTGAACCGTTGCGTTCACGGGGGTGACGATGGAGCAGGAGGAAGAAGAAAGGTCGCTACGGACGCAGCTGGTCGACGCGATCAAGGAGTGTCGGCACCACCTGGAGATCCTGAAGTCTCCTTCTGGAACGGGCTCAGGCTACACGCGACGGGATAACAGCCGCGAGATCGCCATGCTCGAAATCGAGTTGCGCCGATTGAAGGAGGCTCTCACCAGTTTGGAGCAGAACTCAGAAGGTGAGACGTAACGCCCTGGTATAAGCGGCGGCGCGCCCGTCGCCTTGACAGTGGCGCGGCTGCGGCGCACAAACGCGGCGGGCTGCGGTCGAACCGCAATACCGGCAAGGCGGGCGCTTAGCTCAGCGGGAGAGCACACCCTTCACACGGGTGGGGTCGTAGGTTCAATCCCTACAGCGCCCACCAACCTTCGCCCGCGAAGCGGCGAAGGTTTCCCGCCGAAGCCCGAAGGGCGAAGGCGGGCTGTGTGTCGGCGCTTCGGTTGGCAAGCCGCCCTTCGGCAACGCGCCATCGACCAAGAGCCGCGCAGCCCTTCGCCGCCACAAGGGAGCCGCCCATGCCGCCCTCCGCCGTCAATCCGCCCGTCCTCTCTCTGCGCGAGCGCGACCGCCGCTGGGCAGCCTTGCGCAAGCTGCTGCGCGAGCGCGGGCTCGACGGCGCGGTGATCGCCGGCTTCCGCGCGCGCGAAATGTACGAGAGCTATGTCAGCGACGATTACAACGAAGGCTGCGTGATCTTCCCGCTGGAGGGCGAGCCGGTGATCGCCACCTGGGCGCATCTGCGCGTGTTGCGCGCGCTGTGGTCGGCCGAGCGCGGCCACCAGCTCTGGATCGAGGATCAGCGCGTCGCCACCTCGGGCGAGGCCGTGGCCGAAATCGTCACCGAAAAGCGTCTCGCCGATTGCAAGCTCGGCGTCGTCGGCCTGACCTCGCAGGCGCCGACCGAGACCTACGGCGCGATCCCGGCGAATTTCTGGACGCCCTTCGCGGCGGCGCTGCCGAAAGCGCGCTTTGAGGATATCTCGGAAGAGTTCAGCTATTTGATGCTGACGAAATCCGCGGAAGAGCTGGCGCAGGTGCGCTATGCCGCCGCCGCGGCCGAGGTCGCGTGCGAGGCGATCGCCGAGATCGCCGCGCCGGGCGTCGGCGAAGAGGCGATCATGGCCGAGGCAACGGCGGCGATGCTGCGCTTCGGCATCGGGCTGCGCTATCCGATGATCGTGATGAATTCCGGTCCGGCGACGCTCTCCTGGGGCCCGCCGCGCTGGACGACGCGCGGCGAGGCGCCGCGGGTCTTGGCGCGCGGCGATCTTATGCAGGCCGAGCTGATGCCGCTTTGCGGCAATCAGGAGGTTCAGGTGCAGATGACGGTCGCCTGCGATCCGCTCGACGACACCAACCGCAAATGCGAGCGCGTCGCGCGCCAATGCTATGACGCAGGCATCAAGGCGATGAAGCCGGGAATGAAATTCAGCGAGCTGACCCGGATCATGGAAGAGCCGCTCAAGGAAGCCGGCTGCTGGTCCTATACGCCGCTTCTCCATTCGGTCGGGCCGCATTTCCTGATGGGGCGCAGCGCGGTCAATGCCATCGATCTCAAAGCGCTCGGCGTGCGCTTCCAGGGCAAGATGGACTGGCGCGTGCGCGATGCCGTGCTGGCGGAAGGCATGGTTTTCGCCTTCGAGCCCAATGCCTGCATCGAGCGGCACCGGGTCAATATCGGCGGCACGGTGATCGTGACGGCGACCGGCTGCGAGGAATTGAACCGCATCCCGACCATGGTCACCCATAAGCAATAGCGGCAGCGGCCGGGGGCGCCCCCCGCAAAATTTTCCACCGGCCGGGTCTTGAAACCCGGCAAGCTTTCGCTAATCTTTGTGGCACTCATTCGGCCTGAGTGCTAATAAGCCGCATCTTTCGAACAATTCCAATTACTTGACGACCAGAAAGAAGGAGGAGATTCATGAAGTTCCGTCCCTTGCACGATCGCGTCGTGGTCCGGCGCATAGAGCAGGACGAAAAGACCGCGGGCGGGATCATCATTCCCGACACCGCCAAGGAAAAGCCGATGGAGGGCGAGATTATCGCCGCGGGCCCGGGCGCTCGCAACGAGAACGGCCAGCTCGTGCCGCTCGACGTCAAGGTCGGCGACCGGGTCCTCTTCGGCAAATGGTCGGGCACCGAGGTGAAGCTCGACGGCGAAGAGCTCATGATCATGAAGGAAAGCGATATCATGGGCATCATCGAGGGTTCGCCGGCGTCCAAGCGCAAAGTCGCCTGAACGCCCAATCCAGCGCAATTCAAAGTCCAACGGGAGAGTGACCCAACATGGCTGCGAAAGAAGTTAAGTTCCATGGCGATGCGCGCGAGCGTCTGCTCCGCGGCGTCGACATTCTGGCGAATGCGGTGAAGGTGACCTTGGGTCCCAAGGGCCGCAACGTCGTGCTCGACAAGTCCTTCGGCGCGCCGCGCATCACGAAGGACGGCGTCACCGTGGCGAAGGAGATCGAGCTCGCCGACAAGTTCGAGAATATGGGCGCGCAGATGATCCGCGAAGTCGCGTCCAAGACCAACGATCTCGCCGGCGACGGCACCACCACCGCGACCATCCTGGCGCAAGCGATCGTGCGCGAGGGCGTGAAGGCCGTGGCGGCGGGCCTCAACCCGATGGATCTGAAGCGCGGCATCGACGCGGCGGTCGAGGCCGTGGTCGAGGACATCAAGAAGCGCTCGAAGAAAGTCTCGACCAATGACGAGATCGCCCAGGTCGGCACGATCTCGGCCAATGGCGAGAAAGAAATCGGCACGATGATCGCCAAGGCGATGCAGAAGGTCGGCAATGAGGGCGTCATCACGGTCGAGGAGGCGAAGAGCCTCGAGACCGAGCTCGACGTGGTCGAGGGCATGCAGTTCGACCGCGGCTACATCTCGCCCTATTTCGTCACCAACGCCGACAAGATGATCGCCGAGCTCGACGATCCCTACATCCTGCTCTTCGAGAAGAAGCTTTCGGGCCTGCAGGCGATGCTGCCCGTGCTCGAGGCGGTGGTGCAGTCGGGCAAGCCGCTTCTGATCGTTGCCGAGGATGTCGAGGGCGAGGCGCTCGCGACCCTCGTCGTCAACCGGCTGCGCGGCGGCCTCAAAGTCGCGGCGGTGAAGGCTCCGGGCTTCGGCGATCGCCGCAAGGCGATGCTCGAGGACATCGCGATCCTCACCAACGGCCAGCTCATCTCCGAAGATCTCGGCATCAAGCTCGAGAACGTGACGCTCGACATGCTCGGCAAGGCCAAGAAGGTCCGCGTCGAGAAGGAGAACACCACGATCATCGACGGCGCCGGCAAGAAGGCCGACATCCAGGCCCGCACCAGCCAGATCCGTCAGCAGATCGAGGAGACCACCTCCGACTACGACCGCGAGAAGCTCCAGGAGCGGCTCGCGAAGCTCGCGGGCGGCGTCGCGGTGATCCGCGTCGGCGGCGCGACCGAGGTCGAGGTGAAGGAGCGCAAGGATCGCGTTGACGACGCGATGCACGCGACCCGCGCCGCGGTCGAGGAAGGCATTGTCGCCGGCGGCGGCTCTGCCCTCCTCTATGCGACCAAGGCGCTGCAAAAGCTGCGCTCCGAGAACGACGACCAGAAGACCGGCATCGACATCGTGCGGCGGGCGCTGCAAATTCCGACGCGCATCATCGCCGAGAATGCCGGCACCGACGGCTCGATCGTCATCGGCAAGCTGCTCGACAAGAACGACAACAATTACGGCTTCGACGCCCAGTCGGGCGAGTTCGTCGACATGGTGAAGGCCGGCATCGTCGACCCGACCAAGGTCGTGCGTCTCGCCCTGCAGGACGCGGCCTCGGTCGCCGGCCTCTTGGTCACGACCGAAGCGATGGTCGCCGAGAAGCCCGAGAAGAAGCCCGCGCCGATGCCGCATGATCACGGCGGCGGCATGGGCGGGATGGACTTCTAAGCACCCGCACACACGCGTCGCAGAGGCGAAGGGCGATCTCAGCCCTTCGCCGTCCTGCGAAGCAAAATTTTCGGAAGGGCCGCGGGAAACCGCGGCCCTTTTTTCCAACTGATCGTCATGGCCGGGCCGACCCGAGCCCTGCGAGGGCGAGACCCGGCCATCCAGGTCTTCCCGGATCGAATGAAGTTGTGGACTCGCGGGTCAAGCCCGCGGGTGACATCACGCGGTGTTGGCGCTCTCGGACCTCTCTTCACCCGGCAGACGGCGCGCCCATCGCATAGGGCTTGAGCGCGGCATAGACCGCAAAGAGCGCGGGCGTCGGAATGTCGTGGCGCCGGCCGAGCGCGACCGCGTGACCGTGCAGCGCTTCGAGCTCCAGCCGCTTGCCTTGGACGAGATCCTGATAGAGCGATGAATAATTCGTCGGCGCCAGCCCCTCGATGAAAGCGGCGGCGTGCTCCTTCGCCGCCGCATCGAGCGCTATCCCTTCCGCGCGCGCCAACGCCAGCAGCTCGTCGAGCTGCATCTCCCAGAGCCGGCGCGTCTCCGCCACCTCGCGCAGGAATTTGACCGGCAGCCGCGTCAGCGCGGTCACGCCCGCGAGCGGCGTCAGCGCGAGATATTTCTCCCACAGCGTCTTGCGGATGTCGGGCGCGATCTCATGAGGGATGCCGGCTTTGGCGAAGGCTTGCGCGACCTGACCCAGCCGCGCGCCCGTCCCGCCCGGCATCGCGCCGAACACGATGCGGCCGAATTGATGATGCGCGATGACGCCCGGCGCCGCGATATTCGCGAAGATATAGGCGGCGCCGCCCAGCACCTCGCCCGCGCCGATGAGCCGGGCAAGCTTTTCCTCGTTGTCGACGCCGTTCTGCAGCGAGAGCACCGCCGTTTCCGGGCCCGTCACCGGGCGCAGCAGCGCCGCGGCATCCTCGGTGTCGAAGGATTTGACGCAGACGAGGGCGAGATCGGCAGGCGCTTCACCCGCGAGCGTCGCCGCGGCCTTCACGGCGACCCGCCACTCGCCCTCGAGCGCCGAGCGGATGACGAGGCCTTCGTCGCGGATGGCGCCGAGATGCGCGCCGCGCGCGGCGAAGATCACCTCCTCGCCCGCCCGCGCCAGCTTCGCGCCGAAATAGCCGCCGACGCCGCCGCTGCCGACAATGACAATGCGCATTTCTCTGCCGAGCCTCGTATCGCGATCGCGGCGATTCCTACCGGCGCGCCGCCGCCGCGGCAAGAACACGGGCCTCTCACGCGCGAAGGGGTTTTCGCGCCGGCTCGCGGCGCCTAGGCTCTACGGAAACGCAGGATGAAGGAGGGTGAGGATGACAACAGCCGATTCGTCCGGCGGCGCCGGACGCCGCCGCGCGCTGGAGCGTGGGCAGCGCTTCGCCGAGCGCCACGGCCTCGCCATGCCGGTGCTGCTCGCGCCGATGGCGGGGGCGAGCCCGGTCGCGCTCGCCGCCGCCGTCGCCAATGCCGGCGGCATGGGCGGCTTCGGCGCGCTCTTGACGAAACCCGCCGGGATCGCCGATTGGGCGGCGGCGTTTCGCGGCCAGAGCAACGGCTCCTTCCAGATCAATCTCTGGATTCCCGACCCGCCGCCGCAACGCGATGCGGCGCAGGAAACGGCGGTGCGAGACTTTCTCGGCCGCTTCGGCCCGCCGGTTCCGCCCGAAGCCGGCGATGCCACGCCGCCCGATTTCGCGGCGCAGCTCGAGGCGCTCATCGAAGCCGCGCCGCGCGCGGTTTCCTCGATCATGGGCGTCTTCCCCGCGCCCTTCATCGCGCGGCTCAAATCGCGTGGCATCGCCTGGTTCGCGACCGCAACGACGCTCAAAGAGGCGCTGGTCGCGCAGGATGCCGGCGCCGATGCGATCATCGCGCAGGGCGCGGAAGCCGGCGGGCATCGCGGCGCCTTCGCGGCGGATGCGGCGGAGCGGCAGGCGGCGGGGCTGTTCGCGCTGCTGCCGCGGCTTGCCGACAAGCTCGCAGTTCCGGTCATCGCCACCGGCGGGATCGGCGATGGGCGCGGCATCGCCGCGGCGCTGACGCTTGGCGCTGCGGCGGCGATGATCGGCACCGCCTTCCTGCGCTGTCCCGAGGCTGGAACGCATCCCGCTTGGGCGGGAGCGCTTGCCGAATTGGAGCCCGAGGACACGATGCTGACCCGGGCCTTCAGCGGCCGGCTCGGCCGCGCCATCGGCAATGACTATGCGCGTGCGGCGGCGCAAACCGACGCGCCGCATCCCGCGCCCTATCCGGTACAGCGCGGCCTTACCCAGCCGATGCGCGAGGCGGCGCTTCGCGCCGGCGACATCGCGCGGCTTCAGGCCTGGGCCGGGCAATCGGCGACGCTCGCCCGTGCCGAGCCGGCCGGCTCGCTGACCCGGCGCATCTGGGACGAGGCGCTCGCGCATCTCGCCTGATCCGCCGACTCGAGGCCGCGACTGGTAACGTCGCAGCAGCCGCGCGGCGGCGGCCGGGCGTCACGCTTTTACGATTCCACAATCGCGCAGGCGGTAAGGATAAGGTGCGGGTTGCCCTCGCCAAGCACTCACCCGGCTTCGCGAGTCCCGTTGGCTTCCCCTTTTGGTTGCGATAACCTCGGCTTGGGGCGGATGGGGGATATCATGACATCGAGGCTCTGGGCTGCGACCATCGCCGCGCCGCTTTTGCTGCTGACCAGCTGCCAGCCGGTCAATCGCGCGCAGCCGCGCTTCACCGTTTCGATCGATGGCGTTCCCTATCCGACGCCGGAGGCGGCGACCGCGGCGCGGCAAAGCAGCGCCGAAACGGCCATTGCTCAGCTGCCGGCCGAGGGCGATCCGATCCTCGGTCATGCGGTGATCGTTCTCCCGGACCGCGATCGCTTGCGTCCTTTCGCCTTTTCGCGCAGCCGCACCTTGCCGCAGCCTGCCGCGACCGACTTCTTCATCAGCGACAATCAAATGCTGGAGCGCGAGACCGCCAATGCGCTGATGAAGAACCGCACCTTCGAGACCGCGTTGGTGCATGAGCAGAACGACGTCCTCAATCCCGACATGGGCGCCGCCGATTACATGGTCTGGTTCCAGGTCTTCCCGATCGGCACGGTGTGGAACGGACGGTGGATGGTGCGCCGCGCCGGCAGCACCGCCAGCCTGCCCGCGGTGTTCGATCCCGGGAAAAAGGCGTTCAGTGCGGATTGGTACGAATCCTTCATCAAGAGCGTGCGCGAAGCCGCGCTCCGTCTCGGCGCCAAGACCGCCCAAGGCGCCAAGCCGGGGACCGCGACCGCCGTCCATGGCGGCACCGGCTCGGGGATCATCGTCGACGCCGAGCACGTCCTCACCAACAATCATGTCGTCGCCGCCTGCCAGACGGCGAAAGTCTTCGACGGCGCGATGACGAGCGACGCGCCAGTGGTGGCGCGCGACGCGAGCAACGACCTCGCCCTCATCAAGATCTCGGCGCATCCGCGCGGCACCGCCGCGTTTCGCGACAGCTCGGGCGTGCGCGCCGGCGAGACCATCGTCGTCACCGGCTTTCCGCTCAACGGCCTCGTCAGCTCCGAGATGGCGATCACCACCGGCTCGGTGACCGCCCTCAAAGGGCCGAAGGACGATTCGCGCATCCTGCAGATCAGCGCGCCGATCCAGCCCGGCAATAGCGGCGGCCCGGCGCTCGACACGGATGGCGACGTGATCGGCGTCGTCTCCTCGACGTTGAATTCACTCTTCGTCGGGATCGCCACCGGCGGTGTCATTCCGCAAGGCGTCAACTTCGCGATCAAGACCGGCATCGTCGAGGAGTTCCTCGACGCCAATCGCGTCCACTACGAAAAGGCCGGCGCACGGCACGAGATGTCGACGCCCGACATCGCCGACAAGGCGCGGAAATTCACCGTCCGCGTCGACTGCCACTGAGGCGCGCCACCGCCGCCGCGCTCGGTCACATAAAGCCGAACGGTCCTCCCATCGGTCCGCCGAGGAATTGATCGGCGATTTCCTTCTGCTCCTTGTCGAGCGCGGCATAGAGCGGCTTGAGCGCCGCATCGGTTGCTTTGAGCGTCTCGAGGCGCAGCGCGATCATCTGCTCGCGTCCGTCGAGACGCTCCGGCAACGAAGCCCGCGACCAGTCGCGATCGAACAGCGAGCGGTGCTGCTCGTACATCGTCTTCGCGCTTTGGCGTACGGAATCGGCGTATTTGTCCCAAAGCGGCATTTGCTGCGGCGTGATCTTGAGCTCGGTCTTGAGGAAAGCGAGCTGCCCTTCGGCGAAATTCTCGCCGCTGCGGATGCCCGGGCCGCCATAGCCCCACATCATTCCCGGCCCCCAGCCGCCGCCGAACATCATGCCGGGTCCGTAGCCCCACATCATGCCGCGGTCCCAGCCGCCCCCGCGCGCGCCTGGACCTGCCGCGCCCCAACCCCACATCATGCCCGGGCCGTAGCCATGGCGATAACCAGGACCGGAGCCGGAACCGTCTTGATCGGAAGCGGCCGGCGGTTGGCTGCGCGGACCCATCTGCGCCGCCGCAATTCCCGCCGGCGGCAGCGCCAGCGACATCGCCACGGCGAACATTGTCAAACTTCGATGAAAGCACGTCATCGCTGCCCTCCTTCGATTGATCGATAAAACGAGGGTAGCGATTTCGGCGAGGCGAGAATTGATTTAGCGCAAGACGCGGCGTCGCCTGAACGCGCATCTTACTCGGAAATGGCTCGCTCTCACGAGGTGATGTGGCCCAAGACCTGCACGAGCTCGGCGACCTTGCGCCGCTGATCCTTGCGGTCTCCCGAGGCGATCGCGTGCTCGACGCAATGCTCGATATGATCCCGCAGAATCTCGTCCTCGAGCTTTTTGAGCGCCGCCTTCACCGCCTCGACCTGATGGAGCACGTCGATGCAGTAGCGGTCCTCGGCAATCATGCGCGCGACGCCGCGCACCTGGCCTTCGATGCGGCTGAGGCGCTGAGCGGCGGACTTCTTGACGGGGTCTCTCATGCGCTCCATACTATACCCTAGTAGGGTATAAGGCAACCCCTGAAGGATGAACCTCGTGAGCGATGCCGGACCGCATTCCCACTCGCACGCCCCCGCGCCCGAAGGCGGCGCCAAGGTCAAGGACGTCGTCTGCGGCATGAGCGTCGATCCCGCGAAGACGCCGCATCGCGCGCGCCAGCAGGGCCAAGACTATTTCTTCTGCGGCGGCAAGTGCCGCGAGAAATTCCTCGCCGATCCCCTGAAGTATCTCCAGGCCGGGGGAGCGGCGCCCGGCGAAATAAAAGAAGCGTCCGCAGCCGCGCAGACCGAAATCCCCGGCGCGATCTGGACCTGCCCGATGCATCCCGAGATCCGCAGCGACAAACCGGGCCCCTGCCCGATCTGCGGCATGGCGCTCGAGCCTTTGCATCCGGAGCCCGCCGAGGCGAGCAATCCCGAGCTCGCCGACATGACGCGGCGGTTTTGGATCGGCCTTGTCCTCGCGGTGCCGGTCCTCGGTCTCGCCATGGCCGGCGAGCGCCTGCCCTGGCTGCAGTTTCTCTTCGCGAGCCCGGTGGTGCTCTGGGCCGGCGCGCCGCTCTTCGCGCGCGGCTGGGCATCGCTCGTCCATCGCAGCCTCAACATGTTCACCCTCATCGCGCTCGGCACCGGCATCGCCTATCTCGACAGCCTCGTCGCGCTCTTCTTTCCGGAGCTCTTCCCGGCTTCGTTCCGCGGCATGCATGGCGCAGTGCCGGTCTATTTCGAGGCGGCGGCGATTATCACGGTGCTCGTCCTCTTGGGCCAGGTGCTGGAATTGCGCGCCCGCGCCGCGACCGGCAGCGCGATCCGCGCTTTGCTCGATCTCGCGCCCAAGACCGCGCGCCTCATCTCCGCCGAAGGCGAGCGCGACGTGCCGCTCGATTCGATCGCGCGCGGCGACCGGTTGCGCGTGCGGCCGGGCGAGAAAGTGCCAGTCGATGGCGTCGTGCTCGAAGGCGCGAGCGCGGTCGATGAATCGATGATCACCGGCGAGCCCATGCCGGTCGACAAGGCAGCGGGCGGCAAGGTGACGGGCGCGACGCTCAACACGACCGGCAGCTTCGTCATGCGCGCCGAGCGCGTCGGCAAGGATACGCTCCTCGCGCAAATCGTGGCCGCTGTGGCGCAGGCGCAGCGCAGCCGCGCACCGATCCAAAGCCTTGCCGACAAGGTTGCGTCCTGGTTCGTGCCGGCGGTGATCGCCGTTGCCATTGCGACCGCGATCGCTTGGACGTTCTTCGGCCCCGAGCCCGCCTTTGCCTTCGCGCTGGTCAATGCCGTGGCGGTGCTGATCATCGCCTGCCCCTGCGCGCTCGGTCTTGCCACGCCGATGTCGATCATGGTCGGCACCGGCCGCGGCGCGCGCGCCGGCGTGCTCTTCCGCGACGCCGAGGCGCTGCAGCGCCTCGCCGAGATCGACACGCTGGTCGTCGACAAGACCGGAACCTTGACCGAGGGCAGGCCGCGCTTCGCCGCAATCGGCGCCGAGCCGGGCTTCGAGGAGAGCGCGCTGCTCCGCCTCGCCGCCTCGCTCGAGCGCGGCAGCGAACACCCGTTGAGCCGCGCCATCGTCAAAGGCGCGGAGGAACGCGGGATCGCGCTCGCCGACGCGCAGGATTTCCGCGCCGAGACGGGAAAGGGCGTCATCGGCACGGTCGAGGGAAAGCGCATTGCCATCGGCAATCTCGCGCTCATGGAAAGCCTCGGCATCGGCGCCGAGGCCTTGCCGCGCGCGGGAAAGGAGCGCCGCCTCCAAGGCGACACCGTGATGTTCGCGGCGATCGATGGCAAGCTCGCCGGGTTTCTCGCCGTCGCCGATCCGATCAAAGACGGTGCCGCGGACGCGATCGCGGCTTTGCGCGCCGACGGCGTCCGCCTCGTCATGGCGAGCGGCGACAACCGCGCGACCGCACAGAGTGTCGCGACGCGTCTCGGCATCGATGAGGTCAAGGCCGAGCTTCTGCCCGAGCGCAAGGCCGCGCTGATCGCCCGCTATCGCGGCGAGGGCCGGGTCGTCGCCATGGCGGGCGATGGCGTCAACGACGCGCCGGCGCTCGCCGCGGCGGATGTCGGCATCGCCATGGGCACGGGCGCCGATGTCGCGCTTGAAAGCGCGGGCGTGACTTTGGTCAAAGGCGATCTCGCCGGCATCCTGCGCGCGCGGCACCTCTCGCGCGCGGCGATGCGCAACATTCGCCAGAATCTGTTCTTTGCCTTCGTCTTCAACGCGCTCGCCATTCCGATCGCGGCGGGCGTGCTCTATCCGCTTTGGGGCCTGCTACTCAACCCGATGATCGCCAGCGCAGCGATGAGCCTCAGCTCCGTCACCGTGATCGGCAACGCGCTGCGTTTGCGGCGGGTGCGGCTTTAGTCCGAGTGCAGCGTCCGCTGCAACGCCATCGCGCGTCCTTCGACTGCGCGCTTCCCGCGCGCTCAGGATAAGGTGGATGTAATTGCGGCATCGACTTTCGATGCCATGAGAAATCGCCCTCGTCCTGAGCTTGTCGAAGGACGCACAACGCCGCTGCAGCGTCGCGCGGCGCTACTTCTTCCGTGCCTGCCACAGGCCGAGATGCGCGCCGGTCGGATCGGTGATGATGGCGATGAAGCCTTCCTCCATCACCGGCATCACATCGCGCATCACCTTGGCGCCGAGCGATTTCGCCTTGTCGGTCGCGGCACGAATATCGGCGACATCGACATAGGGCATCCAGGCCGAGGGCGCGCCCGGCATCATCTGCTTCATCATCCCGCCGCCGGTGCCCTGGCCGACGCGGATGATGGTGTAGCTCATGCCGCCGCCCATCGCCTCGTCCTTCATCTCCCAATCGAACAGCGCGCCGTAGAATGACTTCGCCTTGTCGAGATCGTTGGTCGCGAGCTCGATGTGAACGAATGGATTTCCCATGGCCGTCCTCCTTCTGTGCCCCAACCATCATGCGCCGTGATTGATGGCAATTGGATGGCGGCGGCCGAAAGATCAGGTCACGGCTCGGCGTCGGGCTGATTCTCGGGCGCGGCGCGATCGAAGGCCGGGAGCTTCATGCATTCATCGAAGATGCGCATGATCGCGGGATAGGGCTTCAAGTCGAAGCTCGGATAGCGCTTGGCGTTGAAGACCTGCGGCACGAGGCAGAGATCGGCAAGGCCGGGCTGATCGCCGTGGCAGAACCGTCCCGCCTTGCCGTCCGAAGCGAGGATCGGCTCGATGCCGTCGAAGCCTTCCTTGATCCAGTGATTGAACCAGGTCTCGACCTGCGCCGCATCGAGCCCCATGGGCTTGGCGAGGTAGCGCAACACGCGCAGATTGTCGATCGGATGGATATCGCAGGCGATCGCCTGGGCGAGCGAGCGGACGCGCGCGCGGGCCCCCGGGTCGCGCGGCAGCAGCGCCGGCTCGGGGTGGGTCTCCTCCAGATATTCGACGACCGCCAGCGATTGCGAGAGCACCTGCCCACCATCGATCAGGGCGGGGACCAGCCCCTGGGGGTTGAGCTTCAGGTATTGGGGCGAGCGCTGGTCGTTCCGGCGCAGATGGATGAAGGCCTGCTCATAAGGGATACCCTTGAGGTTCAAGGCGATGCGCACCCGAAACGCCGCCGAGGACCGGAAATAGCCGTAAAGCTTCATCGCCCGATTCCTATGGATTTGAATGCCGATTCCCGCAACTCTGCGCCGCGGCGGCCCCGCGTCAAGCCCGGCACCTCTTCCCTGAAATTTTACTCACGGGGGGCAGGAAATGTTGTACCGTTGTACGGTACCAGAAATTGAGGCGTGCTACCCGTTGCGAGCGCAACCGGCGCACGAGCGAGAGGGCGCATAAAAAGTGTTTCCGGCAAAAGCGGCCCAGGCCACCCCAGCGGGCCGCCGGGTCAATCCGACCGGCATGCCGGTCCTCGTCAACGATTCGGGACAGGGTCCATGACATCTGAAGCAACGACTGTGTTCGCGCGCCCGCGCCGCGGCTTCGAACTGGGGAAATATCTCCCGTTCCGCCTGACCGTGCTCAGCAACCGGCTGACGCGCCGAGTCGCGCGGTTCTACGGCGAGCGCTTCAAGCTGACGGCGCCCGAATGGCGCACCATGGCGGTGCTGGGCCAGCGCGGCGCGATGAGCGCCAACAGCGTCATCGTGCAAACGACGATGGACAAGGTCCGCGTCAGCCGCGCCGTCGCCAAGCTGCTGAAGGCCAACTACATCACCCGCGAGGCGGATCCGCAGGACCGCCGCCGCGCCATCCTTACCCTCACCGCGAGCGGCATGGAAGTCTATCGCCAGATCGTGCCGCTGGTGCAGGCGGTCGAGGCCGAGATGCTCGCGGCGCTGAGCCCCGATGATCGCCAGGGTCTCGATGCCGCCCTTGCCCGCATCGAGGCCTATCTCGACCAGACCGGCCCCGCGCCCGTCGAAGAGCGAGAAGAAGAAACCGCCGAGGACGAGTAGGGGTCGCCCGCGCGGGCATCGCTAGCCGTCACTTTTCGGGAAGCGGGATCCACTCGGTCTCGCCCGGCACCGGCGCGAAGCGGCCGGCGCGCCAATCCGCCTTGGCACGCTCGATGCGCTCGGGCGAGCTCGCGACGAAATTCCACCAGAGGTGCCGCGGCCCGTCCAAGGGCTCGCCGCCCAACAGCAGGAGCCGCGCGCGGCCGCTGGCCTTGAGCGCGACATCCGCCCGGGCGGGAAAGAACAACAGCCGCCCGGCCTCGAAGCGCGTGCCGGCCACCTCGACCGCGCCCTCGGCGATATAGACCGCGCGCTCGGCGTGAAGTCCGGGCAGAGCGAGCTTCGCGCCCGGCGCCAGCGCCGCATCGGCATAGACCATCGGCGAGAACACCGGCACCGGCGCCTTGGCGCCGTAAGCCTCGCCCAAGATGACGCGCAAGGTCACGCCTTCGCCTTCGAGGAGCGGCAGATCGGCGGCATCGACATGGGTAAAGGAGGGCGCAGTCTCCTCATGCTCGCGCGGCAGCCCGACCCAAAGCTGGATGCCGAAGAGATCGGAGCTTTGCGCGCGCAGCTCTTGGGGCGTGCGCTCCGAATGGACGATGCCTCTGCCCGCCACCATCCAATTGACGGCGCCGGGCTCGATCCGCGCGACCGAGCCGATACTGTCGCGATGCAGGATCGCACCCGAGAAGAGATAGGTGACGGTCGCGAGCCCGATATGCGGATGCGGGCGCACATCGAGCGCCTGCTCGCCCTTCAGCACGATCGGGCCCATCTGGTCGAAGAACACGAAGGGCCCGACCATGCCCCGCTCCATCGCCGGCAGCACGCGGCGCACCTCGAAGCCGCCGCCGAGGTCGCGAATGCGCGGCACGATGACGGTTTCGGGCGGCGCGCTCGCCGCGGGATCGACGGCGCCAAGGTCGAGGGCTTGCATTGGCATCGGAACTCCTGTCTTGCCGCGGTCGAGCGATCCTCGACCGCCGACGCATTATATATAGGGTCGTTGCGGCCGATTGGTTTGCCCGCTATCTCGACGCTTGCTATAAGACTCTCTGCTCTCGATTGCGAAGGGCAGCACGAGACGGCGGGGAGCTGGCGTGGCCGGCGCGACGATCCTGGTCCTCAACGGACCCAATCTCAATCTCTTGGGCGTGCGCGAGCCCGAGACCTATGGCCGCGAGACCCTGGCCGATATCGAGGAAGCCTGCCTCGAGCGCGCGGCGCAGCTCGATCTCGCGCTCGATTTCCGCCAATCCAATCACGAGGGCCAGCTGATCGATTGGATTCAGGAGGCGCGCGACAGCGCCGACGGCATCGTCATCAACGCCGGCGGCTTCAGCCACTCCTCGATCGCCATTCTCGACGCGCTGCGTGCCGCCGAGCTTCCGGTGGTCGAGGTGCATTTGAGCAACATCTTCGCGCGCGAGCGCTATCGCCGTCATTCGCATATCAGCGCCGTCGCCCGCGGCGTGATCTGCGGCTTCGGCGCCCAATCCTATCTGCTCGCGCTCGACGCCATCGCCTATGTCATCGAGGCAGGCGCTGAAAAGGATTCCTAAGGACCCCGGCATGGCAGCAAAGCACGACCTGTCGGTCGATGGCGATCTCGTCCGCGCGCTCGCCGCGCTGCTCGACGAGACGGGGCTCAACGAGATCGAATACGCGGTCGGCGACAAGCGCATTCGCGTTGCGCGCGGCGCCGCGGCCGCGAGCGCCCCGGCCGCGCCGGTCATCGTCGCGACCACCCCCGCCGCAGCCGCGCCCGCCATCGCCGCGGCCGAGCCGGCGGGTGCGGTCAAGGCGCCGATGGTCGGCATTTGTCATTTGAGCCCGCAGCCCGGCGCGCCGCCTTTCGTCCAGGCGGGCGATCAGGTGCGCGAAGGCCAGACGCTCTTCATCATCGAGGCGATGAAGGTGATGAACCAGATCCCGGCGCCGCGCGCGGGGCGCGTTGCGCAAATCCTCGTCACCAACGGCGCACCCGTCGAATTCGGCCAGGTGCTGGCGGTGATCGAGTAGACGCCGGAAGGCCGGGCGCGCCCAATGTTCGAGAAGATCCTCATCGCCAATCGCGGCGAGATCGCGCTGCGCATCCTGCGCGCCTGCCGCGAGATGGGCATCCGCACCGTCGCCGTGCATTCGACCGCCGACGACAATGCGATGCATGTCCGGCTCGCGGATGAAAGCGTGTGCATCGGCCCGCCCGCCGCGCGCGACAGCTACCTCAACATCCCTGCGATCCTCTCGGCAGCGCAAATCACCGGCGCCGACGCGATCCATCCGGGCGTCGGCTTCCTTGCCGAGAACGCGCCTTTCGCGTCGATGGTCGAGGAGCACGGCTTCGTCTTCATCGGCCCGACGCCCGAGCACATCCTCTTGATGGGCGACAAGGTCTCGGCCAAGCGCGCGGCCGAGGAGCTCGGCATTCCGGTGGTGCCCGGCTCGCCCGCGGTGAGCGGCATCGAGGAAGCGACGATGGAGGCCGAGCGCATCCGCTATCCGGTTCTGGTCAAGGCGGCGGCGGGCGGCGGCGGGCGCGGCATGCGGGTGGTGCGCGATGCGGCGGCGCTGGCGCAGCTCATGCCGCAGGCCCAGGCCGAGGCGCAGGCGTTCTTCGGCAATGGCGCCGTCTATCTCGAGCGCTATCTCGACCGGCCGCGCCATATCGAGATCCAGATTCTCGCCGACGGCCAGGGCCATGTCGTCCATTTGGGCGAGCGCGATTGCTCCTTGCAGCGCAATCACCAGAAGCTGCTCGAGGAGACGCCCTCGCCCGGTCTCAATCCCGGCGAGCGCCAAAAGCTTTTCGAGGTCGTGACCAAGGCGATGCTGCAGCTCGGCTACAAAAGCGCCGGCACGCTCGAATTCCTTTACGAGGACGGCGAGTTCTTCTTCATCGAGATGAACACGCGGCTCCAGGTCGAGCATCCGATCTCCGAGGCGGTGAGCGGCGTCGACATCGTGCGCGAACAGATCCGCATCGCCTCGGGCGCGCCTTTGGGCTTTGCGCAAAGCGAGATCGAGCTGTTGGGCCACGCCATGGAATGCCGCGTCAATGCCGAGCATCCCGAGACATTCCTCCCCTCGCCCGGCATCATCACTTCTTATCATCCGCCGGGCGGCCTCGGCGTGCGCGTCGACAGCGCGATCTATCAGGGCTATGCCGTGCCGCCGCATTACGACAGCCTCATCGCCAAGCTGATCGTTCAAGGCCGCAGCCGCAACGAATGCCTGATGCGCATGCGCCGCGCGCTCGAGGAATTCGTCATCGCCGGGATCGAGACCACCATCCCGATGCACCAAAAGCTGCTGCGCAATCCCGACATCATCAACGGCGATTACGACACGCATTGGCTGGAGCGCCTGCTCGGCCGCGAGGCGTGAGGGCGGGTCGCGTTTCACGCAGCAAACCCATCGTGCGTCCTTCGACTGCTCGCGCCTCGACGGCGCTCGCGCCCAGGATGAAAAATGGCGAAGCGTGGCGTCGATGGATGATGCCGTAATCAGTTCCACCTCATCCTTGTAAGTCTGATCGCGCTGCATGGGGTAAGATTTCCGATGCGGTGGCGATGGGGAGGCCGGCTCATCCTGGGGCTTTGAAGCCCGCTGCTCAGCGTGGCTCCTCCATCGTCGGTCC
>Ga0157370_10002152_pt1 | contig 24067 bp, 21 predicted proteins | sample C35metaG_FD_113463 | JGI IMG/M metagenome (GOLD analysis project Ga0157370, IMG submission 113463) | Corn rhizosphere microbial communities from Kellogg Biological Station, Michigan, USA - C3-5 metaG | ecosystem: Host-associated > Plants > Roots > Rhizosphere > Soil | place: USA: Michigan...
CTGGGCACCGACATTATTCTCAAAAAGACATTCCTTAAAAAGCACATCACTCACTTCAATGTTTTTGGATCTTCTTGGCTCTATATCCACACCGGCCCGCGGGGAGTGAGACCCATAATTACCATCAGTTCTACCTGTATTAATAAACTTACAGTTCTCAAACGTGGCGCCCTTTAGAGAAATAATGGACATCCCTTGCCTTGCATTGCCTGACGTTTTTAAATTCCGAACTGTAAAGTCTGAAGACCTTTCTCCAATATAAAGACCATCAGTCTGAGAGTGATGTAAATAGAGATTGTTTAATATCACATTAGAACAATTTAGAATTTTTATTAAAATCCCTTCTTTCTCCACAACTCCATTATCCTTCGTCATTTTAGATACCCCACCATCAATTTCTAGTCCTTCAATCGTTACATTCGCACAGTTAAGGAGCAATAAAGGAGTAACCGTGTAACTTTCGCTAATTTTTATTTTACCATTAAGTTGATCCACCGCACGTTTAAAATTCCCATTTAATACTATTTTAGAATTTTCACCAAAAATTTTTAAATTGTTACAATTTTTAAAAACAATATCTTCAATATTATTACCTTTTTTGTGAAATGGCGCAATGTAATAGGTTCCTTTAGGAAAAAAAAGGCTCCCTGTTCTTGCCTTATTCACTGCAGCCACGGCTGCTTGAATAGAGGCGTAATCATCATTTATGCCGTCTCCTCTGGCTCCATAGTTTTTTACATTGACAATTACCTGTTCTATCTTATCATGTCTGGTGTCTTTGCTATTACCATTAGCAGCTAACATTTCCAAAGGAAATTGAACAATCATTAACAAGAGCAATATAAAGAGTTTAAGCTTTTTCATAAGTGTCATATTATTACTTTTTAATTACCAGTAAATTTCTCCATTGTTACATTTGCCGATGCATTGATTCCTTCTGATTTAAATACCTTCTTAAAAGTTAGTAAAAGTATTTTCAAATCTAGATTAAAACTCAAGTTATCAACATACCAAACATCAAGATTAAACTTCTCATTCCATGAGATAGCATTTCTACCATTTACTTGCGCCCAACCTGTTATACCCGGCCTTACATTATGTCTTCTACCCTGCTCAAAATTGTAGAGTGGCAAATATTCTATCAATAAGGGTCTTGGCCCTACCAAACTCATATCCCCAATTAGCACATTTAACAACTGAGGGAGTTCATCCAATGATGTTTTTCGAACTAGGGCCCCTATTTTGGTAAGTCGCTTCGAGTCAGGCAAGAGATCTCCGTTGCTATCTTTTCGGTCATTCATTGTTTTGAATTTGATAATCTTGAATATTTTGCCTCCTTTACCCGGCCTTGATTGGAAGAAAAATGGCTTTCCATCATTTACCAAAAATAGTGCCATTAGAACCAAAATAAAAATTGGCAGAAATATGATAAAAGCAACTAAGGAGATTAAAATATCCAGAAACCTTTTTATAAAACTATAGCTTTTCATACCTAATTAATTGATCTTTATACTCTTGAAGCATTAAATCCCATATTACCCTTTGTTCATATCTGTCAACGATCATAGGCCGTGCATTAGTCTTCATATTAAAATATAAATCATTTTCCTTAAGCATACGGACCATCCCCTCAAACAAGGCTTTTGAATCCTTAACTGGCACAATAAGTCCATTCTTTCCATCCACTATAATTTCATTGCATCCATTAATATCTGATACGATGGAAGGCAACTCAAAACATCCTGCCTGCATAGGTACATTAGGAAATCCCTCTCTATAAGAAGGAAAAACCAGGGCCTGACTAAGTACGAGATAAGGGCGAACATCCGCTTGATACCCAACAGATAGAATATTTCTATTCTCATGGATTTCCCTTAAGCATTCTTTATCGAGAGGATCGAGATCCGGTTCTGTTGGCCCTACCAATAACAATTTAACTTTTGGTTGGTTAGTGGAAATCTTCTTAAATGCCTCAATAAGTTCATGAAGTCCTTTGTCTCTAACAACTCTACCAATAAAAATAAATACAAAATCCTCAGGTAAAATATTTAGATCTTGCTTTATTAATAAGGCTTTTCCCATCAAGTCATCGTTTTTTTTGAATGACTCTGTATTAATACCATTACTACTACCATTACCCAGAACTTTAATCTTTCCAGGTTTACATAATTTAGAGTTTATGATAAATTCAGCAAGACTTTTAGAATTAGGGTACACTTTTGTACATGCCAAATATGTGAACTTTTCTACAGTCTCAAGAAGTATTCTTTTAAAACCGTCAGCCTCCATTAATGGTAGGCCTGCGACAGTATGCAATCTTACAGGTACCTTGGCGAGATATGAAGCAATCATCCCTAGAATTCCTGCCTTAGGCGTATGTGTATGAACTATATCTGGCTTTAACTTTCTAAGTAGCTTTGTTAACTTGAATAAAGCTACTAGATCTTTTAAAGGAGAGATGGTTCTTGTCATATCTAATCCAATAAAAACACTTTCTTCATTTTGTTCTAAAATGGTTGATTCATTAAAAGGCGAACTAATCATATATACCTCAAACCCATTTTTTGACATAAATTTCATTTGACCTGAAATTAACTTCTGGAGTGAAATTGGAACGGTTGTAATTCGAACTAATTTAGGAGAGCACTTACTTTTCATGACCAATTAAAGACAATAATCTCTTTACGTAATTATCCAAGCTATTCTCATATAAAAACCTTTCAAAACTTTTTGCTCTTTCTTCCCGTTTTTCTTCCGAGGAGTCCAATACTTCTTTTAATTGATGAGTTAGATGAACTGCATCGTCAGGAGCACATGTGTTAAGCCCAGGAATATTCTCTATTCCACCGGCACACAATGTACTCACCACATTTGCATTTTGGGACATCATTTGAAGGAGCACATTGGGAAACCCCTCAATCCTTGAAGAAACAACACAAGCCGAAGCCTTCTTAAAGTACGGATAAACATTATCAACACGTCCGGGCATATGAACCTTATCAGATAAGCCTAGTGCCTCGGCCAAAGACGAAAGTTTGTCTCTGTCTTCTCCTTCACCTAAGATTACTAAATGAAGATTTCCGTCTCTGAGTGAAAGTTCTTTAAATGAATTAATTAGGGTATCAAATCCTTTTATTTCAATTAATCTACCAGCGCTTACAACAAATTTTGGTGGTAGGTGCATTAAAGAAATATCATTTTTTGCTTTAATTAATACATTTTTCAAATCAATTGGGTTCTGCATAACGACCACATCAAGATTTTCAGATATTCTAGGTATACCTTGCAACAGTTGTTCCTTCATAAATTCCGTTTGACAAATAAGCAAATCAAGCTTACTATAACCAAAAAAATAAAAGGATCTATATATCAACAATTTAAGACCAACAAACCTTCTAAAAACCGAGGTTGATTCCCGTCCAATATGGGTTCGAATTTTTAACAAACCTAGGGTTCTTAAAAATCCATTAAGCCCTGTTAGATGAGAGTGTGAGGTGAGACATATTGCAAATTCCGACTTCCTAGTTTTTATCAACTTTTTAATTAAAGGAAAAAGACCCTCTTTCTCAGTTGAGCCACTTCCATAATTTATCTCAATAGAAGACGGTAAATTTGTCCAACCATTAAATTTCTTCTTTACTAAGAAGTAAACACTTACTGAATACCCCAGTTCATCTAGGGAGATGGCCATCATTTTTAAAAACTGCTCGGCACCGCCTAATTGATCATTGGGTAGACAAATTAAAACCTTTTCTTTACTTTCCAGACTCATTGGTAATGTTTAATTGCAAATTTAAATCTATAGCCATATTTATATCAAGACAATTTCAATACTCCGTACATTACAAACATTAAAATGGCTAAAATCCATGTAACATTATTTAATAACTTACTTTTGCTTTCTGGATACTCAGAATCAACCTTATAAAAAATAATAAAAATCAAGGGGTAAAAAGATATTAAATGCCGTGAATCGGCCGTAGTCATTGCAATAATTCCTGAACAAAAACCAATGAACAGAAGAAACTTAACTACATTTTTTCGCATTGGCGAATTAAGCTCTCCCTGCCCAAGATAAGAATATAATATAAAAGGGAACTTAAGATAAGATTTGTACCACAGAATTGCTCCTACCGAAATAAGAACATATATCAAATTAAACTTAAGAAAGACTGGAGGAGGAAATGGACTGAGCCAAATATAAAACCACGTTACAATAGTAAATAAACCTCCAGCATTTTTTAAGGAGGCACCTAATGAAGCGTCAGTATTTGTGCTTGATCTAAGCTCTGCATACGCCTCAGAGTACCTGTTAATCTCTTGGCTATCTCTTCCGATAAGGGAAAGGAAGGTGCTATATCCTACAAATAGGCACACCCCACCCACAAGAAGTATGACAAACACCATCATTTTCTGTTTTTTTGCATATAGATCAAAAAGAAAATCTATCCCAAAAAATGAAACTAAATAAAGTATAAATTCACCACGTAATTTGGAGAGAACTAGAAAAATTGCCAAATATATTGCCAACTTCACAGGCAATCTGATTTTGGAAAAATATGTAACAAAAAAAAGAACTGTCAACAATGTAACCAGCATTTCTCTCAATAACTTGGTCTCGTGAAGAACAAAAAAGGGATAAATTGATAGGAAAGTTGCACTTATATAAGCTCCTTTTTTACTCAAACCCAACTGCATTGCCAAAATGTACGTTAATGCACAAGCATTTGCACCATACAACCAATTCAATGGATATAATAATAAAGGAGAAACATCTTCAATCCCTAAAAAGCCAAGAAATTTTATAAAACTTGATCCAAGAAATATAAAATTACCATATCGAACACGTAAATAAACATCATTCCCATTTGCTGCTAAATTGAAATAATTAAAATACTTAGTATCATCGCCACCAACATCAAAAAAGGTAGCAGTTTCACTTTGAAATACCCAAATTAGTATGCAACCAAATATAATGTTTACACAAAATGCCATTAAATACACATTTCTGGCAGTTTCTTTATAGATAAACCCGACAACTGCAAATAAGGTTAAAATCCATAAAAAAGTTCCCTCATGGAATACTATTGCGGTTATAATAGATGCGCAAAAGGTTAGAAATATTGTTAATATTTGTAATTTATTCTTCATACAATGGCAGAATTTCAGCCAATCTTGATTTAGGATTTATGTTGTAGGTTTTTACTTTATATTCTTTTCGAAAATAAATGTCTAGCAATTCAATTAATTCAATCACATCCAAGGCATTATCGACTTTTTTAATATTACCATGGACAGCACCTACTGCATAACCTGTACCTGGAACAGTTCGATTTTTAGCTTTATAATAGTCCTCTCTTTCAGTATAAAAATATTTCGTATCGTTGAGATCAATTCCGCAAAAAACAATTTTCTTAAATCCAAGAACAACACCAATAAGATATGCACCAAGAATTGAGCCACGCATTTGTGCAACAAATTTTAACGTATCGGTTTTAATACAATAATCTATATACTTACTAACATTTGATAAAACATCTCTTTTTTCATTTGTATATATCGGAAAAGAGGGAATTAAATTCACTTCATTGAAAACGTCTAAAGGCAATAACTTAATTGTTTCGAGTTTCTCTGATGTATTTTTACTTTTGGCATATGGAACTTTAACATTTATCCACACTCCCGCCTTTCTATAATCTGCCAATCTTTCATTAATAATATCAGTCCACATTTTACCACGATTCTCTCCGGGAATTTCAGCCACATAGAAATCAGGTACAAAGTCGTGAATCATCCAAAAATTTATCCCCATAGTTGTTTCCTCAGAAATCTTACTCCATCTATCCGAAGATATTTCATTGATTGAAGACCCTGTACCTAGAATAAAGAAAGTATCTCCTTTACATTTCTGCTTCCAATGGGCTAAATTGATGTTTGACATTATTTCTTCAGACAGTTCCCTTTCCCACTTCCTTTTAATAGATCTGCTAATATATTGCCTATAAAGAATTTTAATATAATTTTTCATGCTCATGTAAAAGTCTTAATTTCCAGTTAGTGAAAAAATAAATGATAGTCTCGGTAAAAAGTAGTAAAAACAATAAACCCTTCAGTCCAACAACATTTGCGATTAAAACACTTAAGCAAAGATGCAATAAACTCGCTAAAACTGTAATTTTTGAATAGTCTTTAGTTTTTTGAAAGTACATAAACTGATTTCCCTGCATTAAGTTTAAAGCCCTTACAAAGAATGCAAGTAGCATTGGTAATAGATAGTATTTTACATCTTGGTATCTATGGTCAAAAAAGAATTGTATAGCAAGAAAACAAGCCCCGTAAAAAGGCACCAGCATACCAAAGCAAAGGAGATTAAAATTTCTTATAATTTTTGAGGGGCTTTCACCTTTCTTTAATTTTTCATATAACACAGGTAAAAAGGAAATGGAAAATGATTCACTTACGATGTAAAAGATAGTTGCAAATTGGAGTGACATAGAATAAAGTCCGTTTGCAACTAATCCTATACTTGTCGTAATAATAATTTTATCTGAACCATTTCTCAACAATTTACTTAATTGATGAGGAATTAATGGCCAACAAACATTGTATAAATGCTTGACAGTGTCTCTTAATCCTCTAATCTTATTCACTGTGATGCCATAGCCCTGAATTATCATTGCAACTACCCCAAACAAAACTGATGAAATAAAAATTGCAAAAATCCTACCTTCATACAAATAACCAAACTTATAAACAAGAATTAACGTCAATCCGAATCCAACAAGTGTTTGCCCTATCCTTATGAAAGCTAATGTTTTAAAGGATTTTGAAAATCTTGACAATGCAATAAAAGTTACAATAATTGCATCAAAGAATGTTTCAACAATTGCCAGAAAAACCAAGGGTATGGATAGACCTAAAGCATGTTTAAAAAGATCTGTAAACATTAAAGGAATAATGATCACTAAGCTAATTATTGTATTAACTACACCAATGACTAGAGAAGAATTCAAATACTTTTTATAATCAGTTTGATCATTATTATTTCGATATCTTACAATTATATTAGGTATGCCACCAAAATTTATAAAAATTAATAATATTGAAACTAAAACAGTATAGTTTGTTATTATACCAAAATCTGCTGGAGATAATTTCTTCGCCAAAATGGGAAGCAGAAAGAATGGAAGTACTTTATTGAACATCTCAATCAAAGTAAACATTATACCTCCCTGTATATTACTATTAAACTTGGATCTCAGCTTATAAAATATCCCCATTGTATTAAGAATTTAAATCCATACTTCTTAAGAAATTATCTTATAATAGATACTTTCAGAATTGACGATATGATCAGCTATAGAAATTAATCGAGAAGTATTTCCGTTAAAAAAGGCTTCTACTTGTTTATATATTCCAGGTTTATACTTTACATCTAAATGATCATCAAATTTAAATTCATTAACCAAGACACTCCCTAAATTTTGTACGGCAACACCTTCTAATGGTTTAAGATAAATCCTTCTCTTTTTTGTCAGAAGTTCAATAGACCATCGGCCAGGACATTCCCAATTGGACAAATAAGAAAAGATTACTCCATTCTTCGTTATTCCTGCTCCAGAAAAATTGGTTTTATTGTGCCAACTTAAGCTACCAATTTTAGAATAAGTATGCCAATTTTCAGGCTTCCCTGCAATATGAAAAGCTAAATCAACAACATGAGTAGAATTAGCAAAGAACCAATTTTCTTTTACACCATGAGCCTTTTCCAGTGGTTCAATTTTATGAGCCCATTCTGTAAATTCAAAGAACATTGATTCTAATCCACCGTCTTCATTAATTAACTTTTCACTTTCCAAGACCGAAGCATAGAATCTGCGATTATAAGCAACAAATATATTTCCCTTGTAATTCTCTAGCACTTTACGGTTGAGTAATAATTCTTCAATACTTAGTGCCGCAGGCTTTTCGATAAGAATATTATAAACTCCGCAATCTAGGAGATCCAATAAAACGGGCATTAAATTTTCTGTCCCTGTTGTAATAAAAATAAAAGAATTTATGCCTGGTTTACTTTTCTTCAAATATTGGCGTACTCCTCCAACAAAAGGCATTACTCCTATTTCCTCATTAAATCTTTTTGCAGAATCTTCACCTCTTCCAACTACACTAAAGGTCAGATTCATTCCTTGAAATACTCTTGAATATGCTATTGCCATGGGGCCTGTTCCAATAAGTAATATTTCATTTTTAATCATTTTTACTAATTTAATTTCCTAAGGAAGTCCTATGTAATCGGACAGCTATCAGTTTTAACACCGGACAATTCAATATATTTTCTTAACATTATATCTAAGAAAGGAATATGTGATGCAGCTGCCTCCACATAAGTTGGCAGATCACAACCACCGTTTAACAAAATATTTCTTACAAGATCTTCAGTTAGTGAACTTTGGAAACTCATTGTTGATGATGAAACATCCATTTTAAACGCATTATCAATATTTAGATGTACAATGTTTGTATTAACCCCCTCTTGAATAAACCATCTATTATCTTTATCAGAAATATTTATTGTGACAGGTCCTGGGTCACCATTAAACGATGCTATTTGAAAGGTATGCCCATTTTTGAATTTCCCTTTTAATGAACCAGTAAATTCAAAATATCCCTTTCTTTTACTTTCATATAACTCATCATTTATCCAAAGACCATCTATAGATTCAACTTCCGATTCTGCCAAATAAGAAAATAGATCTAAGAAATGTAATCCATTGCAACCTAACCCCCAGTTTGCCCCAATAGCACTAAAAAATATTGCATTAGTCTTGGGCTTAAGCTGTTCTTTGATTTCTTTAAAATGAGAAAACATTCTTCGAGGATGATTCACCCATGTCTTCACATCCAAATCCTGTATAAGTTGCCTAACATTCTCATAGGCTTTTAAATTTTGGAAGAGAATTTTTTCCAGTACAAGATATCTAACTTCATAGCCCTTTAATAAGTCAATTACTATTTTCTCTCTTACATTAGCACCTGTAGCAATAATAGAAATATCTATTTTATGAGGAATATCTGCCCAATTAGTTGTAAATAAAATTCTATGAGAATTACCTGAAATTTCTTTTCCTCTCTCTTGGGCTATTGCTAAAGAGTCCATAGATGGATCAACGACGTATATTTCAAGTGTTTCCTTTAATTTTAAAATTCCTTGTAAATGCCGACTCCCTAATTGCCCTGCACCAATTATCAAAACTACTTTACTCATATAGCTGTCCACCCCCCATCAATTATAATATTTTGACCAGTTATATACTTACTTTCTTCTGATAGAAGAAAACTGACAGCAGGTGAAATATCGTCTGGATTGCCCATCCTTTGCATAGGAACTTTATTTTTGTATAGTTTTACGAATTCAATATTTTGATTATCAAATATTCCACCTGGTGATACACAATTAACCCTTATATTATAGCCCCCAAAATAAGAAGCTAAATATTTTGTGAAATTTATTAATCCGCCCTTTATTGCAGAGTAAGCCGCTGGCATTGTCATTCCTGTATCACCATACACCGAAAAATCAGGTCCAACAACTCCATAAATTGAAGCAATATTAACAATACTACCAAAATTTCTATCCTTCATAAAACTCGTTGTCTTCTGGGTGAGCAAGAAAACACTATTTAACTGCAAATCAACATTTTCCTTCCAAGAAGTATAGGGAATATCTTCAAATTTAAGTCCCCAATCTTTTGTTCTCGGGTAAGCATTATTTACTAATCCGTCAATTCTTCCAAAAGTTCTATTTACTAATGAAAGCAAATTGTCTACACTTTCTTCATTGGTGATATCACATTGAATCTCTGAGAGATCTTCCTTTGTGGAAACATTAATGTCCACATTTATAGCCGTGGCTCCGTGGCTTCTCAAATTTTGTAAAATATCTGAGCCAAGCAGTCCACTCCCACCTGTTACTAAAATAATTTTGTTAATTAATTTCATTTGATTTTAAGCAGATTTTTAAAACTTCTAGAGATTCTTGAAAGGTATTTAAAACTATCCTTTCGCCTTCCAATAATGACATCGTAAAATACTTCATTTGATCTAAGTATGTATCTTTTATAGAATAAGCAGTATCCTCAAAGATTATTGTCCCACCCTCATCTTTAATTGTATTTTTTAAAAGATCAATAATCCAAACCTCATCTTCAAAAACTATTTCTATTGATCTTTTAGGGACTCTCCTATAATAATTTAGAATAATTGTTGCTACATAATTAGGGTAAACCAAGCTATAGGAAGCAAAATCAACCGAGTTAATATTTAAGGTAGATCTACTTCTTTTTAGAACTGTTGAACTTTCGGGTGTTCCCAATATCCACATAACATAGTCCAATTCATGAAACAAATCAAGGTGAACTCCACCACCCATAATTTCATTTGCACTATATCCCTCCTTATAATTTGTATGTGGCCTCCAATCTGGCAAATATGAGCCTGCATACACAACAACTTCATTTATCTTTTTTTCTCCTTTTTTTATTTCTTTGTCTAAAAATTGAAGGGCTGGCAAAAACCTTAAGTTACAAGCTACATAAGTTTCCAGTTTGCATTCATTAATTTCATCCCTTAATTGATCAAGATAATCCAGTTTATCTGATATTGGTTTTTCAATAAAGAAAGGGATTTTCAGGTTTACCAAATTCCGAATGTCTGCTGTATGCCTAAAAGTAGGCGTAGAAATAATTGCAAAAGTCAAGTCAATTGGTACTTCCTGCCAGCTAAAAACATTTATAATTCCAGTTATTTTATTAGCATTTACCTGAGATCTTAAAGCATAATATTCAGCAAATGGGAATAATTTTATTAAGGCCTGATAATGCTTTGAGGCTATTGAGCCAAATCCAACAAATAGGACCTTCATACTAAGTCAAAATCTAGTTTCTCATTAACCAATAAATATTCCATAAATTCGAAATCAATTGGGTGATCAAGATCAAAACAAAGGTGTGGCATTTCGTAAATTAAGGATGAATCAGTTATCACTCCTTGACCTTTGGTGTTAAAAAAATTTCTCCTGTAAAAATAAAATGAAGCATTGAGATCATAAACTTTAGGCGCGCTTTGCCTAGTTAATGTTGTTACTTCCCGTTTCTTTACAAGATTATAAAATCCATTTTGCTTTTGTTCAACCATATTAAAATAAGGATTTCTTGAAGATTTATTAACGGAAAATAATGTGAGTGCATTTTTATTTTGCTTAAAGATCTCAAAACTTGTTGTTAAATCTTGCAAAGTTCTTAAAGGGGATGTCACATCTAAATCAAGGATATATTCATATTTTTCTCCCAATATTTCTTCTTCAAATTCAAGCAGTGCATTTATGGTTTCAACCTTCCCTGCTATATCTGAGGCCAAAACATCAGGTCTTGTGTAAGTAGTAATCAATCCAGATTTACTTGCTACCTCTTTGATTTCTGAACTATCTGTTGATAATGCTACTGATCCATGTGATTGGTTTGCAAATACTTTTGCAATAGCAATTGAGTAATCGATAACTGGTCTACCAGCCAATAATCTAGTATTCTTACCCGGTATTCCTTTAGATCCGCCGCGCGCGCATAAAGTAATCAATAGATTCATAAAAATTTTCTCTTTAACATTCTTTTAAAAGTATTTGTATGGCGTTCGGTTAGATAATAAAAACCCCAAGCAAGCAAATTTGAAACAAAAACAATAATAAATATTCGTATACTAACACTATAATGTTTGGGAAGTACTTCAAACAAGACAACAACAATAGTATAGTGAATAAGATATAATGAGTAAGAATAATTAGCAATTGTTAAAAAAAATCCTTTAACATATTTATTAATTTTACTACTCCAACTATTAGCTGCTGCCAACTTTGAAAGGCTTAAGATTCCGATAGTAACAAAAAATGATATTCCAAGATCATACTGATTTAAGCTATTAGTACCATAGGTTCTTAATCCCCAACAAATCACACATACAAGTAGTATAAAGTATAAGCTATATGATTTCAAGGTGTTTTTTAAATCTATACTTGTCAAAATAACCAAAAAACCTCCAAAAAGCCATGATATCATTAGCCCATTTCCTCTTCCAATAATATTAAACATAGGCACAATGAGTAAAAATCCTAATAATAAGATGTTCTTGAACGTAAATAAGTTTTTTCTTTTCAAATAAATAAGTACAAAACCCACAAACATATAAATCCACCACTCAACAGCTACAGTCCAAAATGGTCTTCCTGTACCAAAAGGCTGAATCCCATAACTTGAAAATAAATTCAATGGATGATTTTGAAACATTAATAAATTACCGAGAAAACCAGTCAAACTCCTTTGACTTTCAAACAATTCAATACTAGCCAAGTTCGAAAATATAGAATCAATCACCCATACAAATATAAGTGCGGGAACAAATGCAATATAAATTCGTGAAAATCTATCAATGAAATATTCCTTGAATCGATATTCTGCATGTTTGTTTAATATGCTATTGATTATAAGAAGTCCCGATAAAATAAAAAAAATAAGTACTCCTAGGTTTTGAATTACAGGAATTTTACTACCCTTGCTATAAAAGCCATAAATAGATAATACGTGACCAAACAAAACCATTTGAGCTGATATGCCTCTAATTGCATCGAGAATAAATGAACTATCAGAATTAATCTTCTGCATAATCTAAAATTTTATCTGTTTTATATCTCTTTGAGCTCTCTCAAAATCTTCATGTTGGCCAACATCAAGCCAGTAGCCAATTAAAGGATAAGACATAACATTATATCCTTTTTTAATTAACTTTTCCATAAGATCTGTCGCATTATAAAATTCTGATGTTGGTATATATTTTAAACAAGACTTTTTAATTAAATATATACCTCCATTTGAATAATAAGTATACGTTGGTTTCTCTTTAAAATCTGTTACCTTTCCTTCCATTGTCTCTAAAACAGCATATGGTATATTTACCTCATATGGTATAGTTACAATTGCCAAATCCGCGTTATTTTTAATAAACTCTAAAAAGAAATGCTCATAATCCATATTTGTCAGGATATCAGAATTAGTGATTAGAATATAATCGTGTTGAAATTCGGTGATCTTTGATACAGCCCCAATTGTTCCCAAAGCCTCATCCTCCCAAACATATTGTATTTGTATATTTTTCTCAATACCAGCGCCAAAGAATTGTTCAATTTGATACCCTAAGTATTTAACTGAGAACCAAAAGTCATCAATTCCATATAGGGCTAGTCTATCTACATTATGTTCCATTATGGCTTTATCACCAACCTTTAATAAAGGTTTAGGAGTTGAATCGGTTAGTGGTTTCAATCGTTGCCCCCGGCCTCCAGCCATAATAACCGCATCAACTGGCAAATATGACCTCATTATCCTAAAATTAATGACATTTACCACCCTATTGTCACGATCCAATACAGGTAAAATCCTAAAATTAGCTTCTCGATAGGCAATTACTTTTTCAATATCCCTTTCTCCCTTTCTAATAAACCTTGGCCCGACCTGTATAATCTCATCTACCAAATTATCAATAGAAATATCCTTTAAGAGACCACGCCTTACATCACCGTCAGTTAAAGATCCAACCAAATGATCTGCTTCGTCTACAACAAACAAAATTGCATCAAGAGCTAATACATCCAATTTAACCAAAGCTTCTTTAATAGTTTGTCCCTTAAGGATTAGATGGTCCCTGAAATTACGCATAACTCAATTTGTTTAATACTTCAATTATTTTATCTGCGGTACCTGATTGGTAATAAACATTATTCCCCAGATAATCACCCAGAGCCAGGGCTTGTTTACTGGATTCAAAAATTTCATTTGCCAAAAATTTACAGTTAATTAAATTCATACTTTGCGCTCTTCCCTTTTGTCGGTCACCAACATTCACTACATACTTACGAAATGATGCTGCTTCAATTATACCGCTGGAAGTGTTGCCCAGCAAAAATCGAGAATAATGCATAGCTGCAAAGTAGTTCATCTTACCAAAGTTTTCAATTAATATCACTCTGGAAGGATATACCTTTTGTAATTGCTGTAAAGCATCTCTATAAACTGTCCCCAAAGTGTCGGCATTTGGCATGGTAATCACTAGACCGACCAAATCCAAAACTTTTGATAAACCAGCTTTCATTTCCTTTACATATTCTACATTCTGAGATGAGGAAATTGTTTCTGGATGAAATGTAACTAAACCAAAATCTCCTGTTATATTATACTTTTCACGAAATTCAATTTCAGATAAAAATGAAATATTTTCTATTCCATCTAAACTCAGCGAGCCAACATTATAAATATGATCCCTTTGCCCGGTGATTTCTTCTACTCGCTCGCTAAACTCCTTAGTTGCGGTAAAATGATAAGTTGATGCTAAAGATATTTGATGACGATATATATTATCTATAGCGCCCAATGTTGTTTCGCCTCCATGCAAATGTGAAAACCTAACACCAAATGGAATTGCCGCTTGCACGGCAGCACACATTTCAAACCGATCACCCAGGCAAAAAACTATATCGTAATTATGGTCAGACCAAAAATCAGAGAATTTTAAGGCTGTTAATCCAAAGGCCGTTGATATTGAGTGTTCGTCATCATTTGTTAAAATGGTGCTTATTTTATGAATAGTATCAAAACCTTCTCTTTCAATAAAATTCAGAGTATATCCATGAAACCTGGATAAGTGAGTCCCAAAAGCAATTATCTCCAATTGATAGGAATTATCAGCTTTTAGCTTACTCAGTAGTGGTAGATAAATACCAAAATCAGCTCTGGAACTTGTTAAAACACCTATCTTCATACAATATCAGACCAACTTAATTTGTGAAATATCTCCTTATTGTCAATTATCTGCTTACCAATAACCAGTTGCCAGTCCATTGCTGAAATTCCATCACCCGGTCTGAGAGCAATAAGATCATCCTCAGTTAAAATGGTTCCACCGGTAACGGCTCTTCCCAAATGGATACTTTTTCTTGCTATATTTCTATTTTTAGATTCGCTTGGACTTGGTTCTTTTCTGCCTGTTCCGCTTATTGCTTTCTCAATATTTCTTATTGCAACAACCATTGCCTTGAGTTCAGCCGGCTCAAGAGAAGCTTTATGATCTGGGCCTGGTAAGTTTCTATCAAGCGTGAAATGTTTTTCTATCATTGTGGCTCCAAGTGCAACTGCCGCAATTGGTACTTCAATGCCAAGAGTATGATCTGAATAACCAATTTTAACTCCAAAAGTTTCTCCAATGATATTCATGGCCTTCAAATTGACATCTTCCATAGGAGTTGGGTATTCGGTATTGCAATGTAAAACAGTAATATCCGTTCTATTAATCCCATTAAGAATTAAGACATCAATTGTATCTTCAATCTCCCCTAATTTAGCCATTCCAGTAGATAAGATAACAGGTTTATTCATTTTCGCTACAGCCTTCAAATAGGGGTAGTTAGTAATTTCACCACTGGGTATTTTGAAGATCTCCAATCCTAAAGAATCGAGATAGGAAATCCCGTCTACGTCAAATGCTGTAGAGAAAAATTTCACCCCTTTTTCTTTTGAATAGGCAATCAGTTCAAGATGATTCTCATGACTAAGTTCAAGTTTCTTAAGCATATTAAATTGTGAATCATCATTGTCCCCAATATTTTTTGACTGGTAGGCCGCCTTTTTTGCCGATGGACTTACTATTTTCTCTGCTTTAAATGTCTGAAACTTAACATAATCTACTCCTGCATCCGCGGCAGCATCAATTAATTGCTTCGCTTTTAGAATATCACCATTATGGTTAACACCAGCCTCAGCTATGATGATTACTCTTTGATTATTCATAATCTATTAATATCGATTTTACAATAAAGTTTACCTGACACTGCTTGGAATATTTACAATTCGTTCTTCAAGAAAAATAGCATTACTTTGCTTATCACGCTGACAATGTTCAAACATTGGCAACCTAAACATCAATTGCCAAATGGGACGCGTCATTACCTTATTATCATTTGTTACTTTCAGAAAAAAATCACGTTCAGCCTTATCTTCCAATTCAGCACACATTAACCAATAATTAGCTTTGGTGTTTGGCAATTCTTTTCTAAATCTAATTCCAACGGCCTCAAAAAAACTTATGTATTGTTGAGCTAAAACTCTTTTATTCGCTAAAAAGCCATCTAATTGTTCCAACTGAGCACAAGCCAATGCAGCATTCAGATTTGGCATCCTAAAGTTATAACCTAGCTCATCGTGGTAAAACTCATAGGGATGAGGACGTTTGGCGGTAGTTGTTAAATGCTTACCCTTACTGGCTAATTCAATATCATCAGTTACAATTGCTCCACCACCACCACAGGTGACAATTTTATTACCATTGAAAGAAAAAACACCAAGCTTACCAAATCCCCCGGTAGCTTTTCCATTATACTCACTCCCTAAAGATTCAGCCGCGTCCTCTAAAACAGGAATGTTCCATTTAGCACATACGGCTAATAGTTCCGATAAATGCACCGGAAATCCAAACGTATGCATCGGGACACAAGCCGAGATTCGTTTGCCTGTTTTTTTGTTGTAACAGCCATCATCTCTTAACTCTCCAAATTCCTCTAAGAATGACTCAACTGCCTTAGGTGATAACCCCATTGTATCAAGGTCAACATCGATAAAAACGGGAGTAGAATTGTTATAAGTTATTGCATTTGCTGTGGCTACAAAAGAAAGTGCCTGAGTTAAAACCTCGTCACCTGCTTTTACACCGATTAGCCTCAAAGCTACCTGAAGTCCTGCAGTTCCATTAACTACGCCTACTGCCCTCTGAGTTTGAGAGATATCCGCTATTATTCCTTCAAACTCATCTACATAAGCACCAACTGAGGAAACAAAAGTTGAATCTATCGTATTTATTAGGTATTCCTTCTCTTTACCCGCAAAATGTGGTTGATGTAAAGGAATAAATTCCTTTGTTTCAAAAGAATCCTGAATAAATGAAATTATATTGTTAAATTCTTTCATTACATTTTTGCATCTAGGTATTTCCCTGTTTCCTTATGCCCAAAATTGGGTATCATATAAAAAAACAGATCCAGCAACTGCTGTTTAGACCATTTGCCATTCGCTTTTAATTTTTCAATTTCAGAAGTAAAAAACTCAAGCCTATCATTATCTACCAACAATTCGTTTTTAATAATTCCCAAATTTTCGAATCTTTCCATATCCAAAGTTTCCTTTTCAGTGAAAAATTCTTCAAAGTCTTTTTCCCCAGTAGTATCGCTGGATGTAAACAAACATGGCCATTTACCTTGCTGAGGTAAAGTATCAATCAATGCCCGGGCTTCATCTTCACTATCGCATAGATAAGCCTCGTATCCAAGCTCGCTTAAATATTTGATTGCAATATCAGCGAATGTTATTAGATGTAGGTTTTCGCTTAACTTGGGAAAAAATATATCTCCGTTTTCACCAAAGATGCAAGACATTAAACATAATTCTCCTGATTCTTTAGGAACTACAAAATATCTTTTGATATCATTAGGAGCAACAATAGGTTGCCGCTTTTGAATTCTTTGATTAAACCCGTGTAATAATGAGCCGTCAGAAAAAGCAACATTAGCAAATCTCGCTGTTGATATATTAATTAACTGGCTCCTTCTTAAAAGGTACATCTCCATAATTCTTTTTGATGCTCCCATCATATTTACTGGATTTGCCGCTTTGTCGGTAGAAACGCAAAAGTACTTTTTTACACCTTTTTTGATTGATTGTTGAATGGTTTTATCAGTATTAAATACATTCACATTTATCATGCGCATTAAAGTGTAGGGATCTTTTTCACTTCTTACATGCTTAAGTGCGGATAAATTTAATACATAATCATAGGTTCCATCTGATTCAATAAATGCATCATATTCCGAAGAACCAATATCTAAAGCAAATGTCTGAAAATCACCTTCAATATAGCCGTATGAGCTTCTAATATCCCTTACCAACTCGACCATATTATTTTCACTTATATCGACTACATGGAGCTTTTTTGGATTTCTTTTGAAAATTTCCTTTGTGACTGCCTGTCCAATTGAGCCAGCCCCACCAATTACAAGAAAACCCGATCGCTCAACAATTTGCTTAAGCTCCGCTTCATTATCAGTAATATCTTTTTGAAAAAGTTCCTGGCTGCGGCCAATTAAGTTTAAAATATCCATAAAATGAAAATTATGTCAGTTTTCTATTTTTCAGCTAATTTGACTAAATTTTCTTTATACCATTCCAATGCAATAACAATCCCGGCCAAAACCGAAATTTCAGGTTTGTATCCGATTAAAGAATTTGCTTTTGAGATATTGGCAAGACTATGCTTAACATCTCCTTTTCGTTCTTCTCTATATGCAGGCTTAAGATCAAGGTTTGTTTTATCCGCAATTTTAAACCATAATTCATTTAAAGTAGTTCTTTCTCCGTATGCTATGTTTATCACTTCTGAATTAGAAATATTATCTGTAAGCATAGCCTTTATATTTGCCTGAACCGCATTCTCAACAAAAGTAAAATCACGACTTGTCTCACCATCCCCATTAATATATGGTGCCTCACCCTTCAATGCAGATTCAATAAATAAAGGAATAACTGCAGCATAAGGGCCTTTGGGATTTTGACGAGGACCAAATACATTAAAGTAACGAAGACCTATAGTATGGAAATCATATGTTTTAGAAAAAACACTGGCATATAATTCATTTACATATTTAGTTACCGCGTAAGGAGAAAGTGGATTTCCAATCTTATCTTCTACTTTTGGCAAACCGGGATGATCTCCATATGTACTTGAGCTGGCTGCATAAACAAAATTCTTAACTCTTGCATCTCTTGCTGCTACAAGCATATTTAAAAATCCTGTAATATTAACTTCGTTAGTAGTGATAGGATCATTAATTGACCGAGGTACCGAACCCAAAGCAGCTTGATGGCTGACATAATCAATACCCTCAACTGCTTGGCGACAATAGTTGATGTCTCTAATATCACCTACCAATAATTCAAACGAAGGATGTTCCTTGAATTGTTCCAGATTAAAATGAGAGCCAGTCGAAAAATTATCCAATACTCGAACTTTCTTTGCTCCATATTTTAATAGATACTCAACAAGGTTCGATCCAATGAATCCGGCGCCTCCGGTAATTAAAAATGATTTTTCTGCCAGAGAATCTTTATGAAATTGTATTTCGTACATGCTTTTAGAGTCTAGAGTCTACTTCTTCTTTATTTAAAAATGCTTTTACATCATATACCACACAATTCTTGCATTTGATATCAGAAAGATTTAGGGCTTTAAATTCTTCATGACTAACAGTTAATATGATAGCATCAAATTGTTTCTTCTTGATCTCATCGAGATTATTTGAGGTTTCCAATCCATACTCGTGTAATACTTCGCTTGGTTTAGCCCAAGGATCATAAACCGTAATATTTGTGTTGTAGGTTTTTAACTCTTTAATGATATCTATTACCTTAGTATTTCTAACATCCGGGCAGTTTTCCTTAAATGTAAATCCAAGGACAAGAATGTTTGAACCTTTTACCTGAATATCTTTATGAATCATTAATTTAACAACTTCCTGAGCTACATATGATCCCATCTCATCGTTAAGGCGACGACCAGCTAATATAATTTCAGGATGGTATCCTAGCTCCTGAGCTTTTTGGGCAAGATAATACGGATCAACACCAATACAGTGTCCTCCGACCAATCCGGGTTTGAATTTTAGAAAGTTCCATTTTGTTCCTGCTGCCTCCAATACCTCATGAGTATCAATACCCATTCTGTTAAAGATCTTACTCAGTTCGTTTACAAAGGCAATGTTAATGTCGCGCTGAGAATTCTCAATGACCTTTGCTGCTTCAGCTACCTTTATAGAACTAGCTTTGTGAGTTCCTGCAGTTATAATTGATTTATACAACTGATCTACAAACTCAGCAATTTCTGGTGTGGATCCAGAAGTTACCTTTAATATTTTTGTAACTGTATGTTCTTTATCTCCAGGATTAATCCTTTCTGGAGAATAACCTGCAAAAAAATCCAAATTATAAGCTAATCCGCTAATTCTCTCCAATACAGGTACACATTCATCCTCAGTTACCCCTGGATATACTGTTGACTCATAAACGACCACATCTCCCTTCTTTAAAACTTTCCCAACAGTTTCACTTGCCTTATACAATGGTGTTAAATCCGGTTTATTGTGTTTATCAGTTGGAGTTGGAACTGTAACTATAAATACCGTACAATCTGCTAAGTCATCCAGACTATTGGTACTATAAAGGCCTGGACCAACAGGACCATTCACAACGACTGATTTAAGCTCTTCCTCACTTATCTCCAAGGTATTATCAAAACCTTTTCTTATCGAATCTATCCGATTCTGATTGATATCAAACCCGATTACTTGATACTTTTTTGAAAAAGCTACTGCTAAAGGAAGCCCTACATAACCAAGGCCTATAACTGCGATTTTTGTATTTGACACGTTAAGTTGCATATATTGGTAGAATTAAAATCTTTTTAAAAAATTATTGAAAATTGCTCTAAATCCGCTCTTTTTATTTACTGAATCGTCTGAATAATAACCATAGCCATAACCATAACCATAACCATAGCCATAACTTCCTCCAAGCTGAACACCGTTTAAAATAACATTTAACTTAGGGAACTTTCGGCTTAAATAAATGCTGTTTAGATTTCTTATTTGCTCTTTAAAAGTAACCCCTTGGCGGACTAAATAAATAGTTGCATCTGCAAGTCTGGCTAAAATTTGAGCATCCGTAACTAATCCGATAGGTGGAGTATCAATAATAATTTCATCGAAATTAGCCCTTAGATATGTTATTAGTTCATCAATTTCCTTTTGGATCAAAAGTTCAGACGGATTAGGGGGAATAGGACCGGAACCAATAATATACATATTTTTATCGATCCCCGATTCCTGAATTATTTCTTCAATTGTGGCTTTACCAATTAAGAAATTGCTTAGCCCTAATTTATTATTAAGACTAAGGTATTTACTTACCTTTGGTTTACGCAAGTCTAATTCCAAAACCACTGTTTTGCGGCCACTAATAGCAAATGCTGCCCCAATATTGCTGGCGACAAAACTCTTCCCTTCTCCTGACATGCTAGATGTAAAAAGTGTGACTCTACCTTCGCCCGGATTTGATTTGCCATGAATAAATTGCATGTTTGTTCTAATCGATCTGAATTGTTCAGCAATTGCTTTTCTACTACTAGCATTTACTACTATGGCTTCTGAACCATCACTATAAACAATTTCGCCCAACAAAGGTGTGCCAGTTAGTTTACTTATATCTGAGCTTCCTTTTACCTTATTATTTAATATATCTTTTAAGTACAAATATCCTGCAGGCAGCAATATGCCAAGCATAAATGCTATAAAATATGAAAGTGGTCTTTTGGGTTTTATCGGCCCGTTTGATGCATAGGCAATGTCTACTACCCTACTATCTGCCACAGCCGAAGCGTAGGATAAAGCAGCCTCTTCTTTCTTTTGTAGAAGATATAAATACAAACTTTCTTTAATGCTCTGCTGCCTTTTAATACTTATAAATCTTCTTTCCTGACCAGGTATTTTTTTAATTGACCCTTCGTAACTTTTGTTGTAGCTTTCTAAAGTCTTCTTTGTATTTGTTAACGATAAATAAATATTATTAATATTTGATTTTATAGCTGATCGTGTAGTTTCAATTTGGTCTGTTATTGGTTTTACCAATGGGTTTCCTTCTTGTGTTGTTGCCAGCAAACGATCACGTTCAAGCTGCAATTGACTTAATGTATTGATTTGACCTAATAATACAGGATCATCTACCCCTAATGTACTAGGCAGTTTTTCCCTAGGGGAATTAGTATCAATATAACGCTGAATATCATTAATTACACTTAACTTTAAATTGGTCTCATTTAACTTTGCATCATTTGCCTTAACATTCTCAAGATATAAACTGGCTTCACTACTAATATCCGTTAAACCTTGGCTACTTTTAAACCCTTCAACATCAGCCTCAACTTCGGTCAGTTCACCACTAATTAACTTTAATCTTTCATCTATAAACTGAATAGTACTTTGAGTAGTTTGATTCTTATCTGTCAACGCTGCCTCATTATAAACCCTAACCAGAGTGTTCAATATATCTTTTCCTCTCTGCGGGACTGTAGATTCAAAATCCAGTTGTAAAACTGTTGACTGCTTAATTAATGCCACAGTTAATTTTGACAAAGCTTGATCGGTAACTCGTTTAGGATCAAGAAATGTGATATTTATACTTTTTTTGTAAAGTATAGCAAATTCTGGTTTTGTATTAATTTTATATATTCCTAATGTATTTCTTTGAACCTGATTTAATTGTCCTTTTATTTTCTTTCCGGATTCAATATCTTCTAACACGTAAGTATTTAAATCGGGAAACACGATTGACATTGTTCTACCATATAATGCACTATCCAGTTTCATTGAAACAAAGTCAATAGACCTTGAGTCATAAAGATCAGAAGTGATTACTCTTCCTTCGGCTTCATATTTTATATCCAGCCCAAGTCTTTCAACAACTCTTGTCATCAATGTTTTTGACTTTAGGATCTCTACCTCATTATCAACAACTTTAGAGCCTCCAAATAATTCCAAACTATTAAGGATATCATCTGTGGGACCATTTTTTTTCTGATCCTTTATCAAAAGGGTTGTAGTTACTTTATATACTGGTTCAGAATATCTGAGATAAATATTTACTAAAACCATGCATACAAACAGGCCTACTATGAATAAAGGCCAATGAAAAAGATAATTCCTAACCAGCTCGCCTAAACTTATATTTTGTTCTTCTATATGGCTTATGGTATCCTGGGAGGGCATTTGTTCGCTATTGGTCATCTGTATTTTATAAACGGGTAATTATTAGCGTAATAACAGACAATGCTGATAATAACAAGCTAATGTTTCTATATGAGGCATCTGCATTGGCATATTTTGATTTACCTGGCTGCACATAAATCAAATCATTATTTTGAAGATAAAAATATGGCGAACTAAATAGATTCCGATTTGTTAAATCTATTTTGATATATTGTCTCTTACCCTGGATTTCTCTAACCAAAAGGACATTTTTTGATATTGCTGTAATATTTAAATCCCCGGCCAAGCTGAGCGCATCGGTTATAGACACTTTCTCGCTTTGGGAAGGGAAAACTCCCGGACGTGCTACATCACCAAGCACAGACACTTTAAAATTAACTAATCGTAACCCAACCACAGGTTCCTTTAAGTAAACTTTTAGTTTCTCTTGTATCAATTCCCTTGCTTCAGCAGTGGTTAAACCCTCAACTTTAATAGAATTTAACAATGGCAGTTGAATATTTCCATTCTGATCTACCATAAAGCCATTATTGTTATTTTCACGCGTTATCATACTTCCAGTTACCCCAGCTGCAGCCGATGTTGTATTTCCTACATTAAATATTGCGGAGGCTTCTTGGTTTAAACTACTTACATTTATAGCTAATAGATCGTCTTTTTGAATTTTTAATGGTGAATAATTATTAACCTCCTCACTAATAGTAGAGTCAGATTTCAAATCCTGAAAATAAGGCAATTGTCTGTAGGAATTACAAGAGCTCATAAAAAACAAAGTGGCAACCAAATAAAAGAATTTTCTCATAGGCTTATATAGCACATTTTTTAAATTTCCCAAAGATAATACATAAGATTTACTCCTTTATGATAAATAATCATTAAATCAGAGTACAACACTGTACAAATTATCCTTGTTTATAATTCAAAGCCCCATTCACAAATTCCATACCATAAAGTCTTAAATTTTATACTTAGCTTCGTATTGATTAATTATTCTAAAAAAAGAACATGTTTTTTTTCAACCGGTCCGGCAAATCCAAGTACACCAATTTTAGTTCAATAGGCATTGATATGCATTCACATCTGGTTCCAGGGGTAGATGATGGAGCA
>Ga0157370_10002153_pt1 | contig 24055 bp, 21 predicted proteins | sample C35metaG_FD_113463 | JGI IMG/M metagenome (GOLD analysis project Ga0157370, IMG submission 113463) | Corn rhizosphere microbial communities from Kellogg Biological Station, Michigan, USA - C3-5 metaG | ecosystem: Host-associated > Plants > Roots > Rhizosphere > Soil | place: USA: Michigan...
AGGATAACATCTCTTGTGCCCAGATTGTGTACGATGTAATAGTTTCCGTTTTTCTCTACTTGTATAGTCTCAACGTATTTATTTTCCATGGTCAAAGGTACGGATAATATTGCGGTACAATTGTCAGAGAAATATTATGAATAAATTAACAGTTGGCTTGTAACGATTTTTTTTAACTTCGTTCATATGGATTCTTATACTCAGTTCAGTGATTTTGAATTGGTAGCGTTGCTGCGGAATAGTGATGAACGTGCCTTTGATTTACTGTTCAGGAGATTTTACCCTTCTTTGTGTTTTTTTGCCAGGCGATTTGTTTCTGTTGAAGGTATGGCAGAAGAGGTGGTACAGGACAGCTTATTTAAACTGTGGCAAAGGCGAAAGGACTTTGAAAATTATAATGCTGTAAAAGCTTTCTTGTATATCAGTACTAAAAATGCCTGCAGGGATGGTGCAGATCAGGAACAACGGAAACTGAACAGGGATAATCAATGGTATTTACAACAAGAAATTATGGAACAGGATGCGGAAGACCATATGATCAAAGCCGAGGTATTGATGGAGATCAGCAAAGTCATTAACCAACTGCCTGAACAATGTAGAAGGGTGATGAAAATGAGCTATGAGCAGGGGATGAGTGGAAAAGAAATCGCGGAAATTATGGGCGTTTCCGTAAGTACCGTGAATAATCAGAAGGCGAGAGGGCTTTCTTTGATGAGAAAGAGTTTAAGTGTTGAAAATTTATCTTTAGCAGTGTTTTTATTAAGCATTGCAGATGCTTTTGGGAAAAACTTTTTAAGAAATTAAAATAATTTTAGAATCTTTTAGAGAAAACAGCTGTTGGTTCCGTTTCTATACTAAATTGACAACGAGTAACCATGGATCAGCTTAAAAATTCATTTAAAATAGCCCAGATCATCGCCCGAAATCTTACCGGTGATGAGGATGCTGCATTGAAAAAGGAATTAGAAAACTGGATTGGTCAAAGTGCAGATCGCAAATCTCTTGTTGAACAGATCACGGATCAGAAGAGTTTAAGGACGGAATTGTCTGAACTCGAACAAATGGATACGGAATCTGCTTTATTAAATGTTAAAAAAAGAATACAGGAGGACGGGACTACACTTGCGGTGAAAAATACTCCTTACTTGTGGTATCGTATAGCTGCAGCTGCGGCTATACTTTGTATTGTTGGTTTTTCATTTTTATACTACAGCGCACGACATGCTCCTGTGCAAATTTCTGATTTTACCAAACAGGATATAGAGCCTGGAGGGAACAAAGCCTATCTAATATTGGCCAGTGGTAAACGGCTGAGCTTAAACGATGCTGTTAACGGACAGCTTGCCAAAGAAGCTGGGGTGGAAATTACAAAAACAGCCGATGGGCAATTGGTTTACAAAATACAAGAGGCGGTAAGTACCACCCTGTTGAGCAACACCATTGAGACTCCAAAAGGAGGACAATACCAGGTGTTATTACCAGATGGTTCGCACGTATGGCTTAATTCAGCTTCAAAGTTGATTTATCCTGTTTCATTTAGTAAAAAGAGTGTACGGGAAGTACAGCTCAGCGGAGAGGCTTATTTTGAAATAACCAAAGATAAGGCACATCCATTTATAGTGAAGTCGTTGGGACAGGAAGTCGAAGTTCTTGGTACACATTTTAATATCAATAGCTATCAGGATGAACCCGGGGTGAAAACAACTCTTTTGGAAGGCAGCGTGAAAATACAGCAGCGGAGCGGGAGAATGGTAGTTCTGAAGCCTGGGCAACAGGCCCTTGGTTCCTCTGAGGGTATTAACGTTACAACAGCAGATGTGGAAACCTCTGTTGCCTGGAAGAATGGAGACTTTGTTTTTAAGCAGGAAAGCCTGGGCAGTCTGATGCGCCAGATCTCCAGGTGGTATAATGTGGAAGTAAGCTATGCAGACGAAAGTTCAAAAGCAGTTGTACTGAGCGGTTATATTTCCAGATCGAGGAAGATCTCTTCAGTACTGGAGCGTATTCAAAGCACCGGTAAAGTGAAATTCAGATTAGAAGGCAGGAACATTTTGATACTGCCACAAACATAAATATTAATTAATCCTATCCGTTAACCAACCAACCAAACCACATGAAAATAAATCTACTAAATCCCATCTGACAGATCTAAGGTGATCTCTAAACAAAACCGGGCAGTGCTCGATACACTACCCGGAAGCGATTTGAGTTAACCATCCGATGAAACATCGGTAAATAAACTATGTAATCTATTACTGTTCACTCAAACCATTTCAAAAGTATGAATTTATATGCTTTTAACCTAGGTATGCCATGTCTTTGGCAGCCGCCGAAAATTTTAATGATGATGAATTCGGCCTTTCGCCGAATCAGCGGGGCCGATAAAAGAAAACTACTCATGCGCGCTAAATTGATCATAATTATAATGACAACCTTCCTGATGCAGGTAAGCGCAGCAGGTATGGCCCAGAACATTAGTCTGAAAGAAAAGGCTAGTCCCTTATCTGCAGTGCTCCAAAAAATCAGAATACAAAGTGGGTATGATTTTGTATTTGAAACCAGTTTGCTTGAAACTGCAAAAAAAGTAAACCTGAATGTAGAGGACGTTAGCCTGGAAGAGGTTCTGGAAATGATTTTTAGCAGTCAGGACATTAACTATTCTTTAAAAGATAAGTTTGTTGTACTTACTGCAAAAGAAAAGCCTTTTTACAAGAGAATTATAGATGCCTTTAAAACGATAAATATTAAAGGTAGGGTTGTTGATGGTAATGGTATTTCCTTACAAGGTGCAATTGTAAGGGTGCAGGGAAGCTCAAAAGCAACCAATACCAATAAAGATGGTTATTTTGAATTAAATAATATAGAGGAAGACGCCCTAATTGTCGTCTCCTACATTGGTTTCGAAAACCGCACTCTGAAGGCGAATGAAAATCTAAGTCTGATCAGACTCAGAGAGACCTTAAATAAATTGGATGAGGTAGGGGTAATCAGTACAGGATATCAGAAGATTCAAAAGGATCAGCTTACCGGCGCAGCTTCAACAATGACAGAGAAGGATTATCAGCAAAGAACTGCAGTTACAGGTAATTTTCTGGAAAGTCTGGAGGGAAAAGTGCCGGGGCTGGTTTATAATGGACAAACCGGAGAGCTCACGATTCGGGGAGTATCCACTTTTGATGCGGTCAAACAGCCGTTGATTGTACTGGATGGTTTCCCTACAGAGATAGATTTAAGGACTATCAATCCAAATGATATTGTTTCCGTGAGTGTACTCAGGGACGCCGCTGCTGCATCCATTTACGGCGTAAGGGCTTCAAACGGGGTTATTGTTGTGGAAACCAGACGGGGGAGATCCGGTGGACCGATTTTTAACATCCGCAGTACCTATGCGGTCCAGAACAAACCAGATTTTAGTTACCTGAAATATGCACCCGCTAGCGAATTCGTACAATTGCAAAAAGACTATTTTTATATCGGTAAAACCTCTTACTCTCTGTTCCAGCTTGGTATTTACAAAATGGACCCTGTCCAGGAAATCCTATTTGGATTAACTCAAACTTCGGTTTCGAACCCTTTACTTACACAAGCCCAGGCTGACGCAAAACTAGCAACCTTAGGGTCTTATGATAATCTTAAGGAGTACGAGCAATTGTTTTACCAGCACAGACAGGTTAAAAATATAAATTTTGATGTGAGCGGGGGAACCGAAAAGAGCACCTATCTGCTGGGCTTAAATTACATTGGGGAAACTCCGGTTAACCGAAGATCGGAAAATAAACAATTTATTCTGAATATGGCCAATACCTTTAAGTTCTCTAAGGCATTTAGTTTTGATTTTAAAGGTACCTATACCAATAATTCGGATAAAAGCGGAAATACACCTTCTTATACCGACTTCTTTCCTTACGAGCATTTGGCTGATGTGAACGGAAGCGCCTTAGCTGTAGCTCTTGATCCTGGACGTGATTATATTTCAAGGGTGATCACCAAAACGGCAAATAAGGATTTAATGGCTGCTGGTCTTTACGATCAGTTTTATTATCCTTACCGGGAACTTAACAGCAATACGAATAACAATAAGGGATCCTCAGTAAGATTTCAAGGGCGTTTAAATGCAAGAATGACCAATTGGTTGAGTATGGACATTGGGGGAAATTATGAAAACCAGAATATACTTCAGGAGATGTTGCAGCTGGAAGATGCCTACGCTGTGCGGGTTCTGGTAAGTAATATGGCTTTAAAGGATCCGGTTACCGGGAATGCGATATTCAGTAATTTACCTAAGGGAAATATCCTGCAGCGAACCAACCTTAGGACGAATAATTATACCTTAAGAGGTCAGTTGAATCTGAATCATAAGTTTGACGATGGAGAACATGATTTTTCAGGTATTCTGGGGGTAGAACAGAAAAAAACGCTAATGAGGGGATACAAAACGTCCTTTTTCGGATATGATGATCAATCGCTCATTCCCAAACCCTATAATTTAAATGCTTTGAATGCAACCTCTTATCCCGCATTTGAAGAACTTGGATTTTACACCAGTTTCAGAAGTACGGATTATTTCAATGACACAGAAACAGAGCGGAGGTTTATGTCATATTACGGCCAGGGAACCTATATTTTTAAAGGACGTTATGTAGCGACAGGAAGTTTCAGACTGGATCAATCTAATCTGTTTGGGGTAGATCCGAAATATAAAGATAAGCCATTTTGGTCTGCGGGGTTAAACTGGAGGATAGGAGAAGAAGAATTTATTAAGAAAATAGAGTGGATTGATCAATTGCAATTCCGGGCGGCTACAGGATTTAATGGTAACGTGCCAACCAGCAATAATGGCCCTTTTTTGATTTTGAAAACAGGACTGAATACAACTCTTAATACTCCATTAAGTTATAATGATGTTTTAAGTCCTGAGAACCAATCTCTTCGATGGGAAACAACCAGGAACTATAACCTCGGTTTTGATTTCACCTTGCTCAAAGGCCGTATTTCGGGTTCAGCAGACTGGTATATGAAACGTACTTTAGATGTGTTCGGGCAATTTGATGCAGACCCCACCTCCGGATTTAATCAATATAATGCCAATACCGCTTCCATAGAGAATAAAGGCTTTGAGTTTTTAATCAGCAGTGTAAATGTAAAACAAAATAAATTTCAGTGGCGTACACAATTGACTGCATCGTTTAATCACAATGAGGTTCTGGATGTCAAAGCCACTGAATATGCCAATTCACAGTTAATTACCAGCGGAACTACCCCGGTAAAGGGCCTGCCCATTGGTGCATTGTTCAGCTATAACTACGGGGGATTAAATGAAAAGGGACAACCTTATGTGTTGGATAAGAAAGGAAATAAAAAGGTACTTGCCTTTTACGGTAACAGCCAGGTAGATGTAACCAAAGACGATCTTATTTACAACGGAACTACAACACCTAAATATGTTTTAGGTTTAAACAACCAGTTGAGTTACGGGGCATTTGACTTGTCCTTTCTAATCATGTATTATGGAGGACATGTAATGCGTGTGGAGCAGCCCAATCCGAATAATATTGGTTTTTTTGATAACAATCCGCTTGTGGGAGCCAGTAACTTCTGGAGGAAGGCAGGTGATGAGAACTTTACCAACATTCCAGGTTATGTCAGGGCCAGCAGCAGTGCTCCCGGTTACTATCAATCCTATGCTTTATATGGTTATGAATATGCCTCTCAATTTGTACGTAAAGCAGATTATATTCGTCTGAGGGACGTGGTGCTGACCTATAATGCCAAAGCAAAATTCTTACAGAAACTAGGGCTTAGAAACACCCAGCTTCGCTTTCAAGCCCAGAATGCTTTTCGATATACATTTAGCGGTAACGATATTGATCCGGATGCAATCGACCGGATTACAGGTGTGAGGAGCCTGGAAAACCAACCCTTTTATAGTTTGACTTTTTCAACCAATTTTTAATACGACGATGATGAAACAGAAATATAGTATAGTAATACTAATGATGGTCATAGGCATGCTTTCTGCTTGTAATAAATTCCTCGATATTAAGCCTAAAGGAATTATAATACCCGAGAAATTATCAGACTATGAGGATATGTTAAACTCACCAACGTTAACAAGGACATTTCCTATTAATCTTCTGGATTTTACAGATGACAACTTTAATAAGTTTGATGCTTTGAACCAGTCGCCAACAGCAAATGGTTATTATTGGCGTTCTGTTATTACCATCAACGAAAAAGCGAGTCCTGATGTTTGGGGCCCGTTGTACCACAGTATCTATGATACAAATGTGATTATTAATGGGGTCTTGAAAGCTACAGATGGCACAGATCTTAGGGAAAATCAGGTGTTGGCAGAAGCACTGGTTATTCGTGCAAGCTGTTATATGGATTTGCTTACAGTTTTTGCAAAGGCTTACCATGCATCAACAGCGGCCTCGGATCCCGGACTGCCTATGCCCATAAGCACTAACGTAACAGATAAAGTGCCTGGTCGTTCTTCTGTTAAGGCAACACTGGAAGCGATAACCAATGATGTTCTTAAAGCAGCTGATCTTCTACCTGCCACAAATATTAACCGTTACCGGGTGAGTAAATATGCTGCTTATGGCTTGTTAAGTCGCATTTATTTATATATGGCTGATTATGTAAATGCTGGTAAATACACAGACCTTGCTTTACAGGGTACCCACCAGTTGTTGAACTACAATGCCTATGAAAGTGATGAAGATATGCCTGTATATGATCTGAATCCGGAAATACTCTGGCAGCGGGCAGCAGTTTCCGGAAGTCCGATCTTTATGCTTTATTCTAATGATCTGAAAAGCTATTTTGATAATAATGACCTTCGTTATTCCTTTCTAACGACCACTAACAATAGCGGATTGGGCCGTGGATCTTTGCCAGGACAGTATAATTTCGGAATTACCTTTCCGGAACTCTACCTAACTAAAGCAGAGCTATTGGCCAGGGCAGGAAATTCCCTGGATGCGATGGCTCTGGTAAACAGGATAAGAAAAAACCGCATTAAAACGGCTGCTTATACAGACCAGACAGCTGCTTCAGCAGAAGATGCTTTACTTAAAGTACTCGCTGAAAGAAGGAGAGAGTTAGCCTATAGCGGCCTTCGCTGGTTTGATATGAAACGCTTGGACGAAGAGGGACGTATGACCGAAATTAAGAGAATTAACCCTGAGACGCAGGCTATCGATGCATCACTACCTCCTCATAGCCTTAAATATACTTTTGAGATTCCTATCCGTGTAACTATGTTCAATCCCGACATGGAACTCAATCACAAATAAACTATCTATTTTTAATAATTAAGAGACATGAAAACAAAAATGATGATTGCAATTTTTACCATATTGGCTATTTACGGCTTTGCACAAGGTAAAAAAGAATTAACAGACGATTTGCTGAAAGATAAAGAAGAGGTATTGGCCAAATTCATTCCAATGGCCAATGGCGATTACTTGTACAAACTGTACATTATGCCATCTGCTGAGGTGATTGAGAAGCTGGAAGCGTTTAAAAAAGTAATGAACCTGAAAACGGAGCAGGAAACCAACCCTGCGGTGAAGACGTTAATGCGTAAAGATATTGACTTTTATGCCCGCCAGGTATTGAACAGGTATGTGAGCCTTTATGGTATGGACTCCATTGGTATGAAGAACCTGGAAACAATTCTGACAGAGAAAAAAGGCGCTCCAGACTTTTATAAACTATTGGATTCTGCACAGAAAAAAGCTTTTGTGAAACGTATGGCACCTGAAGAAAGAAAGCAGTTGAAAATCAGGATTGATGAAAAGGCAGACTTAAGTGACGAGGCTCTTTTTAGAAGATCTGCATCCTATAGAGCTTGGTTGGATGATCAAATCACAAACTTGAGAAATACGAAGTATAAAGCCGACACAACGCTTGGGTATGAAGGCAACAACATCGTGAAACTGAAGGTCATTGAACGGGAACTGCCTTCAGGTTATGTGAAGGATTATCTGACCTATAAAGGTACCGGTACCATCATTAAAATGGTTAGAAATGCCGCGGCTAAAGAAGATGCTTACCGTAATTTTATGACTGGTGTAACCAATCCAGTTTATAAGAAGGATATAGAAGAAGTGTATGCAAACTATAAGCGAATGATCAGCAAGTCTCCGTCACCCGACTTTAACTATAGCAATGTCGATGGTAAAATGGTGTCTCTGAAAGAACTTCGCGGCAAGTATATTTATATTGATGTATGGGCAACCTGGTGTGCGCCATGCAAGGCTGAAATTCCTTTTTTAACAAAGGTGGAAGAAGATTATCATGGAAAAAACATTCATTTTGTAAGCCTGTCTGTTGATGGAATCAAAGACAAAAACAAATGGATCAGTTACGTCAAAGAGCATCAATTACAAGGTATCCAGGTGATGGCGGACAAGGATTTTAGCTCTGATTTTATTAAAAAATTTAATATCAATTCCATACCGAGGTTCATTCTGATAGATCCAAAAGGAAACATAGTAGATGCAGATGCCAAGCGGCCTTCCGATCCTCAACTTCGTAAACAACTGGATACATTACTTTAAGCCAGAAAAGCGAGATAGAAGACTATTTTCTATCTCGCTTCTTTTGGATTGATTCCATAATTTTTTTTGAAAAACTTATTAAAGTGACTCAAATCATTAAACCCAAATTCAATACTGATCTCCTTTAGCGGATGTTCCGTGTACTTAAGCCTGTTCTCTATCAATTTCAGTTTGTAGTTGTCGATATAAGTTTTAATTGGTACCCCCATTTGCTTCTTAAACAATCCAGTTAGATAATTAGGTGAAAAATTAAACACCTCTGCAAGCTCCCTGAGCTGTAAACTACGGGGATTGCGGATGTGCTTATGAATATGGTTTACAATAGAAATTACTGTATTTTCCTGACTGGAAATCTTTGGAGACAATTCCTTTACTGCCGTTTTTTTGATAAGTGAAAATACTGCCCGGATGAGATAAAAGATGGTTTCGTTTCCAGAATTCTGGCTGGTTTCCCATTCCCGGATAATTAAATGAATCAATTGTTCTATTTTAAAAAGTTCTTCTGCAGAATTGACCAGACAAGACTGCAGGGTAGAACTCATTGCCAGTAACTGTTCCATTAACTTGCTCCATTCCTGTAATCCCTGATCGGCAAATGGGCCGTCTAAATAGATATTCGTAAATTTCAGAATACTAAATTCTGTTCTGTTCTGGATCTCGAAAATATGATAGTCTTCAGGAGAAAGCAGAAACAAACAAGGGCCTTGATACCATTGGGGTATTTCATTGAGGTAATGAAAACCGTTGCCCGAATGAATAAAGGCCAGTTCGAAATGATTGTGGTTGTGCACTGGAAAAGGCCATTCTGTTGTGGTGAAATGCCTGATATATAATGCATCGTGCTGTATGAATCTCTCCAATTGGTGTTATTTACAAATTTATTGTTTAAATGTACAATTTAAGTGGTGGTTGAAGGCCTAGGTTTGTGTCAAAATTTTTAATTCTTATGCCTACCCTATCAAAAGTAAAATTACATCCTGCAATTATCCCCCTTATGGCTATTGCTGCGGGTATTATCGTGGCCAATATTTATTATAATCAGCCTATTCTGAAAGAAATAGGAACCTCTGTTGGGGCAAGTGAAATGGAAATAGGTAAGGTTGCCATGCTTTCGCAGATAGGCTATGGGCTAGGGATGTTTTTCGTATTACCTTTGGGTGATAAAGTCAACAGGAAGAATCTGATTGTTCTCCTTGCAGGTCTGCTAACCTTGATTTTAATTGTGTTTGCCTTGTCAAAGACACTCCTGGTGGTTTATATACTGAGCTTGCTCATAGGCATCTGTTCTGTACCGGCTCAGATCATTTTGCCTATGGCGGCAACACTTGATCCGGTGAACAGGGGTAAAACAGTTGGAAAGGTTTTTAGCGGTATACTTGTTGGTATCCTGGGGGCCAGAGTGATTAGCGGTTTAATTGCCGAATGGTTAGGTTGGAGGTATGTCTATGGCATATCTGCAGGTATGGTTTTGGTGATCACCATATTACTCAAACTTTATTTACCTAATGTAGCGCCCAAATTCAAAGGAAATTATTTTGACCTTTTAAAATCAACTTTGTCTTTGATTAAAGAGCACAGGGTATTAAGACAAGCCTGTCTGCTGGGATCTTTTACCTTTGGTGTATTTTGTTCCTTTTGGACAACGTTAACCTTTCATCTGAGTACAGCGCCTTTGAATTATCAAACCGGTACAATAGGTTTATTTGGTCTGATCGCCATCGGGGGAGCACTTGTTGCTCCATATTTTGGGAAGCTTGCCGATAAAGGAAATGCATACAGGTCTCTGTTAATTTCTGTTTCTTTGATGATTGGGAGCGTATTGCTCATTAAATTTTTCCCCTTTTCGGTAATTGCCTTAATGATTAGTATCTTCTTTTTGGATATTGGCGTGCAGGCTACACAGATCACCAATTTTGCGCGAATTTATAGTTTACATGAACATGCCCACAGTCGCTTGAATACCATTTATGTAACTGTGTATTTTATCGGAGGAGCTTTAGGTACTTATTGCGGTTTGCTTTCCTGGAAATTAGGTGGCTGGAATCTATCTACCTATCAGATGCTGCTTTGGAGTGGAATTGCCCTGATTATTGTAGTTGTATCCCAAACTGTAAGCCGAAGGAGGACTGTGAAATGATAAAAATAGCCATTTTTAGTGATGTACATGGAAATCTGCCTGCTCTTGAAACCGTACTCGAAGATATAGAAAGGAGAGGTGCAGATCAGATCTATTGTTTGGGGGACCTGGTAGATTTTGCCCCCTGGAATAATGAGGTGATCGATCGGATCAGAAAACAAAAAATACCCTGCCTGATGGGTAATCATGATGAAAGAATTGCTTTTGATTTAGATATCCTACCCCTGGTTAAACATAGTGAAGAAGAAACAACAGCAAGAACTCTGGCCATTCGTCACACCAAGAAAATACTGACCCGGACAAATAAAGATTATCTGTCCGGTTTACCCCGTCAGATCAAATTGAACTTTGGAAAAACACACGTAAAAAATCTTTTGCTTGTTCATGGCAGTGTAAGAAGTAATGATGAATATATCTATGAAGATCATGATGCAGCAGACTTAAAACAGATGCTGCAGACTGAGCAAAGTGAGGTTCTGGTCATGGGGCATACCCATTTGCCATACATTCGGAAAATTCCCGCTATTGAAAATGCTTCGTCAGATTTGTTATTCGTAAACTGTGGTTCGGTTGGCAGATCAAAAGAAACCGGACGTTTAGCAACTTATTGTATGCTGATTATTAATGATAAATATATTGATGCTGAGGTTGTTAGGGTTGATTATGAGAGAGAGAAAACAATCATGGCTATCTGTAAGAGTGATATTCCAGACTTTTATGCTGATTTTTTGAAATGATAGTTGATTTCAAAGGGGCGTCAGTTTATTGTAACAGATTACACAATAAATAGAATAAATTCATGATATTTATCAAATTTAAACCGAAAATGCAGTTAAAGGAATATTTCTTAACACCAAATTGCATTTCAGTATCATGGAAATTTGATTATATATGGATGAGAAGCCTCTCCTTGGTGAATTGAAATCGTTAATATGTTTTAAAGCAGGCCTTAATCATGTAACGCCTGCCGACTGCAAACGGATTTCGATAGATATCAGGAAAGAATTCGATAAGAATGTTAGTGAGACAACGCTGAAAAGACTTTTTGGCTTTGCAGCCGCGAAGTTTGCTTTTTCGAAGTACACCATCACTGCCTTGTGTGAGTATGCCGGAAAACCGGAATATATTGAGTCTCTGGCAGAGGGTGGTGCACATTTTGGTGATAAGGAAGACATATGGGAAAAAGTAAGTTGTCACGCTGATAGAATTACCAGAATTACACTAAAGAATATCAGCTGCAGATCTGGATTACCCTATCAAGCAACTGTAGGCAGAAAGTTTGCTGAACACGCTTTTGAAGAATTTTGTGAGGGGCGGTTTAATTTTATGGCGTTTGTAGCCCCAGCTGGTTATGGTAAAACTATTTTGCTTAGTCGGCTGGTCGATAAGTATACTTCTGATAAAGAAACAATTTGTAAGGATTATTCTGTTCTTTTTGTAAAATCAAAGCTTTTTTTAACCCACAATAAAACAAAACTCCAGTTTGAAAATCAGCTTAAGGCGCTCCTTGGTTTTGCAAATCATTCTAAAAAACTTTTTGAGCTGCTTTCTGATCAGGTGCCGAAAGAAAATAGAAAACTGATTCTGATTGTCGACGACTATAGTGAATACCTCGCTGACTTTATGAACCGATTGGTCCCGGGGCTTGTAAAAGTTGTTGTAGCAGTATCGCCTGAAGATTGGAAATGTTTAAATAAAAGGCTAAAAGTTCCGGCATATGTGTCGCCCGTCCCCTTACTCAACCAAATTGAAGTCGATCAGATATGCTCTAATCTTGGGCTTCTAAAGGCTGAACCTGAACTGTTTGGATTACTGACATTTCCATTTTATATCCCATTCTATTTTCAATTTAAGATGGAGAATAAGAATGACCATCACAATCGAGTTGTGATTTACCAGGAGGTAATTGCCAGGTTTATAAAAGAGAAGATTTATCAGTCCAATAATTACACAGAAAAAATCCTGCTCCTCAAAAAGCTTGTCCAACAGATGGGGTATGGGGTACAACAAGATGAAGTAAACCTGGATCTGTTTGGCGTCGAATTAATGGTGTTTAAAAATGCCTATGATGAGCTATTGATCGATGGCATCCTGGTGGAAGATCTAAAAACTATACGTTTTCTCGATAAAAATGTTTTCGAATACTTCTTGTTTATTGAACTTTTAGAGCAGTTTAATCTGAATGCAGATCTCATCTTTCTCCGCTTCATCAACCGTGTTTATGGTGGTAGCCAAAGAGAGTTTGCTTTGTTAAAATGGTCAATACGATATATGGTAAAAACCGGAAATCCGAATGCAGAGGAATATATTTATCGCCTGGAACTGGAGGGAACAGAGAAAAAGGAAATTAAAATGCTTTTAGTTTAATATTTAAACCAGAACAACACCTCACCATCTGCTGTCGCTTCTGTGAAAGATATAGAGAAAGCAAAATAATTTCTATAAAACTATTTGTTATGGTCGCTGTCTCCCAAAGAGGAAGACAACGACCATAATAATTTACATGAACGGGTAGACCAGTGAACCTGTAACGACTTGATTTCCTGAATAAGACTCGCTTTTTACGGATTTTCCATCAACAAAAATCTCTGCTTTAATGTTACCTCCGGTATAAGATGTAACGCCGATAGAAGCTGCTTCAGCATATTTTACATTTCTTTTAAATGTTTTTGTAAAAGGAAGCGCAGCATCACTAATATTGCTGTTTCCTCCTGTTTCGTTAGAAAAAATAAGATTTGCTTTAGTTAAATCTGGTGAAGTGATTTTATATTCTATAGTCACTTCTTTCGGATAGCTGCTGTCTGGCGATTGAGGGCCGTCATCCTTACTTTTGCTACATGAAACCACAATAGCCATACAAGAAATAAGCGCTGCAATTTTTAAAGTTTGTTTTTTTAATACAATAAGATTCATAGGTTTTTATTTAAATTTATAGATGAATATAGCGGCAAAAATCGCCTATCCTTTGAGCTTCTGCAATCCCCGGATTTGTGGTTTTTCATCTACTGGTTTTTTGGTATTTTCGAAAACCAAAAACTATTGAACAATAAAATTAAGCAGCCTATGATAGCTTCATAACCTTTAAAAAAAAATATATTCTGATGAAAAATATAATATTGAAAATGAGTGTACTCTTTTTAGTTATGGCGATGGCTACATCTAAAGCAAGTTGCAGTTTATATGCTCAGTCCAGGAAATCCTCTCTTCTTTCATTTTTTTCAGAAAAGGATTTTAATCGGTTTTTCCCTCAGCATAATCAGTTTTTTTCTTATAAATCATTGAAACAGGCGGTTTCGGAAATGTCAGCAGTGAAAATCAGAATTGAAAAAAGAGGGATATGGATCTTTAAAATAACCAAAACTGATCTGGTAACTGGGAAAAGTACAGTAGTACGGCAGGATCCCGATTGGGAACAGGACTGGGCGAAAAAAGAACCTTATTCCAGTACAGAGATCAATTATGGTGATTTCTGCGCAAATCTCAATAAAAAGGAAGCTGCAGCTTTTTTTGCGCATATTGCTCATGAAACCCGCAATGGCGTAAATGGAAAGTTTAATGATGGACTGATGCTAACACATGAACTCCGTACAGATCTTGATTATGTAATCCAAAATAAAGTATATCCAGCTGTAGCTGGTCAAAAATACTATGGGAGAGGCCCTTTACAATTGAGTTATAATGGCAATTATGGGTTTGCCTCTACCGTTATTTTTGGAAACCCGAATATATTGTTGGATAAACCAGACCTGGTAGCCAAGGATCCGGTCTTATCTTTTAAAACAGCAATTTATTTCTGGATGACGCCACAAAACAGGAAACCATCGGCGCATGCTGTGATGACTGGAGAGTGGAAACCCTCAGAGACAGAAAAGGCCTCAGGTTATGCACCAGGTTTTGGAATGACCATTAACCTCATTAATGGCAGTGTAGAGTGTAATAAGGGAGAAAATAATCCAGGAATGCAGGACAGGATTGGTTTTTATCGGTATTTCCTGAAATTACTTAATGTTTCAGACCCCAACTGTGTCTGTTCCTGTGGTAAAATGGTACCCTTTCCATCTTAATAAGCCTGATCATAATTTATTCATCTCTTAAGCACTGAATTGGATCTGCTCCGGCAGCTTTTATCGCTTGCAAGCCCACGGTTAACCAGGCAATTATTAATGCCAGTACGCCTGCTGCAAAGAAATACCAGAATTGAAGTTCCATCCTGTAAGCAAATGTGTTTAACCAGTACCTGGTCATTACATAGCTGAGGGGTAAAGCGATCAGGATTGCAAAGAACACAGGTTTAGCAAAATCTTTGGATAAAGTGTAAACAATATTCATCTCGCTGGCACCTAAAACTTTTCTGATGCCAATTTCTTTTAGTCTTCTTTCGGCTGTGAAAATGGCCAAACCAAATAAACCAAGGCAAGAGATGACTACAGCTATAGAAGCAAAGTACCTGGACAATACCGATACCCGGGTTTCTGCAATGTACTGCGCCTGGAAATCTTTGTCCAGGAATTTAACATTCAGGCCAAAGCCAGGATTATAGGTTGCGTTTAATTTCTGTAAATCATCTGTAACCTCTTTTACTTTACCCGGACCAATTTTGACCATCACTCTGTTGGTTCCAACAGGGTCATATCTCAAAAACATAGGTTTTACGGGTTCATGCAAGGATTCAAAATGAAAATCCTTAATTACGCCAATGATCTCGTAATTCTTACCCCAAAGCGTAAATGTTTTGCCCACCGGATGACTTAAACGCATCACCCTTATACCTGCTTCATTGATAATGATCTTTGAGGTGTCTGCGCCAAACTTATTGGAAAAGCTTCTCCCGTTGGCTATTTTTATACCTAAAGTTTCTATCAGACCTGTATTTACCGTTGCCCTTTGAAACTTAATAGCCTCTTTTGGATTTCTTCCTTCCCAGCTGAAATCTCCAAAAGTATAACTCAGGTCTCCAAGTAGTTCCCGGTCTATGCTTGAGACATTGAGGACACCGGGAATTTTTTTTACGGCATCAATAGCAAAGTTTACATTGTCTCTGAATTTTCCTTCGGTTTCAAAATAGATCACGTTATCTTTCTGGTATCCCTGGTTTTTTGTCTGTACATATTCGATCTGCTTATAGATCACAAAAACACCTACAATTAAAATCACCGATAAGGTAAATTGAAAAACAACCAATCCCTGGCGTGTCCATAATGCTCCTGAAGTGAGGTTGAGTTTTCCCTTTAAAGCAGAAACCGGCTTAAGCCCTGAAAGATAGAGTGCCGGATAGCTTCCTGATACCAGGCCGGTGAAAAGAGTTATGGCAAGAAGCGTTAAAATAAGCGAAGGACTATAATATAGGCTAAGTTCCTTTCCGACAATCTGATTAAATTGAGGCAGTAACAGTTCAACTATAAGCAAGGAAACAAATACCGCTAAGATAGTGAGCAGAATGGATTCTGCCATATACTGTAAAATGAGTGAACCTCTTTGCGCACCCATTACTTTTTTGATGCCTACCTCTTTTAACCTGCGGGAAGCTTTTGCTGTAGACAGGTTCATGAAATTAATGCAAGCGATCAAAAGGATAAAAACGGCAATAAGAGAGAATAGCTTTACATAATCAATCCTTCCTCCATCCACTTTCCCATTTTCAAATCTGTTGTACAAATAACCATCAGCAAAAGGTCTGATAAACAAGCTAATGTTTTTCTCTCCCTTTGATTTTAAAAAGCTTTCTAATTTTGCATTAAATTGTACCGGATCGGCACCTTTTTTTAAGACAAAGAAAGTATTTGGACCGTAGTTTCCCCATTTCAGATAAGTTTCACTAATGTTGAATAAGGCATCCAGAGAAATGAGGAAATCAAATTGGTCAGAAGAATTGGCAGGCGTATTTTTAAAAACGCCTGATATCAGGGCCTGCCGGTTACTTTTAACATCAGCATTGGTCCATGTAAATTCTTTTCCAATCACATCTGTTGTATGAAACAGCTTTAGGGCAAGGTTTTCAGAAATAACCACGGTGTTGTTGTTCTTCAGTACCTGATCAGCTCTTCCCATGATCAGCGGATAATCAAATATTTTAAAAAAGTCTGCACCAGCGAATTTTCCTGCAGCTTTTACCGAGGGATTGTTATTTACGGATACCTGGCTTTGTGCAAGCCAGTAAGTAGGGGATACCGTTACCGCAGCCGCCACTTCCGGCATTTCTTTTGCCATAGCTTCAGCAAGAATTCCCGGAGTTCCGTCAACTGTATGGATCCCTTCGGTGATATGCTCGTTTTCCATAACCTGGTAGATGCTTTGATGATGGAACCGATCCATTTGCATTTCGTCATTTACCCACAGGTAGATCATCAGAGCGCAGGAAAGTCCTGTCGAAAGTCCAATCAGGTTAATAAAAAAAGAACTTTTATACCTTTTGAAATTTCTATAGATCAATAAGAGGTGGTGCTGGAACATAATTTTTGTGATTTGCCTCTGTAGTTCAATCTATATGCCATGCCATAAAAACCAAACCTACAGCGCCAAAATAAGGTTTTCATATCAATAAGTGTTCGTATACGGACAGATCTAGTTCATATATGAACAGGTTGGTTAAGGAGAAATTCGATAATTCTATATAGTTTTGAACACAGGTTATACCTTTTACAGCATGAAGAATATCATTTTAGCAAGTACCTCTACTCTATTTGGGCAGGAATATCTTTCCTACCTTTTACCAGAAGTTACTCTTCTATTTAGAGGCATTGAAGAGATCATTTTTATTCCTTATGCCCGCCCGGGAGGACTGAGCCATGATGCCTATACCCAGAATGCGGTGGCATTTTTTGCCACTATAGGTATCCGTGTAAAAGGTCTGCACGCTTGCTCTGATCCGGCTGTAGCTATTAAAGAAGCACAGGGTTTCTTTACCGGTGGAGGAAATACATTTTTACTGGTAAAGCAGTTGCATGAACTCGATTTAATGCAAATCTTAAAAGAGGCTGTTGAACAAGGTAAACCCTATCTGGGAACCAGTGCGGGAAGCAATATAGGAGGATTAAATATGCAAAACACCAATGATATGCCCATAGTCTATCCTCCGGATTTTACCACCATGGGATTGGTTCCTTTTAATTTAAATGCACATTACCTGGATCCGGACCCCAGTTCAACGCATAATGGCGAAACCAGGGAAACACGGATTAAGGAATTTCATGTGTTTAATGATGTTCCGGTCGTTGGGCTTCGTGAAGGGAGTTGGATAAGAGTTAAAGGGGAACGAGTGACCACAGAAGGGAGTAAGAATTCCAGAATATTCCTTCAAGGAAAAGAGCCTTATGAATTGTCTATAGGTTCTGAACTTAATTTTAAATAGCCTAAACGTTCAAGATCGTCTGAGCTTTTTGTCAGGTGGGTCTTGCCATCTGATAATACATACAGGTTATCGGAGATTTCAATGATATCTCTGTATTTGTGATCGGTAACCAGAATTCCTTTATTCTGTCGCTCGCCGATAATCATTTCCTTGATTTGTTCCACCAAAACAGGACTTAAAAATGAAAATGGTTCATCCAGTATAGCAAATTGCGCCGACGATTTTAAGATCAGGTAAATTTCAAGTAACCTTTGTTGCCCGGAAGAAAGGTCTTTAAATAACGATCTATAATGAGATTTAAATTCGGGGAATTGTTTTTCAAATGCCGCATATTCTATGTCAAAATCTGAAAATATCCTTCTTAATGTTAGCCCGTTTGGAATAAAATGCTGCTGTGGCAGGTAAACGAGCAGGTCCGGTCTTTTAAAAGCATGTAATATAAAATTTCCATCAAAGCGGATGCATTTATGAGTAGGGGTTAAGTTGCCATAGATGATATTTAGTAAGCTTGTTTTTCCGCATCCGTTTCTTCCCAAAAGTCCAGCTATTTTTCCAGTCTCGCATTTCAGGTAAATGTCGGATAGGATCCTTCTGCCTCCAAATTCGAGTTGAACACTATCTGCTTCTAAGGTATGGATCATTTAAAGGTTAGCTTAAGGTCAGTGAAAAAATAAATAACATCAAATCGAAAACCAAGGTGCAAACCCATAATCTTTGTTTCGAAATGCCTAAGTTTTGATAATAGTAAAATTCCTTTTTTTTGTAAGAATTGATGTAGAAGAAAATGGTTGCAAGGGTAAATAGTTTAAACCAAATGATGGCCGTTAATGCATCCGGTCCAAGTTTAGAAAACATATAAGCACAGCAAAGTGTTACAATAATTGTTGCTGCACAAAAATTATAATAAAATGTAAATAAGAGCCTTACAGTTTTTTGAATTGACATGTTTTCTTTAGAATTCCATTAAGTTACTGCAATCTTCTAGAAATAAAAGGTCATTTTATGAATATTGTATTTCTTTTCCTTCCAAATTAAGACCGTATAAATTTCCGGGCTGTAGATGAATCCTGCTCTTTCATAACATTTTATAGCTGCAATATTCTGATCCCATACCAGGAGTTCCACTGTTTTGGTGTTATACAATCTGGCCGATTCTGCCAGCAGAGATTTGATGAACTTTCCGCCTAAACCTTTTCCCCTGAGCAAAGATTCGCCAACCAGGATCCGGGCCAATTTTGGTATCCCGCTATCCTGCAGTATGATTTCGCCGAAAGCAAAAGGGACTTCATGTTCGTATGCAACATAAAAACGTCGTTCAGGATAGCTTGACTGATAAGTAGCTATCTGTTGCGTGGTCATGGGGTAAGAAAAATCTGTGCCGGCAAACTGAAGCAGCAGCTCTTCATCAGTTACCCATTTCTCCAGGAGCTTAAAATCGTCGGAAGTATAAGGTTTGAGCATATTTGGTCAATAGAATGTTGCGGAAAGATAAATGAATTTTGACAGATTAATTTTAAACTATAGCACTAAATTTGTAACATTAGGCTTTTAAAAATAAATACCAATTGGAAAAAGCGCTCAGGATGACATTTTATAAGCACTATTCATTTGACCTTTGGTTAACCCTTATTAAATCCAATCCCGTATTTAAGGCAGAACGGACCAAATACTTCTATACACATTTTAATGCCAGCCGTAAACCTTTGGAAGAGGTTGCAGCAATATTCAGAAAAGTAGATCTTCTGGTGAATGCTATTAACGAGAAGACGGGTAAAAATATAGATGCGGAGGAAATGTACCTGATGGTCATTAGCATCATCAATGACTATTCTACTGCATTTCAAGATGTAGACCTGGAACAGCTCTATCATGAAATGGAAGAATTATTGTTGAAACATATGCCGGTGTTATACTGTGCGGAGTGTACCGACGTTTTATATAAACTAAAGGATGGGAATTCCAGTACCATTAGTCTTTTAAGTAATACAGGATTTATTAAAGGAAAAACGCTAAGAAAAGTGCTTGAACATTTAGAATTAGATAAAGTACTGGATTTTCAGCTGTATTCAGATGAGGTTCGTTTGTCTAAACCTAATCCTGAATTTTTTAATCTCATGCTACAGTCGATAGACAAAAAAAGACATCCCGAACTGGAGCTTCACGATATTATACATATAGGCGATAATCCCGTTGCAGACGTTCTTGGTGCAAATGCCATTGGGATCAAGAGCTTACTGATCAATTCAAATCATCTAACCATCTCACATCTACTTTTATGATCCCATTTACCTATTCTTTACATAAAATTGATAATACCAGCCATTTTGGCTTTCATCCGGATGACTACAGCCTTTTTAAGTTCGGAAATGATCTGGTTGCTGAAAAATTCGGGAAAGACCTGGCCAATGGATTTATCCGGGACTTCCTCTCAGAAAATCAGATTGAGGAACAAATGGTGGTGATTTCCAGTCCATATTCTTTCATCCCGACGGCTACCTTCGCGATGAAAAATTATTTTGTCTACCAGCTGAACCGTTGGCTGGCGGAACAGGGGATGCCGGTCGTACAGGAGGCAAAAGTGCACCGGACCATTACTTATAAAGAAGATTATGGAGAACTGAGTGCGGAAGAACGAATCAGGCTGATCGGTAACGATTCTTTTCATATTGATAAAGATTTCCTGGAAGGAAAGACCTTATTGTTTCTTGACGATATCAAAATCACCGGGAGCCATGAAAGAATGATTATGAAAATGGTCAAAGCATATCAGCTGAAAAACGACATCCATATGCTTTACTTTGCTGAGCTGGTGAATAAAGAAATTCATCCCAACATTGAGAATTATCTGAATTATCATAAAGTTAAATCCATTTTTGATCTTGAAGAGATTATCAACAGTGGTCATTTCTGTATGAACACCAGGATTGTAAAGTACATCCTGAACTGTGATTATAACAGTTTTGCCGTATTTCTGGGAAGGCAGGACGCACGTTTTATAGATCAGTTGTATGATCTGGCACTGGGTAACGGTTACCATACGATAGAAGCCTATGCTGAAAATCTGGAGCTTGTAAAAAAGAACTTAAATAATAAAAACTATAAATTGATATAATATGGCCATTAACTTGCAAAAAGGGCAGAGAGAAAATATTGGAGCCCCTAAATTTACTATTGGTTTAGGCTGGGATACGAACAGCTCAACAACGGGTACTGCGTTTGATCTTGACGCTTCCGTTTTTATGTTAAACGACCAGAAAAAACTGGTTTCCGATGAGAATTTTGTCTTTTATAATAACTTAATCTCTCCTGACGGTGCTGTGGAGCATACCGGAGATAATTTAACCGGAGACGGGGATGGTGATGATGAGCAGATCAAAGTAGATCTGACAAAGATAGATTCCAAAGTAAGTGAAATCTGTATTGTAGTAACCATACATGAAGCCGATCAGAGAAGACAAAACTTTGGACAGGTTAGAAACTCCTTCGTGCGTATTTTTGATCCGGTAACAAATGAAGAACTATTGAATTATGAGCTGGATGAGGATTTTTCTATAGAAACTGCAGTAGAGTTTGGCCGTATTTATAAACGTGAAGGCAAATGGAAATTTGAAGCAGTTGGAATGGGAATGAAAGGCGGATTACAGGATTATGTAAACAAATATCAATAAGAAATTATGGCAATCAATCTTCAAAAAGGGCAACGCATCAGCCTTGAAAAAAGTAACGGAAGCAAGCTTCAGAACATTTGCGTAGGAATCAACTGGGGCGCAATAGAAAAGAAAGGCTTATTTGGTTTTGGAAAAACAAAAGAAGCTGTAGATCTTGATGCAAGTTGCGCCTTGTTTAACGACAAAAAACAATTACTGGATGTAATCTATTTTGGCAGTTTGAAATCTAAAGATGGCTCTATAAAACACAGCGGTGATGACCTTACCGGTGATATGGGCGGGGACGATGGACTGGATAACGAGATCATTACTGTAGATTTCACACGTCTGAACCCTGAAGTAAACCATGTCGCTTTTGTGCTGAATAGTTTTAGAGGACATGATTTTGGTGCCATTCCCTTTGCCTCTATTCGTATTTATGAAGGAACTCCAACGCGGGTAAATGAGGTTTTTGCGACATATGATATTGCACATGGATCTAATTTTGCAGGCCATGTTTCTATGGTGATGGGTATTTTCTATAAGAAAAATGGAGAATGGAAATTTAATGCCATAGGAGAACCCACCAAAGACAGAAAGCTTGAAGATACTGTGAAAACTGTAACACAGAGCTATTTGTAAACTCTAAATGCTATCAATTTAAATGCTATGGAAACAACCCCAAATGCCCCTTCTGAAATTACCCCGGTAAAACTGGATAAAGATGGCAATGTAGACTTAACTGCCATCACACCAGAAGAGGAGCAAAAATATAAGGAGATCAGCAAATCCCTTGAACCCTCTGATGTAAATTCTATATTGAATTACGGGTTAGATGCCCAGAATTCAATGGAGAAATACAGTAACGATTTTCTGGCTTCTGTACGGACCTATAACAGTGGAGAAGTGGGAGGACTAATCAACGAACTGCTTTCTGAATTGAACTATATTGATGTCAATGAGTTAGAGCAGAGCGGATTTAAGTCTTTTATTTCAAAAATTCCTTTTCTGAAAAGCTTGGTCGTAGACGTAAAAAAGCTGTTCCAGAAATACGATGTGGTGGTCAATAATATTGACAAGATTACCAATAAGATCAAAGCCGGGCGCTTAAACTCGATCAAAGACAACAGCTCGCTTCAAACCATGTTTGACAGCAATGTAAGTTATATCCATCAAATGGAAGAACTGATCATTTCTGGTCAGCTTAAATACAATGAACTGAACATTAAACTAGCAGAGATGGAAGGGCGCCCTGCGGATTACCAGGATTATGAAATTGCAGATCTCCGGGACTTTCTGGGCAGGTTGGATAAAAGACTGGCTGATATGAAGATCGTCCGTTTTATCATGCTGCAGTCTCTTGCGCAGATCAGGGTTGTACAGAACAACAATACTTCTATTGCTGAAAAAGCACAGTCTATTGTATCTACAACTATTCCTGTCTGGAAAAATCAACTTACCCTGGCAGTTGCCCTGCAAAGGCAGAAAGCCAATGTAGAAATGCAGAAAAAAATCTCGGATACCACCAATACCATTCTTCAGAAAAATGCTGAAATGCTGAAACAAAATAGTATTGATGTGGCAAAGGAGAACGAGAAGACAGTGGTATCCATAGATACCTTGAAAAGAACAACACAATCTTTAATTGAAACTTTAAATGAAGTAAAGAGAATTCACGAAGAAGGCAATCAAAGCAGAAGGGCGCTTGATGGTGATCTGAAAAATTTAGAAGCAGAGCTTAAGAAGAATGTGACGCGTGTTAATTAACTTTAACGCATGGATGAAAACCGTTTAAATATCTTAAAAGAATCACGCAGAGAGATCAGCCGTTTGCAGCTTCTCTCTGCGTTTTTTGAAGAAGATGCGGTCTATAAAATCTATCTGAGGAGCCAGGTGATCCACCAGATGTTCGAAAACAATGAAGAACTGGACATAGAAAAACTGGATCTTTTTCATGTGCAGTTTACCTCTAGTGTAATTGAGTTGCTTCGTAAAATTAAAAAAAGCAATGAAAAGAATGTCAGCCTGATCTATGATGAAATTCATCTGAACGAGGAACTCATTGCGCAGATGAACAACCAGCTTTTTAGTGAAAAAACATTCCATCTTGACATGCATAAACAGACATCAAAGATCAATCTGTCCTTAAGAAGATTGTTCGAAGTGTTGTCTGATTTAAGCACAGACTTTCCATTTTCCAAGAACATCAATGCTTTTAGTTCCAGATATGCAAAAGATTTCTTTCATGCGATTTCACCAGACGAACTGGGCTTATTGACAAATTATGATCCTAAAAACACCTATGTGAGCAATTATGCAACCATAGAACGGAAGCTTATGGGCTTGCTTTGCA
>Ga0157370_10002154_pt1 | contig 24050 bp, 20 predicted proteins | sample C35metaG_FD_113463 | JGI IMG/M metagenome (GOLD analysis project Ga0157370, IMG submission 113463) | Corn rhizosphere microbial communities from Kellogg Biological Station, Michigan, USA - C3-5 metaG | ecosystem: Host-associated > Plants > Roots > Rhizosphere > Soil | place: USA: Michigan...
CCGAACCTGTAAACAAAGATGGTACACCTACTTTTGCCAGGTTAAAATGATCAGAGCGATAATACAAACCGGAAGATGGAACAGGATCTGGAACCACAATCCTACCCTGCTTTTTAGCAGATGCTGCTGCGTAATCTTCCAATTCTGACTGGCCAAAACCATAAACTACAATGTCTTTGGTTTTGCCGGCAATACCCATCATATCCATATTAATATTAGCGACTGTTTTAGCTAACGGAAAAACCGGATGTTTGGCATAATATTCCGAGCCAAGCAAGCCTTGCTCTTCTGCTGTATAGGAGATGAACAAAATAGTCCGATCTGGTTGCTTAGGTAATTTCTTAAATGCCGTTGCCAATTCCAATAAAGACGCCACACCAGTAGCATTATCTACCGCACCATTGTAAATCGAATCTCCCTGAACTTTTTCTCCAATACCTAAGTGATCCCAGTGGGCAGAATAGATAATGGCTTCATCCTGATGTTTGTTGCCGGAAACCTTCGCCAACACATTGTAGGAGAGCGATTTTTTAATCTTATTTTTTATGGTCAATGAGGTCGTTAATCCTAAATCAACGGCTTTAAATCCTTTCTTTTTGCCAGTTTCCAATAAGCCATCGTTTTGCCCGGCCAGTTTAAAAAGTGCTTTTGCTTTGTCTAAACTAATCCAGCCTTCTACCACGGTTCTGTTCATCCCGTTATCTTCAGACTGGAGGTTAAGTTTGGATTTAGACCAGCCACTTCGTACCACACTCCAGGGGTAAGCTGCAGGCTCGGTATCATGAATAATCAAAATCCCTGCTGCGCCCTGCCGGGATGCTTCTTCAAATTTATATGTCCACCGGCCGTAGTAAGTCATGTTTTTGCCTTTGAATAAGGTAGAATCAGCAAAACCAGGATCGTTAATCATCACGACCACGGTTTTCCCTTTCACATCCAAATCTTTATAATCATTCCATCCATATTCCGGTGCTACAATGCCAAAACCTGCAAAAACTAAAGGAGAATTTGTAATGCTTACCTGATCTTGTAACCTTCGCGACCCGGCAACGAAATCGGTTAAATAAGCAAGATCCAGTGAACCAGTTTTGCCTTTAATCACCATTTTGTTTTCAGGTACCGATTTTATTTCTACCATGGGCACTTTCTGGAAATAACTTTTACCATTCCCAGGCTCAAGACCCAATTTTTCAAATTCATTTTTTAGGTAGTTGATGGTTTTGGTTTCGCCATTTGAAAAAGGCTTTCTGCCTTCCAAACTATCGGCCGCAATAACAGAAAGGTATCTGGTTAAACTGGAATCGTTAATTGCCTTTACAGCAGTTGAATCCGGAGATGTGCTGTCATCTTTACTTCCTTGTTTGCAAGATGCAAGCGAAAGAATTGCACAAGTTGCTAGAAACATTGTTTTTCTAATCATGATCATGTTTTGAAATTACAAAGAAATTGGCAAAGGCATGCATTCTGCTGGGCAACAATTTCTGAAGTCACCAATTAAAATCATCAATAGACTATTAAAATGTGATCGGAGAAATCTTAAATATTATATTAAAAAGTAAAGTGTCTGCTACCTTTTTATCAACTTAAATTTCTTAACCTGCCCACCGTTTTTAACAATCACGCCTACATAAACACCAGTGGCAAGTGCCATTAAACCAAATCGGTTGGAGCTGGTAGCTTTCTCTTCAAAAACTTTTTGACCCAACATATTAAATAAGGAAAGGTTGTAATCTTCTAGGGATCCACTTAAAATGGTTAAATAATCTGTTACCGGATTTGGATAGAAGGAAAACTCATTCTCTTTAAGGAAGGTTGCAGAAGCAAGATCACTAACTACATTTCCATTTGCCGTTTCAAAGGTTACCCGGTAGAACTGGATGCCCAGCTTAGGTTTGTCATCGAAAATGGTATAATCGAGTACGTTATTACCTGGTTTCGTTTGTTGCAAAACCGTATAGGTATTCACTCCGGTTTGCTTCTCCCAAATGATATTTTTGATATCCAGAGTAGTTCCAATATTGAGGTCGAGCTTTATTTTATCGGCTGTTGCAGAGGCAAGTAAGCTCCTTACATAACAGGCAACACCTTGCTGGGTATAATCTATGGTGTAACTTTTCAAACCCGTAAATCCTGCACCATTTGCTGCAACCGCAAAATATTTACCTGGAATACTGCTCATATTCAGCTTAACTAAGGTATCGGGAACAGTTAAAACCGGCGACAATACATTATTAATGATGCTATAAACCGTATAATCTTTTGCACCAGTTTGCGGATTCCAGTTTAAAACTATTCCATCCGCACACACATAACCTACTTTTAATACCCTTGGTGAAGAAATAACGAAACTTTGGCTAGAAACTACTTCGCCACCAACTTCCATTTTGACAATAGCCTTCGAAAATAAATCAGGTGTACCCCAATTGTAAAAACCTTTTGCTAAATCTACACTGGCATCAATTACCTTCCAGCTCAGGCCTTCATCATAGCTAACTGACAGTTTACCTTTCTTTTCCTGATAGGTATTTTCCCACCGGATATAGTTATCCTCGCCCGCAAAAAAGTATACGTCTTTTCCAGGGGTGATAAACGAAAACGCATTTTTATACCTGAAGCGATAGGCCAAGGCAAATTTTTGTTGGCTTCCCTGCATAATGCGTTGCCCGTTAACATGGACGCTAAAATTTCCAGCTACCGGATTTTCAATACTTATCTGCTGAATATTATTAATCAAATCTGCCTTTCTTGTGGCTGGTTGAGCAATCGAATCCAAATTTGATGCGCTGCTTAACACCCAGGGCAGTATACTTTCGCCCGAAGGAGTTTCCAGGCTTAAATCTAAACCATTAACCAGGCTCTGAGCAGCATTTACCGCTGCTGCAGGATCATTCCAGGTAATAGTGAGTTTAGCATCTGCAACATTTGCAGGAATGGTTAGCGGGATGGTTAGATCTTGCCCCTTTGTTGCAGAATATACTGCAACCCGATTTTCATCAATAGTTTTTAAAGATTGGGCTACGTTTAGTTTCCCATAGCCAAAAACGTAATCTACCTGCGGGGTTCCCAAATCATCTGCTGAATTAATTAAAGTAGCCCGAATTAATGCAGCAGATGGTGCTTTCGCAAACTTTTGAAGATAAAATTGTTCGAGCAAAGCAATTGACCCACTGCTAATGGCAGCAGAACCAGATGTGCCATCTTCGCCCAGGGCTACCAGTTCGGGTTTTACACGACCATCATAAGCAGGCCCCTTACTGCTTTGGTTTTCCGAAAAGTTTTCGCGATTAATCCCACCTATAACCAGCAGGTTCTTGGCTTGTTTAAAGTTTCCGGTTAAATTGGCCCGTGCCGTCAAGCCCTGATAAAAACCACTAGCCGGGGTCAGTGTCCCACTGTTGCCTGCGGAGAAGACATGAATTAAAGTATCGGTTTCAAAAACCTGCCGATCATATGCAGCGGCTTCAATTCCATAATTATTGTCTATGCCCGTTCCGTAAGAATGATTTTGGACCCGGATCTGGAGCCGATTTAAATCTGATGTTTGATCGGGTAACAGGTTATCGAAACTCGAAAATGCCAGCTTCGCCTTTGGTGCAGCACCAAGTCCGCGGATAAAGGAATTGCCATTTCCCAATGCTAATGTAGCCATACTGGTGGCATGACTGGTTGCAGCCCCTGCGGCAATCGCCCCGGGAATGGTTTTACCTAAAAGATCAAGGTCAGTGATATCGTACATTCCTTCTTTTAAAGAAATATTAATTCCTGTTCCATCGATGCCAGGGAATAAACTCCGGGCATTTGTAATCTGATTCAAGCCAAGATCTAATCCGTTAATTACAACTTCATGCCTTGCAATTGGAATGATATCGGCATAAAGGATTTCATCTTCGGCCAATAACGGTAATAAATCATCAGCGGTTATCTTTATTGTGTATATAGCATGTTGCTGATCGATTGTTGTTATTTTCAATCGCTTAAGAAAGTCCGGCTGTACAACATTATTTTTAACGGCGAGCCTCACTAAAATCGAATCCCCCTTTTTATTGTTTTTGTTTAAAAACTGCAGCAAACCATCACTCGCTTTCCATAAGCCATTGGCCTGAGTTTGGTAAAGAATATGATAAGCAGAGTTAGCAATATCAGCTTTGCTAACAATAAAATAATCAGCAGTAAGCTGCTTCTTTGGATGCAAATTTTTAATTTCTGCCAGCGTTAACTGGTGATCGAACCTCACCAACAAGACACTATCTCTCTGAAATCCGACATGATTTGCCTTTTCAGAAATAAATTTTTGAACTTTTTTTTCTACTCCAGGAGGTTGTCCTTGTGCGTTTAAACGAAATGCGCACACACAAAAACATATAACTAAAAATACAGCGTTGACTTTCAAAAAATATTTTATTGTAAAATTTTGCTTACATCATAAATCTTCTCTAAATTAGCATTTATAAGGTAATTCACAAATTATATTAACTAACTTATCCAATTGTCCCCAATTAAATCTAAACTAAAATGAAAAAAACCAAATTTTTATCAGTTGCAGCGGCATGCTTATTGTTCACAACTTTATACTCATGTAAGAGTAATGATACAGAAAAAGTAGCCGAAAATAAAACTGATATTTCAACAGCTACGCTTGAAAAAGTTAAATCTTTAGGATTCAGTACTGAAAACATCCGCAAAATTGATGGAGGCTATTTAGTAGAGGGAGATATTCTTTTAACTGAAGCGAATTTAACTGAAACCACCACCAGTACCAACTTGAATATTGCTGAAACTGAGCAATACCGAACTACGAATGTAGTAACATCTTTACCCCGCGTAATTACCGTTTCTGTTACCAATTTACCTCAGGTATACAGCGACGCTGTGAATACGATGATCTCAAGATACAATTCTTTGGGTTTACGGATCACTTTTCGCAGAGCTAACACAGGAACAACCGGCAACATCAATGTAGTTGGTTTTAATGAAGCTCCAAGCGGTGGATTTATTACTTTAGGTTCTGCAGGTTTCCCTACGGGAGGTAATCCTTTCAACCAAATCAGAATGAATACCAATGCAGCTGCTTATGGTGCAAATCCTAATTTACTATACCTTGCTTCTGTGATCCAGCACGAAGTTGGTCATTGTGTAGGCCTTCGCCATACAGATTACATGAACCGTGCTTTCAGTTGTGGTGCTAGTGGCGCAGGAAATGAAGGTGCATCAAATGTCGGAGCAGTTCTGATACCAGGAACTCCATCTACTCCGGATGCAGCATCTTTTATGTTGGCTTGTTCTAATGGCGGTAACCGCACATTTAATGCAAATGATGTTGTTGCACTAAACTACATCTACTAATCAAAACCAGTTGTGAATTATCTTATTAAGAGCTCCGGGCATTTCGGAGCTCTTTTGTTTTGATGAAATTCCATTACTCAGCCAAGCGTCTTAATCAGCCAGTTCTTTAATAAACTTACCATCGGCACCGTACCAAACGTTAACATCAGGAGTGCCTTCAATATCTATCTTATAGGTTATTTTACCGCCTGTGCTAATCCAATCTACATCCTCTATTCTTCCCTTTGGATATTTAGCCTTGATGCTTTTGGCAATCGCTGCCGGAAGTTGATTGTTCGGAATATCTTTTTCAAAAGAAATATTTTTTCCTGTAGCAGCATATATTGCGCTGTGATCGGTTTTACCTAAATCAAAATCAACTTTGTAAGTGTTGCCTTTCTTTTCCCAGTCTATATCTGTAGCTTTTGGATAGGCTTTTGAAAACGCTGATTTTACAGCTGCCGGAACATTTTTGCTATCTATGTCCTGGGCGTTACCTGTGGCGATCCCTCCAATCAGAAGAAATGCTGCCATTGTGATACCTCTATAATTCATATTAAAATAACATGAGAACTTTATTATTGTTTGTATGATGCGATGCCGGGTTTATACACATATGATTCAAAAAAACTAGACAAAAAAAATGGCCTGCGTTTTTGCAGGCCATGGAATGTTATTGCTGTTTCTGGTTTATTTACCGTTTTGTTCTACATCTCTATCCATTTCCACCAGGTCTACATCGCTTGGATCGGAGAAATCTCCAATCAGGTATTTATTGAAATGATCTGCCAGTTTCCAGAAAGCATACTCTGTCATATCGCCAAAACCATGTCGCTGACCAGGAATAATTAGAAAATCGAACCTTTTACCTGCTTTCATCAGCGCATTGGCCACACGGATTGAATTTGCCGGATGGACATTATTATCTACATCGCCATGCATCAATAACAAATGACCTTTCAAGTTTTTAGCCAAATCCGGATTTTTATCAATACTATACTTAAAAGAAGTATCTCCTTTTAAAGAAATGGTTTCCTTTACCCCATGGTGCTTTTCACTCCACCAACGGTTATAAATGCTGTTATCGTGATTACCTGCATTCGAAACCGCAGCTTTGAAAAAATCAGGATAAACCAACATCGCTGCTGTAGACATAAAACCACCACCGGAGTGACCTGTGATACCTACCTTCGATTCATCAATAAAAGAATATTTTGCCGCCAATTGTTCAATAGCTGTTTTCTTATCGGCCAGGCCATAATCGCGTAAGTTGCCATAACCGTAAGTATGGTACCATTTTGAACGTGATGGATTTCCACCACGGTTTCCAACGGTAATCACAATGTATCCAAATTGCGCCAAACGCTCCGTGCGATCCATACTCTTACTAAAAGCTTTGTTCACCGCTTCCGTTTGCGGACCAGGGTAAACATATTCTATAATCGGGTATTTTTTATTCGGATCGAAATCAAATGGCTTGTACATTACACCATACAAATCAGTAATACCATCGTCGGCCTTTACCTTAAAAGGCTCAGGATATTTGTAACCCGCAGCCATTAGCAAGGAAAGATCGGTAGTTTCCAATTCCATCACCTTCTTTCCGTTCCTGTCATAAAGCGTAGATTTTGGTGCAGTGTTTACCCGGGAATAATTATCAACAAAAAAAGTATTGTTATCATTCATAAAACTAGCGTGATCAAAATCACCAGCATTCAGCAACTTCATGTTCGAACCATCGAAGTTGATACTATATAAATGCAGGTAATAAGGATCTTCTTTCGCTTCTCTTCCATTTGCGGTGAAATAAAGCACACGGTTTTTCTCATCAATATTTACGATGCTTTCGCAATGGAATGCTCCTTTAGTGATTTGATTTTTGAGTTTACCATTGCCATCGAAAAGATAGAAGTGTGCCCAGCCGTCTCGTTCGCTCCAGTGAATTAATTCCTTTCCATCGTTAACTAAACCCGGACGATTCACTTCCACATAAGTATTAAAGCGCTCATCGATTAAAGGCGTAACCTTACCTGTAGTAATATCAACAGTGGCAATATCAATTCGTTTTAGATCACGACTGGTACGGGAGAAATAAAAGCGACTATCATTACCCAACCATACGGATGGACGAAATTCATTATCGCGATCCTTAGCTAAAACGGGCTTGCTCCACACCGAAATACTTTGATCTTTAAAGGCCGAAACATTTAATTTTTTATAAGATTTGGCGGCGAAGTCGAAAAGTAAAACTTCATCTTGGGGTGCCTCAGCCTCACCTGGCATTTGATATTTATACGTTTCTAAAGTTGGCCGGCCTGGTGTTACACTATTGATTACCCAAAGATCTTTTACCTTGCGGGAGTCTGTTCTATCTAAAACAAAATATTTAGAATTAGGCGACCAAAGCACATAAGCGCCTCTCCGTTTTTTATTGTTTTTCTCATTCTCTACATTGTTTTCACCATCGCCATCGCTACCATAAGAATAAAACTTAATTCCATCTTTAGTTAACTGATGTTCTACAATAGTACTGTCTTCTTCGTTTTTAACGGCTTTTTTGTAGTTCTCCTTATCCATCCAATAAAGATTGTAATTGCGCGAGAACACAATTGCAGATGAATCAGGCGCAACAGAACCCCAGCTTGGTTTTGGTTTCGGCTTACTGAAGTTCGGCACCTCAGATAATTTTGCAGATGCCAGTTCGTATTTAAAAGAATAGATTTTCTTTTGCATAGAATCTGCTGCCTTTTTATCTTTTCTATCCGGCTTTAATTCATCAACCGAACTTTTTACTTCGAAAGAAATACTCTTTTCATCGGCAGCAAACTTTAAATTTTCTAATGGCAAATGTTCTGCGTCAAATGGATCGCGAACAATCAGCGTAATCTCTGCTGCTAACTTGGCATTATCAAAAATCTGTTTCTTCGTTTTTGCAGATGGATCGACTAGATACCAGAATTTTCCCTTCGGGCTTTCAAAAGTGTACCAAAAACGATTGCTTAGCTTTAGCCAATGTGGATCAACCGACGTAGCATATACCATCTTTTTCAATTTATTTGGAGAAAAACGTGATGCCAGTTGATAATTAGCTTTAGGCTGGGCCTGAATATTTTCGGTAATGGTGAAACTTTTGGTTTGTGCGGCTACAGTAAGCGATAAGAATTGTGCACAAAAGAATAATTTGTAAATTTTGTTCATTAAGAGTGGTTTGGAGCGGCTAAATTATTTAATTAAAGCCAATTTAAACTGCTAACACGTGTAATAAAAACGTTATTTAGCATTCTTTATGTTAGCAAATATTTATCAACACTGGTTTTTTGATAAGCAATTAGTTGGCAGAATTTATAGTTTTGCATCCATATATATTTACTATGAAATACAGCCTATTTACCATTATAGCAACAAGTGTGTTTTTTTTAACCAGTTGCCAGTCAGAATCCTCAACAAGAACATCATCTGTTACAGATTCTACAGCCAATACAACCACAAAAACGGCAACCACTGCACCTGTTGATGTTTCAAAAATAAAAGTAGCAGATGCCAAAACCATTTTAGCGCGTAAACAGGTACCTATTCTTTGTTATCACCAGGTAAGAAACTGGAAACCTACAGATGGAAAAGTTGGCAAAGATTATATTGTGGAGATTCAAAACTTTAAAGATCAAATGAAAATGCTTACAGATAGTGGTTACCATACCATCCTGCCAGATCAGCTTTACGCCTATTTAAATACTGGCGCAGCATTACCAAGCAAACCCATCATGCTTACTTTTGATGATACTGACCTGGATCAGTTTACGATTGTAAATCCAACATTAAAAAAACTGGGTTACAAAGCCGTGTATTTCATTATGACTGTTTCTATTGGGAGAAAAGGGAAATTTGTTGATTATATGAGCAGCGATCAGATTAAACAACTGTCAGATGAAGGAAACATCATCGGATCACATACTTACGACCATAAAAATTTCAAAAAGTATGCAGGTAAAGATTGGGAAGAACAGTTGGATAAACCGACTAAAAGACTCGAAGAAATTACAGGAAAAACGATGACGGAGTTTGCTTATCCGTTTGGACTCTGGAATGCTGAAGGTATTCCGGAATTGAAAAAGCGTGGTTTCAGAATGGCTTTTCAACTATCAACCAAGCGTGATGAAAAGGATCCTTTATTTACCATTCGCAGAATTATCGCAAGTGGTTACTGGAGTCCGAAAACATTAAGCAACAGCATAAAAAACAGTTTTTAAAATGGGATTATTTTCAGCATTAATGGGTAACGCAGGTGCGGTTAACCCTGATGAATTAATAAAGCAATATGGTGCCTTATTAATTAATGGCGAGCAGATAGAACTGGGCTTTAAATTGATTCGGGACACCTTTATATTTACCAACAAAAGACTAATACTTATTGATAAACAAGGTATTACGGGAAGTAAAACAGAGTACAAGAGCATAGTTTATAGAGCCATAACCAGATTTAGTGTAGAAACTGCCGGAACTTTTGATTTAGATGCCGTATTAAACATATGGATTTCTAATGAGACGATTCCAAGTGTGCAAAAGCAATTTAATAAATCTGTTGATGTTTACGAAGTTCAAAAAATACTAGCCCAACACGTACTTTAATCCAATCATGAAACGATTTTTAGCCATTACCGCTCTTGTTCCGGCACTTTTGGCCGCTTGTCAATCAGATTCTAAAAGCAAAACAGCTGATGTTTCAGTAGTTTCAAAAACTGAAGTAATAGATACCATGAAGCAGAAGCCTGCCGATGCCAAAGCTATTTTGGCTAAACGCGAAGTGCCCGTTTTATGCTATCATCAGATTAGAAATAATTTAGCAAGTGATAGTAAACGTGCACATGATGATATTATTTCCCCCGATAAATTTCGGGAACATATGAAAATGCTGGCAGATAGCGGATACCATACCATTTCACCAGATCAATTATATAAATATCTCGTATTTGACGGTAAGCTTCCGGAAAAACCAATCATCATTTCATTCGATGATACAGATGAAGATCAGTTTACAGTAGGCGCTACCACTTTAAAAAAGTATGGTTTTAAAGGCGTTTATTTCATCATGACCGTTTCCATCGGAAGAAAAGGTAGAATCAACTACATGACTAAGGAACAGATTAAACAACTTTCTGATGAAGGAAATACGATTGCCAGTCATACTTATGATCATAAAAACTTCGCGCAGTTTACCGACGAAGACTGGAAAACGCAGATTGATGAACCAACTAAAAAGCTGGAGCAAATTACAGGAAAAAAAATCGAATATTTTGCTTACCCATATGGTGTTTACAAGGCCTCGACTCTACATAAATTAAAGGAACATGGTTTCAAGGCAGCCTTTATTCTTTCTACCGCCAGAGATGAAACGTACCCACTTTTAACCATCCGCCGAATTATAGACCCTGGAAGATATACAGCGAAAAACCTTTATTTCAGCATTAATAAAAGCTTCAACAAAACAAAAACATAAGTTCAACTGTAAAACTATTAGTCGCGACTTATCGAACCTATGAAAAAGCCTTTATTATTTCTATTCCTGATAGCAGGTCTATTTACCGCCTGTAAAAACAATAACAATAAAAGTGATTTGAAAACTCCGGAAGTAAATGCTTCCAAAACCCAGTCGATTACAGGTAACTTTTATAAGCGTTTGGAAGGTACGATAGCGGGGAAACCAGTTGTAATGCATCTGCAAAGAATAAATGATGATGTTGAAGGCAACTATTATTACGACGGTTCGTGGTTAAATTTATCAACAGATACTTTGATTGGTCAGGATAGTTTGGTGCTTGCAGAATATAGCTTTTACAGTTCTTACTTTGAACAAGACCCAAAAGCGCCGAGCATTGCTTTGAAATGGACGGGCAACGGCTTCAAAGGAACCTGGAAAAGTGGCGATGGAAGTAAAAGTTTTCCAGCTGTTTTAGAAGAGAAATATCCGGAAGGCAGTTATCAATTTACTACTGGCATTTATCAGGATTCGATAAAAGCCTATGCCAATAAAGCAAATTCACCTGCTGCACACATTACCTTTGAATATTTAAAGGCAAAAAATAATGATGATGCTGGAAAATGGATTGACAGTCAATTAAAGAAAATATCTGGATTAAAATCTAATGTAGATCGCGAGATTAGCTTTAAATCAATTTCCGCAGCATATTTAAAAGATTATAGCGCTGAAGTTGCCAGCCAGCAAAAAGGCAATAGAAGTGATGGTGAAGATGCCTGGTTAAACTACACCAATAACAGTCAGCAATCTGTTTTATATAACGATCGCGACTTTGTAGTCATCGATTTTCTCGCTGATGCCTATACGGGTGGTGCTCATGGCAATTACAGCAGCTTAATGTATTGTCTCGATGTTAAACGCAAGAAGCAAATGGTGCTGAGCGATATCGTAACCATCGACTCGAATAATTTGCAGAGAATATTGGAGCAAAATCTTCGGAAACAATATAATATCAAGGCCAGTGAAGGAATAAACAAAGTGCTGTTTGATGATTTCCTGAAACCAAACAAAAATTTCTATTTCAATGGAAAAGGGCTGGCATTTATGTATAATCCTTACGAGGTGGCGAGTTATGCACAAGGCCAGATTGTGGTTTTCATTCCTTTCATTGAACTAAAACCTTATCTGGTTCGGGCGTTTGCTGAACGGATTGGTGTAAAATAAGCCCTGTTTCTAAACCTGAATAAAATAGTGGGTTGTTAATTATTGGGTATAGAAAATGTTGCTACAAAATATCTTTAATCAAATACTTATTTCCATTAAAACTCAATTCTTCTCCTTTTTTTGAGCCGATAAATATCCTTCCTATCGGTGCCGCCTGCGAAACAGCGATGAACTTTTGACCATCTACATTTAGTTCACCCGCGCTAATGCTGATATAAAAATTCCCGTTGGAGCTTAACACTAGACTGCCATTCTTTACTTCGTTGGCTGCATCTACATTTTCAATTTGCTGTAATGCAATTTTCTGCTGACCAGCTTCATAGAGCAATTTGCTGTTGCGATCCATTTCCTGTTGCATCATCTCACGCGTGGTTTCATATTTGTCGCCTGCGCTGCTTTTCGTATCATCGTTTGATGCCTGACGGGCCTGCAACATAGAATATTCAATATTTTCTATTCTATTTTGAATAAAGGTTAAGCACAGCTGATATAATTGAGATTTTAAGGTAGACATAAGATATTGTTGAATAGTTAATTGGAAATAGAAAATGGGAAATGGATAATAGAAAACAGGAAATAGGAAATAGTGAAAAATAAACGGTTTATTTACGCAGGGATAAAGCCATGCCCAGAATTAATTTGATCTTTTTTTCGGGTAGATCATCAGCAGGATTGATTAATAAAATTTTCATACGGGCTCTTTTCTCTTGCAGCAAATCTTCGTGTTCCATTTGATTTCCATCAACAAAGCCTATGTAAGGCTGGTGATTTTTTTTGTGAATCCAAATATAGGCGAACATTTTACCTTTATGGTAATAAAAAGGCATTCCATATTTCCAGTGTTCGGTGATATCTGTATAAGCCACCAAAAGCAACCTTAAATATAGGAGGCAACTTTTCATGGGCTCATCTTTTTCCTCAAAATAATGATCCAGCGGATTTAGCATAACATATTTAACTTGATACTTGATACTTTAGTCATGATACTTGCTACCCAAATTCCCCAACTTAAAACTACTCTTCAATCCAGGTTACTTTCTCTTCTATTGATGTTCGATTGGGCGCCCAGGGTTTTTCATTATGATAACCCATATAAAACAGGCCGATGCACTTTTCATTTTTTTTTAAACCTAAAAAACTCCCTAAATCATCAATCAAAGGAGGCGAGCTCCAGTAAGCACCAACTTTCAAACTTTCTGCAGTTAAAGCCATATTTTGAACGGCACAAGATACCGCTGCTAATTCTTCCCACTCCGGTATTTTACCACTAACCGCCATATTGATGGCAATGATGCAATCAGACTGACTTGTTTTTTCTGAAAAGCTATCATATTTCTTTTGAAGGAACTGGTGTGCTGGTACCAGCTCTTTATATAATTTTCCAAGCTCCGCTCCTAGCGTTGCCAACCCAGCTTTTCTAATCACTGTAAAGCGCCAGGGCTGGGTTAATTTATGTGTCGGCGCATAGTTAGCGGTTTCCAGAATCTGATTGATTACTTCAATAGAAATCTCTTTTTTGATATAACTCGCTGGAAAAATACTACGGCGTTCTTTAATAATTTGTGATACGATATCGTAATTACTCATGTGGTAAAAATAGCTAAAAGCGGAAAGACTAAAGCTTCAGCCAAAACTTAAATTTTAGGATACCACTAGATTTGACGTTTAGATAACTGAAGTCTTTTATCTGAAATGGCCAACTGCTTCCTAATCGGCTTTACCTTGGCAAAAAAAGCAATGCTTTCTTTTTCGATCAGAAAGTCCATCGTTTGAATGAGTTCCTCCCTAATCCAATCATGTTTCTCGACCAAGTTGGCTAATATACTCAGGCAGTGAGATTTAACAGCAACGGGAACCTTATTATCTATTAGCCAGGTAAAAACAACTTCAAGAATCTGCGTGGTATCATGATGACTGATGATGGTCTTAATTTCAGGGCTGGCTTTTTTATTTGTCATGTCCGCCAAAATCTTCATAAAACTCCGGTTGGCGGAATGATTTGTTTGCATGTGTATACAATTAAGAAATGCCTTTGCATACGGCAGGAACGCAGGTTGATGATTAAAATAAACCTGTTCTAAGGCCCACGCCGCTCTAAATCCTATTTGATGATCTTGATGAAAACTACAGGTAATCAGCTCTTCTACAGAAAAAGCATCGTCTGCTATACTTTTAGCAAATGCCTGTACACTGGCTTTACCAATTGGTATCTTGAATTTATCAATAAGGGTTTGCATCAATATTAGCTGGATGATATATTAAATCTAATCGAAACATGATCAACAAATTACTTCTATTTTTGGAGATGTACCTGTTTAAGGTTGGTAACTTTACTCGTACACGAATTTTAATGCTAATGTTCAGGCACACAAACCAGTTCGCCAAAAATATTGGATTTATAAGTATCAGCTTTGCTACCACTATAGCCTTTTATTATTGTATTTCAAAAGCTATCTACCTTGGATACACTTATCGTCTTTCCATTTCCATCTTCAATTATATTGTTCCCGAAAATATCCTTTTTATATACCCGGATCGTTTTACCGCTCCCATCCTCTACAATTTCATTACCAAAGATATCCTTCTTGTAAACGCGGATCGTTTTACCGCTCCCATCTTCAATAATCTCATTGCCAAAAATATCCTTTTTATAAATACGCATGGTTCTGCCAGCCCCATTTTCAATTACAGTATTTCCAAAAATATCTTTCCTAGCTACGCTTATCGTCTTGCCCGTGCCATCTTCAATAATATCACTACCAAAAATATCTTTTTTGTAGACGCGGATGGTTTTTCCACTTGCATCCTCTACTATGGTATTTCCAAAAATATCTATTCTTCTGTTTAGCACTATTTCATTTGAAAAACCTCTAGCCGCCAGGTCTTCATTATCCAAGTCTTTTTTCTGGTCTAAACTCCTTCCATTTTCTGTATTAATTATGGTGTTGCCAAAAAAATCTTTACTTTGTTTCCCAATTACTTTTCCAGACTCGTTTTCCAAGACGATGTTATTGAAAAAATCTGTTTTTTGAGTTCCAATGGTTTTCCCCTGATGATCTACGATAATCGTCTTACCAAAAAAATCTTTCTTTTGCTTCCCGATGACATTAGCCTTTTCATCGACAATAATGGTATCGCCAGAAAAGTCCACTTTATACTTATAAGTTGTGGTTTGGCCATGAGCAAATGGCCCAATGATAGACATGAAAATGCCTAGTGTTAATTTTTTCATAATGTTTCATTTTTGTGTGTGATACAAAATAGAGAAAAATTCAATACTAAGATTATAATTTTTCATTGCCGATCAATAAAAGATAGCGTAATGAAGCCATTATTGCTAATTAATTCTAACCTAAAAGGGAAACAGGCATTGGTCCTGGTAGCGCACTGGGTTTTTGGTTGCCAAAAGCACAAGCATGAGTAACCTAAACCCGATTGAGCGAAAATACTTTTTATGTTTTTCAAAGTTACTAACCCTGATATGCAAAATGCGGATGGGGTTAGTAACTTTATATAAAAAGATTGCAGTGAAAGTGGGACTACATGCGCCATGATCACCAAACTTTCATTTTCAAATTACTAATCTTAAACCTTCTACCTTTATACCCTCAACCTTTTTCCCTATCTTTGCGGCTTATTTTATTTGTTTATGATTTCAGTTTCTAATTTATCCTTACGATACGGCAAACGCACATTATTTGAAGACGTTAACTTAAAATTTACCCAGGGCAATTGCTATGGTGTAATTGGGGCTAACGGCGCAGGTAAATCTACTTTCCTGAAAATTTTATCAGGAGAAGTTAACCAAACGTCTGGTAGTGTGGCTTTTACTCCGGGCGAAAGAATGGCGGTTTTAAAACAGAACCACTACGAATTTGATGAAGTTTCGGTGCTGGAGACCGTAATGATCGGACATAAAGAACTTTATGCCATCATGAAAGAAAAAGATGCCATCTACATGAAGGAAGATTTTACAGAGAAAGACGGCGAACGTGCTGGTGAACTGGAAAACATCTTTGCAGAAATGGATGGCTGGAATATGGAAAGCAACGCAGCAACCATGTTAAGTAACCTTGGCATTACAGAAGATAATCACCATAAACTATTAAAAGAATTAGATAATACGCAGAAAGTACGTGTATTATTAGCCCAGGCATTATTTGGCAATCCTGATATTTTATTACTGGATGAGCCAACCAATGATTTGGACATTGAAACCATTGCCTGGTTAGAAAACTTCCTGGCCGATTACCAGAATATTGTATTGGTAGTATCTCACGACAGGCACTTTTTAGATGCCGTTTGTACGCACATCGTTGATATCGATTTTGCGAAAATGAGTATCTATACCGGTAACTATACTTTCTGGTATGAATCTAGTCAGCTGGCGTTGAAACAACGTAGCGACCAGAATAAGAAGATGGAAGATAAAGTGAAGGAGTTACAGGAATTTATCCGCAGGTTTAGTGCAAATGCATCTAAATCCAAGCAGGCAACTTCACGTAAGAAGGCCTTAGATAAAATCGATATTACCGAGATTAAGGCTTCAAGCCGTAAATACCCTGCGATTATTTTTAATAATACTGGTCGTGAGGCGGGTGACCAGATTCTACAGGTCGAAAACTTAGGCAAATCCGGAAACGATGGTATTTTATTCGACAAAGTTACCTTCATGGTAAATAAAGGGGATAAAATTGCTATTCTATCTCAAAACAGTTTAGCTACCGCAGCGTTTTACGATGTCTTAACTGGTAGAACAACTGCCGATAAAGGTGAATTTAAATGGGGTGTTACGATAAGCACGGCTGATATCCCGAATGATAACTCGGAATATTTTGATGGTAAAGATGAAAACTTAGTCGATTGGTTACGTGAATACTCTGGAACTGATGCTGATGAGCAATTTGTAAGAAGCTTTTTGGGCCGTATGTTATTCTCTGGCGAAGAGGTTTTAAAGAATGTAAAAGTACTTTCAGGTGGCGAAAAAATGCGTTGCATGTTCTCACGTATGATGTTACAGCAAGCCAACTTATTGATGTTTGATGAGCCAACCAATCACCTGGATTTGGAATCTATCGAAGCATTGAACAACGGAATGAAAGATTTTAAAGGGGCAGTTTTATTTACTTCGCGAGATCACCAGTTAACGGAAACTGTTGCAAATCGAATTATAGAAATTACACCAAAAGGAACAATTGATAAGTTAATGACTTATGATGAATATATTAACAGCGCAGATGTTGCAAAACTTCGCGAGGAAATGTATTCGTAGTCCATATCATATCTAAATCCATCAGCCACATGAAATCCATGTGGCTTTTTTTGTAAAAAAAATTCAGTTCACTGTAGCGTTTTGGCATCCTAAACCGTTTAACCCAAAAAACGTTAATGGCCATTAACCAATTTTGTTTATCAAATTGATTTAACTAAAACATGAGAACTAAAAACTACCTTGGCTTAACTACTAAATTAACATGCGCGCTCTTCGCTATTACATTAATATTTTCCGCCTGTAAAAAAAACTGGAATGATGATCCGATCGAAGCTGCTGGAATTGGCTTTGTACACGCATCGCCAGGTACCGGTCCACTGGATTTTATCCTAGACAACCAAAAAATCGGCAGCTTTACCTACACGAATGATCGTGGATACTATGCCGCCTATCCTGGAACAAGAATAGTTGGAGTATCCAAAAAAGATTCACTAAAATACCTGACTAACGGCACAGCTAATTTGAAAGGTGGCGGATTTTATTCCGTTTTTGTGGTTGACACTTTAAAATCTACTAAACTTTTATTGGTTGAAGATGATTTGAAAGCACCAGAAACTGATAAAGCAAAAATCCGTTTTATCAATTTAAGTCCAGGCTCATCGCCATTAGATTTAGCCATTGAAGGTAATCCAACAGCATTATTTACCGCTAAAGCTTTTAAAGAATTTACACCATTCACTTCGATTAACCCATCAGACAGTTACACTTTCCAGGTTAAACAAGCGGGTAATGTTAGCGCAACGCTACCAGCTATGAAAATTGAAAAAGGAAAAATCTATACCATTTGGGCGAAAGGATTGAGCAGTAAGACAGACAGCACCAAATTTGCATTGGCTGTAATGACGAATAAATAATATCTACCCGTTGAATTAACACCATTCGATAAATCGGGTGGTGTTATTTTATATTTTTGCAATAGACAAGCGTAAGCTCAAAACTAATCGAAATTAATAGCCTTTACAGGAGTGATCAAAAAAATACTCAGATTTGAGGAGATTTTAAAAGGCTGTGTAAATAACAACAATAGCTGCAAAGAAATGATGTATAAATCATTTTATGGCTATTTAATGGGTATTATTTTAAGGTATACGAAGAACACTGCAGATAGTGAAGAGCTTGTAAATGATACATTTATCAAAATATTTAAGAATGTTTCCGGCTTTAAGCCGCCTCATCATCCGGAAGAATTGCAACGGTCTTTTAAAGGATGGATTGCACAAATTGCATCCCGAACAGCAATAGATAAGATCAGAAGTTCGAAAGCACATTTGTATGTTGATGATTTAAATGAAGATCAACATCCGGCTACGCAGGTTTCTGTGGCTTCAGATCTTCATGTAAACGACATTATGAAATTATTAAATCACTTACCAGATACACAGCGGCTGGTATTTAACTTATATGAGATCGAGGGATTTGCACATGATGAAATTTCCAAAATGTTAAACATCCCGGAAAGCTCCAGTCGTGTTTATTTAACCCGATCGAAAAATAAGTTGCGTGCACTTTACACCAATACATTAGTTGGTTCATATAAAAAAAATGGATAAGGAATTAATAGAACATATCACCACCCAATTACAAAATCATGAGGAGAATTACGCTCCTGGTGCCTGGGAGCGCTTTTCTGAAAAGGAAAAGAAGCGCGGTGGCTTTGTTTTCTGGCCGCTGTGGACTGCTGCAGCGATAATTCTGGTACTTTCTGGTTTGTTTTTCTTTAATAATGAAGAGAAAATAGATAAGCATACAATCGTAAAGTCTAAAACAAAAAACACGCATTCACACTCAGCAGCACCAAAACGAGACGATTTGAGAGATAGTCAAATTGCAGCTGAAGAACCAAAAATTATTTTAAACAACAACGAAAGCTCTTACCGTGCAGAAGCTGAAAATACGGCAGAACCGCGATCAAATATCGGAGGAAATCAAACGCCACTTTACGCAGCTAACCAAGTTATTAACCAAACGGTTACGCCAAAAATCAGTACTGCCGAAAACAATACAAATCTAACACCGGCCAATAATGGCGTTGCGAATACTGAAGTGAAAGCGGCGCAAGAAAAGGCAAAGGCAAATCATAACAAAATGACTTTTGAGGATTTATTGGCTTTAGACAGTAAAACAAAACAAGGAAAGAATGCTCAAAACCATAAAAATCAAAGTCCTAAATGGCAACAGGATGTTTACGTAGCACCTTCGATGGGCAATGACAGCAAAGTAAATATGAATTACGGCTTCTCGTTATCTTATGCCATTGCGAATAAGTTATCGATTAGCTCCGGTGTTTCTTATGCCTCTGTGAGTTCTACTGAATCTCAAAATGCAAGTGCACCTCAAAGCTTATCTGGCAGAAACCTGGAATCTGTGAATGCGAAAGTAAGCGGCATCAATGTGCCATTGGAACTGCGGTATAAAATTTCTGAAAAGTTATATACCGGTATCGGCGTATCGGCATTGGCCGTAATTAATAATTCGCAGCAAAACACTTACATTGTTAATCAAGTTCAGAGTATGGCTTCTCCATCATTTAATGGAACAACAGATATCAGAAGCTTCATTGTAGCCGGAAAAGAAACTGAAGCGCAGCCAGAATCCAAACTTGATCCTGATAAGTACATCGGCTTTTATAATTTTTCATTGGGTTACAAACAGAAAATATCTAAAAAAAATAACATTGCCATCGAGCCGTTTTTAAGGCTTCCTATGAAAACATTCTCTAGGGAAAATTTAAACTTAACCAATGGCGGCCTACGTTTAAAGGTCGATTTTTAAAAAACGTAACGTTCATTGGCCACCTAACCACCATCTCTTTTGTATATTTGCCGTTAGACAACTACGAATTGAGATGAGAGCACTAGCCTTTTTTTTATTAATATTTATCGGATTATCTGCTAAAGCGCAACATGATCCAAGCGATCAAATGGACTCGCAAAATTGGGATATTATCGGGGGAGTAAAAATTAAAACGGTAAAACCGACTGAAACTTACGCCATCTATAATACAACTATTCAAAAATACGAAAGTAAGGCATTTGAGCTTTCAGGTTATATTGTACCTATAAAAGACGGCATGAAGCAAACGAAGTTTATGCTCTCTACCTTGCCGATTAACCAGTGCTTCTACTGCGGCAAAAATGGAATTCCAATTATGGTACTGGTAGAAATGGCAGAGCCGATAAAATTTACATACCAACCCATTACTGTAAAAGGAATATTGAAATTGAATAAGGGAAATGCCATGAACAACCCTCCTGTTGAGCTCACCGCATCTAAATTATTATAAAAAAAATCCCGATCGAAATCGGGATTTTTTTTATCTGTACAGATCGTTTCTATGAAAAGACCTAGTGATCAGCGTGTCCATCTGCACCGTGTGCATGACCATGAGCCAGTTCATCTTGAGTAGCTTCACGAACGTTTAAAATCGTTCCGCTAAACAATAAATTTTTACCAGCCATTGGATGATTTAAGTTTACTGAAACGGTTTCGTCATGCACAGCAGTTACACCAGCTCTGAAACTGTTTCCCTGATTATCTTGCAAAGGGATTACTTCGCCAACTGCCGGAACTTCACCACCAGCATCAATAAACATTGATTTTGGAAGGTCAGCAAAAGCACCTGGATCGATATCTCCGTAGCCATCAGCTGCAGATAATTCGAAACTATATTCATCACCAGTTTTAGAACCAGCTAAATGCTCTTCAAACTTAGGCAACATCATGCCTACGCCATATAAAAATACTAAAGGATTTTCTTCGTCTGCTTTTTCGACAAAAACTTGTTGTCCTTCTTCGTTGGTAGTGTGCAATTCATAAGTTAATGCAACTACTGAGTTTGGTGAAATATTCATTCAGATTTTTTTTATTGTAAATACGCTAATGCTTCCTCAACAGTTTTAACCGGCAACTGGCACACTTTATTTCGGCAAATATAAACTTTTGTTTCATTGCTTTGCTTCCCTTTTAACAGCGGTAAGTTACTTTTTGTTCCACCTAATGTAATTTTGTTAGGAATATAATGATTGCTTAACTCCAATTTAACTACATCGGTTTCTAAACCTGTTATCGCCACCTCATTTATGCCGTAAATTTCATTTAGTAATAAAATTGCCCAGTTGGAGTAAGCAGAGCCATAAGTTTTTATTTTAGGATGAACCGCAGCCAACATTTCTGCCGCTTTTTCGGTATAGTTTTCCACATCAAACAACAACCCCAGTTTTTTAAAATTTAAAGCCATAGTAGAATTAGCCGCAGGAATTACGTTATCCATGACTTCGTGCTTGCGCGCAATTAAACGCTCTCCTTCTGCAGAGGTATAGAACAACATGGGCGAATTGGCATCGCTAAAATTAACCAGAACGTAATCTGCCAACAATTTTGCTTCCTCCAGCCACTTTTCATCAAAATCATATTCGTATAAAGCAATTAAAGCTTCGATGAAAAATGCGTAATCATCTAAAAATCCGGTGATGGATGCTTTTCCATTTTTATAATTACGATATAAGCCACCAGCATCAGATTTCATATTTTTGATAATAAAATTGGCTGCGCCTGCGGCTTTCTGGTAATACAGATCGTGGCCCAATACCTGAGCAGCATCTGCCAGGGCTTTAATCATCATCCCATTCCAGGCAGTGAGGCATTTATCATCGAGTCCCGGCCGAATCCGTTTGCTCCTTACTTCGAGCAATTTGGCCTTCGCTTGGTTTACCTTATCAAATAAGTCTTCCGCCGAAACGCCAAATTTATCCAGAAGGGTTTGGTCATCAATTGTTTTTCTTAAAATATTCGTTTGTTCTTCTTCCCAGTTCCCCTCTTCCGTCACGTTGTAATAATCCGCCAGTAATGCGGCGTCATCTCCCAAAATCTGATCAAACTCAGCTTTATCCCAGATGTAAAATTTACCCTCTACCCCTTCGCTATCAGCATCTAAAGCAGAATAAAACAATCCTTCTGACGAAGTCATTTCATTAAAAGTCCAAGCTATAGTTTCAACAGTTGTTTGTTTAAAAGAATCGAATTTTGTGCATTGATAAGCCTCAATGTATAAGCTGATTAGCTGTGCATTATCATAAAGCATCTTTTCAAAATGCGGCACATGCCATTTATCATCTACAGAATAACGGGCGAAACCTCCGGCTAGCTGATCGTAAATGCCTCCTCTGCTCATTTCTTCCAGTGTATGGCAAACTGCTGTAAAAACAGATTCATCATCATGGAGAAAGCCATAGCGCAATAGGAAAACCCAATTGTTAGGCAGCGGAAATTTCGGCGCACGGTTGTAACCGCCGTAACCAATATCAAAATGGCGTTTCCAGGGTTCAATAATTTCTGTTAAATGATTTTCAGTATAGTCTTCTTTATTTTCAACAGCGATTACTTTTTCACTATCATTTATACCAGCAGTTAATCTTTCTGCATATTCAATGGCTTTATCAGGTTCGTTTGCCCAAAGTTCAGCCACATTTTCCAATACATTAATCCAATCCGTTTTACGGAAATAGGTGCCCCCATAAATTGGACGCTGATCTGGTAAACTGATGCAATTTAACGGCCAGCCACCGCTACCTGTCATCAATTGAATAGCATACATATAAATCTGATCGATATCCGGCCGCTCTTCACGGTCTACCTTGATACATACAAAGTGCTGATTCATCACTTCAGCAACTTCATGGTTTTCAAAACATTCGCGCTCCATTACGTGGCACCAGTGGCAGGCTGAATAGCCAATGCTCACTAAAATCAGCTTATTTTCTGCTTTCGCTTTTTCTAAAGCTTCTGTACCCCATTCATACCAGTGAACAGGGTTGTAGGCGTGTTGAAGTAAATATGGCGAAGAAGCATGAATTAAATTATTAGGCTCAAGATGTAGATTTGACATAGGTTTTCGAGATATAAAATGGAACCATAAAGCTATTAATTATCTACAAACGTGGCTGATTTTAGTTTTTGTTTTTCTATTTTAGATGGCAACCAATCTATCTCCATGGAATTAGCTAAAAACGATTTATCAGCGTTGTTAAGGAAATCATTATTCAATCGCACCTCAAAGTGTACCAGGCTACAAGTTCTGAATTACTTGAATCGTACGGGGAATTGAGTTGGCCCCATTAACGCCTTTTATCCTAAATAGCGAACCTTACACCTTCAGCCTTTTACCTTCAACCTCAAAAAATGAAAATTACACATACCGAAATATACCGCTTCAGCATCCCGATGGAACCCTTTGTTATTGCCACGGGCACCATGCATTTTGCTCAAAACGTCCTGATTAGAATTTATACTGATGCAGGCATCCATGGAATTGGCGAGTGCTCTGCCTTTCCGATGATTGTTGGCGAAACACAGGAAACCTGCATAGCAATGGCGAAAGATTTTGCAGCCATTCTAAAAGGAAAAGACCCGTTGGAAATCCCGGAACGGATGAATGATCTTTTGGGTTATGCGGATCATAACCACACCATCAAAAGCGCATTTGATATGGCTTTGTTCGATATTGCTGCAAAACACGCTGGCTTGCCACTCTATAAGTTTCTCGGTGGGACAAAAAGAATCATCGAAACGGATATGACAATTGGCATTGACACACCCGAAGGAATGGCAATTACAGCATTAAAATATCAAAGTCATGGTTGCAGGATCTTAAAAATTAAATTAGGAAAGAAAGTGCATGATGACATTGAGCGGGTAAAGCAAATCAGAGCAGCGGTTGGCGAAGAAATGATTTTACGCCTGGATGCCAATCAAGGCTGGAGC
>Ga0157370_10002155_pt1 | contig 24041 bp, 21 predicted proteins | sample C35metaG_FD_113463 | JGI IMG/M metagenome (GOLD analysis project Ga0157370, IMG submission 113463) | Corn rhizosphere microbial communities from Kellogg Biological Station, Michigan, USA - C3-5 metaG | ecosystem: Host-associated > Plants > Roots > Rhizosphere > Soil | place: USA: Michigan...
CTGTTGGGCATATGCGCTGCCGAACGACAGCAGAAGGAACAATAAGGCGATAAGGTATCTCGATGGGCTATTCATATCAGCGACGGTCACTGGTTTTTTTCCAACTCCATGATCTTTTCGAAGACCTGCTCATACTCCCGGTTGGCCTTGTTCAGTTCGTCGCTGGCTCTTTTATAATCCGCCTCGGCCTGTACAAACCTGGTCTTATCGGAATACGTAGCCGGGTCGGCCAGGGATGCTTCCAGCTGCGCCTTTTGACGGGTGAGGGAAGCGATCTTTTCCTCCAGCTGCTGAAAGATACGCTGCTGTTTTTGCAGCTCTTTCTTCTGCTCTTTGCTGATGGGAGCGGGGGGAGGCGTTTTTGGCGCAGGAGGCGCCTGAACAGGCGGAGGCGGCGGAGCCGCCGGAGCCATGGCCTTCGCAGCCATTCTTTCCTTCCATTCGACATATTCTTCATAGCCGCCCTTGAATTCCCTGATCTGACGGTTCTCGTCGATCTCCCAGATCTTATTGGCTGTCCTGGAAATAAAATAACGGTCGTGGCTTACTAACAGGAAGCTGCCCTCGTACTTGTTCAATGCATCGATCAGCAGCTCGCAGGAGTGCAGGTCCAGGTGGTTGGTAGGTTCGTCCAGCAGAAGAAAATTGGCCTTGCTGACGATGGTCTTCGCGAGGGCTACCCGGGCCTTTTCGCCACCGCTGAGCACTTTGATCTTCTTATCCACGTCATCGCCGCTGAAAAGGAAACAACCCAGCAGGACCCGTAGCTCAAGATCCGTCTTCTGGCTGCCGCAGAGCTGCATTTCTTCTAAAAGCGTATTATTGACATCCAGGGATTCCAGCTGATGCTGGGCATAGAAGCTTTCGTCCACATTATGGCCCCAGACACGCTCGCCCTGAAAAGGCTCCGTGCCGGCGATGATACGTAACAAGGTTGATTTTCCTTTACCGTTGGCTCCGATGAGCGCGATCTTATCACCCCGGTCGATCTCCACCGACGCATCTTCTACGATAGTGAGGTTGCCGAATTTTTTGGTGGCATGCTTTAAGGTCGCCAGCACCCGGCCGGGGGTCTTGTCCACCCGGAAATTGATCTTGATATTGGGCCGCTCGATCTCCACGTTTTCGATACGCTCGACCTTTTCCAGCCTTTTCATGGCGCTCTGCGCCGCTGCCGCCTTGGTGGCCTTGGCTCGAAACCGTTCGATAAACCGTTCCTGCTGACGGATATAGTCCTGCTGATTTTCAAAAGCCCGCTGCTGCAGCTCAACCCGCATGGCCTTCTCCGTCTCATAATAGGAGTAATTGCCGTTGTAGACATGCAGCTCTTTCTGGTACAGCTCCACGATCTTTGTCACCATTCTGTCTAAAAAGTATTTATCGTGGCTGACGATGACGACGGACCCCTGGTAGTGCTGGAGATATTTTTCCAGCCATTCGATGGAAGGAAGGTCCATATGGTTGGTAGGTTCATCCAGTAGGAGCAGATCCGGCTGTTGGAGGATCATCTTGGCCAGCAGCACACGCATCCGCCAGCCGCCGCTGAATTCCCGGAAAGGCCGCTGCAGATCGGTATTGGAAAACCCCAGCCCCTGCAGGATCTCCTCCGTCCTGTGGTGGATGCTGTACCCGTCCAACGTGTCCATCTCATGGAGGGCGTCGGAATACTGGTGGAGCAGCGCTTCGTCCTCCGTGTTCTGTTCCAGGCGCTTGCCCAGCTCCTCGATCTCTTTTTCCAGCTGCAGGACCCGCTCGAATGCCGTCATGGCCACATCCAGTATCGATCCATTGGTATCAAAGCTGAGGAGGTCCTGGTGCAGATAGCCAATGGTGGTGCTGCGGCTTCTCTCCACCGTGCCTTCGGAGGGAGTATAGTCGCCGGCAAACAGTTTCAGCAAAGTGGATTTTCCTGTGCCATTGTAGCCGATAAGGCCGATGCGTTCGTTGGGTTGGATATGCCAGGTGGCGTTGCGTACGATAGTCCTGGCCCCGAATTCAAAAGTTACATTCTGTAATCCTGCTAACATGGGTGCAAATGTAATGATTACGGACTGTACCCCCATGCCCCCGCTTGTTTTGGGCTTAGAGATTTATGATTATCTTTACGCACCCGAATTATTGGCTAAAAACATTTACACAGTGAATAGAAAATTGGTTTTGTTGATCGTTGTTCTCCTGTTGGCAGGTCTGGTAGGCTGGAAACTGAACTGGTTCTCCAAAAAAGAGTCCTCCGGGCCGGCAGATCGTGACACTGCACTGAAGATCAGTAAGAATACCGTCGCTTTTAACAAAGCTTTTGGGGAATTGATGGACAATTACTATGCCCTGAGGGACGCCCTGGTGGATTGGGATACCGTGAAGGCCGATCAGGCAGCCTATGCGCTGGCCCTCAAAGCCGACAGCCTGCCCATTTCTCAGATCAGGGGCGACTCTGATATTGTCAATACGGCAAAGAGCTTTACCGCCACCGTTGGCGGCGATGCCAAAGGGATCGTAGGGCAGGGAAATATCGAACAAAAGAGAAAGGGCTTTAATACGCTGACCGACGATCTGTATACGCTCGTACGTACCGTACGCTACGATGTGGGAACTATTTACCACGACCGCTGTCCGATGGCATTCAGCGACTCCATCGAAGGGTTCTGGCTCTCGAATACTCCCAAGATCATCAATCCTTACCTGGGGAACAAGCATCCGACCTACAAAGCAAAGATGCTTGGCTGTGGCGAGGTCGTCGATTCGGTGGATTATTTTACAAAAAACAAGCTTGGGACAGATAGTGCTGGTCAATCGGGCTTATAGATAAGGCGCACCGCCGCGCTTTTCTGCTCACTGGAAGAAAGGAACGTCTCTATCTTCCGGCTCCCGGCTGTCACCATCATCAGAGCCGTGTTGGGCGGGATATCGCCCAGGTTATCCGCATACATCACCAGCTCATATTCCATGCCCGGCAATGCGGAGAATTCCAATGTCAATGGCCTGTCCGTAAGCATTTTTCGGTACAGGAGCAGTTTTCCGTTGATGAGTACGGTGACTGTGTCATGGTCGATCTCCCCATTGTCATAGAGCTCGATCTTGATCTGTGAGGTATTGACCGTGATGGTCTTTACTATTTCTGTCGTTCTGGGCTGCAGGTGGAGCTGCTTTTGCAGGGCTGCCAGCGTGTCGCGTTGTTCCAGGTCTGCCGGAAAATCCGAGACCGTGGTCTTTTTGAGAAATATCTTTCCGGGCGGGCAGGCAAGCTGTTTGTCCTGCATAATGCCTTTCCAGTCGCCTTTCAGCATTTCATCGTCGCCTTCTCTTGAGTAATTGAGGTCATAGGTCTTCATACAGGGGGAGCATTCCGAGGGAATGTCCAGTTGCAAAATGCTTTCTTCGATGAGGACCAGCCGGTGGGTCTGCGCGTTATAGCGTCCCCTAAAGCTCATTTTTACAAAATGTTCCTTATCATAGTAGTCATAGGCCTTGCCCGTGATCTGGTCATTTAAAATGGTGATCTGCAGTTCGAGGAAATAATGAGGATAACAGCCGCCAGGACCTTGTGTAAGCGTACCCTTCCAGATGCCCGAGATATCCTCTGCAAAGAGGCTGCAGGATGCAAGTAAGCAGTATAGTATCAGGTATATCCGGCGCATGAATAAATGTGCCTGGGATTCGTTTTGATAGAAATTAACGCATCCCCGGCAATTGCGCTAATTTCTGTCCTTCGGACGAGCCGCCATAGGCGGCTCAAGAGTTACTTCTGGTATCTGAAGGTCACCATGGCATTTTTTTGTTCGGTGGAAGTAATGCGAACATCGTATTCCTTATCTCCGGCCTTGACGATCATCAGAGAGGTATTGGGGGGGATCTCTCCTTCATTTTCCGCTACCATTACCAGCTCGTGGTAATCATCGGACTCATCCAGGTGCAGGGTGACGACCAGGGGACGGTCCGTCAGCATGGCGTGAGAGATGATCAGCTTTTTATCCAGGTATACTGATACCGTATCATGGTCGATGGCCCCGTCATCATAGATATTCAGCACCACCTCCCTTGTATTCACCGTGATGGCCTTTGTCAGCACTGTGCTGCGGGACTGCAGTACTTTGGGGGTGATGACAGAGAAATGTTTTCCGATGCCGGAGGAGTCCGTCGCTATGGCAGGCCTGGTTGTCTGAGGAGGGCTGACCTTTGCCAGCGGCGCGGTCTCGGGTTCCTTCGGCCTGGACTTGATAACAGGCTTGGATGAACGGGTGGGTTTGGATCTGGCGGGCGCTTTGGCTACGGTCCCATTGGCCGGCCTGGTCGTTTCCGGATGGTGCGCCGACTTGCTGGTGGTGGTCTTGTGTGCGGCGGCCGGGATATCTTTTGGTTTGATCTTTACTACTTCAGTGCTTTCGGGTGGATTGCGGTGCTTAGCCATGTCCAGCTCTTTCTCTCTTTTTACCAGGAATGGCTCTTTGTAAAAGTCGGACTGGGGCACTTTCCGAAGGAACACCGAGCCTCTGCCGCAATTGCTGGAATCCCGGGTGTTCATGCTGACATAGGTGCCCTCCAGGAACTCTTCACCGCCGGATTGGGAATATTGGAGAAAGCAGGTCATGATACAGACATCCCCCGACTGATTGCGCACCTCCAGCAGCTTTACTTCCTGAACGATGACCTTATTGGTCCTGAGGTTGATGGCTCCTGTAGCCGCGGCTTTCCCGTAAAAAAGAGTGGAGAGATAAGAATAGGTGATGGCCTCCAGGTTTTTGTCATGCTGCGCGATCTGCACTTCGAACTTATAACGGTCGTCGAAGATCGAATTACGGGTATTCATGTTATTGGCACGAAAATGTCCCTGCCAGACACCGGTAAGGTCCTGTGCATGAATAAAGCCTCCCGTAATTATCAGAAAGAGAATAAAAATACACCTCATGGCCGGTTGTTTCACTTTAGCAAGGTAGGCAAATATTTTCTTCCCGCGGTTCCGCTTGTCAATAAAGGACACAAAGAGGAACACAGTTCCTCTGGCCGAAGGCCCAGACTTTAGCTGAAGAGCGCGTAAGGGCATAATTTTCAGCAGATGCCCTGTGCGCTCGATATTTGTGGCAATACTTTGTTAAATTTGCACCCTTATGATCAAGATCACTTTTCCCGATGGCGCCGTGCGTGAATATCCATACGGCAGCACCGCGCTGGATATAGCAAAATCCATCAGTGAAGGATTGGCAAGAAAGGTTTTAGCAGCTAGTGTGAATGGACAGGTATGGGATGCTACCCGCCCTATACCGACAGACTCGACATTGAAATTACTCACCTGGGATGATAATGAAGGTAAATCCACTTTTTGGCATTCGTCCGCGCATTTGATGGCGGAGGCGATCGAAACACTTTATCCCGGGGTTAAATTCTGGGTGGGCCCAGCCACGGAAAATCCTCCCGGTTTTTATTACGATATGGACCTGGGTGGAAGACAGATCTCCGACGAGGACCTTCGCAAACTGGAGGCAAAGATGGCGGAGCTGTCCAAACAGAATTCGGCTTATCAACGCAAGGATGTCAGCAAGGCCGAAGCGGTAAGCTATTTCACCAACAAGGGGGATGAGTACAAGCTTGATCTGTTACAGAATCTGAAAGATGGAGAAATAACTTTTTATACGCAGGGGCAGTTCACGGATCTCTGTCGCGGTCCTCATATTCCGCATACCGGCTTTATCAAAGCCATCAAGCTGACCAACATTGCCGGCGCCTATTGGAAGGGGGATGAAAAAAACAAGCAGCTCACCCGTATATATGGGGTGACCTTCCCCGCCAAAAAGGAGCTGGACGAATACGAAGCCCTGCAGGAAGAGGCGCGGAAAAGGGACCACCGCAAGCTGGGCAAGGAATTGGGCATTTTTACTTATGACGATATGGTCGGGCCCGGACTTCCTTTGTGGATGCCCAATGGGGCCGTTGTGATCGAGGAATTGGAAAGGCTCGCGAAAGAGACGGAAGAGCGGGCCGGTTATAAGAGGGTAGTGACGCCGCATATCGCCAAGGAAGATCTTTATCTTACCAGCGGGCACCTGCCGTATTACCAGGACAGTATGTATCCCCCCATGGAGCTGGAAGGGGTGAAGTACTATCTGAAGGCCATGAACTGTCCGCATCATCATAAGATATTCGACGCCGAGCAGAAGAGCTATAAGGACCTGCCTTACCGGCTGGCGGAATATGGGACCTGTTACAGGTATGAGCAGAGCGGTGAGCTGTTCGGGCTCATGCGGGTACGGTGTTTGCATATGAACGATGCTCATATTTACTGTACGAAAGAGCAGTTCTATGAGGAGTTCAAGGCGGTGAACGAGATGTACCTTAAGTATTTTAAGATCTTTGGAATAGAGAAGTATGTGATGCGTCTCAGCCTGCATGATCCGGCCAAATTGGGTCAGAAATACGTGAATGAGCCGGAATTATGGAAGGAGACGGAAGCCCTGGTGCGGGATGTGCTGGTCCGCACGAATACCCCTTTCAAGGAGGTGGCGGACGAGGCGGCCTTTTATGGCCCCAAGATCGATGTCCAGATCTGGAGCACCATCGGACGGGAGTTCACATTGGCTACCAATCAGGTAGATTTTGCCCAGGGACGCCGGTTCAAATTATCCTTTACCAATAAAGACAATCAGCCGGAGACCCCCCTGATCATCCATAGGGCACCCCTGGGGACGCATGAACGCTTTATTGGCTTCCTGCTGGAGCATTATGCGGGCAAATTCCCCGTATGGCTGGCCCCCCTCCAGGTAAAGATCCTGCCGATCAGCGATAAGTCCATGGAATATGCACAAACTCTTTTGGATTCCCTGAAAAATGCTGATATTCGTGCAGAGGTGGATGATCGCAATGAGAAGATCGGGAAAAAGATCCGGGACACCGAGCTGGCAAGAGTTCCCTATATGCTGGTAGTAGGAGAAAAAGAGGCACAGGAGGGGAAAGTGGCAGTGAGAAGACAAGGAAAAGGAGATCTCGGCGTTAAGAGTATCGACGAGTTCATTCCTGAGATCAAAAAAGAGATCAAAGAAAGGACTCCCAACCCCTAAGGGAGTTGTTCCAGAACGAGCCAGAGGCTCGTTGTCCGAAGGACGGACATTAATTAAACGAAAAAAATAGAAGCCTTTCCAATGGGGAGAAAGGTTAACTTAAAAATTGTAAATGGCATTTCCACCGAGACCTCCGAGAGGTAATTTTAATCCACGTTTCAGGAAAGAACAGCAACAAGAACATCGCACCAATCATATGATCAGAGTACCTCAGGTACGTCTGGTCGGAGAGAATATAGAAGTTGGGGTGTATTCTATACAGGAAGCGCTGAAAATGGCGCAGGAGCAGGGGCTCGACCTGGTAGAGATATCTCCCAATGCAGACCCGCCCGTATGTAAGATCATTGATTATAATAAGTTCCTTTACGAGAAGAAGAAGAAGGAAAAGGAAATGAAGGCCAAGAGCAAGGCTTCGGAAGTAAAAGAGATCAGGTTTACTCCCAATACGGATGACCATGATTTCGACTTCAAGGCCAAGCATGCCGAAAAGTTCCTGAAAGAGGGCAATAAGGTAAAGGCTTATGTACAGTTCAAGGGGCGCGCCATCCAGTTCAAGGAAAGGGGAGAGCTTCTCCTGCTGAAATTCGCCGAGCGTCTCAATGACGCCGGGGTACTGGAAGGGATGCCCAAGATGGAGGGCAAGCGTATGCTGGCTATCTGGGCTCCTAAACCCCAGAAAAAGAAGGAAAAACCAGCCTAAACGGCCAAAATGATAAAAAACCCGCCAAAAAGGCGGGTTTTTCCAATTAATGACGTACCTTTGCCATCCGAAAAAATGGTCCACAGGACCATTGACCGAAGGTCCATTTTTAGCGGACAATTAATAGCCCAAACGGCCCCCTAAGTGATCCACCCGTGTGGATCCGCCAGCAGGGTATCATGTAAAAAGCATTTAAAATGCCAAAGGTTAAAACCAATTCGAGTGCCAAAAAGAGATTCAAGATCACCGGCACCGGCGAGATCACCTTCCAACGCGCCTTCAAACGCCACATCCTGACCAAGAAGTCAAAAAAGCGGAAACGCAACATGAATAAGAAGGGTGTTGTACATCAGGCCAATGCTGATTTTGTAAAACGCCTGTTGCGATTGAAATAAGCGCTTGAATCATCATTATTAAAATTTCAAACTAATTAAGATATGCCACGTTCAGTAAACGCCGTTGCTTCCCGGGCACGCAGAAAACGCATCTTAAAAGAGGCGAAAGGTTTCTATGGCAAAAGAAAGAATGTTTACACTGTAGCCAAGAACGTTCTGGAGAAAGGTCTCCAGTACCGTTATGTTGGCCGTAAATTGAAGAAAAGAGAATACCGCACCCTGTGGATCGCCCGTATCAATGCGGCCGTCCGTGCAGAAGGGCTTACGTATTCCGCTTTTATTCACAAGCTCTCTCAAAAGGGCATCGGCCTGGACCGTAAGGTGCTGGCTGACCTGGCCATGAATGAGCCGGCAACCTTTTCAAAGCTGGTTGCTTCCGTGAAGTAATACTCTGTCTTACGCACCACAACTATACGCGCCGGCCTCCTCAAGGGGGCCGGTTTTATTTTGTGCGCCTACGGGCTGTCATAAAAAATACCCTCCGGCCGAAAACATCTAATGATGGTCCTTCGGACAACCGGCCTGTGGCCGGTTTTTTATTTTTGGCCTCATTTCAAAAAAACTTCACATTTGCATAGTTTTTAAAAGTATACGCGCTATTTAATTATTGTAAATACTTTATAACCTGGACCAGTCAATGAACAATACGTACACCGACCTGGTGACGCAAACCTTCAACTTTCCTCAAGAGGGATTTGAAGTCAAAGATGCTTATCTGCAATTCAACGGCTTAGATCTGAAATCGCTCATTGATAAGTATGGAACTCCCATGAAATTGACCTATCTGCCCAAGATCGGTCAGCAAATCCGGAAGGCCAAAAAGATGTTTGCCAATGCGATCAAACGGCATCATTACGAAGGGAAATACTTCTATTGTTATTGTACCAAAAGCTCTCACTTTTCCTTTATCGTAGAGGAAGCGCTGAACCACGATATCCACCTGGAAACCTCCTATGCATACGACATCGAGATCATCAAGAAATTATATGCCCGTAAGAAGATCACCAAGGATACCTTTATCATCTGCAACGGCTTCAAGCAAAAACCCTATACCAGCCGTATAGCTTCCCTTCTGAACAGCGGGTTTAAGAACGTGATCCCTATTCTGGACAATAAGGAAGAGCTGCAGCAGTACAAGCGGTCGGTGAAAGTGCCCTTCAAGCTGGGGATACGGGTGGCCGCGGAAGAAGAGCCCAATTTCCCTTTCTACACCTCCCGCCTGGGCTTTCGGGCCAGGGACGTGCTGGAATTCTATGTAGACAAGATAGAAGGCAATGAGGACAGGTTCCAGCTGAAAATGCTGCATATTTTTTTAAACAAGGGTATCAAGGACGATATCTATTATTGGAGTGAGCTGAACAAGGTGATCAACCTTTATTGCCAGCTGAAGAAGATATGTCCGGAGCTGGATTCCATCAACATTGGCGGTGGCTTCCCCATCAAGCACTCACTGGGCTTCGAATACGACTATCAGTTCATGATCAATGAGATCGTTGGTAATATCAAGAAGGCCTGCAAGCGCAGCAATGTGCCGATGCCCAATATCTTTACTGAATTTGGAAGCTATACCGTAGGGGAGAGCATGGCCCATATTTATAGCGTCATCGGTCAGAAAATGCAGAACGACCGTGAGATCTGGTATATGATCGATTCCTCTTTTATCACCACCTTGCCAGATACCTGGGGTATTGGGGAACGCTTTCTCATGCTCCCCATCAATAAATGGGACGTGGAGTATCAGCGGGTGGTATTGGGTGGCATTACCTGCGATAGCCATGATTACTACGACTCGGAAGAGCATATCAACGAAGTCTTTTTGCCCAAGCTCAATAACGGCGAGCCCTTGTATGTAGGGTTCTTCCACACAGGCGCCTATCAGGACCAGATATCTGGTTATGGGGGGATCAAGCACTGCCTGATCCCTTCACCCAAGCATGTCATCGTAGGACATGACAAGAATGGGAAGCTTGTCGACTGGGTATATGCCAAGGAGCAGACCGCCCAGAGCATGTTGAAGATACTGGGATACAAGTAGTAGTATTATGACTTTTAAATACTTTCTTATCATCGCTTGCATTATCCCGATGGGAGCGGCTCGCGCCCAGTCAGGACAGGATTCCGTGCGGGCTGCCGTGAACCTGCTGTTCACCGCCATGAAGAATGCCGATAGCGCCCAGCTTATGTCAGCCTTTGACGACAATGCTGTTCTGCAGACCATTGTAGTAGACAGTAATGGAAAGGCAACGGCGCACAGCTATCCAGTGGTCGAGTTTGCGCAGGCCATCGGTAGATTGCCAAAAGGGGCTGCCGATGAACAGGTCCATATCGAGTCGCTGAAAATGGATGGCCCTCTTGCTATGGTATGGGCGCCCTATCATTTTTATTATAATGGCACTCTCCTCCACTGCGGTGTGGATTCCTTCCAGCTGATACGGACGGGCGGAGTCTGGAAAATACTTTACATCGTGGACACCCGTAAGAAAGGGATTTGCGACTAGCGCTTCTTCAGCCGGTATTTTTTATTCACTTTGGGATTGTTGAAATAGGCATTTAGCTGCTCTTCCGTCATGTTGCTGGTCTCTTCCAGCGGTACGTCGATGAGCTGGACCTGTGTCTGCTTCAGCTCATTCTTCAGGGCGGCGATCTTTTTGGTGATCTCCATGTCCTTTTCTCCTACAAGGGCATTATCCCGCTCAGTATATTCCAGCCGCTTGATCGAGCTGCGGATAAGACCCGCCTGGTTTTGTTCGGCCGTGAGGGTCGGGGCCACCGCCTCTTTCACAGGTACAAGGGCTACACCGACACTCGGCAGGATCGTACCGGCCGTCTTGGCGTCCGGACTGGCTGCAGAGGAAAAAATGGTCCCGCCCAGGGCTGTAGTGGCTGTAGTCATATCAAAGTCAGTACGGGTATTCTTCGTCTTCTTCACCTTTTTATCCAGCTGGAAAAAAGCATATTTCAGGCGGAGGATATAGGTATTGATATTCTTTATCGCCAGCGCATACTCTTCCTTCATATATGGATAATTCAGGGCGTCTTTCACATATATGCGAATGGTGGCCGTATCCCGCATAAAGATCTTGTTGGTGCCGACAAAATAGAGAAGCAGAAGCTTGGTCTTGGAAGAATCGCTCTCTTTTACAAAGTCATAGGGAGGACTCCAGGTAAAATCATCATTGCATGCTTTGATATTGGAATTCGTCTTAATAGGTATGCTGGAGTAGAAGTTGATGCTTTCGATGGGATAAGTTCCCGTCTCGCATTGAACCTTGAAGCTGATCGTGTCCCCTTCGTCCATATATAATACATTGCTTACCGTCGGCTTTACATGGGAGGGGGTGATCTCCGTGGTAAAAAAGGACAGGGTAAAGGATGTATCTATCCTTTCCCTGGGATTATTGAGATTTTGTACCCCGATATTGACCTTGTATTCGTAGTCGTATTTGAGCTTGCCGGAGAGAAAGTAAGATTTGTCGGCCTTGAAGGTAAGCAACCCGTTCTCCCTGATCTTTAGACCCACCGGTGCATTCTTCATAAAAAAGAAGTATTTGCTGGGATCGCGGTTGAGCTCCAGCTGATAGCTGAGGGTGGAATCCACATGTAAGGTAAAATAAGGGTTGAGGTTGCGTATTCGCAGGGCTGAGTCTTCTCCGACCTTCGCTGTGTCCGACGACAAAGCCATGGGGATATGAAAAACAGGGTTCTGGGAATATGCACTATCGGAAAATGCCAAGCCTGCTACCACCAAAAGCCAAAACTGAAAAACTTTCACGGGTTTAATCATATTCTTGGATGATATAAATCAAAATTGGCCTTTTTATAAATGTAGGCCAATTTTGCCAAAAATTTAATGCCTGTCCTCCGGACAACAGCCCTCCGGTGTGTTCGGAAGGTGTTGTGTCGTGTAGTGAAGCTCGAAATTAACACAATCGCCTTAAAAATCCCCCAAACCTATAAAGAAAGTCCTTATTCGTCCCAGCCTTTAACACCCCGTTTAGAGTTCAAAACCGCGCGGTTAAATTCGTCAGTTCCGCCGGACCGACGGTCCGGACCACTGCAAGCGCTTATGTCGGCCCTTCTGGCATGCTCGCTGTGCTCGCATTAAAAAGCCCCACTAGGACTAGCGGGGCTTAAACCAAAACCAACTGCTTATGAAACATTCAAAAATATCTTATTTGGGCTCGGCTGATAAGTCAGGCCGGCTATTGGATCGAGATCTGTTTGGCGCTTTCTTTTTCCTGTTCTTTCTTAGGCAGGTACAGCTTCAGCACGCCATTCTCATATTTGGCCTGGATACCATTGGTATCGATCCTGTCATCCAGGTTGAAGCTGCGTTTGAAGCTTTTGAAAGAGAATTCCTTCCGGATGGTCTTGTATTCTTCTGTCTTTGTTTCTTCCTTCTTCTCAAAGGTGACGGTCAGTTGACCCTTGTCCACCGATAGCTGGAAGTCTTCCTTGGCTCTGCCGGGGGCGCTCAGTTCCAGGTGATAAGCGTCTTTCGTCTCGTGGATATTCACCGGAGGAAAGGCAAAACCGCCTTCACGACCCCAGCTAACAGGGAGATCCTGGAAAAATTCATCTACAAAGCTGGACAGGTTCCTGGCCGGGTGATTATTTACTTTTACGAGTGTCATAGTGCGTTCTTATTTAAGTTTTATCAATTTTGTTTGACGATAAGAAGGGAACAAACCCTATACCATGGGCCAAAAACTCCATTTTTTGGGAAAAAATGACGGATTTAGACCAAAGAACTCTCAAGTGGAATGACAGAATTGCACTTTACGCCTGCCTCGAATGACATTTATTCCGATCGTGAGTGTCCTCACAACTTTTTGACTATTTTTATGTTTTGATTTATACGGGAATTTTGAATTCAGACGCTTATAATCCAAATCATCTTAAATATTTAAAAGAAAATGTATCCAGCAGAGATAGTACAACCGATGAAGGAAGAACTCACGGATAATGGGTTCGAGGAATTATTGACCTCTTCCGAAGTGGAAGATCAACTGAAAAAATCAGGAACCACCCTGGTCATGGTAAACAGTGTATGTGGATGTGCGGCCCGTATGGCCCGCCCGGGCGTGTTGATGGCTGTGGCCAACAGTTCTAAAAGGCCCGATTTTCTCACCACTTCCTTTGCCGGCTTTGATACGGAGGCGGTAAATACGATACGCGAGCATTTATTGCCCTATCCGCCCTCTTCTCCGTCTATTGCCCTGTTCAAGGATGGCCAGCTGGTCCATTTGATCGAACGTCATCAGATAGAAGGCCGTCCTGCCCAGCTGATAGCCCAAAATCTGATTGCGGCTTTCAATGAGTACTGTTAAGGATCAGAAAAAAGATAGACTTTTTGATAGACCCCCTGATTTAGGGGGTTTTTTATCGGGTAAACTATTTCAAACTGTTGCAGAGGCCGGTTCAAGCTGTTGCCAGGAGGTCGGGCCTTCGGCCCGATGCCATTTCACGGACGCTAACGGATTGCGGTTACCTCGGGCATAATGTCTTTTCAACGGCCTCGGTGAAAGGGAAGGAGTTGACAACGTCAATCCGACCTTCGGCAACACCTATGGAAATCAATCATGAGGTTGTCAATGCTTCGCATTTCGCGCAGCCCCGCTGTGCGGGGTCTTGCCGTGCGAAATCTTGTCCACAGTTGTGAATAAGCCATGAAATGCAGACGGGAACTTAATTTGCAGCGAAAAATGTTCCCCGTGGAACATATTTGTGGAACGGCAATCCACTATAATTAGTATTTGTGGAAAATTATTTTTTCAGCCGGTTGGGAAAATTCGAGCTAAACCCCTCATCCTCCATTCTTTCCAGATTCATTACAAGAGAGTAGATTCTCCTTTTTTTAGTGTAGGTTTGTGCCGGGCCAGCCTCGCCCACCTTAATAACTTATGTATCCCAACCTTTATTTTGCCTTTAAGGATCTGTTCGGAATAACCTGGTCTCCGTTACGGTTTATCAATTCTTTTGGCTTTTTTGTGGCCCTTTCCTTTATTGCCGCAGCGGTGACCTTATCAAAAGAACTGTTACGAAAGGAAAGGGAAGGCTTATTACAGGGCAAGGATCAGATGGTCGTTATTGGCAAGCCTGCCAGCCTATTCGATCTGTTGGTGAATTTTATCCTGGGTTTTATCGTGGCATACAAGCTGGTAGGGCTCTTTACCCTGGACAGCTCCGTAACGGCCAATCCCCAGGATTATATAAAATCCTCGGCCGGTAATTTCCCGGCCGGACTCCTGCTGGGGCTCATTCTCGCGGGATGGAAATGGTATGAAAAGAACAAGCAGAAACTGCCGCAGCCCCAGGAGAAGAAGATCCGTATCTGGCCCCATGACAGGGTGGGGGATTTCACTATTTATGCAGCTCTCTTTGGATTTCTGGGCGCCAAGATCTTCAACTGCCTGGAGACCTGGGACGATTTTATAAAAGATCCGATAGGATCGCTCTTCTCATTCAGCGGTCTTACCTTTTATGGAGGCCTTATCTGCGCCGCACTGGCAATCTGGTATTATGCCCGCAAGCACAACATCGGTTTCTGGTATCTGAATGATGCCGCCGCACCGGGTCTTATGCTGGCATATGCTGTCGGTCGCATCGGCTGCCAGGTGGCAGGCGACGGAGACTGGGGTATCCTCAACAGCGCCTATTATACGACGGCGGCTGGCAAGCCGGCTCTGGCCAGCTCAAGTGATTTCCAACGCATTACACAGCAGTATTATACCCAGGTCTATACAGAGTTCCATGGAGTTAGCCAGATACCTCATCTGGCTGCCAAAGCTCCTTCCTGGCTGCCGGACTGGCTTTTTGCCTATAGCTATCCACACAATGTTATCAATCAGGGTATCGCTATTCCCGGCTGTACAGACAGTTCCTATTGCAGCCAGCTGCCTATCCCTGTATTTCCTACTCCATTTTATGAGACCATCATCTGTCTGGGCCTCTTTTTCCTGCTATGGTCGCTCCGTAAAAAGCTGAAAGTGCCCGGAATGCTTTTCGCCGTGTACCTGGCGGTCAATGGTATCGAACGGTTTTTTATCGAAAAGATCCGCGTCAATACTAAATATGAAAACCTGCCCTTTCATCCCACCCAGGCCGAGATCATTTCCTTTCTCCTCGTCCTCACAGGTGTCGTGCTCTTTTTTAAATTAAGATCACGTCCTCCTCAAAAGAACCCACAGGCGGAAATGCCGGCTCCGGATTCCCAGACGTAATAATGAAGGAATTAGCATTGGTTAAAAAATAGTTCAATTCCTGCAAACCGGGCCTTCGTCAGAGCTCCAAGTATTCGCTCCTCCCCGGTCGGAACCTTCGCAGGCTCGGTTCTGTCTGAGGCCTTCGTCGGACCTGCTTAGATCTTCGTCGGACCTGCTTTGACACGGTCCTTCTCGATCGTAACCTTCGTTCCACTCGGTTACCGTCCTCCTTGGTCGTAACCTTCGCGAAGGCTCGATTATGGACCGAACCGCTGGAAGCGGTTCCTGGGACTGAATTAGATTCCCGGCAATGCTGCCGCCCCTCCTTAAATAAGTCCTCTCATCATTAGCTGGTTCCGGCCTGTAACCTTGGGTTGGAAACCCCGTCTTATTTCGCATGGCCAATAATTGTCCTGGACCACGAACTATGGCTCGTCCGACGTCTATTGGTCAACAAAAGAGCACCCTACACCAAAAATGCGGCAATCAAGTTTTGGATAAATGTATCTTGCTCGCACAGGTCTAAGGTTTGAGACCTACGTCGCACCTGCTTCGTCACGGTCCTCCCTGGTCGGAACCTTGCGGTTCCAGACTACGGACCTTGGTCCGTCTGGAAACTTCGCGTCCCTTTATCCACCCGGTATGTTTGCAATGGAATAAGAGGATACCAATTATCAATAAAATCCGCCATCTAACACAAAGCAATGTACTATGTAATGAATAGTACCAATCTTTGTATTGTAACTATCAAGAAATAGTACCAAATATGGCAGAGCACCTGCCGCTAAAAATAAACGACATGACCCAGATCAAGACCTTGCTAACTGTATTTTTAAGCTCTTTTTCTTTATTACTTTTTGCGCAATCCGGCAAGATCAGCGGCGAGGTAGGAGACCAGAACCACAAACCCGTCGAAGCAGCCACCGTTTCCCTGCTCCAGGGGAAAGATTCCTCCTCTGTCCGGCAAACGGTGAGTGATAAATCAGGAAAGTTTGCCTTTGACAAGGTTGCGGAAGGAAAATACCTTATCAGCATTACCAGCGTAGGACATAACCCCCGTTTTTCACCCCTATTTGAAATTTCCGCTACCGCATCCAACGTGACCCTTCAACCCCTGACCCTGAACGCTTCCGCCGGCAATCTTCAGGAAGTTTCCGTTGTAGGTAAAAAACCATTCATCGAGCAGAAAGCCGACCGTATGGTTGTCAACGTGGACGCATCTCCTTCCAATGCCGGCTCCACTGCACTGGACGTATTGGAAAGATCTCCCGGCGTCACCCTGGACAAAGACGACAATATCAGCCTGAAAGGCAAACAGGGTGTAACGGTGATGATCGATAACAAGCCCACCTACCTGAATGCTACCCAGCTGGCCAGCTATCTCAAGAGCCTGCCGGCTTCCGCCATCGACCAGATCGAGCTCATGACCAATCCTTCCGCGAAATACGATGCGGCGGGCAACTCCGGGATCATCAATATCAAGACAAAAAAGAACAAAGCCAGGGGCTTCAACGGCAGCGTCAACCTGACGCACACCCAGGGCGTCTATCCCAAGCCCAGCGGCAGCATCAACCTGAATTACCGCAGTGGAAAAACAAACATTTTTCTCAATGGCGGATATAGCCGCTGGGAAGGTTTTCAGCATCTGGATATCTCCCGCACTTATCTTGACCCCGGTCCGGACAGGGTAGTGAACTCCATCTTTACCCAGGGCACAGAGATGCATTTTGCCAATCCTGCAATGAACCTCAAATTCGGCATGGATTATTACCTCTCTAATAAAACGACTTTGGGATTCGTGGTCAGCGGTTTTCAGAACAAGGAGAACAATACCAGCACCAGTAGCATTTTCCTGAAAGACCCGCATGGCAATATCGACTCTATGGTCAATTCTCCCAGCACCACCCACAATACCTGGAAGAATGGTTCAGTCAATCTCAACTACCGTCATCAATATGATTCTACGGGAAGAGAGCTGACGGCCGATGTGGATTATGTTCGCTATTCTTCCGGCAGCAACCAGTATTTCGATAACATCACTACCTATCCCGGCAACAACAATAGCAGCGAGACTATTCTCACCGGCAACCTGCCCGCTACGATCAATATTTATACATTCAAGACGGACTATACACATCCAGTCAGCAAGGACATGAAGGTCGAGGCCGGTCTGAAATCCAGCTATGTCCACACAGACAACATGGCCAATTATTATAATGTTATTCATGGCGCCAGCGAAGTGGACACCACCAAGACCAATCACTTCCTGTATCGTGAGAATATCAACGCCGCGTATCTCAATTTCAACAGGCAATACAAAAAGTGGAGCATTCAGGCAGGCCTGCGTCTGGAGAATACCAACTATTCCGGTCATCAGCTGGGTAATGGCACTCAGACTAACAGGGATTCGACCTTTTCCCGCAGCTACTTTAGTTTATTCCCCACTGCCTATATCAGCTATACAGCCAGCGAGAAGAATCAGTTCTCTTTGAACTATGGCCGTCGCATCGACCGTCCGGCCTACCAGGATTTGAACCCCTTCCTGTTCTTCCTGGACCAGTATACCTACCAGGCAGGTAATCCTTACCTGCAGCCGCAGTTCTCTCATAATGTCGAGCTGACCCATACCTATGCGGGATTCCTTTCCACTACGATCAACTATAGCTATACAAAGAACTTTTTCTCAGAGACATTCGAACAATCGGGACATGCCACCATCGTCCGGAATGGCAATATCGGCAGCCGTCAGAATGCAGGCCTCGCCGTCAGCGCGCAGCTGCATGTCACCAAATGGTGGATGTCCATCCTGTACAGCAATGTCAACTATACCAAGTTCGACGGATATCTCTATGGCGAGCCCGTTCACGTAGACGCTACCACGCTAATGCTGAATCTCAACAACCAGTTCACCTTCCCGCATGGCTGGAACGCAGAGCTTTCTGGCTGGTACCGTACTAAAGGTGTTGAAGGACAGTTGATTATCTACTCCATGGGGCAGGCTTCCGCCGCGGTGTCAAAAAAAGTGCTGGGGGATAAGGGCAGCGTCAAGGTGGGTATCCGGGACTTCCTTTACACCGGTAAAGTCCATGGATATATCGACTTCCAGCAGACGGAAGCTACCTTCCGCAACATCCGGGACAGCCGCCAGGTCAGCGTTACGCTTAGCTACCGTTTTGGCAAGCCCATCAAGGCCCCGTCCCACAGAAGGGCAGGAGGCGCGGGAGAAGAGGAAAGCCGTGTGAAGACAGGAGGCAACAATTAGTGTCGGAAGACCTATCTTTGTTGTTCAACTTCTAATCATGCCATCCTTTGATATCGTCAGCAAGGTTGACCCGCAGACACTGGATAATGCGGTCAATGTCACCAAAAAAGAGATAACTAACAGATTTGATTTTAAGGATTCGCCCGTCGTTATCGATCTGGATAAGAAAGAGTCGAAGATAAAGCTCGAGGCGGACAGCGAGATGAAGATCAACCAGATCACGGATGTGCTCATCAGCCGCAGCATGAAACAGGGACTGGATCCCCTGGCCTTCGATCTGACAAAAGAGGCCTATCCCAGTGGAAAAGTGACAAAAAAAGAAGTTCCGGTACACAATGGGCTTAAGCAGGAAGATGCCAAAAAGGTAACCAAGCTGATCAAGGATTCCGGACTCAAAGTGCAGGCCGCGATCATGGATGACCTTGTCCGCGTGACCGCTAAAAAGATCGATGACCTGCAGGCGATTATACAGCTCTGCAAGGGCGCCAACCTGGGGATACCGCTCCAGTATGTCAATATGCGTAGCTAAGAAGCATGGAGAATTATTTGTTTTACCCGTTGATACTGCGTATCTTTGCAAACTCAAAACAAGCAGGCTATAAACCTGCACATATAACTGTACGGCCAAATCCGTACAACCTTCAAATAGAACTAATTATGAAAAAAGGTATCCATCCGAATAACTATCGGTTCGTTGTTTTCAAGGACATGAGTAATGGCTATTCTTTCCTGAGCCGCAGCGGAGCTGCTTCCAGGGAAACTGTCAAGTGGGAAGATGGCAACGAGTATCCCCTGATCAAATTGGAAATTTCCAATACTTCACATCCCTTCTTCACCGGCAAGAACGTATTGGTAGATACAGCCGGAAGGATCGACAAATTCAAAAAGCGTTACGAAAAGAAAACCAAATAAGCGTTGGTTCTCGCATAACCTATTATCCCTTCCTTTAATGGAGGGGATTTTTTTTAGAACTATCGTATATCGTAGCTTTAATCCATGGATGATTCCCTGTTTCCTTTTACTGCCACACGGCCCATCGCCGACATACGTATAGGCATCCTGACCATTCGGGAGAAGGAGCAGCATGGCTCCCGTGGTGTACTGCACTGGATACCTCTTCTCACTCATCCGTGGCATATCTTCCGGCTCAATGCCGAAGCTCTCATCGACGATTTTACGCTGCTGACCAGCGGACGGCTTTCGCAGCTCATTCCCTCTTCCGTACAGGCCATCGCCCCGGAGAACATCTTTATCGAAGAAGGCGCCGTATTGCAGCACTGTATCCTCAATGCTTCCACGGGTCCGATCTACATCGGCGCCAACACGGAGATCATGGAAGGATCGCTCATACGCGGACCCTTCGCACTTTGTGAAGGCGCCACGGTAAAGCTGGGCACAAAGATATACGGCGCCACTACCATAGGCCCCTACAGCATTGTTGGCGGAGAGATCAAGAACTCCGTCATCTTCGGCTATTCCAATAAAGGACATGACGGCTATCTGGGCGACTCGGTGATAGGGGAGTGGTGCAATCTGGGCGCCGGCACTTCCAACTCCAATTTGAAGAATAATGCTGCGGAAGTCAAAGCCTGGGATCAGGGTTCCGGACAGTACATTGCTGCGGGCGGCAAATGTGGTTTGCTGATGGGGGACTACTCCCGCAGCGCGATCAACACTTCCTTCAATACGGGCACCGTGGTGGGTATCTGCTGTAATGTATTCGGAGAGGGGCTTACACCCAAATATATTCCCAGCTTCAGCTGGGGATATGAGAACAACCCCGGGTATCAGCTGGAAAGAGCCCTGCGCGACATCGACAGCTGGAAAAGATTTAAAGGACAGACACTTACCGATGCCGAAATAAAAAAACTCAGATATATTTACGAAAAATTATAAATCATCCGATCAAATGAGAAAACAAATTGCGGCCGCCAACTGGAAAATGAATCTTACGTATCAACAGGGAGAAGAATTGCTGGATGCCATTTTAAAAGAGAATATCGAGCTGAAGGAGCATCAGCAGGCCGTCTTTGCCGTTCCTTTTCCTTACCTCATTATGGCTCAGACCAGGCTGGGAAAGAAAAAGAACTATGCAGCCGCTGCGCAGAACTGTTCGGATCAGCCGGCCGGCGCCTATACGGGTGAAGTATCTGCAGAAATGCTCCAGTCCATCAATATCCGCTACTGTGTGCTGGGACACAGCGAAAGAAGAGAATATTTCTCGGAACATAATCAATCGCTGGCCGTCAAGACCCAGCGCTGTCTGGAACAGGGCATTACTCCCATCTTCTGCTGCGGCGAGCCCCTTAGCATCCGGGAAGTGGATGCCCAGGAAAGCTTTGTAGAGGCTCAGCTGAAAGAGTCCCTTTTCCATTTCTCCGTGGACGATATCAGCAAGATCGTGATTGCCTATGAACCCATCTGGGCCATCGGTACGGGTAAGACGGCCTCTGCCCAGCAGGCGCAGGAAATGCATGCCTGCATCCGTAGGCTGTTAAAAGCCAAATACGGAGAGGTGGCAGATTCCATTCCCATTCTTTACGGCGGCAGTGTCAAGGCCGGCAATGCGGTAGAGCTATTCAGCTGCCCGGACGTAGATGGCGGTCTGGTTGGGGGTGCCTCGCTGGTAGCCGCTGATTTCCTGAAGATTATGAAGGCCCTTAAGTAGGGAATATTTTATATCTTTATGGCATGTTGAAAAACCTCGACATCGCAATCAAGAAGGTGCGAAGGCTGCCCAGGATTAATCTTTCCAGGCGGATAAAGCTGGGTATCCGAAAATATGTCACAGGCTATCCTTATTACATTACTGTTCAGACGGTGAGTGCCTGCAATTTGAAATGCAAGCATTGCTTTATAAATGATTATCACACGGAGATACACGACGGGGTCATCCGGATAATGAAAATGGAGGAATTCACTGTCTTTGCAGAAAGGCTGGCCCCCATGATCCGAAATGCTTCCTTCTTCACTTTTTCCACATTTGAAGCCATCCTCAATAAGTATCTTTTCCAAATGATGGACCTGATCCTGCAGATCAATCCGGATATACGATTCCCTTTCCTTTCCAATACGATGGAGCTCAGCGAGGAAAAGATCCGTCAGCTGGAAAAGTATCCGGTGTCGGAGATCAATGTCTCCATGGACGGCTATATCAAAGAGACAGTCGAGAATTTCAAGACGGAAGTAAAGTTCGAAAAGATAATAGAAACTATCCGCCTGCTCAAGGCCTCTTCCCTGAGGGACGTGGTGGCGGTGACCTTTGTGGCCCACCGGGACAATATTCATGAATTGCCGGACTATGTGGATTTCGTCCATCAGCTGGGTGTGCGCAGGATATATGTCAACAATGTCCTTACATTTACCCGGAGCCTGGCTCCCCTTGCCCTTTATACACAGGAAGGGAACTCCGCCGCACAGGCGTTTTTCGACGAAGCTGTCCGACGGGCCCGTGGCCATAAGATATCCATTAGTATACCCCGTCTTAAGCCTAAGCAAATGGGCTGCCAGACAGTCGAGACTTTTTATGTGGACATTAAGGGCAATGTGGCTCCATGTGATTTTCTCGGTGTCACCACTCCCTTTACGCTCTGGGAAAAGACTACAAGCAATCCTCCTGTTATTTTCGGGAATATTTTAAAAACGGACCCCATGGAGATATATCGCAGCAAAGAGGCGCGTCAGTTCAGAGAGGCCCATCGCCTCGGCCGCGACCTGCCTATGCAATGCCGCAATTGTATCGATGCGTACGGGTTGATGTGCAGCAATCGCATTCATCACACGGCGTAATGACGATAGCAAAGATCTTATATAAGAATATGTACTGGAAAGCGCTGCTGGCAGCTCTTTCTTTTTTCACCAATCTCTTTTTGGTCAATGTGTTCGGGGCCTCCATTTCCGCTGAGTACTACTCTTTTATATATTTCCTTTCACTTCTCTCCACCTTTTTCACCTTTGGGCTCGATATCAGTCTCAACTATTTTCTTTCACGCCGGGAACTGTTGTTTACAACAGCATGCAGGGTTGTTGCCGGAGTGACTATTCTTTCCCTGGCCATCACCCTTCCCTTGCTGGCGCTGACCTTCCCTTTGTTTAGCCATCCTCATATCCCAATGGCAAAATGGCTTCTTTTTTCGGCTTTACATATATCTGGAACCCTGCTGACCGGCTTGTCAGGCACTATCTTTACTGCATATGGTCGCAGTTGGCAGGCAACCCGCTATATATTTGCCGTCAATATCCTATTGATCGGCCTGCTTTTTTTTACATCCCTGTTCTTCCAGGGGTCCCGGCTGTTGGAGAATCTTTTCCTGCTTTTATTTTCTTTTTCATTTCTGCAGGGAGCCCTGCTTTTTATACTGGCTGCTATATCTTATGGAGGCAGGCGAGTGGAAGCTGTATCCCGGGAAGTCCATATCCCTCTCATCCTCCGGTATTCCTTTAAGGCGTTTATCATCAATTTTATATTCTTTTTGGGCGCCAGGCTGAGCATCTACCTGCTGCCTTACTTTGTAGACGCGCATGAGCTGGGTAATTATATCCAGACATACAAGCTGGTAGAATACATCGGCCTGGCGGCGTCCTTTTTATATTATCCCTTTATGGCGTGGGTGGCGGGCGCGCAGGAGGGAGAGAAAAAGGAAAGAGCGCTTTTATTGCTTATTCGTATCTCGCATACCGGGATACTTATTTTTTGCATGGGTGTCCTTCTATGTGGAAAAATGCTTTTCCCTCTGGTGTATGGCCGCTCGTTCGGAAGCATGTATGGTATATCCCTCTTCTTTATGCCGGGCCTCTTCCCTGTTTTTTCATCTACTTTTTTTACGGCTTACTTCTATGGCGTTCACCGGCTGACGAATAACTTTATCAGCGGCTGCGTACAGCTGGTCCTATCCATAGCCCTGTTCTTCCCCTTGACCGCTGCCCTGGGCGTATGGGGTGCGGCGCTGGCATTCAGCATAGCAAGCCTGGGCTCTATGGCATATGACTGTATCGTCTTCCGGCAAATGGTTCCCTACAGGCCGACGGACATACTGTTCATGCGGGCCAGCGATTGGAAACATATCAGGATCTTTGTTCTGCAAATATTTAAATTTGATGTGAAATAAAGACCAGCATGCATATCCGCAGATTTTTAAAAACAAGACTGAAAAATGTACTGAATGGACTCGGGTATGAGATCCGTGCGCTCAATAGACTACGTGCGCCGGATGCCATCGTCTACAATACGGCTGAATACGCCGATCGTTTTTATAGCAACCGGTCGCTGGTAAACAAATACCGGAAAGAGAGCGTGTCCCAGCATTTGCAAAACCTTCGCATTTTGCTGGACGAAGAAAATATACGCCTTTATAAGGACATGACCATCCTGGATGCCAGCTGTGGCACAGGCGACTGTTTGAAAATGCTATGGGATGAATTCGGCTGCCGGCA
>Ga0157370_10002159_pt1 | contig 24010 bp, 22 predicted proteins | sample C35metaG_FD_113463 | JGI IMG/M metagenome (GOLD analysis project Ga0157370, IMG submission 113463) | Corn rhizosphere microbial communities from Kellogg Biological Station, Michigan, USA - C3-5 metaG | ecosystem: Host-associated > Plants > Roots > Rhizosphere > Soil | place: USA: Michigan...
TAAACATGCAGAACTCCTCTCTCAAAGGCACGGAGGCAATGGAGGTCACGCCCTCCGGGCCGCGGTCTGAGTCTGGACCGCACACAGCCGGCGTAAACGAGCGAGACCACCAGAACCAATGCGTGAATGAACTATATGGCCCGGCTACGCCAGATGCAACGGGAAAAATCTGAAGCAACCGTTCAGCAAAATTAAACGATTCAGAAGCCGCGTACAGGCGGCGTGCCATGCTGATTCAGTGGAAATCCGGCAGCTTGAAACTTTTCTCGCCGTGCTCGAATACTCGAGCATTACCAAAGCGGCTGAAAAGGTTTATCTGTCGGCGGGCGCGGTGAGCCTGCAGATGCAGAGCCTCGCCGGCGAGCTTCGTACCGATCTGTTTGTCCGGTCCGGGCGCAACCTGGTTCCAACGCCGGCGGCGATGCGGCTGGCGCATCATGCTCGCGCCATGCTGCGACAGATGCGTCAGATCGAGCAGGAGTTCGAGAACAATCCGTTGTCAGACTCCCGGCCGTTCCGGTTCGCGACCGGAGCTACCGCTCTGATTCACCGTCTGGGAAGACCTTTGCGCCGGCTCCGGCGAAAGTTCCCGCAGACGCCGATTGAAATCACGATTTTGGCAACGGAGGAGATGGTTGCGGGTCTGCTGGACCGGCGGTTCGATCTCGCGCTGATCTCTCTTCCCTACCCTGAGGATCAGATCGAAGTCATGCCGCTATATGAAGAAGAAGTGCTGGTTTTGAAACCGTCGAACAGCAGCGTGCGCACGCGCTCGGTGGGCTCGATCCCACCCGACCAGCTGCAGAGCGCGCCATTCATTCTGTATCCGCGCCGCAGCAATATGCGGACGATGATCGATGCTTTTTTGGCCGGCTGGGGCATCCAACCACACGTGATTATGGAAGCGGACGATACGGAGGTGATCCGGAAGCTGGTGGAATCGGGGTTCGGGTTTTCCATGCTTCCGGAATACGCGCTGCGGCGGCCGCCGCGATTCTTTCAGACGTTTCGAGTTCAGAAAAAACGCCTGATTCGTACTCAGGCGCTGGCAATGGCGCGAACGGAACACCCCCGCGCGCTGACTCGCTCGATCGCCGAGTTTCTGAAATCCGAGTTGGCGGCCGACGGCGCGCAGGCGAATCCCGGATAACGGCTTCCTCTAACACAACGCGCCGCCCGAGCGTGACATTTACGCGCCTGCTATTTTGAGAAAAGGAAGAGATACGTGAACAGCACAACCAGACACGATTCATTTTCGCTTTTTGGCGTTTTTTTCGGAATAGTGGCAGCGATTATCATATTCGTTCTGCTGTTTACGCTGGCGCCGATGTTCTCCCGAATGATCGGCTATTAGAAAGACTCAGAGGTTCGGAGCAGAGTCAGGAATCTTCGGAGCGAGTAACTGCACGAGCGCGAGCGCGACGAGATACATGGAGCCCGCTACGAAGAACAGCGGCGCGTAGGAACCTTTCGAAAAATCCAGCCAGTAGCCGACTGCCGGGGCCGCGAGCATCCCACCAATAGCGCCACCAAAGCCGGCAAGACCTACAACCGAGCCAACGCTCGACCGCGGAAAAAGATCTGACGCGAGCGTGTACACGTTGGCCGACCATCCCTGATGGGCCGCCGCCGCAATGCTCACAAGAGAGACCGTAAGCCACAGGTTCCCCTTCGCGGCGAATATGAAGACGGCCGAGACTACCGCGACTGCGCAGAGAAGCATGGCCGTCTTGCGGGCGAGGTTCACGCTCCAGCCTCTTTTGATGAGCGAAGAGGAGCACCATCCGCCGGCGATCGACCCAACATCGGCCGACAGGTAGATGACAACCAGCGGCGGGCCGAGGCTCGTCAGGTTGACGTGGAATTGCGAGTTCAGGAAGCCCGGGATCCAATACAGATAGAACCACCAGACGGGATCCGTCATGAATTTCGCGACAAGAATCGCCCATGCGCCCCGCCGCGCAAGCAGACGCGACCATGACGTACGCTGGACCGGCGCCGCGTCGCGGTCGGATTCGATCAGCTCAAGTTCGGCCCTGCCAAGCAGGCGGTGCTCTCGCGGGGAACGATAAAAGGCGAGCCAGACGGCAATCCATACCAGATCGAGGCCGCCGGTGATGAGGAATGCCGAGCGCCAGCCGAATGCGCGGGCTACGAAAGGAACGAGCAGGGGCGCAGCCAGGGCGCCCAGGTTCGAACCGCTGTTGAAAAAGCCCGTGGCAAGCGCACGTTCCCGGCGCGGAAACCATTCGGCCACTGTTTTGACCGCGGCGGGAAAGTTGGCGGATTCTCCGACGCCCAACCCGAAACGCGCGATTCCGAACTGAAATACGTTGCGCGCGAAGGCGTGCGACATGGACGCGAGGCTCCATACCAGCACGGCAAGCGCGTAGCCGAACCTTGTGCCGAGCCAGTCCATCACCCGCCCGGCCACCGGCATCATGAATGCGTAGGAAAGCTGAAACGCGAAGATAATCCAGCCGAAATCGGCTTCGCTCCAGTGCAGGTCGCGCGCCAGCACGGGTTTCAGAATGCCGAGGACCTGCCGGTCCATGTAATTCACCGTGGTGGCGAAGAACAGCAGTCCGCAGATGTACCAGCGCAGGCGTCCGGTTTTTGAGCCCGACGCGGACTCCGCGCTACTGGTTCGCGCTGCCGGCGTCATTGGACATACCTAAAGCAGCTTTCATTTGCGTGAAACTTTCAAAATTCGACCTGAACAGCCGCGTCAAGCCATGGCGAATATCTTCCCGCGTTACCGGGCGCCCGTCCTCTGCCATCAACCTGTAAGTGTTGGCGAGGATAGGAGCGAGAGTCCGGCGAGTGTTGCGCCATTTATAGATTACCTGTTCGAGCACGCGCGCGTCGGAATGCTGCGGGATGAAGGTCATGCCCAGCATTTCCACGCGCTCGCGCGTGATCTCTTCCACGATCGAAGGATTATTCATGAACCACCAGCAGCCAAACGGCATCAGGTTGGCGAACTTGCGCGCATAAACACAAAGCTCATGCTGGTTTTCACGGCTGAGCACGCTCACGAGGAAACGATTGCGCGGGAATTCGCGGCAAAGAAATTCAACAGAGCGCAGATCGGCCTTACCCACTGCATCGCCCGCCAGACCGATTGCCGGATTCACCTGATAACGCACGCCGATCATCAGCGACAAAGGAATGCCAAACTCCTCACAGGAAGGCAGGACGGCCTCGCGAAGGAGCCGGGCACGAACGGATTCCTCGGGAAACTGGAACGTATCCGGAAGCGAGACGGCCATGTATACGGGGCGGATCCGCTCACACCACTTCGCAAGAAAACGTCTGACCTCTGTCGCCGACCCGGATACTGCGGCGCGGTCAACGTTATAGCCCTGCGATTCGAGCCTTTGCCAGTGCTGATCCCACCGGTTCAGGATGCGATCGAGACGCAGCACGGGATGAAACATGCGATGCCGCTGCGCGCCGCGTTCCCAAAACGGGGCTTCGTCCGGATCGAGCGGATCGTTGGTCATGACGGCTTCGGACATACCGGCCATTTCAAATACCTGCTCGATATGCGATTCGAGACTACGGGAAGCGAAAAACTCGCGAGCGTCCCGGAGATCCGGGCTCGAAACAGGAAGGCCAAACGCGTTCAGCACGGCAACCACGCCGCGTGCGGCCTCAGACACCGGGGCGTTTTCCACAAACAGCGCGCGCCAGATCGCGTCCGCTTTTTCCCGCTCGGAAAGACTGCGATATTCGTCCGCTGTAATCGATGACGAGCGAAACAACTCGGCCTCGAGATAGTGGTAAGTAACGAGGCTGTCGATTCCCCACAATCCGATCGCGCCGAGCGACGGCATATAGAGATGGGTGTGTACGTCAATGACCGGGATGTCGCGCAGCATCTCGCGAACGACATCTTCGATCCGGTCCGGTTTGAGCGTATCGGTTTGTGGTTTTTCCGGAAGAGTACCTGTGGCCATAGCGGGTATGTAGTTACCCTGCACTATATTGAGCCGGCGGCGCATCGTCAAACCGGAATTTCTCAATTTATGTTTGAATCGCACTTAACGTTCGCGATTTTGCGGCCGGTTGGCATTCCACTCCGAGCCGGGCCGCGGACGCCGTGCGAAGATGATGGCGATTGTGAACAGAATTTCCGCCGGCGCGCTTGCGATTGCTGCGCTCTGCTCCGCGGCGCCGCTCGATCAGGGTACGCGCGAACTGGCCCGCGACATCTTCCGGCAATTGATTGAAATCAACACAACGGACTCGTCCGGCAGCACGACAGAAGCGGCAGAGGCGATGCGCGGACGCTTTATCGCAGCCGGCTTTTCTGCCCCTGATGCCCAATTGCTGATTCCCGAGGGCCGGCCGAACAAGGGCAATCTGGTGGTGCGGCTTCGGGCAGGCACGGCGGCGAAGAAGCCACTGCTGATCATTGCTCATCTGGACGTGGTAGAGGCTCGCCGCAGCGATTGGACCACCGATCCTTTCCAGTTCATTGAAAAAGACGGGTACTTTTACGGGCGCGGAACGCAGGACATGAAGGCAGCCGACGCCATCGCGGTAACGACGCTCCTTCGGTTGAAAAAGGAAGGGTATTCGCCCTCTCGGGACATCATCCTCGCGCTCACGGCCGATGAGGAAGGCGGGACTGCCAATGGCGTCGACTGGCTGCTGAAGAATCGCCGGGATCTGTTGGACGCGGCGTTCGCGCTCAATCCGGATTCTGGCGGCATGATGTTTGTGCGCGGCAAGCCAGCTTACATGACTGTCGAAGCCAGCGAAAAGATGTACGCCGATTTCGAAGTCGAAGCGACCAATCCGGGCGGCCACAGTTCCCTGCCCGTCACTGACAACGCGATCTACCACGTGGCGGATGCGCTCGCGCGTCTGGAGAACAGTCCGTTTCCTTTCGAGTTGAATCCCGTCACACGCCGCTACTTCGAAAAACTATCGACGACGGTTTCCGGCGAACAACGAAGCGATATGCAAGGGATCCTGCGCGATCCCCCGGACCAGACGGCCATCGCCAACCTCTCTTCCGACCCGCTCTACAATGCGACCATGCGGACCACCTGTGTGGCCACCCGTCTGACCGCGGGCCATGCAAATAACGCACTGCCTCAATCGGCAAAGGCGATCGTCAATTGCCGCATTCTTCCCGGCCATTCACCGGAGGAGATCCGCGGCGATCTGGTGCGCATCTTTGCCGATTCGAAGTTGACGGTTCGATACATCGAGAGCAAAACAGGCAGGATTCTGGACCGGGCGCCCGGCAAAACCGGTTTCCGACCCGTGGAGCCCGCACCGGAGATCCTGAAGCCGCTCGAACAGATAACGGACGAAATGTGGTCCGGCGCGCCGGTAATTCCTGAAATGGAGACCGGCGCATCGGACAGCGTTCACACAATCGCGGCCGGCATTCCGACGTATGGCGTTTCGGGCGTCGCCTTCGACCACAACGACATCCGCGCCCATGGGAAGGACGAACGCCTTCGGACGAACTCGTTCTACGATGGCGTCGATTTCTTCTGTCGTTATCTGAAAGCTCTGACGCAATAGAAATGTATCCGCATCCGCCATATCTGTTCCCCCATGGCGCGCAGATCGGCGCCCGAATATCGCTCGCCGTCAGAAAGCACGAGCAAGCTCGATCGGTCCACTACGAGTTCGCGCCCGCCCACTGCCCACGCGACCCGTCCCGAAAGAACGGGTTTCGATGGCACATCGCGGCTGAAACACCTGTCGAGACCTGCTGCGTGTTTTTCACGCGCGGTTTCGTCGAGCAGATGGCGCTTGACGCGACACACCGCTCGAGCCGGCGCTGGACGATCCGGGGCCGTGGAAATTATTTTTTCGGTCGAAAGCGTTTCTGCAATCGAGAGCAACTGGCAGCGCGCGGAGGCGCGTTCATCGTGCGGCGCACGAGCTGACTCAGGGGCCCTGGGCTTCCACCTTCACTGACCCCAACGGCCACAAACTCACCCTGCTGGGAGGGCGTTGTACTATGCGAACGCTTCTTTCATCACTTCGCCGCTGACAACGGTCGGACGTTCCGACCGCCCGTTGTGCAGGAAGGTGACGCGCTTGTGATCGAGTCCGAGCGCCTGCAGCACGGTGGCGTGGATGTCGGTAACGTGGGCGCGTTTTTCAATGCCTCGCAACCCAATCTCGTCCGTTTTGCCGAGAACCTGCCCCGGTTTGACGCCTCCACCGGCCATCCAGATGGTGAAGCCCCACGGATTATGATCGCGGCCGTCGCCTTTTTCGTTGAATGGCGTACGGCCGAACTCACCACCCCAGACGACGAGCGTGCTATCCAGCAAACCGCGCGCTTTCAGGTCGGTTAGCAGGCCAGCGATGGGCTTGTCTGATACCTTGCACCATTTCGAGTGGTTGCCCTCGAGATCCGTGTGCGCGTCCCATCCGCTCCCGCTGCCGCAATAGAGCTCTATGAACCGAACGCCGCGTTCCACCAGCCTTCTCGCCAGCAGGCAGTTCGTGCCATAACGGGCAGTGACCTCGTCGTCCATTCCGTAGAGTTTCCGGGTTTCCTCGGTTTCTTTCGTCAGGTCCACCGCTTCCGGTCCCGCGGCCTGCATGCGGTAAGCCAGTTCGTACGAATTAATGCGGGCGTCGAGATCAGTATCGTCCTGCTTATCGCTGTCAAAGTGCTGGTTCAGCGTCTTGAGCAGATCAAGACGTCCACGTTGCTGCGCGTTGCCGATTGCGCCAGGCGGGATCAGGTCGAGAATCGGGGCGCCGGTATTCCGGAACAAAGTGCCCTGGTACGTCGCCGGCAGAAATCCGGAGCTCCAGTTTTTGGGGCCGCCCACCACCTGGCCCGCATCGGTCAGCACAACATAGGTAGGCAGATTTTCATTCGCCGAACCCAGCCCATACATCACCCATGAACCGAGAGCCGGCCGCCCGGCCAAAATCGAGCAGGTATTCATCTGGCAAACCGATCCGACGTGGTTGAGACCGTCGGCCCAGCAGGCCTGAAACATCGTCATCTCATCCACGTGCTTCGCGATTTCCGGATACCAGTCCGAAACCCAGATGCCGCTCTGGCCGTACTGCTTGAACGTCCGCAGCGATGGCATCAATGAGTTGCTGCCCGTACCCATGGCCGTGATTGGATGGCCGAATGACTCCGGCATCGGTTTGCCCGCCAGACGCACCAGTTCGGGCTTTGGATCGAAGAGGTCGATGTGGCTGGGGCCGCCTTCCATAAAGCACCAGATCACCGATTTCGCCGTCGGCTTGAAATGCGGCGGCTTTGGGGCAAGCGGATCCTGCAGCGGAGCAGCTTCCGCGGCCAGCATCGAGGAAAGCGCTATAGCTCCCAGTCCGCTCCCGGCATTACAAAGAAAATCGCGCCGCGAATAAGCAAGACGTTTGTGACTCATCGAGTACCCCTTAGTTCACATACACGAACTCGTTGGAGTTCATCAGCATCTGGCAGAAATCCACAAAAGCTGCGCCCTGAGCCGGATCGTAGCCGTTGGGCATGTTCGAAGGGAGCGCCAGTTTTTGCCCGTGCGAAGCCTCTTCGGCGATCAACTGCTTCTGTTTCGCGAAGAACGTCTGCGCCGTGTCCTTCTCGAATCCATCCGGCTTGCGACCGAATGCAAGCAGCCACGCTCGTTCGACCTGTGCGTTCGGATCGGCGCCTGCTTCTTTTATGACCCGGCCGGCAAACGCCTGCGCCCAATCGAGCGTCACGTTGTCGTTCAGCAAAGACATCGCCTGTGGCGCCGTAATCGTTTGATTGCGCCGGCCGCAGGATTCATGCGTATCGGGCATATCGAACTGCTCCAGCATGGGATAACGCGCATTTCGCCGCACGAAGATATAAATGCTGCGGCGTTCCTGTTCGTCAGGGCTGGACACGGTCCATCCGCCGCGGGGCTTCGCGGTTCCTGCGGGGAGCTGCGGGAATACGCTCGGGCCGCCCATCTTTTCGTTCAGCAGGCCGGAGACGGAGAGCGCCGCATCGCGAATCTCTTCTCCCTCGAGGCGCTGACGCGGGTAGCGCCACAGCAGCACGTCGGAAGGATCCTGCTTCGCCGCTTCCGCATTGAATGCAGATGATTGCCGGTAGGTTGCCGACATCACCATCAGCTTCTGCATGCGCTTGATGTCCCAACCGCTCTTCACGAAATCGGCAGCCAGCCAGTCGAGAAGCTCCGGGTTTGAAGGACGTCCGCCCATGATTCCGAAATCGCTTGGAGACGGCGCGATGCCCTGCCCGAAATGGTAATGCCACAACCGGTTCACGAACACGCGAGCGGTAAGCGGGTTCTGCGGGCTGGCGAGCCAGTTCGCAAGAGCCGTGCGCCGCCCGGTCGAGTTGAGGCCTGGAGGCGGAACGATCTTCGGCGGATTGGGATCGACGATGGTCAGGAATCCGGGCTGTACTTCTTCCTTCGGAGCGTCATACGCTCCCACGTTGAGAATATGTGTCGCAGGCGATTGCTGGCTCACATCGCGCATGCCAATACCGACAGGCTCCTCGCCGGGATCGATATTCGAAAATTGTTTCAACTGCGCAAGCAGTCCTTTGTACTTTTCGCGATCGGCGCTTTTCAGGGCTTTGGCCGCTGCCGCGTCATCGATCTCGAGATAGGGCTTCGCCTTGTAGTACATCTGCCACTCGTACGGGGTGCGCTCGGCCGGAGCTTTCGTGATTGCCGCCTGGATCTCGGGTGGATATTTATCGAAGAAATCCTTAAGCAGCGTCTTCTTCTCCGGTGCAAGCAGCGCATCGATCTGCGCCCGAATATCCTTCGTCTTCTCTTCCCAGACGGCCTTCTTCGCCTTGAACTGAGTGATTTCAGCGGGCGATATCATCGGGATTTCGTCGTCCGCCGCCGTGTTGGCGAAAAACGCCTGCAGCCGGTAATAGTCGGCCTGCAGAATCGGATCGAACTTGTGGTCGTGGCAGCGCGCGCATCCATACGTCATGGCAAGGAAGGTCGCCCCCACCGTATCTGTGATGTCGTTAAGGATCTCCTGGCGGCGCTGCATCAGGTTCCGGGCATTGCTTTCGTCCGGATAGTGCCGGTTGAAACCGGTCGCGATCCGGGCCTGCGGGTCATTCGGCCACAGTTCGTCGCCCGCAATTTGCTCCTTTACGAACCGGTCATACGGCTTGTTGTTGTTGAATGCATTGATAACGTAATCCCGGTAGCGCCATGCGTTCGGCCGCGTTTCGTCGGCCTTGAATCCCTCGCTTTCGGCAAAGCGGGCGAGGTCCAGCCAGTGGCGCCCCCATCGCTCGCCGTAGCGGGGCGATGCGAGCAGCCGGTCAACCACCTTTTCATATGCATTGGGCGATTTGTCGGCCACGAACGCGTCCACCTCCGCGGGCGTCGGAGGAAGCCCGATCAGATCGAATGTAACCCTCCGCAGCAGCGTGATCCGGTCGGCTTTGGGAGAAGGCGCAAGCCACTTCGCCTCCAGCTTTTGGCCGACGAACGCGTCTATGGCATTCACCACCCAGGCGGAATTCTTTATGACCGGCGGGGCCGTTTCGTGAACCGGCTGAAACGCCCAGTACCGGCGCTGAGCGGGCGTAAACCGATCTTTCGGGGGAGCAGTCGTGGTGGCTGCGAAGGAAAACGCGGTGAAGCCAATCGCGCATCCGAGCGCGACACGAAGAGTTCTCCTCATCCTGGATGAGTACCTCACGGGGAATTATCTATCAATCGGATGCCGGAAGCAATGGTCCAGCCGGACGAAAATAGCCGTTTATCTTCTTTTCGATGCCGGCGCGGATCTTCTCCTCGCCGACGAAGTTTTTCAGGATGGCGGGCAGTTCGCACAGAATTGTGACATTTTGATCGTCAACCGCGACGGAGCCTGATAGTGGAACTTCTATGAAGCCCAGCCTTCCTGTGAGCGAAAAAGTCATCGTCGATGCGTCCCATTTTTTGACGGGATTCACAATCTCGACGCCCATGACCGAAGAGTGGTAAAGCTGGGTGACCGCATCGTCGACCACCTGCACGGCCTCCTCGCGGGTCTTTTGGTGTTGAACGATGACCGTCATGCGCTGTTTCGTTTCAGCTGTCCACAGGCGGCGTAAATATCGAGCCCGCGCGGTTTGCGAATAAAGCAAGGCAGCGACCGCCGCACGATACTCTGGAATACCGCCACGCGCTCAGGCGCCGGCGTCTCAAACGGAATTTCAGGACCTGGGTTGAGCGCGATCAGATTGACTTTGCAGTTTAGATTCGCCAGCAGTTTGACCACGCGCCGGGCATCCGCGTCCGAATCGTTTACGCCACCGAGCAGAACGTATTCAAACGTCAGCTTTTCCCAAGTGCGTAAAGGGTACGCCCGGCACGCCTCGATCAGGTCCTTAAGGTGCCATTTGCGGGTGATCGGCATCAGTTGCTGGCGCATCTCCTCGGTGGAGGCGTTCAATGAAATCGCAAGCTTCGGCCGGACATGCGCCTTCCCAAGTTCGGCGATCCTGGGAATAATTCCGGCAGTCGAGACGGTGATCCGCCGCTCGCTCATGCCAACGCCCTTGGGATCACAAAGGATGCGGGTCGCCTTCAGCACATTGGAGAGATTGAGCAAAGGCTCGCCCATCCCCATCATCACGATGTTGAACTGCTTGTTTTCGACAGCGATTCCGTTGTCGCGGGCTACGAACAGCACTTGTCCGACGATTTCGCCCGCGGTGAGCGATCGCTCAAGGCCCATCAGCGCCGTCATGCAGAATTTGCAATCGACAGGACAGCCGACCTGGCTCGAAATGCAGACCGTATCCCGGTCCGCTTCAGGCATAAAAACCGTCTCGACTGTCCGGCCATCGGCGAGCGAAAGCAGATATCGTCGCGTTCCGTCCACCGACCGATAGCGGGCGGCAAGCCCAGGCAGCCCCAGCTCAGCGTTTTCCGCGAGTTCGATTCTCAGACGTTCGGGTAGCGCTGAAATCTGTACAAGTTGATCGACTTTGCCGCGATATATCCCCCGATATAGCTGTTCAGCGCGGTATGCCGGCTCGCCCGAGGGAAGCACCTGCTGGAGCTCGCTAAGTTCCATTCCTACAAGAGCTTGCGGCATTTCTATCAGGTTACCACGTACTTGTCGTGGTAGCTTCGCGCGGCGCGAAATGGTAAAAACGAATCAGGTCAAATCACGTTGTCATCTACTCTCGTCGCTCCAGCGGCCATTCGGGACATCGAGACGACAACGCTTCCCAATGGAATCAAAATCATTACGGAAGCGATGCCGCATGTCCGTTCGGTATCCGTCGGCATCTGGATCAACGCCGGATCCCGCCGGGAAACTCCTGAGCAGAATGGCGTTTCCCATTTCATCGAACATATGCTCTTCAAGGGTACGAGCAACCGCTCTGCCGAGGAGATCGCGCGTTCGGTGGATTCGATCGGCGGCAATCTGGACGCTTTCACCGCCAAAGAGCTCGTCTGCTACAACACGAAAGTTCTTGATGAGCATCTGCCTTTCGCCCTCGACATTCTGAGTGACCTCGTTCTGAATCCTTTGTTTCGGGAAGAGGACATCGAGAAGGAGAAGGGCGTAATTCTTGAAGAGATCAAAATGGATGCAGATAACCCGGATTATCTGGTGCATGAGATTTTTTCCGCGGATTTCTGGAAGGATCATCCACTCGGCAAGCCCATCCTGGGAACACGCGAGACGGTAAAGCGTTTCCATCACGATATGATCCGGGACTATTACCAGACGATCTATTCGCCCGCTAGTCTGCTGATCACGGCCGCCGGGAATCTGACGCACCAGCGTCTGGTGGAACTGGCCAGCCAACGTTTCGCCGAATTGAAGCCGGCGGCGCCGCTCGCGTCGCAAGCCGTTCCTGCGACACACGCTCGGATTTCCCTCCGCAGCAAGAAGGATCTGGAACAGGTGCACGTATGCCTTGGCGTGCCGTCTTATCCGATTCGCCACGATGAGCGTTTTACGTGCTATGTGCTCAACACGGTGCTCGGCGGCGGAATGAGCTCGCGGCTTTTTCAAAATATTCGCGAGCGGCAGGGACTCGCGTATGCGGTTTTCTCGGAAGTGAATCCCTATACTGATACCGGTTGCCTTTCCGTTTACGCAGGAACCTCGCTCGAATCGGCCCGCCGTGTGGTCGAGTCTGTTCTGAAGGAATTTCGAGAGCTCAAAGAAAACCAGGTAACCGCGGAAGAACTGCGCCGCGCGAAGGACCACCTGAAAGGATCGCTTATGCTGAGCCTCGAATCGACTTCGAGCCGCATGTCGAATCTCGCTCGACAGGAGATGCATTTTGGGCGCTTCTTCACGCTGGATGAACTGGCCGCCAGCATCGAAGCCGTTACCGCCGAAGGGGTGCAGCGAGTGGCCCAGACCTTTTTCAACCAGAAACAGATTGCGCTCACTGTCCTCGGCAGTCTGGATGGTTTCAAGATCGGCCGCGAAGAACTGGTCTGCTGAATCTTCCGCTCATGACGCCAAAACCTCCTGCCGATTGCGGCAGTCTCGACGAAATTCGCGCCGGAATGGACGAGGTCGATCGCCAGATCGTCGCCATGATCGCCAAACGAGTGGAATACGTTCGTGAGGCCGCGAAATTCAAAACGTCAATTGAAAACGTCGCGGCGCCGGAGCGGGTCGAAGCCGTCCTGAAAACGCGCCGCGCGTGGGCGGAAGCGGCCGGCCTCGACGGCGAGGCGATCGAGCGCCTCTACCGCGATCTGGTCGCCTACAGCATCTCCGAAGAGCACAAGCGCTGGCATGAGATGAACGCCGGCAGATAACGCCGGGCGCCCTCAGATCTGCTGGCTCACACCGTCAAGCCGCCGTTTCAGATATCTGCGTTCCGTCTCGTTCGTCGTGAGTTCCAGAGCTTTCCGATACGCCTCCGCCGCTTCTGCATTTCTTCCCAGGCGGCGCAGGAGATCTGCGCGCGCTGCGTGAAGAAGGTAGTATTCCTCCAGCTCTCCGGACGCCGCGATCGCCTCGATGCGATCCAGACCGGACGGAATACCGTCTGCCATTGCGATGGCCACGGCTTCATTCAGGGCGATCACAGGCGAAGGATTCAAGCGATGAAGTTCCGCGTAGAGCGACGCGATCCGCCTCCAGTCCGTGTCCTCGGTCCGTCCCGCGCGGGCATGCTCGGCGGCGATGCGCGCTTCGAGTTCAAACCGCACGCGCGCCTCGTTCTCCGGCATGCCGGCCAACAGATCCAACGCAACCCGGATCTGCTCCGCATCCCACATTGACCGGTCCTGCTCTTCGAGGGTGATCAGTTCGCCGTTGCGCCCCCGCCGCGCGGACCGGCGCGAGTCCTGCAGCAGCATGAGCGCGAGCAATCCGGCATTTTCACGATCACCCGGCATCAGGCCGCAAAGCAAGCGCGCCAGCCGAATCGCCTCGCGGCAGAGATCGCCGCGCACGAGTTCGCCGCCAAAGGCCGCGGCGTATCCTTCGTTGAAGATCAGGTACAGAACGTGCCGCACCGCCTCCAGCCGCTCCGGCATCCGGTCGCGCCCCGGTACTTCATAGGGAATGTGCGCGTCCTGAATCTTCCGTTTGGCCCGGACAATGCGCTGCGCGAGTGTCGGTTCCGGGAGTAGAAAAGCTCGCGCAATCTCAGCCGTAGTGAGTCCGCCCAGTGTTCTGAGCGTCAGGGCAATTTGCGCTTCAAGAGCAAGCGCTGGATGGCAGCAGGTAAAAATCAGCCGCAGCCTGTCATCGGTCGGGGATTCTTCCATGCCGAACACACATTCGTCCGGCGGTGCGAACGTCGCGGTCTCCCGCATCAGGGTCTCGGATTTTTCGCGGCGCACTTTCTCCCGCCGAAGCGCATCGATCAGCTTTCGGCGGGCAGCGGTCGTGATCCATGCCGCCGCGTTTTCAGGATGACCTGAGCGCGGCCACACTTCCACTGCGAGCGCGAAAGCCTCCTGAAGGGCTTCTTCCGCGAGATCGAACGATCCGGAAAAACGAATCAGGCCAGCCATGATCCGGCCCCACTCTTCGCGAAAGGTCGCCGCGATTCGTTCGGCGCCGCCGTCCATGCGTCAGACGGCGACCGATTCCGCTTCCATAATGCCGCGGGTCAAATCCGGAACCCAGGCGACAGGCCGAACCTCCATTGAGTTCGGACAGCCCGTGCGGACGAACCGGGCAGCCCACTCGCGCGCCTCGGCCTCATCTCTGCAATCGAGAAGACAGAATCCTGCCAGTTGCTCTTTGGTCTCTGCGAAGGGTCCGTCCGTAAAGGCCACCCGATCCGCGGACATCCGGGCGGTTCTTGCCCTGGCGACGGTTTCCAGACGGGCGACGGAAACCAGTACGCCCGCCTGAAGCGCGGCCTGCACTGCCTCTTCCATCGACTCGCCGTGTTTCCCCTTCTCCTGCGCGGTGTGCTGATTCGCTTCGTCCGTATATACCAGCAAAAGGTATTGCATGCCGTCTTGTTCTCCTTAAGCGGTCGTCGCCTGGTCGAAGACCATGATAGGCCGGACCTCGATCGATCCTTCGGCCGCGTGAGGAATTTTCGCCGCCAGTTCGATCGCTTCATCCAGATTCGCGCAATCCAGCAGGTAAAAGCCTCCAATCTGCTCCTTCGTCTCGGCGAAAGGGCCGTCGGTTGTCATGGTCCTGCCATTTCGGACGCGCACCGTTGTGGCGGTCGAGGTCGGAGTCAGCGCCTCGGCTGCTACGTATACTTTCCGGTCTTTTGCCTCCTGGGTAAATGCCCAGTACTCCTGCATCATCTTGTCCAGTTCGGCAGGCGTTTTCTCTGCGTTCGCGTTTTGGTCGCTGTAGATCATCAGCAGATATCTCATTTCCCGTTCTCCTTCGATTCAGGTGTTGGTCGGCTTACTATTGTGCGACGAATGGAATCGCGGGAATCGACAGCGCCTCGGAAGAATTTTTGTGCTGCCTTCGGGCCTGCGGCCCTGTGCGATTCCGAACAAAGCGGCGAGATCTCGCCAGGCCATCACGCGACGTGTGCTGAAAAAAGGATTTTATTGCAGCGCTTGAGAGAATGACATTCCGGATGGGACCGGATACGCCATCTGTTACTAATTCAGGGCTTCCGATCGAAGGAAGGAACGTAAGACGGATTACCGAGTGCGGCTGAATTGTTTCGGTAAGTTCCTATAATGAGAGCGCAATGAAATATCGCAAGCTCGGCAGGACCGGCTTCGAAGTCAGCGAAATAGGCTATGGCGCGTGGGGAATCAGCGGCAAGCAATGGATCGGAGCTTCCGACAAGACCTCGCTCGAGGCTCTGCGACACGCCATTGAACTCGGCGTGAATTTCATCGATACAGCTCTTGCCTACGGCGATGGCCACAGCGAACAACTCGTGGGAGAGGCAGTGAAGAGCGCCGGACGCGAGATTTACATTGCCAGCAAAGTACCGCCGAAGAATCGCCTGTGGCCGGCGCGCCCAGGCATCGGCATCGACGAGGTTTTTCCGTACGACTATATTGTCAGCTCGACGGAAGAGAGCCTTCGCAATTTGCGCCGTTCGTATATCGATCTGCAGCAATTGCATGTCTGGAATCCGGAGTGGATCGATCGGGACGAATGGAGGCGCGCATTCGAGCATCTGCGCGCTTCCGGCAAAGTTCGGGCGCTTGGGGTTTCCATCAACGACCATGACCCGGACAGCGCTCTTGCGCTGATTGAGACGGGTCTGGTGGATACGGTTCAGGTGATTTACAACATATTCGACCAGTCGCCCGAGCGCTCTCTGTTCCCAGCCTGCGTTAAGCGGAATATCGGCGTGATTGCGCGGGTTCCCTTCGATGAAGGTTCTCTAACGGGGCGGATCACGGAACACGCCGCGTTTCCGGACGGCGATTTCCGCAATTATTATTTCCGGGGAGACCGAAAGAAACTCGTCGTCGACCGCGTGAACGCGATACTCGCCGACCTTTCGCTCGAAGACGGGCACTATCTTCCTGAGGTCGCGATCCGCTTCTGCCTTTCCGATCCGGCAGTATCTACGGTAATTCCAGGGATGAGATCCCGGTCCAGCGTGGACGCGAACGTGATGGCTTCAGGCCAGGGGCCACTCCCCATCAGCGTGAAGGAGATTCTGAAGCGCCACCAGTGGGAACGGAATTTCTACGACTGATTCGCGACAATTCAACTTAAATTTGAATTCATCCAGACCAGACGGCATGATAATCTCCCCTTCATGTTCCGTCGCATTCTTATTGTTTTTTTTCTGGTTTTCAGCGCGTACGCAGCGCAGGATTACGTGGGCCGATACGATGTCTATGGTGGCTTCACTTACCTCGACAGTTCGAGCGTCAACCTGGCGCAACGTGGCTTCCATTTTCAGACCGGCTTCCGCCCCCGCCGATGGCTTTCGCTCGGATTCGATTACAGCGTCAGCAACGGATACAGCGACATCACTCCATCTCTGCTAACCACGCAACTGCAGCAACAGCTTGGGGCCGTCATCGCCGGTTTGGCGGCGGCGGGGCAGATTCCGGCGGGTTACGCGTTGCACGTGCCCTTCGATTCCACCACGCAGACCTTCGCCGCTGGTCCTCAACTCGATTTCCATCACTTCGACAAGGTGACGCTCTTTGTCCGGCCGTCAATAGGGGCAATCCGTGAAGACGCGACGCTCCGGCCCGTGGACCCCATTGCGACGGCGATCGCCTCTCAACTGGCGCCTTCAGGCCAGAAAACCGACTGGACCGGCTTTTACGGTTTCGGCGGCGGAGCGACCTTCCAGGTCACGTCCCACTTCGGGATTCGAGCTCAGGTGGATCTCGTGCACAATCATCTCTTCAGCGACTTGCTGCGGGAGGGAAGAAACACGGTTCGCCTCTCGATCGGGCCGGCTTTCCAGTTCGGCCACAACGTTCCATAGCCGCTCACTCAGCCGGCATCGCTACCGGTTTGCCTTCGCGCACCGAAGCTTTCGCGGCATCGATGATTGCTACCACATCCACGTTGATGTCGAGCGCGGTCAAGCCATCTACAGGGCGGCCAGATCGCATCCGGCTCACCATGAAACGGACCGGTTCGGATTCGTCTGGAGGGAGAGCGGCGATTGAAGCGGATGTCTTCGGTCCCTTTCCTGTCTGCTGCTCCACGCTGCCGTTTTTCATGTAGATGCTTCCCTTGCGGCCCATCACTTCCAGATCCTGATAGCTGCGGGGAAGGTCCCAACTGCCTTCGAAAAGCCCGACGGCGTTGCTATAGCCGAGCATGAGATCCGCATTGTCTTCCACTTTGGGAAATTCCGTGGGGCGAAGATGGTTGACATGCGCATATACGGTCTGCGGGCGGCCCAGGTACCACAGGGACCACAAGGCGTTGTAGCAACCGAAATCCATCAGGGCGCCCGCGCCGTTCTTCTCCGGATCGGTAAGCCACGCGAAGAAGGCTCCGTTGCGGACACCTGCAGGATCGAGCCCGCCGTGGCCGACGATTCCATGTAGCCGATAAACCTGGCCCAGCGCCCCTGAATCCGCGATCCGTTTCGCCTCATAGTTGGATGGCCACCAGGCCATCTGATAATTCGTCATGATCTGAACGCCGTATTTTCTTGCCAGCTTGCGGATGCTGAGCGCGTGCTCGAGGGTATCGGCCAGAGGCTTCTCGAAAATCACGTTGATCTTTCGCGGCGCGCAATATTCAACGATCTCGAGATGCCGGTTGTTTTCAACGAAAGCCCACGCCAGATCAGGCCTGGTTGAATCGATCAGTTTGCGGTAGTCAGCTCCAATCAATTGCGGCGGCACGCCTGCCTTCTTCGCCTCCTCGCGTAACGCGGGATTCGGCTCCGCCACACCCGTCAGCACGACATCGTGGTTGCCGAGTATCGCAGGAAGGTGCCCCCACACGTGCCCATGCACCAATCCAATGACGGCCATACGATATGGGCGGGGCTGAGCCCCGAGAGAAACCGCAGACATCATCAGGATGGGCAGGATGCGTTGCATAAAGGGCGGAATCTCATGATGACATGGCGGGGATAAACCGATTGCGCCACAAGCTATGCGTCAGAGTGAGTAGCTGATCCCGCCGTTGTCATCGCACCTGCAATTTCCGGATGACCGCCGCCGAGGGCGCGGAGCACCGCAAGCGCAACTTCCTTGCCGCGTTCCCCCACCTCGCCCGGAGGTCCGACGCAAGCCGGACATCCCGCGTCGCATGCGCAGGCGTCAACCAATTCGCGCGTCCGAGCCAGCAGGAGCGATGTCATTCGGTAGAGCGGCGCGCTCAGTCCGACGCCTCCCGAATAAGCATCGTAAAGATACAGATTCGGTTGCCATACCTCCGCTGTGCCCGCAACATCCTCGGTTAACGCGACGCCCAGATCGTGCGGATCACACATCAGCAGCAATGACGCAATGGTCCGCATCGCATTTCCAAGGCCCACCACGCCGCTTTGGCGCTCGGCTGAGCTGAATGGCCCGAGCTGCGCCAGAAACTCCGCTGTAAAGTGCAGCCAGAATGCAGTGGTGTGCATCTCCTGCTCCGGCATGGAGAGTTTGCCGGCGCCGACATTTTCGAGCGTGTAGAAGCGAATCTTTTTGAATCCGACAATCTGCCGGTTCAGCCGCACATCGCCGTGCGCGCGGTCCGCTCCCGCGGCCACGCACTCCTTTTCAAACTCCGCCAGAACACGAACCTGCGTATAGTCGATCGCATCGGTGAAGTAATCGCAATCTACACGCTTCACATAAGCCTTGCGCTCCTTGTAATCGAAGCGCTCCACATGAAACTGTTTCGCTTCGTGGAGATAAATCGCCTTCTCGTGCAACGTCGTCAGGGCCGCGCTGAAAGACACTTCGCCAATGATCCTCGGCTCTCCCGTGATATCGATTATGACGAAGTTGTCGCTCGAAACGGACCGCAGACTCACGGCGTCGGCCGGATAAGCGTCGCTGGTCCAGTGCCAACAACCCGCGGAGCGGTGCATCAGCCCGCTTTCCGAAAGGAATTGACAGAATTCTGTGACGTCGTGAGGCCCGAACTGTTCGCCATCACGAAGGGGCAACTCGAATGCCGCGCACTTCAGGTGGTTCAGCAGAATCTCCAGATTGTCCGGGTTAACGTGCGCATGTTCCGGGGCGGATTCAAACAGATAATCGGGATGCTCGACAATGTACTGATCCACCGGCGCGCTCGAGGCGACCATGACCGCCATTGCCGGTGTTCCTCTGCGGCCCGCCCGCCCCGCGCGCTGCCAGGTGGAAGCGATCGTCCCCGGATAGCCCGCCATCACCACTGCATCAAGCGATCCGACATCGATGCCCAGTTCAAGCGCGTTAGTCGCGACGACCGCGCGGATGTCTCCCGACCGCAATCTGGCTTCGATTTCCCGCCTTTCGCGCGGCAGGTAACCTCCACGATAACCGCGTACGGATTCCGTCGGGATCCGATTGTTATCGTAAGCGTCTTTCAAATACGTGACCAGTATCTCGGTCGCGAGCCGGTTATTTGCGAATACCAGGGTCTGCTGGCCGTGATCGAGCATTTCCATTGCAATCCGCCGTGTCTCACTGATGTAACTCCTGCGAATTCCCAACTGCCGGTTCACGACGGGCGGGTTGTAGCAGACAAAGATCTTCTCGCCGCAAGGCGCTCCATTTCGATTCACGAGCTCGAATGGCGCTTCGGCAAGAGTTTCAGCAAGTTCTTTCGGATTCGCGATGGTTGCCGAACACGCGATCATTCGCGGCTTCGAACCGTAGAATTCGCACAGGCGCGAAACACGGCGAATGATATTCGCCAGATGGCTGCCGTAAACGCCACGATAGTAATGGAGTTCATCGATCACAATAAACTGCAGATTCTCGAACAGCTTCGCCCATTTCGTGTGGTGCGGGAGAATGCCGGCGTGCAGCATGTCGGGATTCGTAAGCGCCACATTCGCGCGCTGCCGGATTGAGCGCCGCGCATCCTGCGGGGTGTCCCCATCGTAGGTGTACGCGCACAGATCGGATCCCATCGCTTCGATCAGCCCGTGGAGTTCATCGAGCTGATCTTCGGCCAGAGCCTTCGTCGGAAAAAGGTAAAGCGCCCGCGCGTTCTTGTCGCGCATCAGCTGATTCAGAACGGGAAGGTTGTAGCAGAGCGTCTTCCCACTCGCGGTGGGAGTGACGATGACCGTGTTGCGGCCAGCATCGACATGGGCAAACGCCTCGGCCTGATGCGAGTAGAGCCGCTGGATGCCACGTCCGCGCAGCACGTTTTGCAGCCGCTCGTTAATGATTTCCGGGAAGTCGACGAACTCGGCCTGTCTTGCGGGAAACCGCCGGATGGCGCGTACTGGCCCATCGGGCTGACTGGAGAGTCGTTCGAACCGGCCAACGACGGGCGCAAGATCGCCTCCGTGCGACGCCTGCGGAAGCTCGGGGAACATCAGCGGCGGGGGCTCTCTCATTTCGCCTTTTCTTTGCCTTGGTGACCAACTTAGCAAGGCAGGACTGAATACGCAATTTGCTGCGGATTTTGTATTACGCTCGCATCACCGCGCATATGCGCTCGAAGTAGCGTTCCCCGTAATCCGGGGCAGCCGCCATCCGGCGCAGGCGCATCAGGTCCGTGTTGGGCGTGTTCAGACCGGGTTCAGTCTGGACTGCCGCGAGGAATCCGCAATGGCGCGCGCTTGCAACAACCGCATCTGTGATGTCGGCGTCCCGGCCGTTCGGATAACAGAATACCGGCGCCTCACGATTTGTCTCCTCCTCAACGCGCTGTTTTGACAAGCCCAGTTCCTGGTCGATCTGAACTCGTTCGGTGATGGCTGAGAGAGTTGGGTGCGTTATGGTGTGTGCTCCGAAGGAAATTCCATTTGCGGACATCTCGCGCACCTCGTCCCAGCGAAGAGGCGCGTACTCCTCCGCGATGGTCTCCGGAGTGGTGACGCCGAGAATACGCTCGAACTCCCGGATTCGCTGGTCACGATTGGAATTCTCCATGAACACCAGTGATTCGGCGACCTCGCCGCCGGCGGTGGCCCGTTTCGCAGGTGTATCGAGATCGAAATGGGTCGAACTGTTTTGCGTTGGAATCTCGGCGGATTTCACACGAGCATTCCGGAAGAGCCAGTTGACGCGATCGAACCAGAGCCAGGCGCCATCCAGAAATCCCGTGGTCAGGAATACCGTCGCGCTCAGGCCACGCGCTTTGAGTTCCGGATAAGCCACGTCATGAAAATCGCGATGCCCGTCGTCCACTGTTATCGCCAGACAGTTGGGCTCAGGAGTATGGCCTTGCCGCAATGCGGCTACGATTTCTTCCAGTGGTTTGACCTTGTAGTGGCGCCGCGCGTGATCCAGTTGCCGCCCAAAGCCGGAGCGCGATTCGGCGGGAAACCGGTGATACATCAGGATTCGGAATCCATGGCGATTTCGCCATCGAATAAGGCTGACTCCCCCAAGAGCGTGAAACAGCCTTTTCGCGATCGACTCAGGCTCTGGCAGGCGTCCTCCGGAACAAGTTTCGCATTCCCATTCCTGCGAATGTTCCGAGCGCCGCGGGGATCAGTGCGATCAGCGCCGGCCACGAGATCCCCGGCGAAACCGGATACGGCGCGCGGACAAATCCGTAATTCGCCAGCGTTTCCATGACGCAAACGGGAAGCCCGAGCAGCGCGATGGTTGCGACTGCATACCGCGGAAATGCTGCTCCAAACGGAATGGCAACCAGAAGGATCAACGCCAGAGTGAGCGTTACTTCGTCGGTGTGAACAGCAGTCCAGTCTACAAACGAGGACACCACTACTGAGAGCGCCGCATACACTGCCAGACGCATACTTTGCATTGTAAAGTAGGCATGCTTTGCGACGCAAAACTTTTTTTACTCGATCGCGCCAAGTTCTCGCAATCGCCGTTCGAGCACCAGTTCCGGCCGCAGATTCAACCAGTGCAAATCATGTCCTCGCGAGGCCGCGAGCGCGGCTTCCGGGATCATGCCGATCAGTTCACTGCCGGCGATCTCGATACCGGTAGCACGGCACCGTTCAGCAACCGCATCGAACACTACATGCAGCGGGGTTCGACGGAAATCGGTCAGGTTAACCGAAACCTGGGTTTCTCCGCGAGATTCGAGTCTGAGCCCCAGCGCTTTCACACATGTAAAGCCACCGGACGATTCGCGAATCTCTCGCGCCACCTTGCGGGCGAATTCCACATCGTGAGTCCTCAGATTGATGTTCCATGCGATTAGGAATTCGCGTGCGCCCACGACAGCGGCTCCCGCCGTAGGGTGGCGCCCTTCCCCAATGTCAGGGTGGGCTCCGGCGCGGGCAAGGCGCCGAACGTTCTCGAGTCTGCGCCTGTCGTCGCTGAGCGCCGCGCCCTCATATAAGAACACAGGAATCCGGAGTTCATTCCATATCCGCCGGCCCAGCTCACGCGCAAGCGCCACACAACCCTCAAGAGAAATTTCATAAACCGGCACAATCGGGATCACATCCACAGCGCCCACGCGCGGATGCGCGCCCGCATGTTTCGCGAGATCGATTCGTTCAAGAGCGGCCTGTGCCGCAGCAAATGCAGCTCGTATGACGCTCTCCGGATTCCCGGCGATCGTGAGAACGCTGCGGTTGTGATCCGGATCGGATGTCGTGTCGAGCAGCCATGCGCCTTCGACGCTGGCTGCTCCTTCCGCGATGGAAGCGACAATTCTCAGATCGCGACCCTCCGAAAAATTCGGAACGCACTCGACAATCACACGCGCTTATCCCGGCGGAAACGGCCGATGAGTCGTGGAATCGCGGGCGCATGTCTCATGACCACTACCGCGGCCTTATATTTCCAGCCGGGTACGACAATCACCTTCCTTCGCTCGAGGCCGCGCAATGATGCCTCAACTACGGAATCTGCTGTCATCCACATCCATCCCGGAATCAGGTCTCGGTCTACTCCGAGGGTCTCGTGAAATTCAGTGACGGTAAATCCAGGACAAAGCGCCTGTACCGTGACCGGCGAGCCGGCCTCGCGCAGTTCGAGATCGAGTCCCTCGCAGAAGTTGTTGATCCATGCTTTGGACGCACAATAGCTCACATTGCCGGCGCTCTGGCCGAAGCCCGCCACAGACGAAACGTTGATCACGGCGCCGCGCCCGCGCACCACCATGCCGCGCAAAGCGACATGCGTGAGTCGCATCGTCGCGCGGATATGTACGTCGAGCATTTGTTCCTGTCCCGCGAGATTCGCCGTCCAGAACCTGCCCATGGTTCCGAACCCGGCGTTATTCACGAGCAGTTCGAGCGACTCCGACCTCGAGATCGCATTTTCCAATTTCGCGATGCCTTCTGGAGTTGCAAGATCGGCCGCCAGCGCCGTCGCGCCAGCCAGATCGCCCGCGATCTTTTGCAGCCGCTGTTCGCGACGCGCCACAAGAATCAGATCGTACCCGCGCGTCGCCAGCTTTCGTGCGAATGTCTCGCCAATCCCGCTCGAAGCTCCAGTGATCACCGCGGTCTTCCGTGCCATGCTTTCGTCTCCTGAGCATAGCGTTCGCGCGTCGAAAAATCTGCGAGACTGGCTACGGGAGCAACCTGATGCTTTCCAGACTGTTCCCGGCTTTACTCTGCGGACTGTCGCTCGCGGCGCAAACGCCATCTGCTCTTCAGGACAGTCTGAAAACCGCTCGAACCGCATCTCAGGCCGGCGATGTGGAGGCTGCACTGACCCAGTACAAGTCCGCATTCGACCTCGCGTCTGGCTTGGATGCCTCGCTGATCCCCGGAATCGCGGTTGAAATCGCTGCTCTGCTTGAAACAGCCCAAAGCCCGTCGGATGCCGAGGCGTTTCTTCTCAAGGCCGCGGAGCTGAGCGAAACGAAGGGATTACCGGCCCTGGCTGAAGTTCCGCTCGCGAACCGGCTCTCGATGCGCTGCGCCTGCCGCTCGGCCCTGCGGGGCAAAACGCAGAAGCCAGACAGGCTCTTGAGAAAGGTCTCGCGATTCTGCGCAACGCGTACGGCCCGGATGCTCTTTGCCTGTCTACGGTGCTTAATGCCCTTGCCATGGTGAATGCCCAATTGGGCGATGCGAGCA